>Ga0302325_10012590_pt1 | contig 18132 bp, 10 predicted proteins | sample Palsa_T0_2_FD_201948 | JGI IMG/M metagenome (GOLD analysis project Ga0302325, IMG submission 201948) | Peat permafrost microbial communities from Stordalen Mire near Abisko, Sweden - Palsa_T0_2 | ecosystem: Environmental > Terrestrial > Soil > Palsa > Peat permafrost | place: Sweden: Abisko...
ACTCTCGACCAACGGAGTCGATATCCAACTTTCCGGCGCCCTTGAGGATCTGACTTCGCCGCATTTGAAGATCAAGTATGTAGCGCACGCCACCATGCCGGCGCTGGCGGCAATTTTGCGCACGCCGCTGATGGACCGCGGCGACATGATCGTCGCCGGGAATGGGGAGTGGGCGGGGTCGGATTATTCCACCACCGGCAGCCTGCACGCCTATAATCTCTATTACCGAAGCGGCGCACTGCGCTTGCAGAATATTCGCGCCGAGGCCGCCATTGCCGCCAACGCGAAGGGCATCGATCTGACGGCGCTACAATTCTCCGGCGCGGTGAATGATCAGAGCGTCACGGGCCGCGTCGCAACCGCTGCGCTCCGCGGCAATACTCTCGATCTGCACAGCGTAGCGCTCGCCGGTGTAGGGGGCAGTTTTCACGGCGACGCCCGCCTGCTCGATTTCGATCGCTTCAGCGTCACCGGCAATTTCGCGGGGCTCGACATCCGGCGCGCGGCTGCGATCTATACCCCGCAAGCTCTGCCGTGGGACGGACTGGTCTCCGGAACGGCGAAGCTGGAAGGCTCGCTGAATCATGCTCAGGAACTTACGGGTGTGGCCAATGCCACCATCATCCCGGCGGCTGGAAGTCCACCCGTGAACGGCCAGGTCGCCGCTTCGTATGACGCCCGCGCGGGCATTCTCGATCTGGGCCGTTCCACCATTTCGCTTCCCAACTCGCGCGCCGATTTTTCCGGCGTGCTGGGACGCATCCTCACCGTGCATCTGGAAACGACCGATCTGAATGATTTGTTGCCGGCGTTTGGTTCGGGCGCAGCCTCGCTGCCAGTGAAGCTGCAAAACGGGTCGGCCGTTTTCGATGGCACAGTCAAAGGTCCAATCGACTCTCCCGAAGCTTCCGGCCACCTTGCCGTCGCTAATGTCTCCTATAACCAGGATCTGGTCGATTCGCTGGCCGCCGACATCGATATTTCCTCCAGCAGCGTTAGCCTGCGCAACGCCGCCATCACCCATGGCCCCATGCGCGGCCAGTTTCAGGCGACGGCGGCATTGCGCGATTGGAAGCTGGAACCGGACGGGTCCATATCCGGAAGCGCCTCCATCAGCAATTCGAAAGCCGCCGATCTGGTCGCGTTGATCAAGCCGGGGGCGGCGCAAGTCACCGGCACGGTCAATGCAACCGCGCAAGTATCCGGAACCGCCGGCGATCCGCAAGCGGTTGCGGACATCACCTTGACGCAAGGCGCCTTCAACGGCGAACCCTTCGACCGAGTCACGGCGCACGCCAGTTATAACGGCCGGACCGTGGCAGTGACGGGGGGACAATTCAACGCGGGCGCGAAGCAGATAACGCTCACCGCTTCCTATACTCACGACCCGGCCCGCTACGATACCGGCCGCCTTCAATTCCAACTGGCGAGCAACGCCATGCCGCTGCAGCAGATCCACACCCTGGAACAGCAGCGTCCGGGCGCCGCCGGTACGTTGCAAATCGACGCTAACGGAACAGTAGACCTGGCGCCGCCCAGCGGCGGCCGGGAAGGTTATCGCCTCGAGGATTTCCACGCGACCGTGGCTGTGCTCGGCTTGCGGCTCAACGGCCAGCCGTTCGGCGATGCCCACCTCACCGCGAACTCGCAGAGCGGCGGCCTGCATGCGCATCTGGAATCCAACTTCGCGAATTCTACCATCCAGGGGGACGGCCAGTGGCAGTTGACGGGCGATTATCCGGGCAGCGCCGTCATCGATTTTTCCAAACTCGATTTCAACCAGCTTCAGGATTGGGTTTCGCCCAGCGCTCACTCCACCGCCAGCTTCACCGGCTCCGCGGAAGGCCAATTAAAAATCGACGGCAGCGCATTGAAACCGGAAACCCTGAAGGCCGAATTGAGCATCCCCAAGTTCCAGATCTCGCCGGTCTCGCAGATCGGAACGGCGGCGCCCATCGCCCTCACTAATTCCGGCCCCATCGTGGTGCGCCTGGCGAACTCGGTGGTCACGGTGGATAGCGCGCGCTTTACCGGCCGCTCCACCGATCTTTCCGTCACCGGCAAAGTCACACTGCGGGAAAAGAACCCGCTCGATCTGCGCGTGGACGGGCAGGTCGATTTGATTCTGCTTCACGAAATCAATCGCGACTTCACGGCTTCGGGCGTTGTCACCGCCAGCGCATCGGTGCGCGGCGACCTCAATTCGCCGCAGGTGAACGGCCGGGTGCAGTTCCAGAACGCCGCGTTCAATATCACCGATTTTCCCAATGGCATTTCCAATGCGACCGGCGCCATTGCCTTTACCGGGGATCGCGCGACCATCCAAAACCTCACCGGCGAGACTGGCGGCGGTAAAGTAACTCTGAACGGCTTCGCTACTTACGCTGGAGGTCAGGCGGTCTTTCGCATCCATGCCGCGGCGCGCGAAGTGCGCGTGCGCAAACCCGAGGGCGTCAGTACGGTAGCTAATGCCGACCTGAACTTCACCGGATCGAGCGCTCACAGCATGGTATCCGGCACGATCACGATTCTGCGCACGGCATTCAATCCCGATTCGGATTTCAGTTCGATGCTGGCGCAATCCGCCGAGCCGGTGGAAACGCCGTCGGCGGCGACCGGCCTGCTGGGCGGTCTCAATTTCGACGTGCAGATCTCCTCGGCGCCGGACATTCAGGTGCAAAGTACACTCACCCAGGATGTGCAGATCGATGCGAATCTGCGGCTGCGCGGATCGGCCAGTAATCCGGCGGTGTTGGGCCGCATCAACATCACGCAAGGCCGGGTGCTTTTCCTGGGGACCAAATACACGGTCGATGGCGGTTCGGTTTCTTTCTACGATCCGGTCAAAATCGCGCCGGTGCTGGATATCGACCTCGAAACCAAAGCGCAAGGGGTGGATATCACGCTCACTATCTCGGGGCCGGTGGATCATCTGACGTTGATTCCGAGCTCCGACCCGCCTTTCACGTACAACGAGATCATTTCGCTGCTGGTCACGGGGCGCCCTCCCAGTTCCGATCCAGCCCTGCTATCGGCGCAGAGCACGGATCCTTCGGCCTACCAACAGGCGGGGCCGTCATCGTTGCTGGGGTCTGCCATTGCAACGCCCGTGAGCGGACGATTGCAGCGCTTCTTCGGCGTCAGTAGTTTGAGAATCGATCCGACCATCCCCGGTGTGGACGCTAACCCCGGGGCGCGCCTGACGATGGAGCAGCAGGTCACGCCCGATATCACGTTCACTTACATCACCAATGTCACCACCAGCAACCCCCAGATCGTACAGGTGGAATGGGCGCTCAGCAAGACGTGGTCGATAGTGGCGCTACGCGAGGAAAACGGCATGACCGGCATGGACGTTTTCTTCAAGAAGCGGTTCTAGCCGGCGGCCGCGCGGTCCGGTGTGTGCCAGTTGCTATCATACAAGTGCTTTATGAGTCCCGCCGCTGAGGCCGCCGCTGTCAAGACTCCGTTGCCATTGGTTAAGCTGGCATGGTTCGGCGCGCTGATCGCCGTCTGCTATTTTCCCATCCTCGTGAGGCTGGTGGCGCAGTGGGGCTCGGACGAGGATATGAGCCACGGCTTCTTCGTTCCCGTCATTGCCGGGTTCATCGTCTGGCAGCGCCGGGAAGAGCTGATGGCTACCGAAGCCCGGCCCAATCCGTGGGGGCTGCTGCTGGTGGGCTGGGGCTGTATTCAGCTGCTGCTCGGCTATTTGGGAACCGAGCTATTTACGGCGCGCACGGCGTTTGTGGTCACGCTGATCGGCGCTGTCTGGACGCTGGGCGGCACGGCGATTTTGAAGAAACTGGCCTTCCCATTGTGCCTGCTCTTCCTCATGGTGCCCATCCCGGCGGTGATTTATAACCAGATCACGTTTCCTTTGCAAATCCTCGCCAGCCAGTTAGCGGCTTCGGCGCTCGACCTGTTCGGAGTTCCGGTCTTACGCGAAGGCAACATCCTCGATGTCTCCGGGAACATGCTTTCCGTGGTGGAAGCTTGCAGCGGGATCCGCTCGCTGCTTACCCTGACGTTCCTGGCATTGGTCTACGGCTATTTCTTCGAAAAGCGGACGTGGGTGCGGGTGGCGCTCTTCGTGATCGTGATTCCCGTAGCCATTTTTGTCAATGCCAGCCGCATTACAGTCACCGGCCTGTTGACTCTGGTCAATCCCGCGTATGCGGAGGGCTTCTTTCACGAAGGCACGGGCTTGTTCCTATTCCTGGCAGCGTTCGTCATTCTGCTTCTGGCTCACCGCTGCCTGGTGCGAATCGCTAAATTCTACGAATCGCGGAGGCCAGCGGTTTGAAGTTTCTCGCGGATAAGTATGCCCGTCTCTTGACGGTGGCGCTGATTATCCAGATCTTCGCCTTCTATGCCCTTGCGATGCGCCCGGAAAAGGTTCCCACCGTGGGACCGCTCGCCTACTTTCCATCGACCCTCAAGAACTGGACCATGTGGCGCGATTATCCTGTCGATCCGGATACGCAGGCCGTGCTCAACGCGGACGACGTTCTGAACCGCTCTTACCTCGACTCCAGCCGGACGCGCACCTGTTCCGTCAATCCAACCTGTGTGAATCTCTTTGTTGCCTTCTTCAAGACGCAACGCTACGGCCAGGCGCCGCACTCGCCTAAGAACTGCTTGCCCGGCGCCGGATGGGAGCAGGTGAGCGCGTCGCGGCCCGCCATCGAGGTGCCCGGCGAAGACCGCCCGATCGTCATCAATAATTTTATTACCCAACACGGCGAGGCGAAGAGCGTCTCGCTTTATTGGTATCAGAGCCATCAGCGGATTATCGCCAGCGAATTCGCAGCTAAATTCTGGTCGATCGTCGATTCTATCCGGCTGCACCGCAGCGATGTCGCCATCGTGCGGGTTACGGTGCCGGTGGCGGACGGCAATATTGACGCGTCCGTGCAGGCGGGGTATGGGTTCATCAGAGCTATGTTTCCGGCTTTGCTCCGACAGCTGCCGCAATAGGGCTCTTCGAGCCGCGAAATCGGCAGGCTGGAGCGCCTGGCTGGAGCGCCTGCGCCACCTTGTTGGATGGGCAAGCTAAAGCATGCCCCACTTTGGGTGGGAAGCTAAAGTGTGCCGGGGATCAGGTCGATCTCGTCGATGAATCCGATGACGGCCATGTCGATGGGGGATTGCGGGCGGCCTACGGCGGTCATGGCGCTGAAGCCCTCGGTTACCACCAAGACGCGGTCGCCAACGCCGGCGTCCACGGCATCGAAGGCGATCAAAGGGTCGCCGCGGTGGGTGCCATCGAGATTCAACGGTTGAACCAGCAGCGCCTTTCTTCCCTGGTGGCTCTGGTGTTTCTGCGTCGAGACCAGCTCGCCTACCACTCTGCCGATCAGCATGCCGGCTCCGGCGGCTTGCAGTGGATCGAATCGACGATGCCGACTACCGCCGTATCCACCGGGACTTCCTGCGGCAGAAAAGGAAAGCTGGCTTCCTTGCCGCGCAGCCAGTAGACGATCTCGCCCGCGCCGGCACCGGTGCAATCGGCGCATACTACGCGCTTGCCCGCGTCGCGCAGGTCGGGCGTCACGGGCTGGATGATCAACAGCTTCTGGGCGTTAAGGCCCGGATCCTTGACGGTGGCCCACACGCAACCGATTACGCGGCCGAGGTACATGGTTTAGTCCAGGTGGACCTCGTCGACAATGCCGACAATGGCGCTATCGACCGGCAGATCCTTGCAGCCTTCGGCCATGCGCGCCGAACTGCCGGCCACGGCGATGACCCGCTCCTTGTGGCCGGCGCCCACGGTATCGACGGAGATTACGTATCCGGCCTCATCCTTGCCTTCGGGCGAGACCGGCTTCAGAATGAGCAGTTTCTTGCCTTCGAGGCGAGGGTCTTTGCGGGTGGCGACGACGGTGCCGACTACGCGAGCCAGTATCATGGGGTGTTCTCAGTGCACTCCCGCCCGGCTACTTGCCGGCGGACTGAGAATGCGCCTTACCGATGGGCAGGATGTCCTCTGGTGCGGCCGCGGGATCACGTGGACGGAGATCAGCTCTCCCACGCGCCGGGCCGCGGCCGCGCCGGCGTCGGTGGCCGCGCGCACGGCCGCCACGTCGCCGCGCACCATGGCAGTGACGTAGCCCGATCCGATCTTTTCCCAACCCACCAGATTCACCTTGGCGGCTTTCACCATGGCGTCGGCGGCCTCGATCATGGCCACCAACCCGCGGGTCTCAATCATGCCTAATGCTTCACCCATCGCAGTCTCCGTAATCCTTTCATGCTATACCACGCGCCCGCAGGGCCTCATCGACGAGGCCAATCAACTCCGAGCGCGTTACATAAATCCTGTCGTCGTCCTGGGCGGCCAGATCTTCCGCCGTCACCGGGCAGGCCGGTTCGCCGCTCGACTTGGCTTTGACGCCATACCGCGAGCGCGAATCGAGCAGCTTATTCACCTCATTGCGGGGCAGCACCTTGGGGCCGCCCAACAGTTCCGCCACCAAAGTGATACGCGCGAAATGCTCCATGGTTTCCATGCGGAAGTACGCCTGGAAGACATCCTCACCGTAACAGACGGCGCCGTGGTTGGCCATGAGGAGCGCATCGTGTTTGGGAATCAGCGGAATCATGGGCTCGGTGAGCTCCGCCGTTCCGGGTAGACCATACGCGGCCAGGGGAACGCAGCCGAGACCGATTACGACTTCCGGCAGCAGCGCCATATTGAGCGCCCGGCCGGCGGTTGCAAAGCCCGTTGTCACGGGCGGATGCGCATGCACGACCGCGCGGACGTCAGGACGCAGCTCATAAATCTTCAGGTGCATGGCGATCTCGGTGGTGCGCTCGCGGCGGCCGGAAATCTTGTCGCCGGCGGGACCGACGACGATCAGATCGTCGGGCTGCATCATGCCTTTGGAAACGCCGGTGGGGGTGGAGAGGATGCGCTCCGCGTCGAGGCGGATGCTCACATTTCCGTCATTGGCTGCCACCCATCCCTTCTGGAACATCAGGCGGCCGACTTCGACAATGTCCTCGCGATACTCGCGCTCTGACTTCACCATGCGGGAGTACCGATTGTATCAAACGGTGAAAAAGGCGAAGGTTCGGGCGCCGGCTTTCCTGCTACGCCAGATTTCGGCGGGTCAGGCGGCGGCGGGCCTGCGGCGGCCGGGGTTTGGAAGCGGTTGTTTGGGATCCAAGCGGTTTTCGGCGCAGTGGCGGGCCTCCGCGAGACGCTGATTGCGAGCGACGAGGCGGGCGATGCCGGCGCTCGAAAAAACGGACCCAATGGCCAGGATTTCGGGCGGGAAGTCGGCTGCGGGATCGTAGGTTTCTCCTTTGCTATAGGCGTGCTGCGCCAGCAGTTGGGCTTCCTCGATGGCCTGTTGACGGACGGCCTGGCGCTCGGCGCGGAGGGTGCGGAGCTCGGCGGTATGGCGCTCGATGGAGCGCTGGATGCGCTGCTCATAGAGAGTGAGAAGGGCGAAATTCTGGCTGTTGCCGATCCAGGTGTGGGCACGGGAGATGGCTTCGTCAATGGAGAGCTGTTTGGGGTCTTCCCGGGGGAATGGGGCGAGTTGGCCGAGCTGGCCGAGGTGACCGGCCGCGAAGATGCCGGTTTCGAGGGCGCGGGCAAGTTTGAGACGCCAGCGGTCTTCGGCGATGGATTGGGCGAGATCGAGCTCCAGCGCGCCCACGGGTTCGAGGGCTTCGCGGATGCCGGCGCAGTGCAGCTCGAATGCCTGGTTCTCTTCGTCGGTGAGCAGGCGGATCTGGCCGGTGAGTCCGTGACGATAGGCGTTGAGGCGGGTGCGATGCTTGCCTTGGTCGGTTCGAGGGCCTGTGCTTTTGAGGGCGTTGGCGAGGTTGGCTTCTAATTGCGCGATGGATGTCATGTGGTTAGCTCCGGAACGCGGCTCATGGGCCGCGCTACCAGAGCTAGCATGGCGGCTGCGGCTGCTAAGAAGGGGATGGCTGTATCTGGCTGAAAGGAATCGGAGAATGTTTCTGCTGATGGCGTGATCGTGTTGGGAAACTCGGAGGAACGGCGGTTCAGCGGGGCGATGTGCCAGGAGGAGGTCAGCTGTGGCTTTTTCGAAAATCCCGCCTCGATCCGATAGACTTTCCTGACATCTCCGCACGAAAGGCGAGTCCGTCAGAACGGAAACGTTATGCCAACTAAGAAACAAAAAAAAGAACCGGAAGCTCTCGCGGCAATGCCCGATGAAGCAATCGACTTCAGCGACATTCCCGAAATCACCGACAAGCAATGGACGGGCGCCGTTCGTGGATTGTTTGCACGACCCGAGACGAGACATATCAGTATCCGAATGAGTGCGGCCGATCTGTTCATCGCAAACAAACTTGCAGCCGCCAAAGGGCTTCCGTATCAGACATACATCAAGAGTTTGCTGCATGAATCGCTGGTGAAGGAAAACTCGAAATAGCAGCAGCCAACGTAGCAGCGCCGCCTGCCAGTTGCCGCGGCCGGCACGGCGGCCTCATTTTTTCAGCAGCCGCATCCAATTCAGTACCACTGTGAACGGGGCCTGCGATTTCTTTTCGAAGCCAGTTGCAAGTTCACCGGTGAGGCTCACCCTTCGACTACATTGGGCGGCGTCCGTCCAAACTGGCCCCGCGAAATGGCCGTATACCCGTTAAAAAGGAACGCCCGCTCTCCATTTCACGCTGAACCAGCACAGAACTCGATCGGCTAAACTTAGCTGAGAATGGGCGAAGTTTACAAGATTCGCGATGCGCGCCCCGGCCGGATCGCCGCGATTAAGACTGCGCATGAAAAGTTCCCGGATGGCAGCCGGCCGGCGGTTACGCGCACTGCGAGGGGCCGCATTGCGATCGGGATCGCGTCAGCCGCCGGGGGAATTCCGCAACGCCTAAGCGCGGCTGGCTGTTGGGCTCTCCTCCCGCCCGACGGAAAAGCGCCGGCTGAAAGCCGGCTGCAGCCAGGATTGGCTGGCCCACAATGAACATACTGGTAACCGGCGGCGCGGGTTATATCGGCAGCCAGACAGCAAAAACCCTGGCGCGCGCGGGACATACCGCAGTGACCTATGACAATCTCAGCACGGGCCACCGCTGGGCAGTGCGCTGGGGACCGTTCGTCGAGGGCGACGTGGCCGACCACAGCCAGCTGGTGCGGAGCATGCGGGAATACGCGATTGAAGCCGTGATCCACTTCGCGGCCTCCGCGTATGTGGGTGTTTCGATGCTCCAACCCGCGGAATACTTTCAGAACAACTCAGTGAATTCGCTGACCTTGTTAAACGCTATGCGGGAGGCGGGCATCCGGCGCATCGTCTTTTCGTCCAGTTGTGCGACGTACGGGCTTCCGCGGAGAATTCCCATTTCCGAGCGGCAGCCGCAAAATCCCATCAATCCGTACGGCGAGTCGAAGCGCTTCGTCGAGCGGGCGCTCGCATGGTATGGCCATGCCTATGGCATGGAATGGGTAGCGCTGCGCTATTTCAACGCCGCCGGAGCCGACGCCGATGGCGAAATCGGCGAGGCCCACGATCCGGAGACGCACCTGATTCCACTAGTGATTCACGCCGCGCTAGGCGAGGCGCCGCCGGTCCAGGTGATGGGGATCGATTATCCCACGGCGGATGGCACGGCTGTGCGCGACTACGTTCACGTCATGGATCTCGCCGATGCTCACGTGCGCGCCCTGGAACATCTGTTTCGGGGCGGCGCCAGCATGGCCATTAACCTGGGCACGGAGCGGGGGTACTCGGTGCGGGAGGTAATCGAAGCGGTGGAGCGCGCCAGCGGCCGCCCCGTACCCTACCGAGATGCCGGACGGCGGCAGGGCGACCCCGCCAGCCTAGTGGCGAGAACCACGCTCGCGCGGCGTTTGCTCGGATGGGCGCCGCGCTATAGCGATCTCGATGGGATGGTGCGGACCGCGTGGAGCTGGCACTCCCATGGCGCGAAGACTCGCGCCATGGACCGAGGACCATCCTCATATATTTAAGAAGAGCAGTGTATAAAGAGGATACTGAACCAAAAAAACAAGACTGGTCCGCCGATCGGCACGGAGTAAGCGCCGATTGAAAAGAATAGTTGATCGGACCGCAATTTATGCAGAACTTCGCTGAGTAGGAAAGTAGCGGATACCTTTCTACGCCCCTTCGACGACGCGCGGCAAGTGCGCTCGAAACGACGGGCCCGACTGAGCGCGCGGTACGAAAAGATTAAGTACTAGATCCCTTCCGCCGAATCGCATGCGTCGAGAATCAGATGAAACTCTTCGCAAACGCCTGAAAACAGGACAGACAAGCCATGGCGCCGAAAGCAGAGAAAAGATTATCGAAAGACCCCCGATGATATAGAATATAGAGGCTTAAGCCGGCGGTGGTGTTTCTGAAGGGGGAAGCGCATGGCAGATAAAAATTCGCGAGCAGAACGCCTGCAACCTAGATTTTGCATAGGTTTCCGTGGCTAAAGGACAACAAAAAAAACCTTCAAACTCCCCTTAAACTCCTTGACACCGTTCAGGTGCTTGTCTACGATATGATTTGACCATTCTAAAAGTACCGACTGGTCAGGCAGCTAAGTGCGGCTAAGTTTAGAAGCGCAACCTTGAGAATCCTTGAAAGTAAGGAAGAGAGAGCGTTTTTGGGGTCAGGATTATGATGTCCGGTATTGACAACCTACCGGCGTCCCCGTATTATACAGAGTGCAATTGTGCCAACAAAAAATCGAGAGGGCAAAAACGTGAACTGGTTTATGCGAATCAAAAATAACAGGACGGCACGCGTAACGACAGCGTTGCTATCGACTACAATCGCGGTCGTTGGGCTTATAATGGCCGTCGCTTTGATGAGCCACATGGGGCAAGGCAGGCTGGCGAAGGTATTCTCGGCCACTCATGCCGCCGCGGCATCTCCTGCCGCCGTCGCATCCCATGCTGCCGCGAAAAATCTCGCCGCAGCCAAGCAGGCAGCCTCCAAACTGCCGCTGGTGTTTGAGCCCAATCTCGGCCAGACCGACAGCCAGGTGAAGTTCGTTGCCCACAGCACTGGCTACTCAGTCTTCTTGACGGAGCCCGGCAAAGCCGTCTTCGGCTTCCCGTCAGCCGGTGGTAAGACCGGCGATGTCCTGTCGCTCAATTTGGTAGGCGCCAATGCCTCCGCCAAATCCGAGGCGCTCGAAAAAACGGGCGGGGTGAGCAATTACTATATCGGGAACGATCGCTCCAAATGGCGCGAAAAAATTCCCAACTACGCCGAAGTTCGTTACAGCGGAATTTATCCCGGCGTGAACGTTCTCTATCAGGGCGACCAGCACAGATTCCGGTACGACTTCGAAGTGCAACCCGGCGCCGATCCGGGCGCAATCCGCATGGCCTACACCGGCTACAAGGGTATGAGCCTCGACGCCAACGGCAATTTGGTGGTGAAGGCCGCTTACGGCGCGTTGACCGCCAACAAGCCGGTCGTGTATCAGGAATATGCCGGCGTACGGCATTCGGTGGAAGCCCAATATCGCCTGGATGGCGATCAGGTCGCGTTCGAAGTGGGTTCTTATGACAAGTCTCATGCCCTGATCATCGACCCGGCCAACGCCTACGGCACCTATGACGGCCCGACAGGCGGGACCGGCAACACACAAATCAATGCCATCGCGCAGGATTCAACCGGCGCATCTTATGAGACCGGCTTTACTGCCTCCACCGCCTTTCCCGGCGCGACTGGAACTAGGCAGGGCGGCGAAGATCTGCTCGTCCTCAAGCTCACCGCAAACCTCGCAACTCAGGTATATGCCACCTATGTCGGCGGACCCAACAATGATGTCGGCGAGGGCATCGCGCTAGCCGGCGGTACCAACGCCGTGGTCGTAGGCACCACTACTTCAGGATCGAATTATCCCACCCTGAATTCGCTCGAAGGCGTTGCTCCGAACGTGGACCAGCATGTGATTCTAACCCAGTTCTCAAGCACCGGAACCATGACCCAGTCCAGCGTGATCTTCGGAGACGGATCGGAAGCCGGCAACGCGATCGCCATCGACGCGAACGGCAACATCGACATTACCGGCGCCACCTCTTCGGATAACTTTGGCGCGAGTTCACCCACTCCCACCAGCCCGGTACTGGCCAAGAATGGTTTCCAAACCGTCAACAACTCCACGACCGGCTCGACCAACGCATTCATGATCCAGCTCGCATCGAGCGGGACGGCCGTGAATTACGGCAGTTACTATGGCGGCTGCGCAACCGATTCAGGTGACGCCATCGCGGTGGATTCCTCCAACAACGTTTATGTAGTGGGATACTCTAATTCCTACAAAGCCAACTGCGCCAGCAACACGATTCCCACCAAGGGTGGTTTCTCTGTCGCAGCCGGCGTATTCGCCGGCGCTAACCCGCGCGCCTTGGTCGTAGAGTTCGTGCCCACCAGCTCGGGCGGCGCCTCCTGGACTGAGGGAGGATTGATCGGCGGACCGACCAGCACGGAAACTGAAATCGGAACCGGCGTTGCCGTAGACGCGCTCGGTGACATATACATCAGCGGTAACCTTACTGGGGCAACACTAGGAAAAGGCCCCGGAGTGCTGGGCACCGCAAATAACGTATTCTTCAGTTCGCCTTCCAACGGCGGATCGGTCGACGCTGTTGCTTTGACTGTTGGCACCGGCACATGGAATTCAGCTCCGACGGTGACCTTCTCCGCGCCCCAGCTGGCCGGCGGAGTTCGAGCCACCGGCACCGTGACGCTATCCGGCGCGGCTCCGGCCACTTTAAGCCCGACGTTAACTATCACCAATCAAGGTTCGGGCTATACTTCCGCACCGACGATAACCTTTAGCAATACGTGCGCCACAACGTGTACCAATACATCGGCCACCTCCACCATCGGCTCTCTCCTCGTAGGTGTTCCGACCGCTGGCGCCGGCGCGCAGGACGGCTTTGTCATCGAGTTGGGAGCGCTTGGAACCAGCACGCTTTCCTCGAACGGGTTCACTACAGGAGTCAACGGCGTTGCGGGCGCCGCGTTCCCGGCTCTCGTCGATGGTACTCTTGTCAACGGCGACGAAACCAACGGCAACGGGACTGGGGCAACTCCCCCGGCCGGCGCGGTGACGGATGTGACCGGCATTGCGCTCGATCCGCTGGGCGACGCCTATCTCAGCGGCTCTATCAGCTCCACGACCTACACGATCGGCGGGGTGTCTCAGGCCGTTCTTCTGCGCCGCTTTATCTATTCATCCGGCACGGAAGTGACTGCCGACACGCCATTCTTCCTGAATTATCCGTCGCAGATCACTAGCGGATTCAGCGGCGTACAGGTGACGGGAGATATACCTCTGGGAGGCGGCAGCGGTACCGGAGTCAACTTCATCCTGGTGACGAACGGCGGGTCGGGTTATATCGCGGCGCCCGCGGTGACCCTCACCGGCGGCGGCTGCACTACCGAGCCAACCGCGACCTCTCACCTTTCGGGTAACACAGTCGGCTCAATTACGGTCTCTACCGCTGGCGTGGGCTGCACCTCGGCGCCTACGGTTACGATTGGCCCCAGTTTCGGGACGACTGCCACGGCGCTAGCGTTTCTCTCTAACATGGGGCAGTTGACCTCAGTCTCGTTCAGCCCCGCTACCTTCATCTCGTGCGCGGCCGGCTTCCTGACCGGTTCACTGCCTACCACGACTCCATCCTCTACGGGGATCATTCAGCCGTCTGCGTATCAAACCACGTACAACGCGTCGGGCCCTTACACCGAGGGTATTACCGTGTGCACGCCGATGAGCGACTTCGTTACTCTGACCGGCGTCGGGGTGAATAATTCCGTCAACATGGGAAGTATCGCCCTGCCCAATCCCGCCTTGCCAGGACCGCAGATTATTGCCGCTAACCAACCGGGCGGTCTGACTGCTGCCACTATCAGTTCTGTAACTTATACTCCGGGCGGCGTGGCCGGGCCCACGGCTGGCGTCCCCGGTGGACCCTACCCTTGGCTGAATGCGCCTGCGATTAGCGGCAACACGATCACACTCAGCCTGAATAAAGCGAATTCGTTCGCTTTGGACCCGGGTACTTACCTGGCGACGTTCACTATTACACCGCATAACGCGGCTTACGATAACAACGGAGTACCGGAGACGATCACGGTATCTCTGACCGTTACCGGCCAAATCCTGACCGGCGGCTCCTTCGGCGGCGGAATACCGCCGGCCCACACCACCTTTACAGTGGTAGAGGGAGTCGGCTTCAATGACGGCAACCCCGGCGCCCCTAACAACGAGCTAATCAACATTCCCGTGCTGTCCAACGTGAACTATACTCTGACGGACTCGTACGGTGATATCCTGCTCAATCTCGCCGCCATCACCAACACCTGCCCCGGCTTGACGAACGCTGCGTGCAACACCTCGGGTTACGCCGTGCTTGGCAGCGCGGCCGGCATCAGCGTCAATCTCACTCCGACGACCAACCTCCCGACGGGAGCGAAAGGTTGCGGCCAAAATCCGGTTGACCCCGGGGTCGCTTTGGCCGTAGGAACCTACGCTTGCTACATCCAATTGACCATTCCGGCAGCCAGCTACCTCGGAGCGCCCATCGGAGCCTACACCGGCACCTTCACTCTCTCAGCCGGCACTCCGAACTTCCCGGCCGGCGCCCCAGTGACCGCCGCCGTGGTGCCGAATGCCACGCCAGCTCTCACCTTCACGGTGAACGTACAAGCCGGCGTGTTGTCCGCGACTGGGCCGGCGGAATTCGCCGTACCGTCCAACTTCACCGGTTTGATCACCAGCGGCAACAATCCGCCCAACACGCCAATTACTCTGAATACGCTGGCCATGCTAACCACCGTGGCCGGCACATACAGCGCCGTCTACACTCCGGGGTCCAACAATTGCGGCGCGAACCTTTCGCTGCCGGCTAGCTATGTGTCTTTCCCCGCCAGCGGCTCTCTGCCTGCGTCCAACGCCAACCCGCCGACGGAGACTTATCTGATTGGCGTCCAGAACACGGCTGCACTGGCTCCAGGAATCTACGGCGGATCCATCACTATCACGCCGGCCGGGCCGGGCGTCAGCGCGGCCGCCGGCAATAACACGGCAGCCTCGATTAGCGTTTGCGTGGAAGTTGGCGTGACGGTGACCGATTCGTACTCCGTTAACCCCATCTTCATCGAAGCCTCAAGCCCGGCGCAAACGTCCACATTCAGCGTCCACGCTTCAGGCCTTTTGCCTGCCGCTACCCCGCTCTTTGGGTTCGGGATCCTGCCGATCGCCGACCCTGGCGTGGGCGTAACGCTTACTGACAACAACGGCGGTAACAGCTGGATTACCTTCGCCGCGGCGAGTGGAAACACCAGTCCGGTGACTCAAGTAGTCACGGCCAATCCGCCACTGCTGACGCCGGCTATCACCTACACGTCGAACATTAGCGTGGCGCCGGCAGCTCCGGCCGCGCTCAGTTCCACAAATCCCGCAGTTCTGACTACCTGGGTGACTTCGGGCGTCGATCTGCTATACAGCGCGTCAGGTCTCTCACTTACCGGACCTAACAGTGCGTTCCCAGGGCCAGTTGCTCCGTTCCCCGGACCAACCGCTAACCCCGGCAACCCGCCTGCGTTCACTAATGGCGACATCGCATTCAGCTGCAGCGCTCAGACGGGAGCTGCCGCCTCCAACATCTGCAGTCCCACGGTGACGATCCAGACCTCCTCGGGGTCTCCGAATCCTCCCTTCGTCACGGTTACGGCAGGTTCCAGCCTCGGTACGGGCGGAATCGACATTGTTCCGACGTATAGCGAGGTCGGCTGCGATACCGCAACGGGAATTACTCCTACAACGCCGTGCACGATTACCTTCGAGGTTTTCAACGAAGGAGCGGCAGCCCAGACCCTCCCGACGGGGACTTATTACGAGACGTACTACATCAACTCAAATGGCAACGGCGGCCCCAATCCTCCCCCGCAGCAGGTGGAGGTGGACTTCACGCTGGTCATCACGCCGAATCCGACGGTTACGGCCAACCCGCCGTCGATCGGCTTCCAATACAACATTGGATCTACTGCGACAACTCCGACGTCGCAGCCGTTCGTTCTGAGCTCGACCTTCATACCGGGAGGCAACATCGGCTTCTCGGCGACGCCCAGCAGCACCGGCAACTTTGTCCTGTTAAACGGCGGCACGTCAACCGTCTATGGCTGTATCACAGCGACAGGCATGGTAGCCGCGACGTATAACGGGGCCTTCACTTGCAGCGCCACTCCTCTGGTGCTGACGACAACCATCGCCACGGCCTCGCTGACGATACCGAATAGCACTTACAACGGCGCCGTCGCGATCACCATTCCGACCGGCGGCGGTAATCCGGTCGTGACGAATGCGGCGTTCAACATCCCGGTGACGGTGACCACGAGTACTGCGCCGAGCATCACCTTCAACCCGAGTGTTCTGCCCAGCTTCTTCTTCACGCTGGGACAGACGGTGGAGACTGATCCGGCTTCGCAGACCAGCGTCGTAACGCTGATCGGTAAGGACAGCTATAACCTGACGCCCAGCGCGGATTGGGTGGTTGTGACGCCCAATGCGGGAATCCAGGCCGCTACTCAGACAGTTACGGTGAGCATTAACCCGCTCGTGGCCGACTTCCCAACCACGGCCGGCACGTACAACTACACGATCACTCCGACCAGCACGACCGGTTCAACATACAGCACTACGATTACCGGCACTCTGGTCGTGGCCGCTATGCCGACGGTCGGCTTCACGCCGGCCTCGCCCATCACCAAGGTCTATTATGCGGGTGATGCGGATAGCGCCGATGTACCTCCGTTCATGGTTGCCGTGTCGGTGACCAACACTCCGCAGAACCCCACGTACGCCTTGACGGCTACCCCGAATGCGGGGTCGGCATCTTGGTGCACGGTCACCAACCCCGGAAACGTCAATAACTCCGGCGGCTCGATGACGGTGACGCTCAAGCCCTTCGAAGCGGGCTTGACTGCCAACAGCAGCTGCACCATTACTGTGTCGGGCGCGGGCGTTACGAGCGGCACCTTCACGATCAATCTGACCGTGATACCGCAATCGCTGAACAACCCGGGCACCCAGACGTTCAATATGCCGACGAACGCAACGTCGCCCAGCGTGCTGGTGGTTCCGATGACCGGCTTGGGCTCGTTCACCTTCAATACCACGCCTACCCTGGTGACTCCGATCGGCGGCACGCCCTGGTTGGCCTCGACGCCGGTTACTCTCGTGAGCGGCGCCGGAAACATGACTCTGACGGCGACCGAGTCCGGAACCGATCTGACGACGCCTGGTACCTACGGCTCCACCGTGGCCTACCAGGGTCCGGCTAATAATCCGGTTCCGTTCAATACGGCCGTGTACCTGAACGTCGGCACGATCGCGGCATCCCCGACATCGGTAACCTGGTCGCACACGCTCGGGTACACCACCCCGGTCCCGACCACGATAGCGCTTTCTTCGCTGCCGGCAACTGGCCTCGCTTTCACGGTGGTTACCGCCCCGGCTTCGAGCTGGCTGACTTGCTCGGCCAACCCGTTGACGACGCCCTCTACCCTGACGGTGTCGTACAACCCGGCCGGATTGACCGCAGCGGCCAGCCCCTACACGGGAAGCTGCACGATTAAGACGACCAACTCGACCAACACGCTCACCATCCCGGTGACGCTTAACGTAACCAGTCAGCCGACGTTAGCTTCCAGCCTCGGCGGCGGCAACAACCCGGTAATCAATTTGACGGGTGTTCCGTCCACTGGGGTGAACCCGACCTATACGTTTACTCTGACGGCTGCCGGCTTGCCGGCTGGCGGTACGATACCGTTCACCGTCGGCAACCTGACCTCGGTTTCGGGCTTCCTCACAGTCGCTCCGGGCGGCGTCAGTCCGACCTCCGGAACCGTCGGCGCGGCCGGGACCCCGCTCACCATCACGGTGAACATGGCCGCCCTTGCCGCCAACACCGCTCCGGGCAATCAGCTCGGCTCGTTCACGATCTCATCGCCGAACTCGGCCAATACGCTTACGGTCTCGGTAGTTCTGACCGTTTCGCCTGTGGAGCCGTTCTTCGCTACGCAAGTTAACGTAGGCAGCGGCGTCGATTACATGCAGTTCCTTAATGGGACGCTGTTTGGATACTACGCCTTCACC
>Ga0302325_10012592_pt1 | contig 18130 bp, 16 predicted proteins | sample Palsa_T0_2_FD_201948 | JGI IMG/M metagenome (GOLD analysis project Ga0302325, IMG submission 201948) | Peat permafrost microbial communities from Stordalen Mire near Abisko, Sweden - Palsa_T0_2 | ecosystem: Environmental > Terrestrial > Soil > Palsa > Peat permafrost | place: Sweden: Abisko...
ACCTACAACAACATTGGTCACTGCTTCTTCCTGGAGGACGGCGTGGAGCACGACAACCAGTTCGTGCACAACCTGGGGATCCTGACCAAGTGTCATCCGGACGCGCCGTGCGTCCCGACAAACCTCGGCCCGTTCGGAACGGAGGGCGGCAAGAACTTCAAGACGGACGGCCAGGAGGCCAAGGATATCCTGATCCCTTCCGACAACACGGCGTCGACTTTCTGGATCACCAATCCGGACAATATTTACCGCGACAACGTGGCTGCGGGGTCCGATGCGACAGGTTTCTGGTTCGCGTTGCCCGAGCATCCGACGGGTAAGTTCGAAGGCACGGAGATCAGTGCGAAGACCTGGCCGCGTCGAATGCGGGTGCGGGAGTTCAAGGGCAACACCGCCCATTCAAACTTTGACGGTTTCATGTCCGACCGCGGCCCCAGGCCCGATGGCCAATTTAGGGTCGGGGGCCATATCGCCCTTGCCAATCCCGCTGACGCGAACAGCCCTCCAGTGGAGACGGTCATCGAGGATATCACCAGCTACAAGAACCGCAATAGCGGCATGTGGACCCGCGGTGAGATGGACCTGTTCAAGAACTTGAAGCTGGCCGACAACGCAATCGGCTACACGCATGCGTCCGGCAACTTCGGCCATTCCGCCTTTACGTCGCGGGTGGTTGACTCGCTGTTCGTGGGCGAAACCGAGAACATCGGCAACCCCAGGACGCCGGCGGAAATGGCTTACGGCCGCAGCTTGCCGGAGCCCACACTCGCGGATTTCCCGATCCGCGGCTACGAGTTCTACGATTACCGTCATGAACTGGACAATGACACCTTCGTGAATTTCCAGGACAACGCCACCCGCAAGACGGGAGCGATCTCTTACCTGCTATATACCAGCTTCGGAATGAGCTCCAACAACACTGTACAGCGCGCGAAATTCATCAACGCCAAGCCGGTGTATTTCCCACCGATGGAGAATAAGTGGAGCAACGACGATTACGGCAATGGGAGCTATAAAACCGCGGTGTTCCACGACGTGGACGGCTCGGTCAGCGGCGTCCCGGACTCCTACGTTCTCATCAATGACGAAAATAACGGAGTCGCCATCGACCAAGCCTGTGAGATCAAGCCGACCTGGAATGCCGCGGTGTGCAAGGGCGATGTGGGACGCTTGGCTGTTGCCGACCCCGCCGCAGCCACCGCTCGCGCCCCAGGCGTCCCTCCTGGCGGAGTGGTGGTACGTCGTGGTGGTCCCGGGGGACCTCCTCAGCCGCCAGTCGTTCTCAGCCGCAATGGCAAGGAATTCACCCTAACCGGTGAAACCAACATACGCGCCGGCACCGAGATCAAGGTGACCACCGAAAGGAAGTCTGTGGCCCTGCGCCTCAGCGAACTGGATAGCGGTTCGTGGGTGATCTTTGACATGCCGGGATTCGCCACTGCAGCCTCGGGTACCCCGCAGGACAGCCTGGATGCGCTGCGCAAGGCCAGCGCCACCTCGTACTACAAGGACAAGGACTCGCTCTGGGTCAAGGTTGTCTCCAACGGTGAAGGCGCCCGCATTAGCGGCCCCGGCGCCGGAGGAAGCAGTGTCCAGGTCAGCCGGTGAGCTGAATCCTGCTGTCGTCACTTGCTGAAGGAAATGCGAACTTCTCGATCGTCATTGTCTTCCGGTACGCTGCCGATCTGATGGTACGCTTTGAACACCGAGAGGAAGCCGATCGACTCCAAGGAATTAACTAGCACGCTTCCGCGCCCGTTACCGTCGTCCTCAACTGGGCCGCGGGACTGAAAAAATAGGCGAGACGTTGCAGCGAAAGACCAACCTGCAACTCGCCTCCGGGGCATTTTCTTGTAAAGTTGCACCGTTCACGCCGGAGGTGAGCGCACCAAGAAAGCTCCATCGCGCGGTGGACGCACAGGTAGCAACAGCCAACAGCATCCCGTCGTCATCGACTGCGAAGTTTTCCAGAAACGAAGTTCTCGTTGCACCGCTCCGGGTGACGCGCCACTCTCCTCAAGTTCAAATGGAAACAGTAACTCTCAGATAGGTGGCAGGAATCGAAGTGCCGTTCTCGCTCCGGTTCTGCGCTTTCGCCAGTTCCACAAACTGGGAGTGGAGTTCCTCCACTTTCCCAAGCTTTTCGGCAGAATCGAAAGCATTCATGGTAGGGCCATAGAATCGTCTGAATAAATCAATGAACTCCACCGGGCCGTGGTCTGGTAATTTGAAGTGGAACGTGTCCTTGACCATGGAGATCTTCTCCTGAGGCACCCCGGTCTGGCCAAAGCGTTCGACAACGTCAGACTCCACGCCCCACGTCATGGGATTGACGAATCCCTCCGGAGGCGGAGGCGTGAACGCCGGGCTAACCTTGAGGACCTGCGACACGAAGGTCGGATCGTTAGGCATCCAGTTCCCCATGACGATGCGACCACCTGGCTTTGTGACCCGAACTCGTGAGGTCAATCGGGATAGAACCTCGTGGAGGCCGGGAACAAGCGAGCTACTGAAATGGGTCTCAGTTACGCGTGCTGCCGCATCCTGCGGGTCAGCGAATTGGAGCTGGCCGCCCGCGCGCTGGCCGCTCCCCTCACGCGCCGCCCCGATTTCGAATAGCCCCGCGTTTTCGGCTATAAACCTACCTGGCTTCCCGCGCGTCATACACTCACGACTGCTAGCCTTATATATAACGGAGGTGTCACATGAGGATCGGAAGCTTGGCGTTTGCAACTTGCGTTTTAGCGGGCTGTGCCTTTGGACAAGGGACCGCAACCCCTACGGTTATGCGCGATTACGCCTTCCCGCCCGTCGGGCTCGCCAACTCGGAAACGGCGCAAGTGAACCTGGTGAACATCGCGCCGGCATCCACCACGGCTGGCGCGACGGCGCCGGCCTGCACAGGAACCGTCACGTTTGCCAATGCCAGCGGCAAGACCATCGGCACACCGGCGAGCTTCACTACCACGGGATCCCAGGTTACTTCGATGCAACTCACCTTCAGCCAGCTGGATCCCAGCGGGACGCGCGGCGAATTCCTGGCGAGCGTCCAATTAACCACGGCATTCTCACAAGCAGCGCGATGTGAACTCGTATTTTCGCTCGAAACCTTCGATAGTTCGAGTGGTGTGACCCACGTTTATCTCGGAAATTCGTCCACCGGGACGGCTTTAACCGGCTTCCCGATCGGAATTCGCGGGCCGATCCCGAATTGAGTTTTGGCCGGCGACGTCCCCGCTCGCTCACGCTCGGGGCTCATAAGCGTTACGGATTCGATGGCGTTCCCGGAATACCCGCCGATGGCACGAGCGGCGCGAGAATCACGTTCTTCAGGAACGGAGTCCGCGCCCCCAGCACTGGATCATACCCGAAATTCGTGGTCGACTTGATGCCGTTGTTGCCAGGAATGTTCGTATGGAAGAAGAACGGCTGCGCCAACAGCTCCAGATAAATTTCATAATTGACGTTGCCGAGCCGATGGCCGATGTGCTGTTCCTCTAACGCCAGCGCACCCGCCATACCCGGGGCTGCGAAACTGGTGCCCACGAATCCATAGAATCCTCCAGCCAGCGCCACAAAGGCGTAGCTGCGGTTAGCCGGGCAAGGCTGCACCGCGATCGCGGGACAACCGCCCATCTGCAGCGAGATGTCTGGGATGGTTCGCATCCGCGATCCGGCATTGGCGAGGAATTGGAAGCCGGGTTTGCTAAATATGATGCTCGCGCCGCTGCCCGATCCAAACAGGCCGCCGGAAGCGAGATTACCGGTGCCATAGGGATCGTAGGGAGTCAGCGGGTCGGGAAAGGCATTTTCACTCACGTAAGTGGACGCCAGGCTCGGCGGATCGTAGCTGGTGAGCAGATTGGTCCCTCCCACGGCCGTGACGCCCGGGTCCGATGCTGGACTCTCGATACCCGGCAAGAATTTCCCTGCAATCACCGCCGGATACTGCGGTGGGTCGTTGACGTACGAAATGGACAGCAGACCTAAGCCCGCGTTATCGCCTGAGCTTGCCAGGAACGTGATTCCCTCGGCGTTCCCATGCCGGAAGATGTCGCGATACATTTGCAAAAGGTAAGTGAGGTCGGTGCCGCCGTTATAGGCAGCGGTGTAAAAGCCCTCGGCAAGACCAAACGAGGAACTCACGATATCCACGGCATTCGTCTCGACGATATCGGTATACGCTTCCATGATTTCGGAATCGGAGAGGTCAGGCAGGTTGTATAACACCAGCGTGGCTCCCGGCGCCATCCCGCCGGCCTGCTCCAGGTCCAGCTCTGTTTCCGCCGACCCGTAGAATGAAAACGGATATCCGCCATCGATCTCGATATCCTGGATCTGCGGCACGGGAATGCCATCGGCCGCGAAGTAGAGCGCCATGTCGGACGGAAGGTAATCGCCGGAATCCACGATGCCGATCTTGCGGCCGGCGCCGGTCAGCACCTGGCCCGAGGGGAAATCGTAGGCTTGCTTCAAATCGTTGGTCAGATATCCCCCGATGTTGGAGAATCGGTTGTTCGCGATCGGCCCGGTTGCAATCGCGCTATGGACATGGTGCGTCGGGATGGACGAGAACGACACCACATGAGCCCCGGTCTGCGCGACGGCGGCAGGCAACGTCAGGGGTGTGGTGGAGACCAGGGCCGGCTTTCCGCCGGAAGTGGTCGCGTTCCACAGCGTGGCGCCGAAGCTCTTCTGGATGGCCGCCACCGTCCCCTGCAATCGCAGGGAATGGCTGGAGGACTTGAGCAGCGTGATCCCGTATTCGGCCATCCAGGATTGGACCTCCGCCATGGCCGAGGGGCTGGCGCCGAACTGCTGGCGAAACTCTTCCGGCGTCAGCCACTGTTGATAGTTGGGCGATCCTTGCGTGTTCAAGTTTGTGATCAGCTCGTCCAGCTGGCTCGAGTTTTGCAGCGGAAAGTAAACGTTGAATTGCACAGTCTGGTTCTGCGGCGCGGGCGAAGTGGGCTTCTGGGCGAGCAGGTTCGCGGCGGGAAGCAAAATCATAAGAGTCGCCAATATGGCGGGCGTATTAATTGCGATTTTTCGCGTAGATCCTCCCTGCGGCCTGCTCAGTAGACTGTCCCTGGTGAAACCAGACAAGCGCGAGAGTACTATCCGGCCTACGCGCTGGCCGCCCGTCACGCCGGTAGTGCGCTAAATCTGACTGTGCGCCTGCCTGCAAGTCGCGCGCGGCGCTTTCGTCGCTTCCTTCCATTAAAGAACGCCCCCCTGACCATTTATCCAGTTCAAAGAAGTTTTCACCCGTGCTACTTTTCAGCAGTAGCCATGCCTGACGAGACATGCCACCAACGGGAATGGCATATGAAGGAGTACCGGGAAGCGGTGCGCGCCTATGGCGAAGCGGTTCTCTGCATGGACGCGGATCTAACAACCCGAGAGTTCGAGGCGGCCCATCGAACCGCAGAGAGAGCGCGGGCGGCATTTGACCGCGCACGCAAAGAACTGAAAGAACATGAGACCGGGCATGGTTGCCAGCCAACGCCGTTGCCAATTCGGCGCGTAAGCTAGCGTCGCCAAGGCTAAAAGCTTCTGCCCGCCTCGTTGAGCAATTTTGAGCAGCGCATGGGCCGAAACAATGCTTTCATTGAGCGTCCCCTTTAGGAAGTGAGGTCACCATGGAAACCTGCTCTCGATGCGGTGCTGAGACGCACCTCTACGACAATGGCGTTCCCGTATGTATCGCTTGCGCGAACACCCCGACACAGATCAAACCGAATTGGGAGATTACGCGACTTCCTAACGATACCTATTTAGGGCTCCCGCGCGACTGATTGTCGCTTCGCGGCGGGGCCTGACCTTTAAGGCTTCGCCGCTTTTTTCTCTTTTCGTTGCCCCAGACCAACACAACCTTGCGCCAGCACCCGGTAGCGGAACCTGTCAACGCTCCGCTGCCTTTACTCAAAGATAACTCTGAACGTGTCGATAAGGCTGTGTCGAGGCCGATTTGTACCGTTCTACCCGCAGGATGTGAAGGACAATGAAATCTTTCAGCGAACGAAGCTGACCATGCCCGTACTTGCGATCGGCGGCGAGAAATCGTTCGGAGCAACCCAGGCTGTCGTCATGCGCAACGTCGCCGTGGATGTGACCGAGGCAGTTGTCCCCGGCTCTGGCCATTGGCTTATGGAAGAGAATCCTACCGCTACTATCACTCTAATTCGAGATTTCCCGAAAGGCCACGCTTCGGCGGCCGCGCCGGCTCTTCAATAGAGGTCAAGCGAATTTAAGTGGAACGTGCCCTTGACCATGGAGATCTTCTCCTGAGGCACCCCGGCCTGGCCAAGGCGTTCGACAACGTCAGACTCCACGCCCCATGTCATGGGACTGACGAATCCCTCCGGAGGCGGAGGCGTGAACGCCGGGCTAATCCTGAGGACCTGCGACACGTAGCCGGCTGCGCCTCGTCGGCCAGCGGATCTCACGAAAGCTTCCGAATCATCCCAACAAGATCCACCTCAGCTCGTGATAGAAATGATCCAGGGGAAACGCTCGCGGGCCTCGTGTCGATCAACCGTACCGGATATGTTTAAAGATGAGGTGAACTGATGAAGCTCTGGTTTTTTTCACTGCTCATGTTGGCTCCAGTTCTCGCCCAGACGTATGACGTCGTGCTCGCAAATGGGCGCGTGGTCGATCCTGAAACGAATCTGGATGCAATCCGCAATGTCGGCGTGAATGGCGGAAGAATCGCTGCGATATCGGCCTCGCCGTTAACCGGGCGCACCACGGTCGATGCGAAGGGACTTGTCGTGACGGCTGGGTTTATCGACCTGCATTCACACGGCCAGGACGCCGAGAACTACGCCTACAAGGCGCGCGACGGTGTAACCACGGCTCTTGAATTAGAGGTTGGCGTAAATCCCGTCGCATCCTGGTACGCCGCGCGAGAGGGCCGGGCATTAGTGAACTTCGGGGCTACCTCGGGTCACATTCCAGCGCGAATGGCCGTAATGCACGATTCAGGCACCCTGCTTCCGCGCGACGCAGCCGCCACTCGTGCCGCCACCGCGGGTGAGCGCAAAGAAACGTATGAGCTGGTTCGACAGGGTCTTGACGAAGGCGCCCTCGGAATCGGCATGGGTATCGCGTACACTCCCAAAGCAAGCCGGGAAGAGATCCTGGAGATCTTCGAATTGGCAGCGCAAAGGCGCGTTCCCGTTTTTGTACACGTACGAAGCAGCGGACCGGCGGAGCCTGGCGCCGTGGATGCGTTGCAAGAGGTGCTCAGTGATGCTCTCGCCACTGGCGCAGGGTTACACGTTGTGCACATCACAAGCATGGGACTGCGCCAAACTCCGGTGCTGCTTGGAATGATTGCGGGCGCCCAAAGGCGCGGACTCGACGTGACAACCGAAGCATATCCCTACACGGCGGCCATGACGGACTTGGGATCGGCCGTGTTCGAGGAAGGCTGGCAAACTCGAAACGGAGATATTACGTTTGGATCTCTTCAATGGGCTCTAACCGGCGAGCGCCTGACTGCCGAGAGCTTTGTGCGCTACCGCAAACAGGGCGGTATGGTCATTATTCACTCCATCCCCGAGGAGATTGCTCGATTGGCGATCGCCGATCCAACCGTGATGGTGGCAAGCGACGGCCAAATTGAACATGGCAAGGGCCATCCTCGGGGCGCGGGAACGTTCGCCCGCGTTCTAGGACATTACGTTCGAGAGGAGCACGCTCTCACGCTCATGGACGCAGTGCGCAAGATGAGCCTCATGCCCGCTCAACGGCTTGGAATCCAATCCAAAGGTCGGCTACAGGTAGGAGCTGACGCGGATATTACAGTTTTCGACGCTGATCGGGTAATTGATCGAGCGACGTTCGACAACCCGGCGCAATACTCTGAAGGCATACCTTACGTACTCGTAAATGGTGCTTTTGTCGTTAAAGACGGACAGTTGGAGCAGAATGTAGCTCCAGGTCGTGGATTACGGCGTTGAGCTTGGTTCCAGTTGACGCAAGCCTATCGAACAAAGTGTTCAACATCCTTATTGTTCTCCTGGCACATGTACTCGATCATCTCTGTGTCGGCCAGGGGCTTCAGGTGCAGTTGCACCGTCCAACTCTTCGTAAACACTTTGGGGTCATTAATGGTGACATCAACGTCCAGGCTTCCGAAGTTGGGGCGGCGAATGCGTTCGGTGACGCGCGCCTGGCTAGAGAAGAAGTTGCCCTCAGTGTCCAACCAGGAATCGTCGCGATAGCCCGCCGATTCCACGACTAGCGTGTCGCCTTCCCAGCGGGCCACGGAGTAGCCGTTCCAGGTCGGCGTCATCTCTTCTGGAAGCTTGCGTCCGTCGAAAAAGATCTGGCGGTAGCTCGCATTGAATTCGTGCAAGATGACGAGTTGGGTGGGCGTTTGGAAAATCTTCTGAGTTTCCGGGAAGACCCAGGCCCGCGGATAATTGATGGGCATGCAAAATGTGTGGGGATCAATGTACCCGGCCTCCTTCGCACGGTTCTTGACCAGCTCCGCCGCCCATGGCTGATAGGGAATGCCGCCTTTCAGATTGATCGCAATATTGCCGAGTTCGGGAGTAAGGGGAAGTTCCGAGCATTGAAAAAGTCCGATCTTGGGATCGCAGGGGCGCTCGTCGCGCGGAACCCACATCCCCGAGAAATCTGGCTTGCCGCCGGAAGTTTTGGGCGCGGGGGCGCGGAGATCCGGTTTACCATCAGGCGTGCGGGGGATTCCCGGTGTGGGTAGGTTGATCCACTGAGCGGTGGCAGGCAGAGCCAGAAAAAGAGCAACCTTCAGAGGGTTCATGGCTGCCGATTGTATCGATCGGGAAGAAGGAAGTCAAAACTTCTCCGGCCGGCGAGCGCGTCCCGTGCTGTGCGCTGCTCCACATAAACATCGCGCACAACGCAGCGTCAAGTGCTGTGCGCTGCTCAATAGCCGCCCGTATACTAAGGAGTTGCGGCTTTCCATCCTCATCCCGGTCTACAATGAACGCACCATGGTGGAACGCAGCCTGGCGCAGGTGCTGGCGGCGCCGCTTCCCGAAAACATGGAGCGCGAGTTGATTATCGTCGACGATTGCTCTACCGACGGCAGCTCCGATATTCTGGATCGCCTGGCCGCCCGCGAACCTTCCATCCGGCTCTTTCGGAAGAAGGTCAATGAAGGCAAGGGCGCCGCGGTCCGCACCGCCATCCAGGAAGCCCGCGGCGATTTTTGCCTGGTCCAGGATGCCGATCTGGAATACGATCCCGCCGAATATCCAACCTTGTTGCGCCCCCTGCTGAGCGGGCATGCCGACGCCGTTTTTGGCTCGCGCTATCTGGCCGGCGAGCAGACCCGCGTGTTACCGTTCTGGCACTCCATGATCAACAAGAGCCTTACGCTGCTCTCCAACATGTTTTGCAATTTAAACCTGACGGACATGGAGACCTGTTACAAAGTCTTCCGCACGGATCTGCTCAAAAGCATTCCCATTCGTTCGAATCGGTTTGGCTTTGAGCCTGAGATCACCATGAAGTGCGCCAAGCGCAAACTGCGCATTTACGAAGTGCCCATCAGTTATCACGGCCGTACCTACGAAGAGGGTAAGAAAATCGGTTGGAAGGATGGCGTGAAAGCGCTGGGCGTGATTTTGCACTATTGGCTGATCGACGATCTGTATGTCGAACCCTACGGCCGAGCGTTCCTCAACAATCTCACCGGCACACCCCAGTATTTGAGCTGGCTAACGCGCATTCTGCGCCCTTACCTTGGGGACACGGTGCTGGAATTGAGCGCCGGCATCGGGAACATCGCCGCGCGCCTGATGGGCCGCCGTGTTCTTTACGTCGCGGCCGAGAAAGACCCGCTGTATCTGCACGCGCTCGGCAACCGCTTCCTGCGAACACCCAACGTCTCGGTGCTGAAGCTGGACCCGGAAGATCCCCAGGATTACCAGGAAGCCGGCGGTCCGTTTGATACAGTTCTGTGTGTGAATGTTTTGGAATACGTCGATGACCCAGCCGCCGTCGTCCGTTCGGCCGCCAGTGTTTTGAAGCCCGGCGGTTCTCTGGTCGTGCTTGTGCCTCAGACCCCGGCTCTTTATGGGACTCTGGATAAAACGCTGGGGCACCGGCGGCGCTTTTCGCTGGCCCAACTGCGATCGCTACTCGAAAACGGCGGTTTCACCGTTGCCGGAGTCCGCCAGCTCAACAAAATGGGGACGCTGGGCTGGTGGTTCCACGGCAAGCTTCTGCGGAGTGGTTATATCAGCAAGGGGACACTGAAGATCTTCGACAAAACTGTATGGATTTGGCGGCGTATTGACGCAGTTTTGCCGTGGCGCGGGCTATCGCTGATCGCTGTGGCGGCCAAGCCGGCGGAGTAGACTGGCAGACGGATCTCGGTATGAAGCACTATGTGGTGACGGGCGGCGCCGGGTTCATCGGCTCAGCGCTGGTGCGCTCTCTTCTGGCCCAGGGCTTGGGCGCCGTGCGAGTGGTCGACAACTTTCTCACCGGCCGCGAAAGCAATTTGAGCGAGGTCCGGTCCCGCATCGAGCTCGATCAATCCGACATTCGCGACTACAACGCCCTAGCCGCCGCCATCCGTGGCGCGGACGTCGTGTTTCATCTGGCAGCCATACCGTCGGTGCCGCGTTCCATCGAAGATCCCGAACCATCGCACCAGGTGAATATCGATGGAACGTTCAACGTACTGCGCGCCGCGGTGGAAGCCAAGGTCGGACGCGTGGTTTACGCCGCTTCTTCGTCGGCCTACGGCGACACCGAGGTCTTGCCGAAAGTGGAGAGTATGCCGCCGAGCCCCAAATCTCCCTATGCCGTTCAAAAGCTCGCGGGCGAGTACTACTCGAGCGTGTTCTACTCCTGCTTTGATCTGGAAACCATCGCACTGCGATTCTTCAACGTATTCGGCGAACGCCAAGATCCATCCAGCCCGTATTCCGGGGTTCTGTCTCTGTTTTTCAAAGCGCTGATCGAGCGCCGCTCACCTACCATCTTTGGCGATGGCGAGCAGACGCGCGATTTCACTTACGTCGAAGACGTCGCGGCGTTATGTTTGAAAGCGGCGACGGCGCCCGGTGTCGCGGGCAAAATGTATAACGCCGGTAACGGCCACCGCTTTTCGCTCAATTCGGTGTGGGATTTGCTGCAGAAGATCGAGGGGGTGAGCTTGCCGGCGCATTATGGTCCGGCTCGGGCCGGCGACGTGCGCGATTCCCAAGCCGATACCACGGCTGCCCGGCGCGACTTGGGGCACGCGCCACAATTCACGCTGGAGCAAGGTTTGCGGCGGACGTTAGCTTGGTTTAAATCAGAATGCTCGACGTGATCCGCGATACCATCCGTAAAATTCCCAAAGGCAAAGTGTCCACCTACGGCGGCGTCGCTCAGGCCGCGGGTTTCCCCGGCTGTGCACGGCAGGTGGTTTGGGCGCTGCGAGCGGGGCGCGGGCTGCCCTGGCATCGCGTAGTGGGAGCGGGTGGAAAAATATCGCTGACCGGCGAGAATGCGCTTGAACAGCGGATGCGGTTGGAATCCGAAGGCGTCGTATTCCACGGGAAACGCGTCTGGATGGAAAAGCACGAGCATCATTTCCGCGCTAGGGCGCCCGCGCGGTCAGCGCGACGGGATAAGGCGTGATTCGCGCGGGCTGCGGGTTCGGATCCACCAGCCAGACGCTCCTTCCGCGAAAATATTCCACCAAGGCGCGATCCCGCTCCGGGCCCAGGTCGCGCGCCCACACGACTTGGGACGCGTCAATATCGGCCGCGTTGTAAATCCACTGCAGGAAGTCGTTCGGGTTGTTTTTCAGCTTCACGATCACCAGGTGCCTGCCACCAATCTTCTCCAGCGTTTCCAAGACCCGCGCCTTGTTCTGATTTCCGGGCTGTACGCAGCACCAGGATTCGAAATTGACCGCCTGGGTAAACGGCAGGTGGAACTTTTCAAGTCCGATGCGTACCGCGAGAATCGTTAGCATGATCAGCGGCGCCGCGAGAACGAGCTGCAGTCCGATCGGGCGGCCGTGGCGTCGTACGCGATGCAGCCGCCGCATGCACTCCACCAGCACGCCGAGAAAACAAGCCGCGGCGGGCGCGGCGTAATGTGGCAGACTGACGAACTGCATCAGCGCCAGCAAGATTGTGCATCCGGCTATTAGCAGCAGAAGGCGCAATCGCCGGCTGCGCCAAACCGCCGGAAGCATCAGCAATGGAATCGACAGCGCCGGTCCAAAATAGAACCGCCACAAGGTCTGAGCTTTGAGTGTGCTGTGCTTCAGCTCTCCCAATAAGGACGAATTCCTGTCGTGCGCCTCGCGCTCGTAGTCGTAATAGCGCTGCAATTCGACGTGCTGTAGCTTAACGTCCCGAGAGTGAAACCAGGGAAGCCCCAAGGGCCACCCATAGGCTGCCTGGTTGACCGCGTAGGGCGTTCGCAGCGGATCGCCAGTGACGGCCCGGCAGTAGAACAACAAAGCCGCCACCGCTGCCAGCACCAAAGCCGCCGCGGGAACGCACATCCAATAAACCAGAAGCTTCTTCCGAAATGCGATGGCCAACGCCACCACTACCGGTACCGAAACGCCCAGACCCTCGAAGGGACGCGTGTAGCCAATCGCGATCACTCCCAGCGCCAAAACCAGCGAAAGTGAAATGGAGGGCTTCTTGAGGAATCGCGGATAGGCTCCCAAGACCAGCGCTCCGCCCAGCGCCGCCAGACACCCGCCATAATAGCTGTTGATCCAATAACTGCCGATATCGAAGCGCAGCACGGCCAGCATCGCGCCGAATAGCGCCCAAACCGGTGGCACCCAGGCCTGCAGCATCCAACACAGCGCGGCGCACATTGCGGCGCACAGGACCCATACGGCAATCCACGGATGGCCCGCCAGCATCCCTAGCGCCAGGATCGCCGCTGGCCCGGGAAAATAGTCGGAGTTGTAGGTCGGCTTTTGAATGATGTGGATGCTCTCGAAGTGCGTCCACATCGGATGCGTCGGATTACTGAGCCGCCCGTGCGCGAGAGTGTCCGCGAGCAGGAGCTGGCTGAATTCGTCCGTCACCACCGGATGAGGAACCGGCAGCAGCGGTAACAGCGCCGCGCGGATGGCCAACGCCGAAAAGAAGACCACGGCTATGGCTGTCTTGCGCCGATGTGCCAGCTTCACCCAGGCGCGCCAGACGGGTAGGACTGAGAATCTTGGAGTCGCTTTCGGCAACCAGCCGCGATAGACGCACAAGACCACCACTCCTACCAAGAGTGCTTCGAGTAAATTCAGGTCGAAATAGAGCGCGTAGCCAAATCCGGCAAGAAGATAAAGAACAAACGCGAGCATCTAAGGTGAGAATCGGCAGTACAGCATTTGCACTACAGATTCCGAGGGGCGGGGGTTGCTGAAGTGGATAATCAAGGTGGATAGGCGAGTGAGAGGGTTGTCTCCTCGCCTACCCCCCAAAAGATAGCGTTAGCTCTGCGTCGAGGCAGCCGACATCACGCTGGAAATTTTGCTGAAGATGGTGCTGATGCTGGAGGCCACGCCAGGCATAATAGCGCCGGCGGCGACCGCCACGAAACCCGCCATAAGCGCGTATTCGATCAGGTCCTGACCTTTCGTATCCTTCCACACCTTCAGTTTCAAAACCATGTTGGTGATCCGTGTCATTGTTTCTCCTCTCCCTTGCGATGGGTTCGTCCGTCGCTATTGGTAAGTTATCACCCCAATCCGGTACGTTAAATCAGGGATAGCCCTTAGAACGAACCTAAAATCGCCCTGCCGCCCCCGGTTGTAGTTGGCGTGTCGTAGTACTTTCTTCCCCCTCGGTTTTACAACGAGTTAGGCTAAGTGTCACGGATCTTTCGGTGGTTGCATACACCGTCCGCAGCGCCCAAATCCCAAAGCCAGCCAACACGACGGTAATCAACTGGAAGTGCAAAAACTCGGCAAACGATTTAGTTACCCAGGGGACCATGTACAGCAGCAATATCCACCAAGCGAACGCCTCGCGATCTCTGGCGGGAAGTTGCTCCCGGTTTGCCGCCACCAGCGCGACCGCAGCCACCGCCAGAACGCTATCGTAAATCGGCGCGTAGGCGTTCACGACCACGGTGAAGCACAGCGTTGCCGCCCACAGCTCATTCGAGATCCGGCCGTCCGCTCGCCACCAAGCTAGCCCCAACGCTGCCACGGTCGCCGCTCCGACGATTATCATAACGATGGCCGCGGCCGTCGCATGACTGCCTAACAGCAGATGGAAGAACGCAGCCATATCCACATACTTGGATCGATGCCACGGATCGCCCGCTCCACTGGCGACCTGTGCGTTTAAGGCCAGCATCCTGGCCCACGCCCGGCAGCCATCGAGGCCGACCGTAGCCACGGAAACCAGCGCTAACGCTGCTCCGCCCACCGCTAAGCCGCTGGTCACCCGCCAGCGCCGGCCGATGAATAGCATCGCGGCCGGCAGCGCCACCAGAGTTGGCTTGAAGAGACACAGCGACAGCACCAGCCCGGCGATAAATCGCCGCTCCGTCTTTAAGAGGCACCACAGGAACAGCGCCCAGATGAAGAAGACCACCGCGGCCATCTGGCCGCCAATCCAGGTCTCGAACAGAAACGGAGTCGAAGACAGCGCCAATAGAAAACCGGTCTTGCGGTCTTCCCGCTTCAAACCCAGCGCGCCGAACAGCACTGCCAGACCCGAGGTGTACAGCGCGGCCGAGAATGCCAGCCATGCTAGGTACGCCCACGCGTAGGGCAGCAGTGCGAAGGGCCGAAAGAGCCACGCGATATACGGCGCTTGTCCGAACACCAGCATCTGGGTTGCGTCCATGCTGGGCAGCGTTTCGTGTTGCAACCGCACCGCCAGTTCCAGATCGTAGATCCGCGCCGGCGGATAGCTATTGAGGATTTTTCCGATGGTGTAAAAGCCGACGAAGTCGCCGCCCAGAGCGCGTCCCATGAAGGTGCGGCCATGGAATCCCAGCAGCACGGAAACAGCACACAGGATGACACCGGCGGTCAGGGCGATCCAGGCCATGGCGTGGGCTTCGCGGCGGCCGGGAAGGGGGCCGAACCACTTGGACGTCATGCCAGGCGAAGGTTCTTGTATTCGTCGATGAGTGCGAAATTCGTGCGCACCGAGGCGATGGTCTCGCCGCGCTGCTCGATGCGCCCGGCGTGCAGGTGGCCGAGGTCGGCCGCCATGCGCAGGTAGGTCATCTTTTCCGGGTCGATCCCCATGACGCGCGCACAAGTGGCATCGACCGCCACCAGGTCGCGCCCCATCACCAGCACTCCGGCGGGCTTGGGCGTGCCTTGGATGGGCCCGTTGCCTTCCATGCCCACGATACCGTCGACAATCGCAAACGCCTTGCCGCGGAACTGGCGATTCAACGCCACGATGGATTCGGCGATCCCAAGGTAATGCAGCTTGTTCTTCGGCCATCCATAGACGGATCCGGGGACCACGCCAAAGAAGTTCTTCATGGAGAGCGTAGCCCCGGCCCAATGATGGGTCTTCATCTTGGCCAGCGACACGATCAAATCCGCGCCCAGCACCGTGTTGGGAAAGTAGAACTGGGACTCGCCGGCAAAGTTGGGCACCGGTGACACATCGTCGCGATTCAGATCGGTAAAGATGCCGTCGAACTTCGGAACACTCGCGCGATACCGCGCGTCATCGGCGAGATCCAGCGTGTCGCGCCGATGCCCGGGCCCTTCGCCGATCTTCACCTCGAGCGCGCCTAACTGGTGAAATACTTCGAGCGCGGCGGCGATCACGGCCGCATCGGTATTAATCACCGTGGCCGCGTCAAACTCCACCAGGTTGGGCTTCAGCAATACTCGCTTGCCGCGGACATCGAGACCGCACTCCCGGATCCCCCGGAGCATGCGGCTAACCAGATCGTCCGAATAGGATCGCGCCCGGATGATAGCCACGGCCGAATTGCCCGCCGGTCCTTCCGGCAATTTGGCGGGTTTCTGCAGCTTGATCCCGGCATAGGTGCCGATTACGGCCGCGGCCGAGAATCCCGCGAATTTCCGGCGTGTCATGCTGATTTACCTCCCGGCAGGAGCAGCCGGTAGTTTCCCTCGGGATGTCCCAGCGCCTGGACGGCGGCTAGCATGATGTCGTTCGACCCCCAGGGGTTGTCGGCTGGTGCTTCCAGAGGCTGGCCGTGGCAACGCAGCGCGATCTGCAGCCAAGCCTTCGCCAGCGACGATTTCGTCTCCGCGCGGAATCGCCGCGCTACTTGCAAGGCCCCCGCCAATTCCTGCTCGTTTCGCCCCAGCAGGCCCAATAGCGCCAGGCCAGTGGTCTCGGGATAGGAAGGGAGATCGTAATTGAAGACATTCGGATTCCCGCAGTTCCAGCCGCCATCGCTGCAGCGCCGGCTCAGGACCAGCTTTTCCCCCTCCTGGACGCGATGTTCCACTTCTGAGCTGCGATGGTGGCTCGCGACCTTTTTCAATGCGATCAACGTTTGGGCCGTGGGCTCGATCCACGAAGCATTGCCTTCGCGCCAGGGCCAGCCTTCATGGGATACATCCAGTTTTGTCGGGATCCAATGGAAAAACGAGGCGATACGCATCGGTACCTCATGCTCGGCGCCCACGTCGCGCAGCAACCAATCCACCGAGCTGCGGACACTCGGGTCGTCGACACCGCGAACGCTCGCCAGCGTCACCGCGTGGGCCGTCACCCAGGTGCCGTCGGATACTTGCCCGCTTGGCCGGAAGCTGCCATCCGCTAATTGCCACGAACGCAGCAATTTCCAGGCCCGGTCCAGATCGCCTTTCGATTCCGGCCGGCCGTCGAGCGCGAGCATCGCATAAGTGGTGGGTTCAAACCACGATCCCTTACCGGGAAAATATCCCCAGCCGCCATCGGGGTTCTGAGTCTTGCGCAGGAACTCCAGCCGCGATTCCAGATACACTCCGCCCACGGATGGCATATCGGCGAATTCGGCCTAAAGCTTTAGGTAGCCCTCTCGCGGCGGGTCCGCTTGGAGATGGGGGTGGAGGGCGTAAGAGGCCGGATTTTGACGCATTAGCTTTCGTGCGTGGCGCTCGATTTGTTCTTTTGGTAAAACGAAGCCAAGGTCGGCGGGGTCCCACGGAAGTCCTTTGTGCTGATGCCGAAGGAAGAGCTCGGCGGCTTCGGTGAGCTGGCGGCGCTCCAGGCGGTGACGTTCTTCCAGGATGTCGCGGAGCTGCTCGATGACTTTTTGAAGCTGGCGGGAGAGGCGCGAGCCGTGCAGTCCAAGCGTGGCCAGCTGTGGGATTAGGGTTTGGGGGCTGTGGTTTTGGGAGAACAGCTCGGATTCAAGTAGGGGGATGCGGTTGAGGCGCCAGGCGGCGTTGGCAATTTCGTGGACGAGTTGAGTTTCGGTGGCGGTGGCGGGAGCGTACTCGTCGAGAAACTGCTGGATGTGGCGCTGGTAGGCTTCGGGGTCGTCGGTGGGCAGGACAGCGGTGCGGGCAGTGAGACCGTGGCGCAACGCGTTGAGCGACGAACGTTGTTTGCCGGGTTCAGTGCGAGGGCCGGTGGAGAGCTTCGCATTCGCGCGGTTCGCGCGGATGCGGGGCTCCGGGATTAGGGATTGGGGAGTTGGGGTTGGTTGGACGGGATCTGTTGTTGGTGTTGCTGGGGCTTGGGCTGCTGTTGCCATTTTGTGCGTACCTCGATTACCGGGGTAACACACGCGGGGATGCGGCGGACTGGCGGATGGAGGTGGTTTGTTGAAGAAGAAGTGGAAAGAACGGGCGGAGGTTCGTGATTGGGCGGCGGTGTCCGCGATTCTGTGTAAACGTCTCGCGGGTTGATTAGCGTTGGGGTTCTCGGCCGCCAGAGTTGGTCAGTGATGTCCATCCCGCCGGAGCCGCCCGTCGCAAAGCGACCGGCGGCATAACCCTTGCCGGCTCGCCCTCCTGCGCAGAGTATCAATCAGCGCAGGTGTCAGGGTTCAGAGATAAGGGAACAAAATCAAGAATCGCAACATTCACACTTGACGGTGACCAGATAACCCACTACCATATGGTTGTGGATAGATTGGGTACGACATTTACGGCTTTGGCTGATCCAACCCGCCGGGCAATGATCGAACGACTCTCCCATGGGCCTGCCTCTGT
>Ga0302325_10012593_pt1 | contig 18129 bp, 13 predicted proteins | sample Palsa_T0_2_FD_201948 | JGI IMG/M metagenome (GOLD analysis project Ga0302325, IMG submission 201948) | Peat permafrost microbial communities from Stordalen Mire near Abisko, Sweden - Palsa_T0_2 | ecosystem: Environmental > Terrestrial > Soil > Palsa > Peat permafrost | place: Sweden: Abisko...
AAACTGAAGCGGCACTGGCTGGTTCTCTGGAATCACGACGTCGCAGTAGTGGATGCCTAAGTTGGTCGATGTGGAGTGAGTGTCTGTGGTAGTAGACCAGTTGTCGAGCGAGAAACGAACCTCGAATGCGGTCTCTGCATGGATGCGCAAGGTGCGCCCGCGCTGAACAGATGCGGACGGATGCTGAATCGACCAGACCTGAACGTTGTGAAGGACGCTCCTGTTCCGGATGTACCGATCCGCGACTTCTGGAATCAAGTCGAAAACTCGTCTCTCGCGAACCGAGCGAAGCAGCTTAATGTATTCGGCGTGTGCCCAGAGCAGTGGTACTGCCGAACCAGTCGGACGTCCACGCTTGAGATGCTGCTCCGGGCGGTCGTCTTCGTCCCAGACCTGCTCGGGAAGCAGATGAGTTGGTGTGGCCAAACCTTCCAACCAGCGAACGTATTGGCTCGCATCCCGCCCCGCGGCCACTTCGTAATGGCCTCGTTCTCCCGTTAGCAAAGGCCAGCCGCGGCCTTTACCGGCACCCATGAAAGGTCCGCCGTCCTCGCGCTGACCGTAGCCATCGTTGTTGTAGCGGCGCCAGCACGTGCCCGACGGCGTGTCCACTTTGAGCGTGGCGTCCACGACGCGAATCGAATCACGGATGGTGGCATCGTCAGCCGACCGAACGCCGTAGCGGACCAGTTCGAGGAAACCCGGATCAACGATCTCTCTCGCTGGATAAGAACCATCCAAGCCCTCGGCTAGGTTTTTCACGGTCAGCACAGGCCGTCCGGCATCACCCACCGGCAACGGATCGCCCGGTTGAAAAGGATTGAGCCGTACATAATGCCGCCGCACTCCCTCCAGTAGCGTTCCCTCATTGGTGACAGTCCAGGCTTCGATGTTGGCCTCCACCCAATCGGCGACCTGCAAGAGCAACCGTTCGGCATCACAATCCCCCCGGTCCGCTGCGAAATTGGCGGCGCACACCAGGGCTGCGATGTAGACCGCCAATGTAGAGGGAGAGTATCCTCCAGCCTCTTCCCAACGCTCCTGGCGGGTAGCCGGGCCTTGCCGGATCAAGTACGCCGCCGCCTTCAGAACCATAGGATATGGATCGAAGCCCCGAAGACCGTCTGACCGCCATAGTTTATGCGCCAGAAGAATGGGAAAAGCCACTTCGTCCAACTGAATGCCAGACCAGAAGGGAGTCCCATCGACCCAGGAGTTCTGAGCGAAACCGCCGTCATCGCTTTGAGATGTAGCCAGATAGATGAGCGATCTGAGAGGTGTTTCCACATTGCCGGCCGCCAGCAGACCGCCGGCGCATTGAACCAGATCCCGCGTCCACACGAGATGATAGCCGCCTTCTCCCTCCAGGTCTCCTTTCGTTTCTCCCCAGGGAATGGCCAGCGATGCCACTATTGCGCCTTGAAACGCCTTGTCCTCGTGGGCCAGCAGCAGGGTATAGCTGGCGTGGAACAGGTGACCGCCATCACCCGATTGATCTTCGAGTGCGTCATGTGATTTGTGCGTGCGCTCCCATTGTTCGACGAAGCGCCTGCGCTGCGACTCGAATGGTTGAGCGAGACTCTGGAACAGAGTCGCGATGGCTCGCTGCTGCGAGTTGCCGAACGCAATTCCCACAACGAATTCCTGAGCCGCGGCCAACTCCACTTCGCCAGTAAGAGCGACATTTCCGTTAAGCGCCTGATCGAACTGCCAATCAAATTGAAAGCCATGGGAAAGATCCGTCCAGCCATCGCTTGCGCCCACGTATCCCACCGAGAGACGGGAAAACGGAGTGTTGCACATTAAAGCGAGCCACGCGCCGTTCTTCTCAGCGATGAGCAGTTCACGTCCACAGGATTGAACCACAAAGGCATTGTTTTCCGAACCGCCGACATCGAGGTGAGGGGCACACAAAACGTAAGTTTTCAACCGCGAAAGCCACTCCGGATTCGCCTGGACCGTCACGCGCTGGAGAAGGCAAGGCAAGTGGGGGTCTGCGATGATTTCCTTGACGTAAGCGTAGCGGCCTTCCGGGTCCTTCCCTTCAACGCGGTATCCCAAGCACGATGGCATGCGCTGAATGCAGGTCTCCAGAGACCGTGTCTCCTGATGAAAGAAGGATTGACCATCAGTAAAAAGGAGTTGGACGTCTCGCATCTGGGGCATATCAACGGTCGGGTAATAGACCTCGGTGACGATACCGTTCCAGACGGTAAACCAGATCCGGCTGGCAGCCGAGTAGGCCGTGCCGATCCCATCCTTGTCGCCGTGCGTCCAACGGGACTCCAGACCAGGCCAGCCAAATGCGTGATTATCTCCTCTAATTCTTGCCATTGCCCAATTCCATACCTGACGCAGCTGCCGTCTCTATAGTCTGAGCTAGCGAGTGTTGTTGGCCGAGTTCAGCGCGTCTGCTGGGTAAGCTCGATGCGGATTTCAAGTTGTAACTCATTTCTTATCCAGGTGAACCGTTGCCTCGATCGACATGCCCGGGCGTAGCCTGTTCAAGTCCCGCTGGTTGGGGTTGAAGCTGATGCGGACAGGAAGACGCTGCACAACTTTCACATAATTGCCAGTCGCGTCCTCGGGAGGAAAAAGACTGGTCCGATCTCCCGTCGCTGCGGGCATGTACTGGACTTCCCCATCGAAGGATTCATCCAGCGTATCCACCTCAATGGTGGCGCGCTGGCCGACGTGCATCTTGCGGAGCTGCGTCTCCTTAAAGTCGGCGATCGCCCATATGTTTCCGGTTTGTACGATCACGACAAGCTGCTGGCCCACCGAAATTCTGCCCCCAACCTCGGCGGCCCGCTGCGTCGCGATCCCGTCGACTGGCGCAAAAATGTGGCAGTAGCTCAGATTCAGAAGCGCCGCGTCCAACTGCGCTTTGGCGGCGGCCGCATTGGCTGCGCTCGATTTGTTGTTGGCCAGTCTAATGGCAACCTGACGGGGCGCATTCTGCGTGTCCTCCTGGAGTTTGGTTTGCTGCTGCTGCAATTGCGCTCTCCGCTCATCCACCACCTTCAGCGAGGATCCGGCGGCTGCGCGGCTTGCCTCGACGGCAGCCTGCTCGGAGCCGGCGTTAGCAAGATATTGGTCGTAATCGGACAGGGCGATCTCATGCTTGTCGACTAGTTGTTTATAGCGTATGAGATCGGACTGACTCTTCCGGTTGTTCGCCTCCGACTGACGCAGCTTGGCGAGGTTGCTGTCATAGTCATACTGGGCGCTGGCAATTGCCGCCTCCGCATTGACCACGGTCGACGAGTCGGTGTCCACGATGCTGCGGTTCGAGGTCTCTGTGATTGGCACGTTGGGATTCTCCGCGGCCAGTTGGGCCAGGGCCTGTTGATACTGGGCGCGCGACTGCTCCACCTGCACCTCGTAATCGCGCGGGTCCAGATCCACCAGCGCCATTCCTGCCTTCACCGGCTGATCGTTCTCAACGTATACCGCTTTCACCGTTCCGGCGACGCGGGAGGCGATTGGGTTGAGGTGTCCATCTATCTGTGCGTCGTCGGTGGACTCGTAGGTGCGCGAGTGGAGCCACCATGCGATCCCCGCGATCAGCACCACGACGCCGATGACAATGCCGATAAGGATTCGCTTGAGCTTCGTCGCGGGGTCGAGGGGCTTCTTTTCAGCGTCGTCCTTCTTGTCCTTGTCTTGCTTGTCGTCTGGCTTGTCTACTGGCTTGTCGCCGCCCTGCTGCGGGCCGTCCTGTTTAACGTCCGGCTTAATGCCGCCCTGCTTACCGTTTTGCGGCTGGTTCTGCTGCTCTTTCTGCACGCCCGGCTGCTCAGGCTGCTGGCCATTTTGGTTCGTCGCCGGTTCCTGATCTTGGACGGGCATGTTCAATGTCCTTTCAACATATTTGGAATGAATTGTTCGGCCTGCCCGGTTGCTTTGGCAAGGCTGATGCGCGAAAGATTCAGCGAGAAGAGAGTGCTGATGTAGTCCTGTTCCGCCGCGGCGACGGTCTCCTGCGACTGCACCACTTCGACGGAGTTGGTGACGCCGGAAGCGAAACGATCGACGGACTGCCCCAGGGTTTCGGCCGCGAGTTGGCGATTCGCTTGCGCTACCTTCATTTGTTCGGCGGCCACCTGCAGATCGACATAGGCCTGCCGTACGTCCAGATCCACGGCGCCTTTCAGATCGTCATACTGCGCTTGTAATTGACTGAATACCGCATCGGCCTGATCGACGTCCGCCCTGACGCGTCCGCTATCGAAGATGTGGATATTCAGGCCGGCCGAGACCTGGTACGCGGAGACTCCCTTGTTCGGATTGATGCCTTCCAGGCCAAAGTCGCCGTTGATACTAAGGGAAGGCAGGTACTCGGCCTTGGACGCCCGACGGGCCTCATCCGCCGCCTTCAACTGCAGGCGGGCGGCCTTGAGATCGGGGCGTTCGTCGAGGGCAGTTTTAATCCCTTCCTCGAGCGAGATAGCATCTGGAACCTCGACCGGCAGATCCTCGCTGAGACTCAACTGTTGCCCGGCCGGAAGGCCAATCAACCGGGCGAGTTGCATGGTCTCCTTCAGCAAGTCGCCGCGCAGGGCGCTCAGTCTCTGCTGTTCGGTGCGAAGCTCCACCAGGCTTTTGTTGCTGTCTATGATGGTCTTGGTTCCCGCCTGATATTGGTCTGCGGCCAGTTTATAGCTCGCCTCGGCCTGCTTTACCTGGGCCTCTTGCGACACGACGTTGGCCTTGTTCGCGATGACGCGAAGGTACGTGCCGCCGACAGCCAGGACAATCAGCTCGCGGACGTTGGCCGTGCTCATCCGCGCCGCCTGGAGCGATGCCTCCGATTGGCGGATATTGTGAAGAGCCGTCAGGCTGAGGTCCTCGCTCACATTCCCCAGCGCAGTGTAGTAGTGGAAAGGGCCAAGAGTAGTTGGGACTGCAAGGCCTCCACCGAATGCAGAAGCCGAGAGGCCCAGCGTCTGCAGGTCGACCTTGGCGCTGGTCTCGGTCAGCGTCCCGTAGATGTTCGGCAGCATCTGGCTTAATGCCGCCAGCCGCTGCGCGCGCGCCTGCCTAACCGAGACATTGGCGATTACGCCTCCCAGGTTGAATTGAAGGCCGCGGTGTATGGCATCGGAGATGGTTAGGGTAAGCGATCCCTGGGGCGCCTTCGGGTCCGGGATGCTTCCCACAAACCCGCCCGAGACCTGGATGGTGCTGTTGAGAGTGTTCACGCTGGAGGTGCTGCCTGCGCTGCCGGCTGTGGACTGCTGTGCGTCGACGCTTCCCGCGCTTTGCGACAGCGGAACCTGTTGGGCTTTGGGGGTCGATGACGCCCCCGCCCCTTCCTGGCAAAAGGCTTCCTGGCACACGAATCCACCGGTCGCCATCACGAGCCTGAGTACAAGTAGCTGCTTTCCTCGACGTCTGGTTTTCATTTTCAGCCCGCTCCCCCGGCGGGTGCCGCCTCGCCGGGTTTGTTCTTGTTCAACAGAAGGGCGCACAAGAACATGCCGGCCGCCAGCCAGGCTAGTAAGCGATAGATATCCATATAGCCTTGGCCGGCAGCCTGCCGATTGAGCTCACGGTAAATGGAGCCGCGCGCCAGCTCTGCCGCTCCAGGACCGCTGGCAACCGCACCATAGGCCCGGGTAAGCGCGCTCAGGTGATTGGCGTAAATCGGATTGGAAGGCTGCATGTAGTCCGCCAGCCGCGCCTCATGGAAGAGCGTTCGGTTGGTGACGATGGCTCCAGTGCCGGCGATGAAGATGCTTCCGCCTATGTTCCGGACGAAGTTGATGATGCCCGAAACCTGATTGCTGGCTTCCTTAGGGAGACCGACATAGGCGGCGTTGGTGATCGCGATAAAGCACAGCGGGAAGGGTGCAACCTGAAGCACTCGCAGCAACGTGGCGGAGCCAAAGCTCATGTTGAGAGTGAGGTGCGTGGAGCTGTAATAGAATGCCCCCACAAATAGGGCGAACCCGAGAGCGGCAATGTTCCTGGCGGGGAAGCGGCCCGTGCCGATTCCTGTCAGCGGCATAATCACCAGAAGGGCGAGACCTCCGCCAGTGAGCGCTTCTCCGGCAAGGGTGGCCGTGTAGTGCAGAAGCGCCTGGGAAAACTGTGGCTGGAGCACGGTGGTGGCATTGATCAGGCCGCCCACCATAATCATCAGCAGGGCGCATACGGCGAAGTTCTTATGCTTGAAGAGTTTCAGATTCATGATCGGGCTCTTCACCCGCCACTCCTGCCAGATAAGACCGATCATTCCGACCACGAACAGCGTGCCGAAGACTCGAATGAACCGCGAGGCGAACCACGCGTCCTCTTCGCCCTTGTCGAGCATGATCTGCATTCCGCCCATGGCGATAGTCAGAAAACCGAGGCCGACATAGTCGAGCCGCTTCAGGTTCTTCCGGTCGGCCTTGATCCAAGGCGGGTCGTCCACGAAACGGCTCACCAAAAAGACCGCTAGAATCCCGACCGGGATGTTGAGGTAGAAGATCCAGCGCCAGGAGTAGTTGTCTGTGATCCAGCCGCCCAGGGTAGGGCCTATGGAGGGCGCCAAGACGGCGACCAGACCGTACAGGGCAAAGGCCTGGCCGCGCTTCTTCTCTTCGAACGAGTCCGCCATAATCGCCTGCGCCATGGGCTGCATGCCACCGCCGCCGGCGCCCTGGACGACACGCGCCAGAAGCAAGACAGGGAGCGATGGCGCGATGCCGCAGAGAAAGCTGGCAGCTGTAAAGATAAGAATGCACAGCATGAAAAACCGCTTGCGCCCAATAACGCTCGAAGCCCATCCGCCCATCGGCAGAACGATGGCGTTCGAGACCAGATAGCTGGTCAGTACCCAGGTCCCCTCATCGGTGCTGGCGCCTAGATTGCCGGAGATATGCGGCAAAGCAACATTGGCAATGGAGGTGTCGAGAACCTCCATGAACGCAGCCAGCGCCACTGTCGATGCAATCACCCACGGATTGACCCTCGGTTTCCATTGCGCGTCAGCGGGGCCATCGGCCATCGTTATTTCCCGATCTCATGACGCTTGCCAATAAATCAGGACTTGCTGATTTGTCCGCGCGCATGGTTTTCGCTTTCACGGCGGTTCTCATCCGGCGTGTTCCAGGTTCACGTCCCTAGCGACGGGCCGCCATTAGTCCAGACAAGGGTACGTAATGAAAAGGCGCTCTGAACTCGACTCACCTTTAATATTGGCGCGTATCGGTGCACAAAGTTGTGCCCAATTGCTCACCTCTGAAAGCCCGGTAGCGTCTAAGGGGTTGTGTTGCAACTTCCGTAGGCCCCGGTTCAGAACGTCGCAAACGCCCATGGCTAACTTGGGTCAAGCGTTCCCCGACCCCACAAATGAGACAGTTGCGATGGGTAGTGGAATATAAGGGAATCGTGCGACGTCTGATCTGTTTTTCCGGCGCAAGGGCCGGGCGGTATGGGTTTTGAGTCGTCAAACGAAATCACGGTCGTGTCAAACAAATGTTTGACGCGTGGTTTCGAGGTGAGGAATCGGTCTCGAAAATCCTCTTAGGAGGTGAGGGAGCAGCTTTATGAGACAAAACACGGGCGCGGCACGTGGGGCCAGGATCGCGATCAGATTGAGCCAGGAAGATCGGGTTCGGATCGACGAGGCCGTCAAAGCGCGAGGCTATCTGGTCACGGCGGTTTTGTTAAAGGCCAGGCGAGGTTCTGAACAATACCAATCGATAAATTCACGGATGGCGTGATCGTACGATCGTTGCGAACTCCGCGAGGTGAGGCTGTTCAGCACTGCTGATTTCGATTGTTCGAGATCGGGCAGTTTCAAGATGGTCTTGGGAGAGTGTTTGCGCTTGTTTTTCGCCATCTAGCATTTGTATCACTGAAGGTGCTGGAGTTCTACGGCATGTTGGCGCGTTTTGTCGTTACCTATTTAGAATGTCCACTGTTACCCTGCTCGACTCGCCTTCGCCATCAGCCCGCATATGACGGGCCGAACAACGCTTAGAAACAAGACCGGAGCGACAGGGAGACGGACGCTTGCCGATACCGGCTTCGCAAGACTGGCGGTCAGATTTCAACGCGGCCTGTAGTGCAGGCGGACCTCCACGGCCAGGGGCGCGCCCGGCTTCACGGCGACTCGATAGACAGTCTGCGGGGGCGGATCGTCCTGAGTGAGCAGGCGCGTTCCATCGGCTGCCGCGTCCTGTTCGACGCGAGTCCAAGTCTTGCCGACGCCGCCGGTCAGTTCGAACACCTCGGGCTTCGCACTGCCCCATTGCTTCTCCCAGGCTGCGACCTGAGCATTGGAGAGCGCCAGCGCATTCTCTCCGATGGTGATCCCCTCGATTGGCTCGGGCGTCAACAACACAGTGAGCTCTTCCTCTACCTGATCCGGGCGGCTGCGGTGAAGCGCGAAGAAATTGGGGCGGTCGCTCTGCGCGGGGATGTCGATGAGCTTACCCCCGGAGACCTTGTTGTCACCGCCACGCGTGCGAATGGTCGGAAAGATGAGGTAGGGCGCGCCACGCTCGCCCGAGCCGTAACGCTCGCGATCGACCACGTACAGATATCCGTGCTCCGGCGATTCCAGCGTCAATCGGACGCGATCGCCCGCAGTAAGCCGGCTTGTGGAAGACACGCGCTCGGGTATCAGCTCGGCGGTTTCGGTTCCTTCCTGGACCAAGATTCTTGCGCCCGAGTCGGCGGCGGCAGCCGGCCGAAGACGCCAGATGGTGACGCCGAGCTCGCTTGCCGCCGAGGAATGGCGCAGGGACGCGACAACCTGGGGATCGAGCGCTTTGTATTTTGGTTTTACTTTTACCGGTGCCGGGGCGGTCGCGGGTGGGCGCGCCTGGACGACGTCTTCGGGCACAATGCCGCGCTGTCCGGAGTCGCTTGCGGCAAGCGAGACGCTCGCCAGCAGAATTCCGATGGCCCAACGGTTTAGGTTGATCATTTCCAGTCTCCCTGCTGCACAAATGCAGCCCAATAGTAAGGCGAATGCCATTCCTTATGTTTCCGCAGTGCCTGTTGCGCAGCGAGCAGCGCTTCGGACGGACGCTTGTGATCGCGCAGCAAGCTGCGATAAAACGCGGCCATCAGCTCAGCAGTAGCGCGGTCGTCGACGCTCCACAGACTGACGATGACGCGTGGAACGCCGGCGTATAGGAACGCGCGGGTAAGCCCCATCAGCCCTTCGCCACGCACCTCTTTGCCCAGCCCGGTCTGGCAGGCGCTTAGCACCACCAGGTCCGCCGACAGCCGGGTGTTGTAAATATCGTTGACGCGGAGAAAGCCGTCTACAGGGCGTCCCTCCGGGTCGAGTTGAGAAAGCACCAGCGCGGAAAGCTCCGGTCGTTCGGTATCGAGATAGCCGTGGGTGGCGAAGTGCAGATAGCGATATTGGCCCAGCACGCCGCTGAGGGCTTCGGCGCGGCTGGCCTCAAAGCCAGTGGCTTTCAGATCGGAGGGATTGTCCGCCACCTGCAGAATCGCCTCGGCCTCTTGCGACGTAAACGGCAGGCGGGGAATGCGCAGACGAGCGTCGCCGCCGCTTTGTGTCACCGCGAGATGTTCGAGCAGGCGCGAGGCGCCGGCGTCCGGCGGTTGGGCGAGAGCCACCTGCTTCCCGGCATGCGCGCGCGGATCGGAGGCATCGAAAACCGGATCCGCGAAAACTGCTAACAACTTGGACGCAGGTGCGCGGCCGGCCACTTGGGTGCGCAACGCGGCGATGGCGGATGCCGAAGGCAGCATCACCACTTCGCGAAGGCCGCCGCCAGGCGAGAGCATGGCGAACGGGATGCGCTGCAGAGCGCTGTCGGCGACGACGGCCAGGCGCTTATTGCCTAGCACGGATGCCGCGGGGGCGAGCACCATCCCGCTGAGCTTGCGAGTGGCAGCGGCCACTTCGGCGTCCGGGCGATGCGTCGCAAGAAGCTCATAAACCCGCGTGGCCTGCGCCTCAATTTCCGATCGAGGTGGCAGCGGGAACGCGCGCAGTTGATCCGTACCGACCACCCACAGCCAGCTCGTCTTTTCTCCCAGCGAGTATTCGAGCAGCAGAGTATCGAGATCCAGCACCTGACGGCGGATCTCGCCGACACGGAGCAGCGCGGGCTGGGTGAGCGCGGCGTAGCGCGGGCTTGCCGACCGGATGGCCGCTTCCACGTCCTGATACTCGGATTGGAGATCGCGAATCTCGGCAGTGAGCGCGGCGGCTTGGGGATCGTCACGGCCGAGAAGCGGAAGGAGCCGGGCGCCCTTAGCGTTCAGACGATCGGAGAGATCGCGCTCGCGTGCGATGAGTTTGGGGTCCAGGCCCTCACGTATATCGGCGCCGGATGCGGCCAGCATGTCGAGCAGGCTGCGGGCGCGCGAGCGTTCATTGGCCTGCAGCGCGGCTTCGGTATCGCCGAGGCGCATGAGCAGATCGACGTAGAATGCATACGAATCCTGCTGCGTGGCGAAAAAGGAGGCGCGGAGCTGTTCGCTATTCGCCGCGCCGCGGCTTTCTTCGGTAAGGCGGAGCGCTTCTTCCATACGGAGGCGAGCGGCGGTCAGATTGCCACCTTCGCTTTCCGCGCGTGCGATAGTCTCAAGGGAGAAAGCTTCGTAACTTCGATCGCCGATGGCGCGAAACTCAATCAGAGCTTGATCGCTAGCGCTAATGGCTTGGCTGGGATGTGCTGAAAGCAGCGTGGTGCGGGCCATCTCGGCCAAAGCGATGCCCGTGAGACGGCGATCGTGAACCGCGCGAGCAAGTTCAAGCGATTCGGCAGCCGAGGCTTGAGCGGTGTCGAAACGGCCCAGTGCAGCCTGGGCGCGGGCGGTTTCCGAGAGAGCTTCGGCCAAGCCACGTTTATCGCCGGATGCACGCCATGCGGTTAAAGCGCTCTCCAGAACGGGGATTGCTTTAGCGGGGCGATTTTCGGCGGCGAGATACAGGTTGGCCAGAGCGCCCAGTGTGGTTGCCTCGCCGCGGCGATCCCCAACCTGCTTCCATAGCGGAAGGGACTGATTGAAATACGTTTCGGCCTGATCGAGCTCGCCGAGCTGGCGGTTTGCCACTCCCATGTTCGCCAGCACTCGCGCCCGCGTCAGATCGTTAGGCGACGTCTGCAACAAATCGAGTGAGCGCCGGTAGTCATCCAGCGCAGCCTCCCAGTTCGCCAATGTGCTTTGCGTCCAGCCGATATTGTTCAACAGGAGCGCTTCGCCAGGATGGTCGCCGGTCTCATGAAGCAGACCGAGCGCCTGTTGATAATAGTAGAGAGCCTGCTGCGGCTCGCCCAGGACGTCGAAGGCGCCGGCCTCGCTGTTGATGGCCTCCTCGGCTTCTTCATGCGTCGCGCCGACGACGTGAAAAAGCTCGGCGGCATTCTGGAACAGCGGCAGGGCTTTGCGAAAGTCGCCGGCTTCGGCGACCGCCATTCCCAGGCTGTACAATGCCAGCCCTTCCATATAGCGGTCATTGGAAGAGCGGAAAAAGGCCAGCGAGTTTTCCAGTTTTTGGATAGCGGCGGCGCGGACGTCCGCGGTGTGCCGGGCCCAAAGCTGGATGGCTTCGGCATAAGCGCGATGGGCGGCGACAATTTCGTCATCGCCTGATTTCGCCTGACGAAGTTCGACCACGCGTAGCTGATAGCGGGCGGGAAGATCTACTGGATCGCCGTCTTTCACTTCCAGCGTGTAATCGCCGCTGGATTCGGTAACAGCTACAACGGTCTCGGGGCCGTACCGGCCATTGATAGAGTCGGCTCGCATCAAAATATGGCCCTGGGGATCGCGAAAGGCGACGGCAAAATCAGCGCCATTCTGGATGGCCTGGAGCCGAACGAAAGAGTGCGCGGGCAGGGGTACCCGTATCGTGTCGGAACCGGATTTGTCGATGCTCCGCTCAACTTGAATCCCGGCGCGCCATTCGATATCGATGCCGGCAGCCTGTGACCACACAATTCCCGGCAGCGTCGCCATGAAAGCGAAAACAGCCGGGAATCGTGCGGTGGAGAGCATAGCGTGCCGGTTCAGGCGTGATGGCCGTGCTTGTGTTTGTGCTCCTGACCAAACGACTGGCCAGTTCCGCCCGCGGACCAAGTGCCGGGGACACTGGTGATTTCGGCGCTGTCGTCCTCGATGGCGCCGCCGCCGGTGCTATCTGTTTCAAACGTGCCCGACATCGCCTTCCAGTTGCGATCGGCGAACCTGCCGGTGAAAGTGCAGGCGGTGATGGTGTTTTCGTCGTCCAAAGTTACGTTTGCAACATCGTGCAGCGGTGCGTCCGAGCATTCGCCATCCACTTGCTGTCCTACAGCCATGGTGAATTCTCCGCTCGTGCCGGTAGAGGTGAGTTGGATGCAGTGGCTGATATTGTGGCCACCGATGCTGATATTGAAGGAAGTGGGTCCAAATCCGTCGATCATGAGGTTCTCCTTGTTGGTATTGCGTCCGATGACGCTGGCGTTCGATTGTGTTGGCTTCTGGTCATGCTTGTATACACTCATTGATGCCGAAGTTCCAGAGAAGCGCCCAGCACGTCTCCGGCGGCACGCAACTGGATGCCCCGCTGCGTAGCAGAGGCTGACGCAGGGGGCAATTGGCGTAGGTAATCGACTATTCGCCGGGAGGCGGAGGGATCGCGGACCTCTCCGGCGGCATCGCCGACAGTGTTTCGAAGCAGCTCCAGCGAGTGTTCCGCCCATACCATCCAGAGCCGCTCGACGCCTGGATTTTGATCGAAGACGTACCAGCCGGTTTCAAGCTGTTGGGTAGGGGCCGCGGGCGTGCTGCGCGGGTATAGCATCCAGAGCCGCTCGACGCCATTCGCGCCGGGGCCGTGATCGATGAGGTAGAAGAAGCCGGGCTGAGGCGACGCAACGCGCAAACGGAAACGCCAGCCGGCGTGAAAGGTGTCCGTGGGCGACGCAATGTACTCTTGGCCCGTGGGGCGGCCATCGAGCATCTGCTGGGCCAGGATGGTGTAAGTGATTGTTCCGGAGTGGTCGAGTCGCGGCAGCCAGATTCCAGCCGCGGCTGCGATGACGGCCAGCGTTCCGGCAACCAGGCTTGCAATCAGGAATGTGCGGCGCGGAATGCGTTTGGGCTGGGGTGCGCTTTTTCCAAACCCATCGACAACCGCCGCCAGCTCGCGGCACACGGCTTCCATGGACTGCGGGCGTTCCTCAGGCTGCTTGGCGAGACAGCGGGCGATCAATGCCGCGAGCGGTTTGGGTATCTTGGGATTCAGCTTCTCGGGCGCGGTAGGGACGCTATGGACAACGGTGTAGAGCGTGGAAGGCAGATCGGGACCGCCAAAAGGGCGTTGGCCGCAGGCGATCTCATAAAGAATGATGCCGAATGAGAAGATGTCGGAGCGCTGGTCCACGGGCTCGCCCTTGGCCTGTTCCGGCGACATATACGCGGGCGTACCGAGCACCAGGCCACTCTGTGTGTCCGCCACGCCGGCGGCGGCCTGTTTGGCTAAGCCGAAATCCAGCACCTTGACCAGGCCCTGCTCGGTGACCATGATGTTTTTGGTCTTGAGATCGCGGTGTACGATGCCCGCACCATGCGCGGCGGTAACCGCGACGGCGGCCTGAACCGCGTATCCGAGCAGAGTTTCCATGGGAAGGCTATGTTCCGCCAGAAGGGCGTGCAGGGTCTTGCCGCGGATGTACTCCATGGCGATGAAGTCCACCTCTTTGTCCGAATCGTACTCGTAGATAGTGACGATGTTGGGATGATTGAGGGCCGAGGCGGCTTTGGCTTCACGAAAAAAACGGCGTTTCTATTCGCCCGCTCCGGCCAGGTGGGAGATAACCTTGAGTGCGACGGTGCGGCCGAGGCGGGAATCCACGGCTTCGAATACGATTCCCATACCGCCTTCGCCGATCCGATCCACCACCCGGTAGTTGCCGATGATTTCTCTGGTGCGAGCAACCGTCATACTCAAAGTCGGGCTGAGGGAAGGCAGAAGATCGCGATCGAGAAAGGCGCCCTGTCGCTCCGAGGCGGCAATCAGGGACTCCACCTCGGAGCGCAGAGCGGCATCGCCGTCGCAGGCTTCGATCAGGTACGCGGCGCGTTGATCGGGAGGGAGTTGCAGAGCCGAGTCGAGGATATCGCGTATTCGCTCCCACTGCCCGGCCTCCAGGCCGTCGGATGGGCGCTTGTCCGCCATTTGGCTCAAATCTAGCATAATTACCCGATCTGGACAGGCAGCGGGCATATGCACTTTCAATCCCGCATTTGCCTTTTCAATAGGGATACGCGATACCCGGCGCCGGAACGTCTCACGAGGAGCGAAATTATTGAATGGGTCGCCGCTCCAGCTCGCGCAGCAGCCAGGCGCGCCCGGTGATCCAGTCGCGATTGGCGGTGGCTTTGGAGATACCCAGGGCCTCAGCCGTTTCGTCGACGGAAAGACCGGCGAAGAACCGGAGTTCGATGACCTGGCTTTGGCGCGCATCCAGCCGGGCCAGGTCCTGGAGGGCGTCGTCCAGGGCAATCAGTTCCAGACTGCGCGGATGCGGCATATCGATCCCTTCGTCCAGGGCCAGCACCTCCGCGCCTCCGCCGCGTTTCTCGCGATGCTGCGCCCGGGCGTGGTCCACCAGGATGCGGCGCATCAGCTGACCGCTGACGGCGAAGAAATGGGCGCGATCCTGCCATTGGGCCTGCTTTTGATCCACCAGGCGAAGCGAGGCTTCGTGAACCAGGGCGGTGCTTTGCAAGCTGTGGCCGCGGCGCTCGCGGCGAAGATGGCGGTGAGCCAACCTTCGCAGCTCGCCATAGATCAGAGGCGTGAGCTGGTCGATGGCGGACTTGTCGCCCGAAGTCCACTTCCGCAGCAGTGCGGTGACGTCGGTTGGCGGCATGGTGACAGGTTAGAACAGTTTACCGCCGAGCGGCGGGTACCGACTAGGACACTACATTGCCCAAGCTACCTCGCGAACGTTGAATTCCATCTTTCAGCCGAGCTGTCGTGTGCAACGCACCAAAGCCGCAGAGATAGCTGCAAAGGTCGCCTTCGGTGACGGACACCCGAACTCCGTTGGCTAGTTGCTGGCAGCATGAAACGAAAAGCAGGACGCCGCTCGAAGAGCATACGACTATGCGGGTGATTTTTGCTGTATCACAACTGTATCAAAGCCCCATTTGATCGACTGCTTGGAGATCCTGAATTGGCGAAACCAGCTTCCCCAAGTTGTTAATAAGACAGAGAATAGAAACGAAGAAATGCAGCCCTTTGCCGCCGAATACCTGTGGCGGGACCGTCCCGAGAGCGTTTCGTCGGTGACGACCTGCGTTCTCGGTAAGAGCTATCTGGTTAGGCTCCGGCATGCCGTCGGAACGCAAACAGCCGCCGGCCACGCTCCGTGTTGCCACCCTCGATGCCCAGAGGCGGAGATTCGTACTCGTCGCCCAATAGGAGAACCACCACAGCGGTCCGGCGGAAACGCTGAGCAAGGACGAATGGACGATTAACCGATCGGCGGTAATAGTCACTCCGGCGAAGCCATTTCTGGATTGGCTGCATCGGGTAGATCCCACGAGTGCCGAGTTGGGCCTTGAGGATCTGCGGCGAGAAGCGGCGATCTTTTTGGTGCCGGAGCACGATAGCGATGAAGAGGCGCGCGGGTTTCTGGAGAAGTACTGCGTAAAGATTTTCGAAGAGCTACTGGACGGGTGGTTCCGTGTACCTTCTGCCTGGCCGGCCGACCGGAGCTTCGACACCTTCGTCCACTGGTTTGAATATAGCCTTCATTCGGTAATCGTCGACCTGGGCGACGCCCCGCTGAAGCACGACAAATGAAATCATGGTCTGAAAAGGACTAATGCGCCTGCTGTTTTCGCTGTGCCAAAACTGTGTCCGAACCGTATCTGTGGTAGCTATCCGGGTTGCTTTTTGAGCGAAAGCAGATTCCCCAGATTGTTGTAAATGTTAGGAATTGGCGAAAATCGATAGAGATAATGGAGAGGATGTCTCTCCTTCACACGCAGGAGGTCACAGGTTTGAGTCCTGTCGCGCCCACCACGAAATTGGCTTCCGGTCATTCATCAAAGCGCCGCCGGCCGGAACCACGGCGCCGGCCCGAAATCATCCGGCCTTTGAGTGCGGAAGGCACGCAAACCGTAACCACCATTCCCGCTGGCCAGTTCGGCAACAAGGCAGCGATCACGATCACGTCGATCCACACCCTTCCATCTGGGTTAACATTACAGCAGGGGCGTCCCCGAGAGGCAGGCGCGCACCCTAGGCAGAAGGCATGTTGAAGCTGATTCGGGTTGGCGTACTAATGGGAGTGGTTCTGCCAGCGCTACTGCTGGCGCAGTATTACCCCCGTACGCGCCGCGGCGTTGTGCCCGGTACGCCCAACCCGGGAGCTTACAATGTAGCCGGATCCTTTCACGGCAAGCTCAAGGAGCTGAGCAAGAAGGAGATCATGATCGAAACAGAGGATGGTCAAATTGTTTCGATACATCGCTCTGGTAAGACCAAGTTTTTCAAGGGCACTCAGTCGATCAAGCCATCCGATATCGACATTGAGACGCCCGTCACCGTGGATGCGAGCGAGGAGGTGGATCTTTCACTGACCGCGGTGAGCGTCACCGTGGACTTGCCGAAGAAAAGCGGCGAGAACAAGTAATAGTTGGTCTCAGGAAATGCAGCCCTCGCGCGAAAACTATGGCCCCCTGTCCTCCCGCCAGACTTTCTACGACGTCAACGGCATCTACGCGCCAATCGCCACCAAGAGGGCGTCCTTGCTCCTGGGGGGGCGATGCTGTGCCGGAAGGTATGGCCTGGGTGGGCTACAGCTTCGAAGAGCGCTGACATTACATCGAGTGAAACTCGATCTCAACGCTGACCCGGACGGCGACCGCTTTGCCGTCTTTCTGCGCGGGCGCAAAGAGCCATTCCTTCACCGCTTCCACTGCGCTTTCGTCCAGGTCCTTGTCGAGCCCCTTTACCACGCGGGGATCCTTCGGCAGTCCCTTGGAGCTGACTATCAGCCCGATGACGACGGAGCCAACGGCCCGCACGCCGCGGTCCGTTGGATAATGCGGATTCACCTGCTTGATGACGCGCGGAGGAGTGACGCCGGGGCCAAGATCGTAGACCGTCTCGTCGTTGGGCTGCGCGCACGATAACGCCGCCAAGGAACAGATTAACAGCGTCCTCCTGCACGTCAAAATTGCGCCTCAGTGCCGACCGAAGATTGCTCAACAGACGCGGCCCAGAGGAACGCGGTTTCATCGGTTTCTTTGGAACTTTCGGATAGCCTTTGGGCGAATCAAGAGTGAAGGAGCCAAACGAAACACAATGAAGTTATGTTTTATCGCATTCCTAGGTCTCGGCGCGTTGGCCCTGACGCAACGGCCGGCTTGGAATTTTGAAGGTGGATTCCGAGGGCCGTTTCAGGGCAAAGTAGTAGCCAACGAGCCGTATTCGGGAGTTGGAGTAACAACGTCGAAGCGGACGCTCAGCGACGGTAACACGATCAATGAAGCGACCTGCGTCAAGGTGTACCGCGACGGGTCCGGCCGCACGCGGCGCGAAGAAATTCGTAATTCTTCCACCTGCAGCGCTACCCCGCAGACCATCCTGATCGGCGATCCGGTGGCAGGCGTTGAATATGCGATCAACACGCAAAATAATACCTACCGGCAGTTCACCCTCAAAGCGCCGCCGGCTGGAACCACGGCGCCGGCCCGAAATCATCCAGCCAACCCGAACCAGGTACAGACCTCGCTCGGGACCGAAGCGATTCCTGGCACGTCTTTGAGTGCGGAAGGCACTCGAACCGTAACCACTATTCCCGCTGGCCAGTTCGGCAACAAGGCAGCGATCGCGATCACGTCGATTCGATGGTATTCGCCGGCCTTGCAAATCGTGATCCAGAGCTCGCGCACCGATCCACGCAGCGGCAGCACTACGTATCAACTGAGCGACATTTCAACCGCCGAACCGGCTGAGTCGCTGTTCCAGCTTCCATCTGGGTTAACGTTACAGCAGGGGCCGTCCCCGAGAGGCAGGCGCGCACCCTAAGCAGAAGGCATGTTGAAGCTGATTCGGGTTGGCGTACTAATGGGAGTGGTTCTGCCAGCGCTACTGCTGGCGCAGTATTACCCCCGTACGCGCCGCGGCGTTGTGCCCGG
>Ga0302325_10012596_pt1 | contig 18127 bp, 16 predicted proteins | sample Palsa_T0_2_FD_201948 | JGI IMG/M metagenome (GOLD analysis project Ga0302325, IMG submission 201948) | Peat permafrost microbial communities from Stordalen Mire near Abisko, Sweden - Palsa_T0_2 | ecosystem: Environmental > Terrestrial > Soil > Palsa > Peat permafrost | place: Sweden: Abisko...
ACGAGGAGACGAACTGCGACAGCGTCCGAGTTGACGTAGTGACACCCTTGCCGCGTGTTGCACGTGACTGACACCGCCAATTACCGGTCGGGGAGGGGATCTGCGGTTACATTCGGCCCTCAACAGAACGTCTACCAGAAAAACGGTGACACTTGGACGTTCGGCCGACTGACACCGGTCACTCCACAGTGAACAATGGTCACTAAACAGTGAACAATGTCCAACGAACGTCCGCGACACGCCAAAATCCGACACCCTCCCGAACGTCCGGCGCATCAGGTTGTGACTGTCGCCCGGCCGCAGTTACGCCCGCCGGTAGGTCGACGACGCCCTGCCTGAACATGCGGGGATCGGCCTCCGCGCCCTCCCGGGCCGGACAGACCAACGATCCGGATTGTCTAGGATCGCGTGACCGATGACCCAGGACGTCGTAACCATGGATAAGATCGTGTCGCTGTGCAAGCGGCGGGGCTTCGTCTTCCAGAGCTCGGAGATCTACGGAGGCATCAGCTCCAGCTACGACTACGGGCACTACGGCGTGCTGCTCAAGAACAACGTCAAAGCCCAGTGGTGGCGGTCGATGCTGCAAGAGCGTGACGACGTGGTCGCGCTCGACTCGGCGATCATCCAGCACCCCCGCACCTGGGAGGCCAGCGGCCACCTCGCCGGCTTCAGCGATCCGCTCGTCGACTGCCGCACCTGCAAGCTGCGCTTCCGCGAGGACCATCTCGAGGTCTCGTCCTGCGGCCGGCGGCCGTCCAAGCGCCCCGGCGAGGACGAGCAGTGCGACCTGACGTCGGCGCGTGACTTCAACCTGATGTTCGAGACGACCGTCGGTCCGGTCAAGGAGGAGGGCGCGACCGTCTACCTGCGACCCGAGACTGCACAGGGCATCTTCCTGAACTTCCGCAATTACCTCCAGTTCAGCCGCAAGAAGCCGCCGTTCGGGATCGCCCAGATCGGCAAATCGTTTCGCAACGAGATCACACCCGGCAACTTCATCTTCCGCACGCGTGAGTTCGAGCAGATGGAGATGGAGTTCTTCGTACCGCCGGCCGAGGCGGAGTCGTGGTTCTCGCATTGGCTCACGCAGCGCCACAACTGGTATCTCGACCTCGGGATCCGTGCCGACCACCTGCGCCTGCGTCCACACGACGCCGACGAGCTCAGCCACTACTCGAGCGGCACTTCCGACGTCGAGTACCTGTTCCCGATCGGCTGGCAGGAGCTTGAGGGGATCGCCAACCGCGGCGACTTCGACCTCTCGCGTCACGCCGAGTTCTCGGGACAGAAGCTCGAGTACGTCGACACCGCGTCGGGCGACCGATACGTGCCGCACGTGATCGAGCCCGCCGCGGGCGTCGATCGCTCGCTGCTCGCGTTCCTCGTGGATGCCTACGACGAAGACGAGATCGGCGGCGAGGCGCGCACGGTGCTGCGCTTGCACCCGCAGTTGGCGCCGGTCAAGGTGGCGGTGCTGCCGCTCGTGCGCAAGGACGGCCAGCCGGAGCTCGCCCAACGGATCTACGAGGACCTGCGCCGGCGCATGCAAGCCGAGATGGACGTGTCGGGCGCGATCGGTCGCCGCTACCGCCGCCAGGATGAGATCGGCACGCCGTGGGCGGTGACGATCGACCACCAATCACTGGATGACGACACGGTGACGATCCGCGACCGGGACTCGCTCACGCAGGAGCGGGTGGCGATCGACGCGCTGGCCGAGGAGCTGGAGCGTCGACTGCAGGCGCCCTGGTCCTCTCCGAAGCTCGACGACGACTGACCGCGCCCGCGAGACCGCACGGTCCGGATACGCTGGCCCGGGATGACGATCACGACCCGCACCGAGACGATCGCGATGCCCGACGGCGGAAGCATGGACGCGTATGTCGCGATCCCCGAGTCCGGCAGCGGACCCGGCGTGCTCGTGCTGATGGAGATCTTCGGCGTCGGCACCTACATCCGCGGCGCGACCGATCGGCTGGCCGAGCACGGCTACGCAGTGCTCGCCCCGGATCTCTACCGCCGAACCCGTCCCGGCGTGCAGTTCGGCAGTGGCCCGGAGGGGCTCCAGGAGGCGTTCGCGGCGGTGGGTGAGCTGGACATAGCGGGCGCGATCGAGGATGCGATCGTCGCACTCGGGACGCTCCGGGCGCTGCCCGAGGTCCGTGGCGGCACCGGCGTGCTCGGCTTCTGCCTCGGCGGCACGCTGGCGTTCGGCGTCGCCATCGGCGCCAATCCCGACACGCTGGTCGCCTACTACGGGTCCGGGATCCCGGAGATGCTCGCCAACGCCGATGCCGTCAGCTCCCCGGCGTTGTTTCACTTCGGTGCTCAAGACCCGTACATCCCGCTGGAGCAGTCACAGCGGGTCGCCGACGCCGCCGCAGCGCGTCCGCGCTGGGAGGTCGCGATCCAGCCCGACGGGGGTCACGCGTTCGACAACTGGGACAACCCGATGTTCCACCAGCCCGAACCGGCGGCGCGGGCATGGGAGCTGACCCGGGACTTCCTGGCGCGGACGCTGCCCGCCGCCTGAGTTGACGCGTGCGCTACGGGCGCCTCGGCGAGCCGCGTCGCGCGCAGCGTGAACAACAGCGGCAGCGGCATCCCGTCGGCGCGTAACCGCCACCAGCCGTCATCCTCGCGCAGCGGGATCCCGGTCCGGTGCTCGAACGAGCACTGCAGATGCTCGTTCAGCGCATCGATCCGGAAGCGGGCCTCGGCGGCCGCCGTGGTGATCTCGCCGATCGAATGGGCGTAGTAGATCGAGCCGCCGGCCGGGAGCTTGGCGTCGGGCACCGCGTAGGAGCCCTCGCCCTCGAACAGGTGCCCGCCGTCGTTGGCGTAGGGCATGTCAAACGTGAGCGGCGCCGGGGTGTCGACCATGTCCTGCAGCGGATGCGTGTCGATCAGGATCAGCCGCCCGCCGGGCCGTAGCGTCGAGTGGACCGAGCGCATCCAGGCGTCCACATCGGCGATCCAGCAGAGCACCCCGATCGTGGCGTAGGCGAGATCGAAGCGGCCGGCGAGCGACGGCGGGATCGCGGTCGAGTCGGCCTCGACGCATTCGAGCTCCACTCCGCACCGCTCGGCGATCGCGGCCGCCTTGGCCAGGGACGCCGGCGAGAAGTCAAGCCCGGTGACCCGTGCGCCGCGGCGGGCCAGCGAGATCGAATCGAAGCCGATGTGGCACTGCACGTGGAGCACGTCGAGACCCTGCACCTGTCCCACCGATGCCGCGATCGCATCGTTCTCCTCGGGCCTCAGCGAGTCGCGTCCGGCGACCAGCGCCTCGGTGTCGTAGCAGGCGTCCTGGCCGTGCAGCGCTGCAAGCGCGTCCCAACGCGCCCGGTTGAGCTCACGGGCCTGCTCCCACTCGATCGGCGCGGCCATCGGGCCGGCAACGTTAGCGCCGGCTCGTGGCACGACCGCCCAACGCGAGGCGCTCGCCCCGCCGAGTACTCGGGCCAGAAGCATCACGGCGTGCGCGCACTGGAACCCACATCGGCCGCAGGTCCCGAGCGGGGCGTCCGCGCGGAAGCCACGCCGGGCCGCCGGCCGGTTGGCACGCCGGGCCGCCGGCCGGCACGCCGGGCCGCCGGCCGGCACGCCGGGCCGCCGGCCGGCACGCCGGGCCGCCGGCCGGTTGGCGGATTTTCAGCACCCGGGCCGTGAAAATCCGCCAATCGGCGGACGACTAGCCGGGATGCGCCGGAAGGTCGGGTCAGGAAGGCCGTCCTGATGCGGCGGACGGTGAGGTCAGCGCAGCGTCCCGGTTGCGCGCACCGTGAAGCCGCCGCTCACCGCCACGGCGCTGACGCTCGTGACGCGCACGCCCGGGTCGCTGAACGCGGTGATCGTCGCCACGCCCCCGAACGGCACGTCGGGCGAGACCACGAGCGCCCCGTCGGCGACGCGCACCGAGAAATCGAGCGAGATCCTCGCGCCGAGCACGTCGGCGGTGCCGCGGAGTATCAGCTGCCCGCCCGAGGAGGCCACCGGCGTGACCGAGCGCAGGATCGGGATCACGCCGCGGAGGTCGGCGTCCAGCACACGCGCGGTCGCCACCAGCGACGAACCGTGCTTGACCAGGCGGGCGTCACGGACGGTCAAGAGCCCGACGGTCACCCGGGCGGCGCTGGCGTGCAGCGTGCCGACGTGCGAGAGCTGGCCCAGGCGGCCGGCCAGGCCCGAACCGCCGGAGTGAAACGAGCGCAGCGAGACCGAGACGCTGTCGGCGCGATGCCAGAGCAGCTCGACCGCGGGAAACGCGCTGACCGACACCGACGCGACCTGCCCATAGCGTCCCAGCTGCGAGCGAATCCGTCGTGCGGCGATTCCGGGCAGCACCAGCTGCGCGACGCCGAGCACCACGATCACCAGCGCGACCACCCCGAGCACGGCCAGTCGCCGCACCTACTCAGACCTCGACCTCGCCCGTAGGCCGGCCGCTCAGGCCACCAGCGCCCGTGCCGCGCCGATCGCCTGGGCCAGCAGCGGCTCCAGTGAGAGCTCCGGCTCGGACAGGCGGCGGATCGCCATGCCGTCGGCGAGCCCGAACAGGAAGCCAGCGAAGTCGATCGGGTCCGCTCGTAGGGAGAACACGCCCGCCGCGGCGCCCACGCGCAACGCATCGCCCAGCCGCTCACGGGTCTGGCGCGCCAGCTCCTGGAGCTCGTCGGCGACCTCACCGTTGCGCTGGCCGAGCAGCAGCAGCTCGTAGAAGGTCTGAAACGAGCCTCCGTCGTCGCCGAGCGCCTCACGGAACGCGGTGACGAGCCCGTCGATCAGGCCGTCGGCATCGTCGGCGTTGGCGACCGCCTGGTCCAGCAGCTCGCCGCGGGCCTCGCACTCGAGGCGCACCACCTCCAGCAGCAGCCGCTCCTTGGTCTGGAAGTAATAGTGCAGCAGTCCGCGGGAGACGCCGGCCTCGCGAGCGACGTGGTCAAACGTGGAGCCGGCGATCCCGCGCGTCGCCACGCTCCGGCGCATCGCCTCGACGATCCTCGCCGCCTTGTCGCCGCTCAGCTCAGCGCGCGTCTGGCGCTGGGATATCGCGGCGGCCTCCATCGCGAGCTGATTCTAGGTGCGACCACCCGCCGCGAGCGCGCAGGACACAAAAAGGGCGCCCGTGGAGGGCGCCCTTGTGAGCAGCTAGGCCGCGCTGACGAGCTAGGCCGCGCTGACGAGCTAGGCCGCGGCTGACGAGCTAGGCCGCGCTGACCGGACTCGCCGGCGGCTCGGTCGGCGACGGCGCCGGCGGTGTGTACTGAAACTCCTCCTCTTTGCCGAACAACGCATCGAGCAGCTTGTTGCGCAGGCCCTCGGACAGCGCCAGCGCAGCGCCGGCGGCGGTCACCAGCAACAGGAGCTTGCGACCGTGGCGCTTCTTGCGCTTCGTCGGCTTGCCACCCTTGCTGTCGACGTCGTTGAGCGCGAGGGCGACGTCACGGACCGAACCGGCGGCGGACTGGACGTGCCGGTGCAGCTTGGAGTCCTCGAGCACGGCCTTGTGGGGTGCACCGTTTGCTGCCAACTGCTGATACGCGCCCTTGCTGGACTCGATCACGTTCGTGATGTTGTCGCGCAGGGCGGCATCCTCGATCACCCTCTGGATGTAGGGGTTGTCCTTGATGCTGGCCAAGTCGGCGGGGCTGAAGGGAACCGCCTTAGCCACTTTCTTTCGTCGTGATGCCATGTGTCTCCCTTGTGCGTGGCGGCAATGAACTGCAGCATACGCGAGCCGGATCAGGCCAGCGTGTACGAGTGGGCCCTCCGGGTTGCGAGCGCGGCGTCGAGCACTTGGCTGACGTCGGAAACGAACACGAACCGCAACTGTCTGCGCAGATGCTCCGGGATCTCCTCGATGTCGGCCTCGTTGAGCTCGGGCGCGATCACGGTCTTGATCCCCGATCGTTGGGCCGCGAGCGCCTTCTCCTTCAGGCCGCCGATCGGCAGCACCTGCCCGGTCAGCGTCACCTCGCCGGTCATCGCCACGTCCGAGCGCACGGCCCGGCCGGTCAGCAGCGACGCGAGCGCGGTGACCATCGTCACGCCGGCGCTCGGACCGTCCTTGGGGATCGCGCCGGCCGGCACGTGGATGTGGATGTCGTGATCGGCGAACCATCCCTCCGGCAGATCGGGGACCACCGAGGCGACGCTCGAGCGCACGTACGTCAGCGCCGCCTGGGCGGATTCGCGCATGACGTCTCCGATCTGGCCGGTGATCGTCAGCCTGCCCTTGCCGGGCATCGCCGACGCTTCAACGAACAGCACGTCGCCGCCGACCGGCGTCCACGCCAGCCCGGTCGCGACCCCCGGCCGCGACGTGCGCCGGCGGGACTCCGCGTGAAACGTCTGGCGGCCCAGCAGCGCCCGCACCCGAGGCTGGGTCACCGACACCTTGCGCGTCAGCGTGCCCTCGGCCGCCTGACGCGCGACCTTGCGCACGGCGGTGCCGATCGCACGCTCGAGCTGGCGGACGCCCGCCTCACGCGTATAGCCGGAGATGATCGCGCGCAGCCCGGCATCGGTGAACGAGATCTGACCCGCGGTCAGGCCGTTTCGTTCGATCTGGCGGGCGACCAGGTAGCGCTTGGCGATCTGCAGCTTCTCGTCCTCGGTGTAGCCCGCCAGCTGGATCAGCTCCATCCGGTCGCGCAGCGGCCCCGGGATCGTGTCCAGGCTGTTGGCGGTCGTGATGAAGATGACGTTCGACAGGTCGAACGGCAGATCGAGATAGTGATCGCGGAACGTGTTGTTCTGCTCGGGGTCGAGCACCTCCAGCATCGCCGATGACGGGTCGCCGCGGAAGTCGGCCCCCATCTTGTCGATCTCGTCGATCATGAACAGCGGGTTGTTGGCGCCGGCGTCGCGCAGCGCGCGGATGATCACCCCTGGCATCGCGCCGATGTAGGTGCGCCGGTGGCCGCGGATCTCGGATTCGTCGCGCACGCCGCCGACGCTGATGCGTTCGAACTTCCGGCCCAGCGCCCGCGCGATCGAGCGGCCGAGCGACGTCTTGCCGACGCCCGGCGGCCCGACGAACATCAGGATCGAGCCCCTCGCGTCCGGCTTCAGGGACCGCACCGCCAGGAACTCGAGGATCCGGTCCTTGACCTTCTCGATGTCGTAGTGGTCCGCGTCGAGCACCTGGCGCGCGTGTGCCAGATCGAGGTCGTCCTCGGTCGAGGTGTCCCACGGCAGCGACGCGATCCACTCCAGGTACGTGCGCACGACCCCGTACTCGGCCATCGCCGGCTGCAGGCGCTCCAGCCGGCCGAGCTCACGGTCGACCTGCTTGGAGACCTCCTCGGGCAGCTTCAGCGCCTCCAGCTGCTCGCGCAGCTCCTTGGCCTCGGCGGCGGCCTCGTCGCCCTCGCCGAGCTCGTCCTGGATCGCCTTCAACTGCTGGCGCAGGAAGAACTCGCGCTGCCCCTTCTGCATCTCTGACTGCACCTGCGACTGGATCTCGGTGCCGATCTCGACGACCTCGCGCTCGGAGGCCAGCACCTCCGACAGACGCCGCAGGCGCTTGGAGACGTCGAGCTCCTCCAGCAGCGATTGCTTCTGCTCGGCCGGCAGCCGCAGCGCGCCGGCGATCAGATGCGACAGCAGCACCGGATCCTCGACGTTCTGGGCCATCACCGACAGCTCCTCCGGCAGGTATGGAACCTGGCCGGCGATCGCGGTGAAGTCACGCTGGACGTTGCGCATCAGCGCGGTCAGCTCCGGCCCCTCGGATACCTTGTCGACGAGCTCGGAGACCTGCGCGACGAGGTAGGGCTCGGTGTGTACCCACTCGTCAACGTGGACGCGCTGACCGCCCTGGACAAGGACCCGCACGGTGTCGTCGGGGAGGCGCACCATTCGCGCGACGGTGCCGAGCACGCCGACGTCGTGGATCTGCTCCGGGGTCGGTGTCTCGATCTCCGCAGAGCGCCCCGCCACCATCACCAGCGTGCGGTCACCGCGCAGCACCTCGTTGATCAGCGCCACCGAGCGCTCCTGGCCGATGTTGAGCGGCACGACCAACTCGGGGAACGCGACCGCGTCACGCAGCGGCAGCACCGCGAAGCGGTCGGGCAGCGTCCGCTGCTGGCCGATCTCGACGTCCTCGCCGGAATCGGCGCGGGCCACTTCGCCGATGTCGATCATCGATCCCCGCCTCCCGATCCGACGTCGCCGCTCTCGATCGGCACCTCACGCGGGGGCGCGGCGCGCGGCAGCAGCGGCAGCTCGATCCGCAGCATTCCGTTCTCGTAGCGGGCGCTGGCCGCGTCGGACTGCACCTCGGCGCCGAGCTCGACGATCCGCCGGAACACCCCGCGCTCGATCTCGACCTGCTGGTAGACCTCGCCCTCGACGCTCGAGGCCCGGCGCCGGCCGGCGAGGATCAGCCGGCGGCCCTCGATCTGCAGCGCGAGGTCCGAGGACTCGACGCCGGCAAGCTCCGCGGTGACGATCGCGCGCGGCGGGTCGGAAGCGTAGGCGACGTCGATCGGCGGCCAATGGCCGGTGCGCCGGCGCGAGAGCCCCGAGCGGCCGAACGCGTCGCCGAACATCTCGTCCATCTCCCGGCGCATGCGGTCAAAGCTTGAGAACAGATCATGTTCGGGCATCGGCGTTCCTCGCTTGCAGAGCCTAACTCAGCGGCGTCAGACCTCGTAGACGGCGCCCTCGTGCGCAAGCTCGACCGCGCCGCCATAACTCTGAGCGGCCTCGGCCGCGGCCCAGGAGTGATCCATCTCGTCGGAGTAGTGGGTCAGCACCAGCCGCCGCGCATGAGCGGCGGCACCGTGCTCCCCTGCCTCACTCGGGGTCATGTGGCCGCGATCCGGGCCGGGCTCGGGCTCGGGCAGCGTCGCCTCGACCATCAGCAGATCGGCGTCGGAGGCGAACTCGACCAGCGCCTTGTTGGGCGCGCAGTCGGCGCCGAACACGAACCGCGTGCCGCCGGTCTGAAGCTCGACCGCGTGCGACCGGATGAAATAATGCGGCACCTCGCGGAAGCGCACATGCAGCGGTCCGAGCTGCAGTTCGTCGTCCGGCGCGTACTCGGTGATCTCGAAGGCGTCGTCGATCAGGTCCGCTGAGCCCCAGCTGCCGACGATCCGCCGCAGCATCTCGTGACCGCCGGCCGGCACCCGCAACGAGGGCCGCGCGTGGACCGCGCCCGGCTCGCCGGCGCCGTTGCTCGGCCGGCCCGTGCGCGCGGCGTTGGCCAGTGCGTAGCTGAACGGGATCAGGTCAAGGAAGTGATCGGCGTGCAGGTGGCTGATCAGCACCTCGCCGATCGACCGGTAGTCGACGGCCGAGCGCAGCTTCGAGAACACGCCGTTGCCGCAGTCCAGCAGGAGCTTCAGATCACCTTGCTGCACCAGGTAGCCACTGCACGCTCCGGCGGCGTCCTGCCACGATGGTGACTTTCCCAGCACGATGACCTGCAACGCCCCGCTCCTCTCGGCTGAACCCCTGACACTGTAATGCGCACCAGGATCCACCAGTAGTGCTCACCTATGCGCTGGTGTCGCATTCATTCGACGTGGCGGCGGTCGTGCTCGGCGGGCTGCTGGTCGCCGGCGCGCTGATCTCGGAGCTCGTCAACCGCAGCTTCGTGTCGCTGGCCGCGGTATTCGTCGTCACCGGGTTCGTGCTCGGCCACGGCGCGATCGGAGTGCTGGACTTCGCCCGGGACTCGGGGTTCGTCTCACAGCTGGCGACCGTCGCACTGATCGTGATCCTGCTGCGCGACGGCCTCGAGGTGGACGGCGAGATGTTGCGCTCCAGCTGGCATCTGCCGGCGCGCAAGCTGATCGCGGCGATGCCGCTGACGACCGCCCTGGTCGCGGTCGCGGTCAAGCTGCTGATCGGGCTCTCGTGGACCGAGGCGTTCCTCGTCGGAGCACTGCTGTCGCCGACCGACCCGGTGCTGTCCTCCAACGTCGTCACCAACCCGCGCGTGCCGGCGGTCGTGCGCGGCTCGCTGAACCTGGAGTCAGGGCTCAACGACGGGCTTGCGCTACCAGCCGTGCTGGCGCTGGCCCAGGCGCTGGCGCCGAGCAGCCACTTCGTCGTCTGGCGGTTCGTGTGCGAGAACCTCGGGTTCGGTTTCGGCGTCGGGATCGTCGTCGGCCTGATCGCGAGCCTGACCCCGACCCGCCCGATCGCCGCGCACCAGCAGGCACTGTTCGCGCTCGGCGCCGCGTTTACGGCCTACGGCGGCGCGGTCCTCTTGCCCAACGGCAACGGGCTGATCGCCGTGTTCGTGGCGGCGATCGTGCTCGGGATCCGCCGGCCCGACATGCGCGAGGCGTTCGCCAGGCAGTCGCTGGACCTGGTCGAGATCGTCAAGCTCGGGATCTTCGCCGTGTTCGGATCGCTGTTGACCTGGCACGGCCTGTCATCGCCGGGGTGGGCCGGGCTCGGCGTCGCCGCGCTCACGCTGCTGGTCGCCCGGCCGATCGCGGTGATGTGCTCGCTGGTGAGCACCCCGACCGATCTGGCAACTCGTGGCTTCATGGCCTGGTTCGGCCCCAAGGGGGTCGCGACGATGACATTCTCGCTGCTGATCCTGTCCGAGAACCTGCACAACGGCACGACGATCTTCGACCTTGCGGCGCTCACCGTGATCGTCTCGGTGTTCGCCCATGGCGTTACCGACCGCGCCGGGTCGGAGTGGATGGGGGCGCACGCCGAACGGGCGGCCGCGAAGGCGGGTCCTCAGGCGTGAAGCGAGACCTGCTCGGCCGGCGACGGGAACGCCCATGCGACCTGCAGCCGGCGCTCGGCGCCGAACACGAAGCGCAGCTGGCTCGGCGGTCGCAACCCCTCGGGGCCGTCGGGCCTGAACGTCGCGCAGGGGCGGTTCTGACCCACCGCGCACAACCTATTTCGCTGAAAGAAGCACGTCTCACAGCTCGCCTGCTCAATCGTCCGACCTCTTGCCATTACCGCGCCAACACCCCGCTCGTACTCGATGCTCGACTCCTGGAGCCGGGATCAAAGCGGACTCAGACCGACCGCCGCGGCTCGATTCCCGGAAAACGCAAGAAGTTCACATCTAGCCGAAAACCCTCAAAATCCGGCATGTTCTCCGGCGTACCCGCTATTTCGTAGGTTTGTGAACGTGCTTTGGGCCCACCAGTGAAGGTGCTCGTGACCGGAATCGGCGGCTACATCGGCTCGCTCGTGGCGACCGAGCTGCAGCGCCGCGGTCACGCGGTCAGCGGTTTCGCCCGCCGGCCGGAACGGGTGACGCTCGACGTGCCGGTGATCACCGGCGATGCGGTCACCGGCGACGGCCTGAGCGAGGCGCTGGCGGGAATCGACGTCGCGTACTTCCTGATCCACTCGATGGAGGCGGGCTCGGGCGACGGGTTCGGGGTCCGCGAGCGGGCGGCCGCGGAGCGGTTCGCCGGCGCGGCCCGCCGGGCGGGCGTCAGCCGGATCGTGTACCTCGGCGGCCCCGCGCCGCCCGATGGTCCGTCACCGCACCTGGCCAGCCGGTTGGCGGTCGAACGGGTGCTGCTCGACGGCGTGCCCGGGTCGGTCGCGTTGCGCGCATCGATCGTGATCGGGGCCCGGTCACGAGCGTTCCGATTCCTCGTGCACCTGATCGAACGACTGCCGGTGCTGATCCTGCCCGCCTGGCGTGACAACCGAGGGATGCCGATCGACGAGCGCGATGTCGTCTCCGCGCTGGTGGCGTGCGCCGAGGACCCGCGCGCGGCGGGGCGAGTGCTCGACGCCGCCGGTCCTGACGTCGTCAGCTACGGCCGGCTGATCGCTCAGATCGCGGACGCGATGCTCGTCGGGCGGCCGAGCATCGGCTCACGGCGGCTGTCGTTGACGCCGATCGCCAGCCGGGTCGCGGCGGTCATCGCGGGCGAGCAACCGGAGCTGATCGAGCCGCTGATGGAGAGCCTTCAGACCGATCTGCTCCCGGTCAACCCGCTCGCGTCCGAGGTGCTGGGCACCCGCTTGCACTCGCTCGATTCGGCGATCGAGCACGCGTTGGCCGAGTGGGAGCGGGTGGAGCCGCTTGCCGCCCGCTAGCGACGGTCAGCGGCTACGCAGCGGGCCGGGGCCGTCGACGCAGACGAGTTAGGCTCGCCACGGATGAGCACGGTTGCAGCCGAGATCGAGATCGACGCGCCGATCGAGAGGGTGTGGGCGACGGTGATGGATCCGAACCGCCTCGGCGATTGGGTGACGATCCACAAGTCCGTGGAGAACGTGTCACGGACCCCGCTGCGGCGCGGCGCGACGATGGACCAGGCGATGTCGGTCGTCGGGATCACGTTCCGGGTGCACTGGCGCCTGACCGAGGTTGCCGAGCCCAACGAGGCCCGCTGGGAGGGCGGCGGCCCAGCGCACTCCGAGGCGCTGATCCACTACCAGCTCGCGCCCACCGACTCCGGGGGCACGCGCTTTCGTTACACCAACGAGTTTCACCCGCCGGGGGGACGGCTCGGAAGCCTCGCCGGCCGCTTCATCGTCGGCGCCACATCCGAGCGCGAAGCCACCCGATCGCTGGCGCGCCTGAAGCGGTTGCTCGAGCGTGGTCGGTGACCAATACGGTCAAAACCGAGCAAAACGTCCACTTCCCGTGTAAATTCGTCGTACGCACACTGATTTTGGAGGTGACGGGTTGTCAGGATTCGTTGATACGACCGTGGCCGAGATCGACAATCGTCTTGAAGAGCTCGACGCCGAGATGGCAACGTTGCGAGCGGCACGGTCGGCGCTGACGCGCCGTGGCCCGGGCCGCCCGGCGAAAACCACCGCTGCGACCAGCGCTGGACGACAGGCGCGCCGTCCATCACGCTCACGCGGCCGGCGCAACGGCACCCGCGGCGACCAGGCGATGGCGCTCGTGCGCGAGCGCCCGGGCATCACGATCCCGGAGATCGCCTCCTCGCTCGGCACCGAGCCAAACTACCTGTACCGGGTCATGCCCAACCTCGTCAAGGACGGGAAGGTCAGGCGCGAGGGCCAGGGCTGGCACGCGGTCGAGTACTAGTGGGACGGCTCACTCGTCCCAACCGGAGGCGAGGAGAGCGCCGGCAACGATCGCCGGCGCCCCGCGGAGCGACTCAGATCAGGTCCAGGCCCTTGACGGCCTCGGCCTCCTCGCGCAACTCGGCGACGGTTGCGTCAATCCGGCCGCGTGAGAACTCGTCGATCGACAGACCCTCGACGATCGTGTACTCGCCGTCCGAGCACGTGCACGGATAGCCGGTGAACACGCCCTCGTCGATCCCATAGCTGCCGTCGGAGGGGATCGCCATCGACACCCAATCGCCCTCGGGCGTGCCGAGCACCCAGTCGTGGACGTGGTCGATCGCGGCGTTCGCGGCCGACGCGGCACTGGAGGCGCCGCGCGCCTCGATGATCGCCGCGCCGCGCTTCTGCACGGTCGGGATGAACTCGGTCTCGATCCACGCCTGGTCGGCGATCGTCTCCGCGGCACCGGAGCCGTTGACCTTGGCGTTGAACACGTCTGGGTACTGGGTCGCCGAGTGATTGCCCCAGATCGTCATGTTGGTGATCTCCGAGACGGCCGCGCCGGTCTTTGAGGCGACCTGGGCGATCGCGCGGTTGTGATCCAGGCGCACCATCGCGGTGAACCGCCGACGCGGGATGTCAGGGGCGTTTGAAGCCGCGATCAGGCAGTTGGTGTTCGCCGGGTTGCCGACCACCAGGACCTTGATGTCCGAGGCCGCGTGCGCGTTGAGCGCGGCGCCCTGAGGCTTGAAGATGCCACCGTTGGCCTCCAGCAGGTCCGAGCGTTCCATCCCCTTGGTGCGCGGGCGGGCGCCGACCAGCAGCGCGACCGAGACGCCGTCGAACGCCTGGTTGGGATCGTCGTAGATGTCGATCCCCGACAGCAGCGGGAACGCGCAGTCGTCAAGCTCCATCGCGGTGCCCTCGGCGGCCTTGACCGCGGCCGGGATCTCCAGGAGCTTGAGGTGCACCGGGGTGTCGGAACCGAGCAGCTGGCCCGACGCGATCCGGAACAACAGGGCGTAGCCGATCTGACCGGCCGCGCCGGTGACGGCGACTTTGACTGGGGTCGTGCTCATCTGTGGCTCACTCTCTCTTTCGTCTGACTGTGGCGTTTGCTCACGGGCGACGCGGTCCGCTCAAGCGTTGTCCGCTCGGGGCCGTGGATTGCCGCGCGGTACTTCAATCGCCGAGGTCCACTCCGTATACATCCGAAAGCTTTGCCTTCAGGTAACGCACGAACGGCGCTACGGAGATCGGGCCTCCGCCCTCTCGCTCCAGCAGTTCCTCGGTCTCGAACTTCGCGCCGTGGCGGTGAACTCGGCGGCGCAGCCATTCCCGCAGCTCGACCAGCTCGCCGGCCGCAAGCTGATCATCCAGACCGCTGATCTCGGCCTGCGCTCGCTCCCAAAGTTGTCCGGCGATCAGGTTGCCCAATGCATACGTCGGGAAATAACCCATCATCCCGCCTGACCAGTGCACGTCCTGCAGCACGCCGTCGGCGTCGTCGGTGACCTCGATGCCGAAGGAGTCCTTGAACTTCGCATTCCACGCCTCGGGCAGATCGGCAATCGCCAGCCGACCCTCGACCATCTCCTGCTCAAGCTCGAAGCGCAGGATGATGTGCAGCCCGTAGGTCGCCTCGTCGGCCTCGACCCTGATGAAGGTCGGCTTGACGCGGTTGATCGCGCGGTACAGCTGATCGGCGTCGAGACCGGCCAGATCTCCGCCCGCCAGCTCGCCGACCCGCGGCGCCAGCAGGGTGCAGAACGCGCGGCCGCGCCCGACCATGTTCTCCCACAGCCGGCTCTGGGACTCGTGCATGCCCAACGATTCCGGCGAGCCGGTGGGCAGCCGGCGCAGCTCGGGGGCGACGCCGGCCTCATACAGGCCATGGCCGCATTCGTGCATCGCGCCGTAGAGCGACATCGGCCAGTAGGACTCGTCCCACCGGTTGGTGATCCGCACGTCGCCGGCGGCGATCCGGATCGCAAACGGGTGCACCGTGTCGTCCATCCGCCAGCCCTGCTCGTCAAAGCCCATCAGGGTGACGGTCTCACGCGCGAGCGTGCGCTGGCCCTCGGTGGCGAAGTGGGCCGAGAGCAGGGTGTCGTCGACCGGCGTGGCCTGCCCGAGCCGGGCGATCATCGGCACCAGCTCGCCCTTGAGCTCCGAGAACAGCTCGGCGACGCGCGCGGTCCTGATGCCGGGCTCGTAGTCGTCGATCAGCACGTCATATGCGCACTGGAAGCCGTCGTGGCCGAGATGGCAGTCGACGTACCGGCGAGTCAGCTTGAGGATCCGCTCCAGGTAGGGCGCAAAGCTCTTGAAATCGGATGCCGCCCGCGCGGCGACCCACGCCTCCTGGCCCTCGGAGGATGCCCGCGCGAGCTCACCCTCCAGCTCGGTCGGCACCCGTCGTGACTTCTCCCAGCGCCGGCGGGTGACCTCGATCAACCGCACGTCGTCGGAATCTGGATCCGGCCCACCCCGCCCATCCGCGCCATCCAGCTCGGCGGCGGCCGCCTCCAGCAGGCGCCCGGTCTCGTCATCGGTGAACGCCCCGTGGCGCAGCGATGCCAGCGTCCCGAGCATCTCGGCGCGCGCCTTGCCGCCGTTGGGCGGCATCTTGGTCTGCTGATCCCAGGCCGCGAGCTCGGATGCTCCGGCGAGATCGGAGATCGTTCCGAGCCTGGTCTTCAGCGCCTGCATCTGCGAGCTCATCTCACTCCTTGACGTTGCGATCCGGGTTGTCGCGGCTATGCGACCATTGCAGCATGATCCGGCGAACCAACTCGGTGAAGCTGTTCAGCGTGTTCGGGATCCGCGTCGGCGCGGACCTGAGCTGGTTCGTCGCGCTGTTCCTGCTGATCTACCTCTTGTCGTCCCCGTTCAGGGACACGCTGCACAGCTCGCAGGCGGTCGCCTACCTGACGACTGTGATCAGCGTCCTGCTGCTGTTCGTGTCTCTGATCCTGCATGAGCTCGGTCATGCGCTGGTGGCGAGGCGGCAGGGCATCGGGGTTGAGCGGATCGATCTGTACCTGTTCGGGGGACTGACGCGGATGAACCGCGACGCCGCCACCCCAGGCGAGGACTTCAAGGTCTCGGCGGCGGGGCCGCTGGCGACGCTCGGCGTGATCCTAGTCTGCCTTGCGATCGACGTCGCGATCGTCGGACCGCACCGCCTGACCCACGCGATCGCGCTCGATCAGGACATCACGATCACGCCGGTACTGCTGTCGCTGAGCTGGCTGCTGCCGATGAACGTGCTGCTGCTGGTGTTCAACCTGATGCCCGCCTATCCGCTCGACGGCGGTCGGATCGCCCGCTCGATCATCTGGAGGGTGACCGGCTCCAAGCGCAGGGGCACGTTCATCTCGGCCCGGATGGGCCAGGGTCTGTCGCTGGCGCTGGCGGCGCTCGGCCTGTGGCTGCTGCTCTCCTACGGGACGTTCGCCGGGCTGTGGGCGATCGCGCTGGCGTTCATGACCTACCAGGCGGCGCGCTCGGCGGTCTACCAATCCGCTCTGGACGAGCGGATCGAGGGAGTCCGGGTGATCGACATCATGGACTCGCACCCGGTCGCGATCGGAATCGACACCGGCCTGCAGCAGGCGCTGGACGAGTATTTCCTGCGTTACGGCTGGTCGTGGTTTCCGGCGGTCGACGAGCATGGTCGCTATGCCGGGATCGTCAGCCAGGAGCGCACGCAGGCGTCGATCGACGCCGGCGAGGGGTGGCTGACGATCGCCTCGATCGTCGACGCCGAACGCACCGGAAGCTGGCGCGTGGGCCAGGACCGGCCGATCACCGACCTGATCGGCTCGGAGTCGCTCGGATACCTCGGCGCCGTGATGGCGGTCGACGACGACGGCGTGCTGCGGGGAGTGGTGACCGTCCAGCAGCTGCGCCGGGCGATGCAGTCGGCGCTTTCGCCATCCGCCTGACGCAGCGCTCCGACGCGGCTGAGTCATATATTGGGAGCCGTGCCCTCACATGACGTGCTGATCATCGGTGCCGGGCTTGCCGGCCAGCGCGCCGCACTCGCGGCCGCCCAGACGGGAGCAACCGTCGCCATCATCTCCAAGGTCCACCCCGTCCGCTCGCACTCGGTGGCCGCCGCGGGCGGCATCAACGCGGCGCTGAACCCGGAGGACAGCTGGGAATCGCACGCGTACGACACCGTCAAGGGGTCCGACTACCTCGGCGACCAGGATGCGATCGAGATCATGTGCCGCGAGGCCCCGGACGAGATCCTGTGGCTGGAGCATGCGGGCGTCACCTTTCACCGCGACGGGTCCGGTCACCTCGGCACCCGCGCGTTCGGCGGCGCCTCGGCCGCGCGCACCTACTACGTGGCCGACATCACCGGCCATGCGTTGCTGCACGTGCTGTACGAGCAGCTGATGAAGCACTCGCATCAGGTCGACCGCTACGAGGAGTGGTTCACGACCGACCTGCTGCAGGACGACGACGGGCGGTGCCACGGCGCGGTCTGCCGCGACCTGCGCGACGGCAAGGTGCAGGTCTTCAACGCCAAGGCAGTGATCCTCGCCTGCGGCGGCGCCGGCCAGGCCTACAAGCCGACCACCAACGGCCTGATCGTGACCGGTGATGGGATCGCCCAGGCCTACCGGATCGGCGCCAAGCTGATGGACATGGAGATGATCCAGTACCACCCGACGACGCTGGCGGGCAACGGGCTGCTGATCACCGAGGGCGCCCGCGGCGAGGGCGCGTGGCTGCTGAACGCCAAGGGCGAGCGGTTCATGGAGAAGTACGCGCCGAACAAGCTCGAGCTGGCCTCACGCGACGTCGTCTCCAGGGCTGAGCAGACCGAGATCAACGAGGGCAACGGCTTCCCCGATGGAACGGTCGCCCTGGACATCACCAAGGTCCCCCGGCGGCGAGTCCTCGAGGCGCTGCGTGAGATCGTCAACATCGGCCGCGACTTCGCCGGCGTCGACATCACCCGCGAGCCGATCCACATCCACCCCGGCCAGCACTACATCATGGGCGGGGTCAAGACCGACGTCGACGGCCAGACCACGATCCCCGGCCTGTATGCGGCCGGCGAGGTGGCGTGCGTGTCGGTCCACGGCGGCAACCGGCTCGG
>Ga0302325_10012598_pt1 | contig 18126 bp, 3 predicted proteins | sample Palsa_T0_2_FD_201948 | JGI IMG/M metagenome (GOLD analysis project Ga0302325, IMG submission 201948) | Peat permafrost microbial communities from Stordalen Mire near Abisko, Sweden - Palsa_T0_2 | ecosystem: Environmental > Terrestrial > Soil > Palsa > Peat permafrost | place: Sweden: Abisko...
CCGGCAACGGAGCGCCGGTGTAGGTTTGGGTGAGGCTGCCCGCGGTCAGGGTGACCGTCGCGGTGGCCTTGGTGATGGTGAGGGTGCCCGTCGTCGAACCCTGGTAATTCGGGTCGCTGATCGTGGCATTCACCGTGTAGAAGCCCACGACCGTCGGGGCGGTGGACGAGGGACCGTACGTCGTGCCGTTGGTGCCGGCGTAGGTGAAATTGACGGTCAGCCCGGAAGGAGTGGTGGTGGCCGCCGCCGCCAACGGAGCGCCGGTGTAGGTCTGGGTGAGGCTGCCCGTGGTCAGGGTGACAGGTGCGTTCGCCTTGTTGACCGTGAGCGAGGCCGCGCTGGAGGTAGCGCTGTTGATGGAGTTGGTCGCCACCACCTGATATTCGTTACCAGATGCGGACGTGGGCGCGCCGGCAATCGACAGGGTCGGGGTGCCCGAGCCGGATATTCCGTTTCCGTCGGAGAGGTTGCCGAAGCTGATGCCGCCGTTGGTCGACACCTGCCAGACATAGCTCGGCGCAGGCGCTCCATTGGCCGCGGCCGTGAACGTTGCCGTGGCTCCATAGGTGATGATTTGCGCGGTCGGCTGCGTCTTGATCGACGGCGCCGTCGCGATGGAGCCCTCGCGGATTTCGTCGTTCTCGTAGTCGGCCACAAACAGGTTGCCTGAGGGATCGATCACGATTCCTACCGGCAGGACGAACCTGACCGCGGATCCAATTCCGTTGGTGCTGCCGGAGATCTGCGTGCTGCCGGCGAGGGTCGAAACCGCGCCGGTTGAGCCCGAGATCATCCGGATCGTTGCGTTGAGGTAATCGGGGACAAAAAGGTTTCCGTTGGCATCAATCGCAACCGCTTGCGGCTGGCGGAATTCGGCCACGGTCGGGGATCCGTCGATCGCTCCCCCCACGCCGGCGACCCCGGCCACGGTGGTGACCTGGTTGCTGGAAATATTCAGTTTTCGAATCATATCGTTGGTCGCATCCGCAATATACAGATTGCCGGAGCCGTCGAAGGTGATGCCCTGTGGGCCCTTGAAGAGGGCCGCCGTGCCCGTGCCATTCGCGGAGCCGGTCGTTCCGGCGGTGCCCGCAATCGTCAAGACGGTCCAGGTGGTCACTCCACCCACGTTGGCCGGCGTGAGCTGCCGAATGGTGTCATTTTTCGAGTCGCTGACATAAAGGTCGCCGTTGACCGCGTCGAAAGCCACGCCGCCCGGTTTGTCGAACCGGGCCGCGCTGCCGACTCCGTCGGCGGAGCCAATCACGCCTGGCAATCCGGCGATCGTCGTCACGACGCCGCCGGAGGTGATCTGGCGAATGGTTTGGTTGTTGGTGTCGGCCACGTACACGTTGCCGCTTCCGGAATCCACCGCGACACCCCCCGGCAGGTCAAACCCGGCTGACGCGCCGGTGCCGTCCTGGCTGCCGGGCACCCCGTTGGTGCCCGCCAGCGTGGTGACCACGCCGCCCGGCGCGATTTTTCGAATCGAATAGTCGTAGCTGTCCGCCACGTAGATATTGCCGGCGCTATCCATTGCCAGCTGCAGCGGCCTTCCCACCCGCGCCGTCCCGCTGGATCCATCCACGCCAATGACAGGTCCCGCGATGGTCGTGACCGCGTTGGTCGAAAGGTTCAGCTGGCGGACAGCATTGAAGATGACATCAGTGATGTAGGCATTCCCGTGTCCGTCCATCGCGATTCCATAGGGATTCGAGAAAAGTGCCGCACCGCCGGTGCCGTCGTGCTCTCCAAAATAGAGAGGGTTGCCCGCGACCGTCGTCACCTGCCCGGTGGTGATGTTCACTTGGCGGATCCCCCAACTGCCGGCATCACACACATACAGGTTTCCCTGTCCGTCCAGAGCGACATATTGCGGTGAACTGAAACGAGCGGCCGAGATGCCATCGCTCGTGCCGGAGGAGCCCACCAGGCCGGCGAGAGTCGACACCATCCAGGTGGTCGACGGGCCGGGGGTCGAAGTCGACGGCATGATCTCGCGGATCACATGATTATTGGCGTCGCTAACAAAGACATTGCCGGTGGAGGGATCGACGGCGACGCCGGTCGGTCCGAAAAACGTGGCGGTGCTCCCGGAGCCGTTTTGGGCGCCGATAGACCCCGTACCCGCTATCGTCGTCGACGCCCAGGTGATCGTCCCGCCCGAGTTTGTCGGGGTCAGCAGTCGGATGGTTTCCCCGTTGAAATCCGCCACGTAGAGGTTGCCAGCGCTATCAATCGCAATCTGGCTTATCTTGGAGAACGGGGCAATCCCCGTAATGGTGCTAACGCTGCCGGCGGCGGTGATTACGCGGACCGCTTGATTGTTTACATCGCCCACGTAGAGATTGCCCTGGGCATCGAAGACCAGGCTTTCGGGGGAGTTGAAGGTGGCGGCGGAGACGGATCCATTGGCGCTTCCCGCCACACCCGCGGTTCCAGCATAGGTCGAAACGGTCCAGGTCGTGACTCCGCCCACCGTCGACGGCGTGATCTTCCTGATCTCGTCGTTGTTTGCGTCGCCCACGTAAACATTGCCGGAACTGTCGACCGCTACGCCATAGGGAAGGACGAACTGGGCTGCGGTTCCCGCGCCGTTGGCCGATCCGAAGGGCGAAGACCCAACATAGGTCGAAAACGCATAACCCAGGCTCGAGGTGACCACCGTGGATGGGCTCGTCGTGGGAATCCCGCCGCTGGTGGCGACGGCCGTGTAGCTGCCGGTTTCTCCGGATTGCACGCCGGTCACGGTCAACGTGTTCGATGTTGCGCCGGACACCGTGGCGCCGTCGCCGACGGCGCCATTGGCCAGCAACTGTCCGGCGAGGTACCACTGGAAGGTGGGCGAGGGACTGCCCACCGCCGTCACGGTCAGCTCGATCGTCGTTCCCAGGATGTCGACCAGGGTGGCCGGTGCATCCAACGTGAACGTCGGGGCCCCGGGATTGTTGACCGTGATGGAAACTTGCGCGTTCGCGGTGGTGTAATCGGTGCTATCCGTTGGGGTGAACAGGACGGAGAGGGTTTGCGAGCCGGGCGTGGACATGACAGTGCCAGCGACCGGCGTGTAGGCAAAGTTGCCCGACAAACTCGCGCCGACGGCATTGGCGGCCGTGGCGTCAAGTTGCGTGCCCGAGAGCGTCGTTCCGTCGGCGATCCCCAACGGTTGGGGCCAGGTGATCACGGGTGTGCCCTGGCCGATCGTCAAAGCAACCGTGAGGTTGGAAGTGTTGCTGGCCGAGTCGGTGACGGTAATCGTAATGTTGCCGCTGGCGACCGCCACGGGCGTGCCGGTGATCTGCCCCGTCGAGGCGTTCAGGGTCAGGCCGCCGGGCAGCGAACCGCCGGTTATGGAATAGGTGTAAGGGCTGGTGCCGCCGCTGGCTGAAGGCTGATAGGAGAAGCTTGTTGCCACGGTCCCGTTGGCCGTGGGCGAGCCGGAGATGCCGAGCGCGGTGCCGATGTTGATTGCCAAATTAAGCTGGGCGGTATTCGCCACGGGCGTGGTGCTGTCGGTGACCTGGAGTGTCACATTCGAATTGCCCGCCAGCGTGGGCGTGCCGGTGATTGTTCCGTTGGAGTTCAGGGTCAGGTTCGCCGGCAGCGTTCCGTTCGTCACGGCGTACATGAACGGACTCTTGCCGCCGGAGACCGCTATATTATAGAAGAAGGACGATCCCGCGAATCCCGTGGCGGTCTGCGCGCTGGTGATGCCGATCGCCGCGATGTCGAAGGTCAAGGTCGCCTGGCCGGTGTTGTTGAGGGTGTCCTTGACGGTGAAGGTGTCGGTGTAAAAGCCCGTTTGGGTGGGTATCCCGGTGATGTACGTGAACATTCCGGCGCTCAGCGTCAGCCCGGGGGGCAGCGACCCGCCGGTCAGGGTGTACGTGTACGGGCCGGTGCCGCCGGCGGCCGTAAGCTGGTAGCTGAATTCGGTCGTCAGAAATCCGGGTATCTGGACCTGGGTGTTGTTGGTGAGGCCCACCGTGCCGATCGTGATGGCCAGCGAGGCGGTGGACGAATGGCCGAGATTATCGGTCACCATGACCGTGACGATGGTGGGGCCGCCCAAAACGGTGGGCGTGCCGGTGATCGCCCCGCTGGAGCTTAGGGCCAGCCCGACGGGCAGCGGGACTGAGCCGCTGGCCAGGGTAAACGTGTACGGACCGGTGCCGCCGTTGGCGGCAAGGCTGAAGGAGAAGGCGACGCCATTGATCCCGGACACACTCGACGCGCTGGTGATGCCCACGACATTAATGATGATGGTGGGCGAGACGGTGGCCGTGTTGCTATTGTGGTCGGTGACTTGGATCGTGACGGGGAAGCTGCCCGTTGCCGTGGGCGTGCCGCTGATCTGACCGGTCGAGGTGTTGAAGGTCAGCCCGGTGGGGAGCGAGCCCGTGAGGCCGTAGGTGTAGGGACTGGTGCCGCCGGTGGGCGTCGGCTGATAACTGAAGAATTGGTTGGCGATGCCGCTGGCGGTCGACGAGCCGGTGAGGCTGAGCGCGGTGGTAATACTGATCGCCAGGTTAGTCTGGGCCGTGTTGCTGGCGCTGTCGGTGACCTTGAGCGTGATGTTGAAGTTGCCGTTCTGGGTGGGCGTGCCGCTGATCTGGCCGGTCGAGGTGTTCAGGGTCACCCCGGTGGGCAGCGAGCCGAGTGTGATTGAGTAGGTGTAGGAAGGGGTGCCACCTGCCACCGTGGTTTGATAGTTGAAGGTTGTCCCGGTGGTGCCCGTGGCGCTCGACGCGCTGGTGATTCCCATCGTGCTGATCGTGAAAGTTAAGGTCGCCTGGCTGGTGTTGCCCAAGGTGTCGGTGATCTTGAAGGTGACCGAGGAGATGGCCAACGCGGTGGGCGTGCCGGCGATGACGCCAGTCGATCCGGTCAACGTGAGCCCGGCGGGCAGCGAGCCGCTCATAATGGAGTAGGTGTAGGGTCCGGCGCCCCCGGCCCCGTTGAGCTGGTAGGTGAACGCGACGTTGAGGATTCCGGCAATGCTCGTTTGGGTGCTGTTGGTGATGCCGATCGTATTGATCGTGATCGCGAGCGGGGCCGTCGACGTATTGCCGACATGATCGGTGACCATGACCGTGACGCTAGTGAGGCCGTTCTGCGTGGGTGTGCCGCTGATCGTCCCGCTGGAGCTCAGGGTCAGTCCGGCGGGCAGCGAGGCCGAGCCGCCGGTCAGGGCAAACGTGTACGGACTGGTGCCGCCGTTGGCGAAAAGGCCGAAGGAGAAGGCGACGCCATTGATCCCGAAGACGCTCGACGCGCTGGTGATGCCCACGACGTTGATGGTGATGGTGGGCGAGACGCTGGCCGTGTTGCTATTGTGGTCGGTGACCTGGATGGTGACGGAGAAGCTGCTGGCCGCCGCGGGCGTGCCGCTGATCTGGCCGGTCGAGGTGCTGAAGGTCAGGCCGGTGGGCAGCGAGCCGGCGGTGATCGCGTAGGTGTAGGGACTGGAGCCGCCGTTGACCGTCGGCTGATAGGAGAAGAACGAGTTGACAATACCGCTGGCGGTCGACGCGCCGGTGAGGCTGAGCGCGGTGGTAATGTTGATCGACAGGTTGATTTGGGCCGTGTTGCTGGCGCTGTCGGTGACCTTGAGCGTGACGTTGGAGTTGCCGTTCTGCGTGGGCGTGCCGCTGATCAGTCCGGTCGAGGTGTTCAGGGTCAGATTGGTGGGCAGCGTGCCGCTCAAAATGGAGTAGGTGTAGGAAGGGGTGCCGCCGGCAACCGTGGTTTGATAGTTGAAGGTTGTGCCGGTGGTGCCTGTGGCGCTCGACGCGCTGGTGATGCCGATCGTGGCGATGGAGAAAGTGAGGGTCGCCTGGCTCGTGTTGCTGGCGCTGTCGGTGATCTTAAACGTGACCGTGGAGTTGCCCGTCTGGGTGGGCGTGCCCGTGATCGCTCCGCTGGAACTCAGGGTCAGATTGGCGGGCAGCGTGCCGCTCATAATGGAGTAGGTGTAGGAAGGGGTGCCTCCGGCGCCATTGAGCTGATAATTGAACGCGACGTTAAGGAATCCGTTTATGTTCGATTGGGTGCTGTTCGTGATGCCGATCGTATTGATCGTGATTGCCAGCGGCGCGGTGGACGTGTTGCCGACATGATCGGTGACCTGAACCGTGACATTGGTCGGGCCCCCCGTCGCGGAGGGCGTGCCGCTGATCGCTCCGTTGGAGCTCAGGGTCAGCCCGGCGGGCAGCGTGGCCGAGCCGCTGGCCAGGGCAAACGTGTACGGACTGGTGCCGCCGTTGGCGAAAAGGCTGAAGGAGAAGGCGACGCCATTGATCCCGAAGACGCTCGACGCGCTGGTGATGCCCACGACGTTGATGGTGATGGTGGGCGAGACGCTGGCCGTGCTGCCGTTGTGGTCGGTCACCTGGATGGTGACGGGGAAGCTCCCGGTCGCCGTGGCCGTGCCGCTGATCTGGCCGCTCGAGGTGCTGAAGGTCAACCCGGTGGGGAGCGAGCCCGTGAGGCCGTAGGTGTAGGGACTGGTGCCGCCGGTGACCGTCGGCTGATAACTGAAGAACTGGTTGGCGATGCCGCTGGCGGTTGACGCGCCGGTGAGGCTGAGCGCGGTACTGATCGTGATCGACATGAACTGCGATGCGGTGTGGCTGGCACTGTCCGTGGCGGTGATCGTGAAACTGGAGGCGCCCGTGCCCGTGGGAGTGCCGGAAATGACGCCGCTCGTGCCGGCGGTCAGGCTCAGGCCGGCGGGCAGACTGCCGCTGGTCAGGGTGTAGGTGTAGGGCGACGTGCCGCCTTCCGCGACATTGGTGAAGCTGAACGCCACGCCGGTGGTGCCCGTGACGCTCGTCGCGCTGCTGAATCCGACGACGTTGATATTGATGCTGAGCTGGAGCGTGTTCGTGTTGCTGCTGGTGTCGGTCACCTTCAGGGTGACGGTGGTGCTGCCTGTCGTGGTCGGCGTACCGGTGATGGCGCCCGTCGAGGTATTCAAGGTCAGCCCGGTGGGCAGAGTGCCGCTGCTGATCGAATAGGTGTAGGAACCGGTGCCTCCAGTCACGACCGACTGATACGTAAAGGCGAAGCCGGCCGCGCCCGGGGCGCTGGTCGCACTGGTGAATCCGATGGCGTTAATCGTGATCGAGAGCGCCTTGGTGGCCGTGTTCGGAGTGCTCGCGCTATCGGTCACTTTGATGGTGACGCTGGAGACGCCGGTCGCGGTGGGAGTGCCGCTGATGTTGCCGCTCGAACTCAGCGTCAGGCCGGCAGGCAGTGCTCCGCTCGCGATCGAGTAGGTGAAGGGGGAGGTCCCGCCGGACTCGGACGACTGGAAGGAGAAGGACACCCCCTTGATCCCGGACGCGGTTGCCGAGCTGGTGATATTGATCGCAACGACGGTGATGGTGAGCGACAATGTCGCCGTGTTGTGGGTCGGCGTGGTGCTATCGGTGACGGTCAGGGTGATATTTGAAACCCCGGTGGCTGTCGGCGTGCCGCTGATGGTGCCATTGCCGGTGTTCAAGGTCAGGCCGGCCGGGAGGGTTCCATTGGTCAGCGAATAGGTGTAAGGTGAGCTGCCGCCGACCGCGCTGTTCGTGAAGGTGTAGCTGACGTTTTTGACCGCGGTGCTGCTCGATGTGCTTATCACGGCGCCGCTCAGACTAGTGAAGCCAACCGTATTCACCGTGATAGCGACCGAGCCCTGGGCCGTGTTGCCATTTTGGTCGGTGATGCTGAAGGTCATCGTCGACGTGCCTAGCACCGTGGGTGAGCCGCTGACCACGCCCGTCGAGGTGTTCAGGGACAGACCCGCCGGCAAGCCGCTGACGATCCCAAAGGTATAGGGTGTCGTGCCGCCGACGGCCGAGATCTGATAGCTGAAATTGTAATTTTGGACGGCCGTGGCGGTCGTCTGGCTGGTGACGCCGACGGTGTAGACGGAGATCGTGATCGTCGCGGAACCCGTGAGGTTGTTGCTGTCGGTCACCACGATGACGAACGAGTAGTTTCCGGCCGCCACGGTGGGCGTGCCGCTGATCACACCGGTTGCGCCATTCAAGGTGAGTCCGGCGGGCAGCGTGCTGCTGTTGCCGAGGGCGTAAGTATAGGTTCCGCTGCCGCCTGCCGCCGTGAGCTGGTAGGAAAAGGCGACACCGGTCGTTGCGAGGGGGTTCTGTTTGCTCGTCACGTCAACCGGATAGATGGTGATGTTAAGCGAGATCTGGCCGGTGTTGTTGTTTGAATCGGTGGCAGTGAGGGTGACCGTTGAGCTGCCGGTCGCCGTCGGCGTTCCGCTGATCACGCCAGTCGCGGTGTTGAGCGTCAGTCCGGTGGGCAGGGTGCCCGTGACCGAATAGGTATAGGAACCGCTGCCGCCGCTCGCGGTGGCTTGATACGAGAAGCTGTGGTTGAGGATGCCCGGGAAGGTAGCCGCGCTGGTGACGCTCACCGAGGCGAGCGAGAGTACGTAGGCGGTGCCCATGTCCGCGACTCCGGCAAAACTATTTCCCGGGGCGCCGGCGACGCCAAGGAGCCCGTCGGACGAGATGGCCACCGCGGCGCCCACCAGCGCATTGGCCTGGCTGTCGGCGGCAAACGCGGAGCTGCTGTTGTTGAAAGTCGATCCCTGCTGGGTAAAGCCGCTGGTCCAATTGCCGCCACTGGTCGGCGCGAAAGCGTAAACCGCGCCGGCTTTGCTTTTCCCCGACGCGCCGCCGCTCGACGGCGTCAGGGTATCGGAGCCGATGAGGGCGACCTGGCCGTTGCCTGAGAGCGCCACGGAATTGCCGAATCCGCCTCCCGCATTGGTGTCGGTTTGTTTTGACGCCTGGGCAAATGTGCCGCTGCTGAGCGTAAAGATGTAGGCCTGGCCCGCGGAAGCGCCCGCGCTGCTGGACGCAGGAGCGCCGATCAGGATCGTGCTGGCGTCCTGGGAGATGGAGACCGCCCCGCCAAAGTTGGCATTCGCCGCCGCATTGCTCGCCGTCAGCCCTCCCTGGGACGGTTCCCATGACGTGCTGGCGCTGTTCATCGCATTATAGATGTAGGCCTCGCCGGCCGCGGCCGCGGCGGTCGAGCTGCCGGGTGCTCCGACCACAGCCAGTTCGCCGATGCCCGAGGTTCCGGACAGGGCCACCGCCGCGCCGAAACTTGCATTGGTGGTCGCGTCACCAGCGCTAAATTCAGTTCCCTGGACCCAATTCGGACTGCTGTACGTAAAGGTATAGGCGCTGCCGGCGCCGGAATTCGGGCCGTTGATGGTTCCGGGCGATCCGACCAGGACCGTACTCCCGTCGCCCGAGATGGCCACGGAATAGCCGAATTCATTGCCTGCGGCCGCGTCGCTCGCGACGAGCGGGATTCCCTGCTGCGAATACGAACTGGTGCCCGAGTTGTAGGTGAACACATAGGCTTCGCCCTGTTTGTTGTTGCTGCCGACGGTGGCCTGGCCAGCTCCGACGACGATCGTGCCGCCGGTTGAAATGCCAACTGAAGAGCCGAAATTCGCGCCGGGGCTGGCATCGCTTGCGGTCAGTGAACCGGTCTGGGTCCAACTATTTCCCGAGGCCGTGAAAACGAGCACGAAGCCTGTCCCGGGCGCCCCTTTGACAACGGCACTAGGAAAACCCACGACAAGCTCGGTATCAGAAACCATCGCCACCGATGCACCCGCGCCGGACTGCAGACCTTGTTCGTAGTAAGCGCCGGTAAATTCCGCAGCCTGGACAGGGCTGGTCCAGGCCCCGCCGGCGCCAGTTCCCTGGGTATAAACGTACGCGGATCCAGATTGGCTCGCATTTTTGGCCACCGACGAAAACGGAGCCCCGACGATGGCCGTATCGCCAAGGGTGTCCAGGGCGACCGCATTGCCGTATACCTCCACCGTCGAGGCGGAGGCGTCGCTGGCGTTCAATTCCGTCTGCTGGGCCCACGTGCCCCCGTTCAGCGTGTAGATATAGGCCGCACCGGGACTCGTGGACGGCACGAAACTTTTCGAATTGACGAGCGGGTCGCCGTAACAGGCTCCGATCAGGGCCACGGTGCCCGAGCCCGACAACGCCACTTGAACTCCGAACGTTTGACCGCCGGCGACATCGTTGGGCGTGGTCAATTGGACGGGGGTATTCCACAAGCTTGTGCCGGTATTGTAGGTGACCACGTAAGCCTGGCCCGTTGTGGTCGGGGTCGGGTATTCATTGGGGGCGCCGATCAAAGCCGTCTTCCCGTCGTTGGAGAGGGAGACCCCCCAGCCGTAATTGGCATTCGCCGCCAGTCCGGATGCTGGCAGGGGAAGAGCTCCCGCGACCCCGTTCAGCGTGCCCAAGGGCGACCAGGAGGTGCCGCCGGCATTCGAGCTGAACGCATAGACCGCGCCGACAAAGCTGCTGTCCGCCGGCGCTCCCACCAGCGCAATCTGGCCGAGTCCCGACGTGCCGGAGATGGCGATGCTAATGCCGAAAGCCCCCGGGCCGTTGGAAGAAGGATCGGTGAACGAGGCCACGGCGGTGGTGCCCCAGGTGCCGCTGGTGCTCTTGAAGACGTAGACCTTGCCGGGAGGCGCGCCTTGGTTCCCGGCGTTGCCATACTGGTAGCACGCGATCAACGCGGTTGTCCCGTCAGCCGATAGCGCCACGGCATTGCCGAATGACGCGCTGTTTTGAATGTCGCTGCCCGCTGTTAGCGTGGCTTGCTGTTTCCAAGCCCCGCTTTTGAGCGCGAACACAAAGGCATCGCCCGCCTGCACGCCGCTATTGGTCGAGCCGACATTGGCGTTGTCCGAGCCGATCACCGCGATGGTGCCGGTCGAATTCAGGGCCACGGCGATTCCAAAGGCATACCCCGCCAGTTTGTCGCCGGTGACCGCCGCTTGAAGCTGCCAGGCGCCGCTGACCAGCTTGAAAATAAACGCCAGGCCGGCTCCCGCCGCGCCGCCGCCATTGCCGCCGGGGATGCCAACGATCAGGGTCTGGCCATCCCCGGACAAGCCGGCCGACGTGCCAAGGCCAGCCTGCGCACCGACGGTCGATTGATAGTTGACGGTAAGTTCCGTCTCGAGGCTGATCAGCGTGGGGTCCAATACGAGTGGATACGCCGCGAACCGGTCGTCGACCACCAATGCGATCCGGACTCCCGCGTCATGGCCGATCGGTCCCCCGGGCAGAATCTGCATTTTGGCCGGGAGGATCCGGCCGTTGGCGTCCCGGGCGGTGAAACCGCCAAATCCAAAATGCCTGCCTCCCTTGGCATCGATGAACACCAAGCCGCCGTCGGGCTGGGTTTTCACCCCCAAGCTGGTCTTGACCGCAATTTCCAGCCGCAGAGGCTCGGCGGCTCCCGCGGCGCCGCGGATCGGTGCGTGGGCGAGCGTGAAGCCCTGCTCGACGCCGGCGGGATTGTTGACATACCATTCGACCACGGACCCGTGGCGATATTCGATCCGGTTATTCTCGGCGATGGGCGCGACCGGCGACACGGCGGCGAGGGCGGACCCGTAGCCGTAACCGAGCAGATTGAATTGCAGCGCGGTTTTCTTTCCGCTCGGCGTCACTTTCGGACCTTCGGGCGCGAAGCTGAGGTTGAGCCGCTGACCTTGATTGTACGCCTGAAGTACGCCGGCATTGTCCCGTTGCGCCGCGTAGAGCTCGCGCTGGACCTGCTGCATGATCGATTCCCAGGCGGCGGTGCTCAGGGCCGCCGGCTTGGCCGGGAGGGACGTGAGCGACGGGTGAAGCGCCGGTGCGGCGGTGTCGGTTGCTTTGAGCGCTGCTGGCGCTGCGACGATTAAAGATAGAACCAGGCCAAATAAACGGGGGTGAAATTTCATACGCGACGAATTCAACGCAACGGCCGTGGTTATCAAATTGGCTGAGGAAGGGAGATGGTCCGCGGCGGTGCAGCAGGCAGGGATAGTCCAGTCGGCCCGCGGTGAGTCCGGCTGAATAGTGGCAGCTTTGCCGAGTCTAGAGCCGCGTGGGCTTTTGCAAGCGAGAAATGGGGCTAATACCCCATATCTTTTTTTTATTTTGCCGGAAGCTTTTGATCCGGGGGCAATTCCGACATCTCGATCCCCGGATTCTTCTCCTTGAAATAGCGGAGGGTCCAGTCGTTGGGGAAGAAAACGACCGGCTGGTCAAATTTGTCCATCCCGAAACTCACCCCGGTGGCGACGACGAGGCTCGACAGGTTCGCGAGCGACGGATGGGGCGCCAGCCAGCGGAGGACCGTCCAGGGCGCGGTCTCGAGCCGCGACTCCGCGCCGTATTCGCTTTTGAGGCGGTACTGGACGACCTCGAATTGCAGCGGGCCGACCGCGGCAAGCAGCGTGGCGCCCGGCGGCGCGGAGCGCGCCGTGAAGGACTGCACGACGCCTTCCTGCAGCAGCTGCTCGAGCCCGGCGCGAAATTTTTTCGCGTCGGCGGGGGAGGGGTTTGAAATGTACGCGAAGACCTCGGGCGCGAAGCGCGGGATTTCATCGAACACGATGGCACGGTCCTCGGTCAGCGTGTCGCCGATGCCGAAGGCGTCGTGGCCGACGAGGCCGATGACGTCGCCGGGCCACGCCTCGTCCACCGTCGCGCGCTCCTGGCCGAAGAGTTTGTGCGACGAGGAAAGGCGCACGGTCTTGCCGGTGCGCTGGTGGATGACCGGCATGTCGCGGTCGAACTTGCCCGAGCACACGCGGAGGAACGCGATGCGGTCGCGATGTTTCGGATCCATGTTGGCCTGGATCTTGAAGATGAAGCCGGAGAATTTTGGGTAATCGACGGGAATGAAGGCGCCGGCGCTCCGCCGCGGCTGGGGCGGAATCGAGTCGCTCAAAAACCCGTCGAGCAGGAGCTGGATGCCGAAGTTATTCACGGCGCTGCCGAAAAAGACCGGCGTCTGTTTGCCCGCCCGGACCGCGGCGAGATCGAAGGGGTGGCCGGCGCCGTCGAGCATCGCGAGCTGCTCGGTGAGCTCGGCGTGGGTGTCGTCGTCGAGCTTGGCGCGCACGAGGGGATCGTCCAGCGAGGTGACGCGCACCGGCGCCTGGTAGGCGCCGCCGGGCACCCGCTCGAAAAGGTGCACCTGCCGCGTGCGGCGGTCGAACACCCCGCGAAATCCCGGCCCGTTCCCGAGGGGCCAGATGACCGGCGAGGCCTGCAGGGAGAGCACGCTTTCCAACTCGTCGAGCAGCGCGATCGGGCTTCGCGTGGGCCGGTCGCACTTGTTCATGAAGGTGAAGATGGGCACGCCGCGGCGGCGGCAGACCTCGAAGAGCTTGCGGGTCTGCGCCTCGACGCCCTTGGCCGCGTCGATGACCATGAGCACGGCGTCGACGGCGGTGAGCACCCGGTAGGTGTCCTCCGAAAAATCCTTGTGCCCGGGGGTGTCGAGGAGGTTGACGGCATAGCCGGCGTAGTCGAACTGCAGGACGGTGGAGCTGATGGAAATCCCGCGCTGGCGCTCCAGCTCCATCCAATCCGAGGTGGTGGCGCGCTGGTTTTTCCGGTCCTTGACCGCGCCCGCGAGGTGGATGGCGTTGCCGTAGAGCAGGAATTTCTCCGTGAGCGTGGTCTTCCCCGCGTCGGGATGCGAGATGATCGCGAAGGTGCGGCGGCGGGCGATTTCGGCGGCGGGAGACATGGAGGAGGACCATGGTCGCCGCGCGCCACACGGCGATCAAGACAAGATAGGTCCTATACGACTTATAGGACCCATCGATTCGATCGTTGAGAACGATCGAATCCTTCGGCACCCTTCGCGCAGCCATGTCTCTCCCCGCGCTCAAGCTCAAGCCCAACGCCCGCTCCCGCGTGCTCTCGGGCCATCCGTGGGTTTTCGCCAACGAAGTGGAGGCGCTGCTGGCGCCGGAGCACGACGGCGAGGTGGTCGAATGCCGCGACCGCACTGGCCGGTTTCTCGGCATCGGGATCTACAACGGGAAGTCCCAGATTGTCTGGCGGCGGCTGGGCCGGGAGCGGACGGCGCTCGACCGGGACGACCTGCGCACCCGCCTGGAGAAGGCAATCGCGCGGAGGGAAAGGGGCGCAATTCGGCGCCTGGTCTGGAGTGAGTCCGACGAACTGCCCGGCGTGGTCGTCGACCAGTTTGGGGATGCGCTGGTAGTCCAAATCCAGACGGTGGCGATGGAGAAGCGCTCGGTTCTGCTCGGCGATCTGCTGGCTGATCTTCTGCAGCCGGCGGAGATCATCTTTCGCAACGATGCGCCCATCCGCCGTCTCGAGGGACTGCCGCTCGAGACCCATACCCGATCCGGCGGGGCCTGGGCGCCGCGCTGGGTCGGAATCGACGGATTCGAATACTGGCTCGATCTGCAGGGCGGGCAGAAGACCGGATTTTATCTCGACCAGCGGCCGCAGCATGCCGCGGTGGCGCGGTATTGCGCGGGGCGCCGCGTGCTCGACGCTTTTTGCAATCAGGGTCCGTTTGCGCTGCACGCGGCGCGAGCCGGGGCCGCGCACGTGCTCGGCCTCGACAGCGCGGCGGACGCGGTCGCGGCGGGCCGCCGCAACGCGGAGCGCAATGGGCTCAAGGCGGACTTTGCCGACATCAATGTGTTTGACTGGTTCAACGCGCCGGAACGGAAGGACGATGCGTCATGGGATGTGATCGTCCTTGACCCGCCGCCCTTCGCGAAGTCGAAGAGCGCGCTGGCGGGCGCGTTGCGCGGCTATAAGGAAATCAATCTGCGGGCGATGCAACGGCTGGCCCCCGGCGGAGTGCTGGCCACGTATAGCTGCTCGCACCACATGCAGGACGCCGACCTGCGCGGCGTGCTGGCCGACGCCGCCACCGACGCCCGGCGCCGCATGCGCGTCCTGGAGTGGTGCCACCAGCCACCCGACCACCCCGTGCTCGTCGGCATGCCGGAGAGCGAATACCTGCGGGGGTACATCCTGCAGGCGGACTAGAAAATTTCGAAATATCGGAATTCGAATTTCGAAATTTTAGTGGGTGCCCTTTTGCAGCGTGGCCAGCATCGCGATATTTTTTTGCGCCTGGGCGTTTCCGGGGTCCAGGCTGAGCACGGTCTTCCACTGATCGGTGGCGTCGGCATAGCGGCCGGTGTTCGCGTAAACCGCGCCGAGATTGAAATGGGCCTGGACGTAATCGGGCTCGATCCGGACCGCCTGTTCGTAATGACCGATCGCCTCGGACGCGCGGCCGGGGAGAGCGACCAGCCGGTTGGCCAGATTGCAGTGCGCCTGCGCCAGGTTGAAGCGCACGTGCGCGTTGTCCGGATGGAGGCTCAGCGCGTGCGCATAATGGGCGAGGCCGTCGGACTCCCGCCCCGGCGTGGCGATGAGCAGATTGGCGAGGTTGTTTTCCGCCTCCGGGTAGTCGGGGGTGATCTCGAGCGCCTGTTCGTACTGGGCGATGGCCTCCGGCGCGCGCCCGGGAATTTTCTCCAGCGCGGCTCCGTAGCTGAAATGGATCAGCGCCAGGCTCGGATCCAGGCGCAGCGATTCCTCAAAATGGGCCAGCGCCTCCGGTTCGCGCCCCGGAAGCTGGGCGAGCGCGATCGCATAGTTGCCCTGGGCCTCCGCGTAGTCCGGTTTGAGGCGCAGAGCCTCTTCATAGTGGGCGATCGCCTCCGGCTCCCGGCCCGGTGTTTTTCCAAGCGCAACGCCCAGGGAGTACTGTCCGCGGGATGTCTCCGGCCATTTCGCGATGGTGTCCTCCCAAATGCTCACCGCGCTGCGATAATCCCGGTTTCTCCGGAAGGTGAGGAGGCCCAACGCGACCGCTGCGATCGCCAGGAACGCAAAGGCCCGGCGGCCGCAGGCCGCGTAGGCGGCCAGCGCGACGATCGTCACCACGCTGGCCAGCGGAAGGTACATCCGGCTTTCCGCCATCGGCTGCAATGGAATCGGCACAAAGCTGGAGGTGGGGGCGAGGAGGATGAAGAACGAAATCGCCAGGAAACCGAGCGGCTTCGATCGCCGCCAGGCGATCGCCGCGCCGATGACCGCGGCCAGCACCAGCAAAGCATACCCTGCCACCGGCCGAAATCCCGCCACGAGCACCTCGGGTCCATAGTCAAAAACCAGGGGATGCGGCCAGATCGAGAGCGCCAGATACTTCGCCACGACCTTTAGTTCGGTGAGCGCGTAGCTGAGGCCGCTCACTCCGGATTGAAAGCCGATGCTCCGGTGGCCCAAATGGGTGCCAACGATCAGAAATCCGAGAAAAAGCCACGAGGCGGCCAAACCGAGATAGTACCGGGGCCGGCGCCCAATGGCCTCCAGGAACGATCGGCTGATGAACGCCCGGTCGTAAAGCAGGACAACCAGCGGCGCGGTCATCATCACCTCCTTGGTCGCCGTCCCCAGCAGACAGGCAAGGATCGACAGCCCGGCGAAAACGTATGAGGTGGGGCGGCGCGCCCCCGCGACGCCTTCGCTCCGTAACTCGGGCGGCGACAAAGGCCTCGCGGGGACGCGCCGCCCCACCTCAAGGGACTCCACACTTCGGATGAAGCAGTACAGCGCCAGCAGATAAAACAAACCCATGAGGGATTCCGCGCGCTGGCTGATATAGGTCACCGCTTCAGTCTGCAGCGGATGGAGCATCCAGAGGGCCGCGGTAAGAAATCCGAGGGGGAGCGCGACGCTTTGATAGCGGCCGCGCAGCGCGGGCAACTGCAGCGTCCGGCGCACGATCCCAAACAGAACGAGCCCCGCGCAAATGTGCACCAGGAGATTTGCCAGGTGATAACCCCACGCCTGCTCGCCGCTCCAGGCGTAATTCGCCGCCAGCGAAAGGTTAAGGAGTGGACGGCCTCCGGTCGACGAAAGATCCGGAGGGCGGAGGATCCGGCCCAAGCGCAAGAGGCTTCGAATCGACGGGTTTTCCGCGATGGCGCTGCGGTCGTCCAACAGGAAGGGCACGCCGAACGAATTCGCATAGACCACGGCGGTGGCCGCGACGAGCACCGCCGCCGCGCCGAGGCCCTGGCCTCGCCCCCTTCGCTCCGGGGCCCCAATAAAATTTCGAATTTCGAATTTCGAATTTCGAAATTTCACCGCAGCTTGCCGCCGTAGATCGCGCTCTTGCCCAGCTCCTCCTCGATGCGCAGGAGCTGGTTGTACTTCGCCACCCGGTCGGTGCGGCAGAGCGAGCCGGTCTTGATCTGGCCGGCGTTGGTGGCCACGGCGATGTCGGCGATCGTCACGTCCTCCGTCTCGCCGGAACGGTGCGAGATGACGGCGGTGTAGTTCGCGGCCTGGGCCATCTCGACGGCGTCGAGCGTTTCGGTGAGCGTCCCGATCTGGTTGACCTTGATCAAAATCGAGTTGGCCGTGCCGGTGGCGATGCCCTTCTTCAAAAACTCGGTGTTGGTGACAAAAAGGTCGTCGCCGACCAGCTGCACTTTCTTCCCGATCGCGTCGGTGAGCTTTTTCCAGGTGTCCCAGTCATTCTCCGCGCAGCCGTCCTCGATGGAGACGATGGGATATTTTGCGGCGAGCGACGCGTAAAATTCAACCATCGCGTCGCCGGAGAGCGCGCGCCCGTCGGATTTCTTGAAGACGTAGCGCTTTTTTTCCGGGACATAAAACTCGGAAGCCGCCGGATCGAGCGCGAGGGCGATGTCCTTGCCGAGCTTGTAGCCGGCGTTTTTGACCGCGAGGCAGATTGCGTCCAGCGCCGCCTCGATCGACTCCAGCTTGGGCGCGAAGCCGCCCTCGTCGCCGACCGCGGTCGAGAGGCCCTTTTCCTTCAGGACCTTCTTCAGCGCGTGGAAGACCTCGCAACCGTAGCGGAGCCCCTCGGCGAAGGACTTTGCGCCCACCGGCATGATCATGAATTCCTGGAAATCGATCGGCGCGTCCGAGTGCGCGCCGCCGTTCATGATGTTCATCATCGGCACGGGCAGCACCTTGGCGTTCGCGCCGCCAATATAACGGTAGAGCGGCTGGCCCAGGGCCGCCGCCGCCGCCTTCGCGACGGCGAGGGACACGCCCAGGATGGCGTTGGCGCCCAGGACGGATTTCGTCGGGGTGCCGTCGAGCGCGATCATGGCGCGGTCCACGCCCACCTGGTCGCAGGCGTCATATCCGGCCAGCGCCGGCGCGAGCTTCGCCTTGACGTTGGCCACCGCGCTGAGCACGCCCTTGCCGCCGTAGCGCCGCTTGT
>Ga0302325_10012599_pt1 | contig 18126 bp, 31 predicted proteins | sample Palsa_T0_2_FD_201948 | JGI IMG/M metagenome (GOLD analysis project Ga0302325, IMG submission 201948) | Peat permafrost microbial communities from Stordalen Mire near Abisko, Sweden - Palsa_T0_2 | ecosystem: Environmental > Terrestrial > Soil > Palsa > Peat permafrost | place: Sweden: Abisko...
TTCTCCTCGATCAGGTCGAGATCCTTCTTGCTCGGCCCCTCGTCCCACGGGTCGGCCTTTGGCTTCGCCGGCGCGGAATTGTCACGGCGCGTGGGGTCGTACGCCCATTTGCTCCTGTCGGCGCCGTGGGCTGTCAGGTGGTATTTCTGCGCGTGGGTCTTGTCGTGGACGGTATAGGTCAGTTTCCACGCGCTGCCGTCGCGGCTGATCTTCGCGCTCATGCTGACCGGGATGCCGCGCCGCTTGTGGAGGAACAGGGCGCAGCGGAACAGGGACCGCTGGTATTCGAGGGCTTCCTCGCGGTCGGCGAGCCCGCGGATCACGAGCGTGGCGTAGTGGCCGTCCGCGTCGTGCTTGCCGAGTCCGCCGGCCTGGTTGACGGCCGCGAGGATGTAGTCGTCGGTGACGGGCTGCTTGCGTGCGCGCCAGCCCGGCGCTGGTCCTCTCGGCATTTCGGCCTCCGTGCTATCGTCAAAGTAGATGATACTTCAACTACTTTAGAGGCGGCCGTGGGCATCCTGCCGAAGCGTGTCGAGGCGGTCGTTGACCGCGCGGCGGAGAAACTCGCCGATACGGCGGCCGACACCCGGGCCGCGATGGTGGGCCTGGCCGTGCTCGGCGTTGCCGCGCTCGTCGTGGCGCTCGTCGCCGTCGCCATCGCCGTACGGAGGGACTGACATGCGCATCGGACAGAAGATCGCCGGGTCGATACCGGAATCAGCGATGGAGTACGTGCACGAGCACCCGCGCGTGCTGTTCGCGATCACGGTTCCGCTGATGTTCGTCTCGCTGCACGTGTTCGTAAGGTCGGTGCGGCTCCAGGTCATGACGGAGCACATCGTTGCGAACCGCGCGTCTGAGATGGCGCAGGCGGCGTCGGAAGCGCTGGGCGGCTGACGTGCCGACGCTGACGACCACGGACGGGAAGCCGGTCGACGTGACCCCGGTCGACCCGGACGCCGTAGCCGCTCAGATGCAGGCGGCGCTGAACGACGACGGCCCCGACGAGCAGGCACCGCCGCGGCGGCAGCCGGCCCCGGCCGAGGCGGAGAAGCCGAAGGCGCGGCGCGGGCGCACGCCGAAGGCCGAGCAGTCGCGGACTGCCGACAAGGCGGCGGAGACAGCTCCCACCCCTCCGTCTCCGGCGGTGACCGCGAAGCGCGTGAGCTCGGCCGAGGAGACGTTCAAGCTCGCGGGCACGTGCCTGCTGCTTGTCGGCAAAGTCGCTCACATGCCGTCGTTCCTGGCGGACGGCTACGTGGTGAACGCGAACGCGGCGCCGCTGGCCGAGAAGCTGGCCCTGGTCGCCGCGGTGGAACCGCAGATCGCGAAGTGGCTCGACAAGGCCCCGTCGGAGAAGGTCACCGCGTGGATGGGCCTGGCATCGGTGACGGCCGGCCTCGGCCTCCAGGCGGCCGCCAACCACAAGATCATCAAGCCCGGCGCGATGGGCACGACGGACCCGGCCGAGGTCATCCGGGCCAACGAGGAGGCCATCGCCGCAGCGCAGAAGGCGGCCGAGGAAGAGGCGGCCGAGATGGCCCGCCTGGCCGAGGATGACGCTAAGGCGGATGCCGACGATGTCCCTCTTGCGGCTTAGCCGCGACGAGTTCTTCGGCACCGACGAGTCCGCCGACCCCGGCTATTTCCGGTACGAGGACGGCGAGCACGCCGCCTGGATATACCCGACTCAAAAGGGCAAGTCGCACCTGGCGTGGCAGGCCCTGGCGGCGGCTAAGCGGCAGCGGCCGCACCTGAACGTTGTGACTCTCATGCCCAAGGCGCTGTCGCCGTCGACGGCCCGGTGGGCAGCGGCGATGAACTTCCGGGAGACGCCGGTGTGGCCGCCGGAGAAGAAGCTCTTCCAGGGGAAGCCGGACGGGTACGTCGTCTGGCCGCCGCACCGCAGGGAGCTGTCAGCCCAGGCGGACCGGGCGCAGGTCGCCGCGGTGCTCGGCAAGGCGATGCACCAGCAGTTCTGGCGCGGGAACTCGATCACGTTCGCCGACGACCTCCACCTTCTCGCGGTCCTGATGGGCCTGAACGCGGACTGCGAGGAGTTCTGGACGGCGGGCGGCGAGGGCGGCTCGGCGCTGTGGGGGGCGAACCAGAAGCCGTCCGGCACGGCCAGCTCCGGCGCGGTGTCGACGTACTTCTACAACAGCAGCACCCACTTTTTCCTCGGCCGCGATACCGACGAGCGGAACCAGAAGCGGTTCGGCGAGATCGGCGGCGGCGTCGACCCGCGCGAGATAACCGAGATCGTCAAGAACCTGCGGCTGTACCGGATCGGCCCGAAGACGATCAGCGAGGTTTTGTACATCGATGCCCGCGGCCCGCACAAATGCCTGATCGGACCGTGACCTGCCGTTTAGTTGAAGCTTCATGTATGCTGTGAGGGCTAAGAGACTGCCGGGGCGTGAGTTGCCCTTTCCGGTGTCTCTTAGCAGCGTCCCGGCAGTCTCCCCGCTCCACGCAGGGAGACGCTTTGTCAGAGGTTGCGTTCCGGGTCGCCACCGAGGATGCCAAGCGCATCTCGGATGAGATGACCATGCACACCCTGGCCGGCAAGGCGGGCTGCTGGGCGGCGTTCCGCCTCGACGACGGCCGCCCGAAGGACCACACGGCCTATGAGTCTTGGGCCGATGCCGTGAGGTACGCCGGCCGGTGGGACCGCGACGAGGTCGTCTACCTCCAGGTCCAGCCCGACGGGATGATCCCGCGCGAGGCTGACTCGTTCCTGCGCTACGCGCGGTTCCTCCACGACGCCGGGCACCGGCTTCCCCCTCCCGACTCCGCGGCGTTCGGCTACTGCAGCCAGCTCGGGAGCGGGCTCCCGCAACTGAAGTCCGACCGCTACAAGATGGCCCGTCACCTCATCAGCGGCGGCCGCGAGTTCCCAGGAGGCTCCTGATGACCACACCGACGGCCCCGGCCGCTGCCGCTCCGGCGACGACGACCCCGGCGAATTTCCGGGGGAACACCCAGCCGACGATCGGCGTCGGCGGGTCGTCCACCCAGACCGAGGCCATGACCACGGCCACGCAGCCTCTCACGACCTGGTTCCTGCCCCCGAACAACGTGATCCGGGGCATCGTCATCGAGGTGACCGCGGTCGTCCCGTCGAACAACTCGGCCTCGGTCGCGTTCAACGCGGACGCCCCGCTGAACTGGGCGTCGACCCTCGCGTGGGCCACCTCCGGCGGCACCCCGATCGTGGGCACGTTCAACTCCTACGACCACGCGTGCGTCCAGAAGTACGGCGGCTACGCGTCGCAGAACGACCCGCGCGAGTCGGCCGTGTACTTCGCGACCACGGGCACCGGCAACGCGGGCGGCAACTTCACCCTCGTGCAGCGGATCCCCGTCGAGGTCATCTCCCGGTCGGGCCTCGGGTCGCTGTCCAACACGTCGACCGAGTCGCCGATGCAGCTCCAGATGACCCTGAACTCGTCGACGGCGATCTACTCGACGGCGCCGACCGCGCTCCCGAACGTGACCGTCAAGTGCTCGGTCCTCGGCTACTGGTCGGGGCCGTCGGGCCGGGCCACCCCGCTGGCGTTCGGCACCACGTCGTTCTGGAACGAGCAGACCTACAACGGGATGTCCGGCCAGCAGAACATCACCCTCCAGGCCCCTCCCGGGTTCGGCAACCCGCAGCGGACATGGATCTTCATCAACCGGCTGACGTCGGGCGGTGCCCGGTCCTCGACCGCGTTCCCGGCCACGACCCTTCTCCAGTTCCGCGGGAACCCGCTCCTCAACTCGATCGACCAGCTCCTCTGGCAGGACGAGATGAGCCGGTCCTACGGGTACTCGAACGCGATCGACACCCCCGGCGGCCTCGACACCGGCGTGTTCATCGTGAACTTCAACCGGGGCACCTTCACCAACGGCGTCGGCTCCGAGTCGACCAAGGGCTACCTCGACACCGACGGCGGCGACCCCCTGGCGATCAACGGGTCGTTCCCGTCGTCGAGCACCCTCTACCTGTTGTCCAACTTCCTGAACGTCGTCGGCAACCTCTCCTAAGGAGCAGTCATGACAAAGCGCGAAATCGGGTGGCTGATCGCCGGCGCCGTGGGCGGGATCGTCTTCGGCTCGCAGATCCGCAAGCTGCCGTTCGTGAACAAGATCCCGACCGTCTGACGATCGCGAACCGGGAGGTGTCCCATGGCCGGGAAGGTCAACGGGTTCGCGGTCGCTTACACGGCGTTCGGCGGCCTGCTGATCTGGTCCGGCGTCAAGGGCACCTCTCTCACGGCCACGTTCACCGGCCTGGAGCACGGGACGCTCGACAGCACCCCGGAAGCGTCCGCCGTGGCGGCGGACGCCGGGTCGGCGGCCGACGCGATCACGTCGGGCTCTGACGTCACCGTGCCGTCCTCGACGGCGAACGCGAACTACCTCACGATTGCGAAGTTCCTCGTGGAGAACGGATACACGCCAGTCGGCGCGGCCGGCATCGTCGGCTGCGTAGCCGGGGAGTCGGCCGGCAACCCCGAAGCGGTCGGGGCGGGCTCCTACGGCCTCATCCAGGAAGAGGGAAGCCAGTACGCGTCCCTCGTTACCGGCAACGCCTCGGCGGACCTCGATGCCCAGCTCCAGGCGCTGCTCGCCTACAACAACGCGCAGGGCTCGAACTACATCGCGATGCTGAACGCCCAGCCGACGCCGACGGCGGCGGCCGACTTCTACTCGCAGTACTTCGAGCGGCCGCTGGTCACCGATTCCGACGTCCAGGCGGGCGTCGCGAACTCGGTCTACAGCGAGCTCGTCTCCTCGGCGGTGAACGCGTGAGCGCCGTCGTCGTCCCGATGCTGATCTTCACCGGCATCAGCGAGGCGAACCACTTCGTGAACACCGGGGCGGTTGACATCCCGATCCTCGTCGCCGGGGGCCTGGCTACCGGGTTCCTCGCCCTGGTCGCGGAGATCCCCGGTTTCGGCCCCGTCGCCGCGTCGATCGCGTGGATCGCGGTCGTCGCCGAGCTGCTCGGCATCGGCCCCGGCGCGCAGAAGCCCGCCCCGTACCAGAACTTCACAAAGCTCGCAGGAGGGCTATAACCGTGGATGCAATCACAAAGGTAGCGCTGGCGATCACAACGGTAGCCCTGGCGGCCGTGATCGTCGTCAACGGCCCTCAGGCGGCGACGGTCGTCAAGGCCGGCACCGGCGGGTTCGCCACCGACCTGTCTGCCGCCGAGAAGGGCTGAGCTATGGGCGCCGTCGGTTCCGCGGTGCCGTCGGCGACGTCGGCACCCCTTTTCACGACCGCGAAGTCCGCGAAGGCCCCGTACCCGCCGCCGGCGGTGACCGGGCCGGCCGCGACCGGCCAGCAGCCGGAGAAGCCCGTCAGCAGCGGGAAGACCGTCCAGTGGATGAAATCCCCGCGGACGGGCCTCGAGGCGCCCCCGCGGCCCGTGAGCGACCTCGGCGACCCCCCTCCGACTGCGGCCGGCCAGGATCTCCCATGGATCCAGCCGCCGTACCCGCGCGGCCGGGTCACGCCCGTCGCCCGGAAGGGGCGCCCGAACACCATCGAGGGCGGCGCGTCGCAGTGGTCGCGCACCACCGAATACGGCCTCAACGACGTGCAGTCGCAGGACGTCGACGCGGCCGGGTGGGTCAACCGGCACGCCAACGACCGGCCCGAGTTCACCATCCTGTCCGGCGCGACCGCGGCCGGCAACCTCTATTACTGGCCGGCCGCGACCTCCAACAACCCCGTCCTCACCCCGCTGGCCGTCACCGGCACGCGCACCGGGTCATCGTGGACCCCGGCCGGGGTCAGCAGCGCCTACACCGAGCCGGCCCCGTTCCAGGCCACCGCGACGAGCCCCGGCAGCACGTACGTCGACCCGGCGCAGGAGTGGATCTGACATGGCGAACCCGCTGGACGCCTTCAAGGGGCTGAAGAAGTGGCAGCAGGGCGCCGTCGTGATCGGCGGCGTCGCGGTGACCGGCGGCTTCATCCTGTACGAGCGCAAGCAGAAGGCGGCCACTGCCGCGGCGGGCGCGGCCGCCGTCCCCTCGACCTCGGCCACCGGGGCGACCGCGGAGACCGCGGGCGACATCGTGACCGACCCGACCACGGGGCAGGCGTACCCGGCCGATTCCGTGGACCCGGCCACGGGGCTGACCTACGGGACCGAGATCCAGGAGTACGGATCCGTCGCGGCCGCCGACGAGGAAGGGGCCGAAGCCGGCGACAGCGCCATCGAGGAAGGGCTGACCCAGACCGAGTACGACGAGGAAACCGGGCAGGCCGCCGGCAGCACGGCCAGCAACTCGGCGTGGGTCAGCGAGGTCGAGTCGGCGCTGTCGGACCTCGGGTACTCCAGCACCGACATCCAGCAGGGCCTCGCCCGGTACTTCTCCAGCTCCCCGCAGGGGACCGCCGCCGACGGCACCGACCTCTACTCCATGATGGACACGGCGATCGGCGAGTTCGGCCCCCCGCCGTCCGGAACCTACGCCCTGATCAAGGGGGGTGCCCCGGCCGGGCCGGGCGCCGGAAGCGTCGACGTGCCCGACGAGACCGGGCGCACCGACCTGGCCACGGCCGAGGCGGCCATCACGGCGGCCGGCCTGGTGCCCCGTGCGGCGGGCGACTCCGCCGTCGGCAACAAGGGCAAGGTGACCGCCCAGGACCCCAAGGCCGGGTCCACGGTGAGCAAGGGATCGGCCGTGACGCTCACGTACACGGTGAACGGCACCGCGCCCGGGGACGTCACCGTCCCGAACGTGATCGGGCGCACCGACCTGGCCACGGCCGAGGCCCTGGTCAAGAAGGCCGGCCTGGTGCCCAAGGAAACAGGCGGCGTCTACGGCGGCAACAAGGGCCAGGTCACCGCCCAGGACCCCGCAGCCGGCGCCAAGGCCGCCAAGGGGTCGACGGTCACGCTCACCTACACGGTCAAGAAGTTAGGAGCAGCACATGGCTGGACTCAAGCCGAGCGAGGAGATCATCGCGGCGACCTTCGGGGTAACCGCGGTCGTCGGCATCTTCGCCAACATGACGCCGAATATGGGAGACGTCCGCGCGGACACGGTGAACGGCTCGAACAACCCGGTGACTCACAAGTCGACCCGGGCGGCGGCGATCACCTCGGCGATAATCGTGTCCGGGATGGCGCTGCTCGGGAAGTCCCCCTCAGTGTTCGTGGCCGGCGCGGCGACGATCGTGATCCTGTCCGTCGCCAACTGGCACGCCAACGCCATCTCGGGCGCGACCGGCGTCCCTACCACGGCCGTCGGCGAGTAGCCCGTGTTCTGGGTTGCGTGGAAGGGATACAACGGCGGCAAAGCCCTCAGCCTCGGCACCGTCGAGCAGGCCGAGGCCGAGGCTTTCGGCATGCACGGGTATCCCACCGCCGCCCAGGCCCAGGCCAAGCCCAACAGCGTCAACGCCGTCGACAAGGTCCAGGTCAACGCCTGGATCGTCGCGGCGAACGACATCACCGGCAACCCGGCCGCAGACGCCGGGCACGCGGCCGAAGCCGCCGGCAGCGCGACCGGCCTCAACGCGATCGGCGACCTCGCCAGCGCCCTCGGCCAGAGCGGGACGTGGGTCCGGGTCGCGAAGGTCGCCATCGGCGCGGTCCTGGTCGTGGTCGGCCTGGCGCGGATGACCGGGACCGAGAGTGGGGTCGCGACGGCAGCTACTGCCGCCGCCAAGTCGGTGCCCGGGGTCGGGCAGGCCGTTCGCGGCGCTAAGGCCGCGGGGACAGCCGTGAAGAAGAAGGCGGGATCATGAGCGGCAACAGCATCATCAGCGAGGTCGAGGACTGGGTTGAGGAAGGCGTCGGCGAGGTCGAGCACCTGGTGAAGCCGCGGCCGGGCGGGAAGATCGACACCGCCCGCCGGATGGCCGAGCAGCACTCCGACAAGGACCTCCCGGTCGCCGACACCGACACCCTCATCAAGGGCAAGCCCGTCGCGGTCGACGAGCTGCTGCCGGAGAACGGCCTCGCGATCACCGTCACCCTGAACAGCGCCAACCCCATGCTCCCGCTGCTGCCGAGGGACACGACCAGGCGCAGCGCAACGCTGCTCGCGATCGACAACGACGTCTATATCTCGACGAGCGCGACGGCCGCGACCGCAGCAGCGGCCGCGAACAGCGGCACGCTCGCCGGCGTCGGCTACCTGCCGGCCGGGATCGCCTACCCGTGGGCGAGCACCGCCCCGGTATACGCCGCGTCCACCACCACCACCGGGCAGAGCAGGATCACCGTGACGTCCTGCTACAAGGGGGCCTGATGCGGTTCTTCCTCCAGTCCCGCAACAACCTGTCCGACGTCGCGAACGCCCCGGCGTCGCTCGCTAACATCGGCGGCACCGGCGCCGGCGCCGTCTCCAGCGTGTTCACCCGGACCGGGGCCGTGTCGGCGCAGAGCGGCGACTACACGGCCGCCCAGGTCGGCGCGGACGCTTCCGGCGCGGCAGCGGCAGCCCAGGCGGCAGCCATCGCGGCATCCGTTCCCCTTTCCTCCCTCCCGCTGTCGGGCCAGTACCTGCGCGCGCCGTCGCAGTACGGCCCGGCCGCACAGCAGATCGTCGCGGCCAACACCGTCACGTTCGGGGTACCCGGACTCTTCGCCACGGTGGCAGCCGGCAGCAACGGCGGCGAGATCTCCGCTATCGCGTCCTGGTCGTCCCCGTCGGGCGGGGTCCTCGACGTGGCCAGCACGGCGGGGTTCGCTTCCTCGGGAACCCTGTACGTGTCCGCGACCGGGTCAACGGTCGCGACCGTGACCTACACGGGCACATCGGGCGGCAACAGCTTCACCGGGTGCGCCTACGTATCCGGGTCGGCCACCGGGACCGTGGCCACCGCCGGGTCCGTCGTGCAGGCGGGTGCCGGGGCACTGATCAGCACGGGGGCTTTCACCGCGCCCGCATCGGGATCCGTGGTCGTCACCGTGTACCTGATCATCCAGTTTTCCGTCACCACTAACGCGGTCGCGTGGACGCTGTTCGGGCACGGCACGAGCACCCAGTACGGGTACAACATCGAGTCCCCCGTCCAGGCCAGCGCCAACCGGGTGCCGACCGTGCTGATCTTCCCGGTCACGGGCCTCACCCCCGGGTCGTCGTACAACTTCGACCTCGCCGCCGCAGTCAGCCTCGGGCAGCTCCTCCAGATCTACGCGTTCAGCTCGGCGAGCTCGTCGCCCACCCTCGGCACCGGCGGCAACGGCTGCCCCGTGACCATGCTCGTCCAGGCCGTCTGACCGGAGGGATCATGCCTAACATCCTGATAACCGCGACGGACGCCGGCGACCCCACCGGCGCCCACGGCCAGGTCGAGACGCCCTTCCTGCAGACGCAGGTCCCCGGGTACAACTACGGGGGCGAAGACGCCATCATGAGCTGGGGGCCGTTCCAGGTCGACCAGGCCGGGAACGTCACCACCACCGGGACGGTCACCTCGGCGGGCGGCGGCGGCTCATACGAGTTCACCCCGGAATCCTACGGTGCGCTCCGCAACGGCAGGATCGTCGAAGACGGCGCGATGACCAGCGGGAGCGCTGTCCTGACGTGCGCCACCTCGACCCCGTTCGCGGCGGGCGACGTCGGCAAGTACGTGCTCGTATGGGGTGTCATCACCAGCACTAACTCCGAGCCGGGCTACCTGTTCGCCACCGTCACCGGCTACACCAGCCCGTCGCAGGTCACCCTCTCCGCATCCGCAACGATCACCGTCACCGCGTCCGGCGTGCTGTTCGGCACCGACGACACGGCGGCGATCCAGGCAGCGGTGAACGCCGCTACCGCGTACTCCATGACCGGCAACGGGGCACTCGCAAAGGTGATCCTGTCCGAGGGAATCTACTGCTCGGGCGCCCCGGCGACCCTCGGCAGCGGCACCGGCGGCGGCAACGCGGCGATCACCCTGCCGATCGTCAACGCGGAAGTCGGCGTCAAGGCCCAGGTCCAGATCATCGGGGCCGGCTGCTCGCAGCTCCCGCACTGGACGCAGCCGCAGCCCCCGCAGGCCGGGTCGATCATCGCGGCGATGCGGAACGACGGGTCGCTGAACACGACCTACGGGCCGACGTCGATCATCGGCGGCCCGGTCAACGGGTACGGCGGCGGCGGCGGCACGTTCAGCAACATGCACATCCGCCTCCAGGGGTTCACGATCCTGATCCCCATGTCGTCCAACGCCTACGCCGGCCCCGACCTGTACGGGCTCGGGCAGGCCAGCGTCGACGAAGTGTCGTACCTGCCGCTGGCCGTCATCTCGACGAGCACAACCTGGCCGGCGCTGTCCACGAACGCCGGCGGCATCTACGGCACCGCGACCTACTGGCCGGCGTACACGTTCGGGCTCCGGATGCCGGCCGACGGCAACAACGCGGTCGCCGACATCGGGTCGTTCACGTCGTACTTCACGCAGATCTCCCTCATCGGCTCCGAGCACACCACGTTCGTCAACCTCCGGGCGCTGTTCAGCCAGTACGGCATCCTGCCCATGACGAACACGGGCGGCACCGTGTCGCACGGCATCACCGGGCTGCACTACCTCGCCCAGCAGGTCACCTACCCGGTCGGGTCGGTGGCCAGCGGCTACTTCGCCCTCGACTGCGCGATCGGCATCGTCATCGCCCGGATGGACATCGAGTCCCAGGCGCAGCTCGTCAGCGACGCCGCGTCCCTGCTGTACGGCGAGATCGGCTTCAACCTCATCAGCGCGGTCACCGGCTACATTGCCGTCCAGTACGCGTCCGGCGGCGGCAGCACCTTGCAGCTCAAGAGGATCGAGGCGGCCCCCGGCCCCGTGGCCAGCCCGCAGGCAGCCCCGGCGAACAACACCGCGTGGCCGAACTACTACTACCGGGACGCCTGGATCACCTTGTCCGCGACCGCGATCACCGCGGTCAGCATCGACTCGACCGCGCAGGCCGTCCCCTCGGCCGCGACCAAGTACGCGTTCTTCCTGCCCGCCGGGCACAGCTACACGCCGATGTACACCGGCACCCTGACGCACACGGTCAGCCTCTCCTGATGACGGCCCTCACGACGGCCCTGGTCGGGGTGAACCAGCAGACGCTCACCCCGGCCGCGGCCGCCGGGACCGACGCCGCCCAGGTGCTGATCATCAACCTCGACCTCAGCAACACCGTCAACCTGGGGTCGTCGCCGACCAACCTCGCGTTTCCCCTCGGCCCCCTGGCGTCGGCGACGCTGACCGCCCCCGTCTACGCCGCGGCCGCTACCGTGCCGCTGCTGGTCGGGATCGCGCCCGGCGGCTCGTCCTACTCGCCCGGGTCGCTGACGATCACCGGGCCGGTCACCGCGACGATCACCGGGACCGTGGACGCCGACGTCACCGGCACCGTGTCGGTCAGCTCCGGCACCGTCGACGCCACGGTGAGCGGGACGGTCGACATCGCGGCCGGGTCGGTGACGTTCACCAACGACACGATCGACATCATCGGCACCGGCGGCTACGTCGCGCCCGGTGCCTATTCCCTCGTCCTCAACGACACCAGCACGCATTCCATCGCGACGGGCGCCTCCTACACCACGGCCGTGTTCAACATGACCACCTTCCAGTCGTACACGGTCCAGGTGAAGGGCTACTGCGGCACGCAGGGATTCCTCGGCGCCCCGCTCTGCATCCCCGTCATCGTGTCGTACTATGCCGACTCCGGCGGCACGGTCCTGATCGACACCGAACGGTGGTGGATGTGGCTGGCCAACGGCTCCGGGGCCGCGACGCCGGTCAACGGGTCGGGGCCGCTGCGCGGCGGCTTCATGTCCGTCACGGTCGGGAACCCGTCCGGATCCGAGCCGGCCACCGTGACCGAGATCAACATCTACGGCGCCGGCCGCGCTCTCAGCGGATCCGTGTGGCAGCAGACCCCGCCCGGCTCGATCACGGCCGGGTTCACGATGCTCACCAGCACGGCCCCCGTCACCCCGCTCCCCGGCGACGACAGGATCCTCGCCGGGGAATCCAATAACCAGTCCATGAGCGCAAACCAGACCTGCTGGCAGCCGCTCCCGCTGTTCGCGGGGACCGTTAGCCTGTACTTCCAGAGTGCCGTCGCCCTGGCCAATGATTTCGTGGTCGCCACCGGCCAGGGATTGCAGTACGGCGATCTCGCCGCGGGGACCGCCACTAACGGCGTGGTGTGGGCATCGGCCAGCGTGGCCGGAACCGCCTATACCGCCCAGATAGAGGCAGGGAACGCGCCGCTGTATTTCATCATCAAGACGGGCTCGTCCGCTTCCGACTTCACCTTCTCAGCGCAGGGGAACTAGAAATACAGGACATAACTACATAAAAGCGGATAACAGCAACAAGCGGGAGAAACGCCCGCTGCTGTTATCCGCGCTTAACATGATAACAGGGTCACATGCGCTGCGGCTCTGTGCCCGTAATGAGCCTCTCGACGAGAGCCGCCTCCCACGACCCCGGCCGGCGTTCCAGCTCATCCCACCCGCCGCGGCGGGCGGCGGCCTGGACGAGCACGCCGGCGAGCCACCCGGAGAAATCCCCCTCGTACTCGCTCGCGTCGGCGAGCGCGGCGACTGCCCTGGACGTGTAGCCGGGGCCGACGGCGGTCACCATCCCTCCCGCTCGGCCTGGAGATTCCACTCGATGCCGGCATCGTCCACTAGCTTGCCTCCTGTAGCTGTGTTTCCTCATCGGCCCCGTTGAGGGGACGGACCAGTTCGGCCACCCTGGCACGCGACAGCCCGAACTGGCCGGACAGCGCCCGCTGCGACAGAATCTCGCCGAGGCAGTCGCGCGAGTGCAGGAACGCCTGTATCACCGCGCCGTCTGCCGTGAAGGCAGGGGAATGCGAACACGGGTCCGCGCCAGGATCTATTTCGGTCCGGCCACCCCGGCCACCCTGGCCGACCTGGGCTTTCACCCATCTCTCGACGAGGAAGCTGGCCACCGCGAACGCCTGGGCGGGCACCGTGGCCCAGATGGCCGCGAGGATGCCGTGGGCGATGCCCGATTCCCAGTTGGCGAACAGCGACTCAGCCAGCCCCGGGGCCATCCCCAGCCACCCCCACCACGCGAGCCTCCCGCGCCCGGTGAGGAGCACCATCGACCCGATCACGATCTGCCCGTCGACGGCGGCGGGCATCAGGTGCGCAGTCTTCCACGACTGGCCCAGGCTCATCGTCAATGCGCAGATATGGGTATAGCTGATAAATCCTGTGACCGAAGCGACGGCGATCAGGGCAACACCGACAATCAGGCCGGGGCCGAGAATGCGGAGATCTTTCATAGCGTCTTAGGGTCCTTCGCTCCGTCGAGCTGGATTGCGTGAATCAGGAGCTGGTCGGCGAGTCCCCGGCGTCGCCTCTCGGCGTCGTCACGGTTGCTTTCCGCTATCCGGCGGAGCGTCGACCGGAGATAGCGGATCGCCGCGGTGAGCGCCTCATCGCCCGTCTCGGCTTCCCGCACGAGCGGCGCCCAGTAGTTGGCCCGGTTCTGGTTCCGGCGCGTCAGCAGGCCCATGAGGGGCTCATCTTGGCAGGGCTCCGACCGGTTCTGCGTGCAACGTCAGCCAGCACAGGGCCGCCTGGACCGCCCGGATCACCAGGGCGCAGAGCGTGAGCGCGACCACGAGACCGCAGAGGAACATGGCGATCATGGCTCAGGCGGTTTCCCGCGCGACCCGCCGGTTCCGGCCGTTCCGGCGACCCGCGACGATAACCGCGATGATGACGGCGGCAACGAGCAGCGCGGGAATGAACCAGTACCCGGCGGTGTACGCGATGTGCGCGAGAACGGGGCTGGGGTTGGCCGGCTGGTCCCAGCCGCACGACCAGGGATTACCGGTGCAATGCGCGGCCGGGGCAATGGATACGGACATGACTGTTTTTCCTCCGAATTGCTCAGGAATTAAGACGACGGTTCCGGGCTAGCGCCGCGGGCTATTGCGGTATTTCACCTTTTTGACCGCGAGGACGGTGAATAGCGGGGCAACCATGCACAGCCCCCCCACCCAGTCCATCTGGGAGCCGGTGCACCCGGCGCCCTGGCGTATGTCCAGGCAGGCGATCGGCGAATGCGGGATATGCGGCACGATCAGGTTCATGACGGCCGCGACCGCGAGACCGGCGGCGAACGACCAGCCCGATCCGAAGTGATGGCCCACGACCAGGACCAGGGGGATCCCGACGAACAGCGCCACGATCAGGCCGGCGTGGGTACTCACTCGCCGGCGACCCAGGCACGCCGGACGGTGAGAAACTGCGCGAGGCTCCCGGCCGCGGTCGCGGCCTCCACCGCGATCACCCTCGGGAACAGGTACTCCGACATAGCCGCGCGGTCCGGGAACGCGAACTCCGACACAATCTCGCGGTCCGCGAGGAGCACCTCCTGGGCGAGCACCGACATAAGATGCGAGGCGCCACGGGCGACGTAGCCGACAGTGGTGATGAGACCATCGACGTCGTCGTCGAAAGCGCGCCGCGCGGTCCCCTCGATGAGGTCCTCGATCTCGGCCGCGGCGTTGACGGCGAGTTCCATGAACCGCCGGACCGCATCGCGAACCTGCTCGTCGCGCAGCGCGTCGGACAGGGCGTCCTCGGACTCGGCGGACGTGACCGTCGTGCCAGGGCACATGAATTCGTCGGGGGAGTTACCGGGTGCCTGGTCCCGGGCGGCTTTCCGCTCGGCGTAGCCGGGGCGACTAGTCATCTTTGCGGGACGCTCGATAAGCTCAGTCATGGCTGTGTGACCTCCTGAGGGTCATCGGCTGGTGCTGATTGGTTGGCCCCCCGGTGCGATGGCACGCTCCGGGGGGTTTTGCTTTCGTGCTGGACTCTCAGGTGCTATCTTTATGGATGAACGTCATCTTGTCAAGCCGAAGCCGAAGGAACTCCCTCATGCCTGCCAGATCGCATTACCGCCGGGTGACCGACGAGCTCAGGGACGCCATCGAACGGGGCGTGTACCCGCCCGGGTCGCTGCTGCCCGGCGAGCACGAGATCGGCGCGGCGCACGGCGTTTCCAGGGCGACCGTCCAGAACGCCATCAAGGTATTGCGCGGGGAAGGGCTCGTCCACCCGCGGCGCGGCCGGGCCGGCGCCGGGGGAGGGACCTACGTCCGGGCCATCCCGCAGATCCGCCGCCGCGCGGTCACCCGCTACAGGCAGGGCGCCAGGGAAGCCAACGCGGCCCGTGGGGCGTTCGACACGGAAATCAGGTCACAGGGCATGGTGCCGCGCTCCGACGTCCTGGTGGCCGTCGTGGACGCCCCCGAGCGGGTCGCCGAACTGCTCGGCACCAGGCAGGTAGTGCGGCGGGAACGGCGGATGTACGCCGATGACATCCCCGTCCAGCTCGCCCCGTCTTACATCCCCGCGTCGATCGCGGAGGGGACCGTGCTCGAGCAGGCCGACACCGGCCCCGGCGGGATGCTCTCGCGGCTCGCCGAACTCGGCTACCCCCAGTCGCGGTTCACCGAATCGGTCCGCGTCCGGCGGGCTACCCGCGATGAGCAGGAATTCCTCGACCTCGCCGACGACGCCCCCGTGATGGAGATCTGGCACACCGGGTGGACCGCCGCCGGCCTCCCGGTAGAGGTCACCGTCCACGCTGTCCCCGCCTACGGGTGGGTACTCGACTACGAATGGGACGACGAATGACGACACGCCGCATCCGCGCCCGATGCGCGGGCACGGATGCGGCGTGTGATACGGCTGTAGCCTAGAGACGAACGTGATGAGGGAGCGCCACCCGAGGCTCTCTCACTCAAGGGTGACGCTCCCTAAAAGATGACATCGAGCCAAGCTTCCCGGGCCAACACTCGACGTCATCGGCGGGACCGCCCTCACGAGGCATGGGGCCCCACCTGTTGGCCGCCCCTAACCAGTAAAGGAACGGCCAGTGACCAAGCTACCAGCCCCCAGCGACATTCCCGCGGCGACTTGCCAGGATGCCGCCGTGGCAGGCCCTCCCGCGATCGTCGCCGAAGCCCTCAACGATTACCGCATCGTCGAAGAGGGAGACGGCCGGGACGATGACGACGAGGACACCATCGAGCGCGACCCGCACGCGCAGAACTTCGTGGTGATCCATAACCGGGTAGCCCGTGACATGCGGCTCAAGAGGGCATCCAAGGGGCTCCTCATCGAGATCCTGAGCCTGCCCCGGGGCACGCGCATCAGCATCGCCAAACTCGCCGTCATCGGCCAGGAGGGGCGCGACGCCGTGCGGACGATGCTCCGCGACCTGGAGGCGTACGGCTATGCCACCCGGTCGACCGTCCGAAACAAGCGCGGCCAGTACCGGACCCGCTACCGGTTCCACGAGACTCCCGTCGACGGGCCGCCGCGGTCGCCTGTGGATAACTCCGCCCTGCCCGACGATAGTCGACCTGTGGATAACTCCGCCCGAGAGTCGCCTGTGGATAACTCCGCCCTGCCCGACGATAGTCGACCTGTGGATAACTCCGCCCGAGAGGCCCCCGCGTCGGAAAACCCGCGCTGGTCCCCACCTGCGACGATGCAAGAAACCGCAGGTCAGAACCAGCGCGGGTTTTCCGACGCGGAAAACCCGTCGCCTAAATCAAAAGACAAAGAACTAAAAGACAAAGATCAAAATCATCTCGCGGGCGCGGGGGCGAGCGCGCATGCGCGCGAGGATGCCGGTTCTGTCCTCGATGATGATTTTTTGGAAGTAATCAGGAAGCAAGTCAAGTTCCGACACAATCTGGACATCACCGGGGGCGGGGCGCGGGAGCTGCTCGCGGCGTTCCGGAAGCGGCGCGGCGGCCAGCCGGCCGCCAACCCGGCCGGGTGGATCGCTAGGTGCATCGAGAACGAGCCGGATATCCGCTCGATGCTGTCGCCGCGGGCGGCCGCCGCCCGGCCGCCGCGCGGCACGTGCGGCACCTGTGACCCGTCCTCGGCGATGACTCTCGATGAGAACGGCTACCCGGACCGGCCGTGCCCGGCGTGCCGGCCAGAGGCGTACGCGCACCAGCGGATCGCCGCCGTTGCCAGCGGGTTCCGGGTGCCCGCGTGAGCCGCATCGAGTCGCTGGCCGACCTGATCGCCCGGGAGAAGCGCGCTGACAAGGCCCACGTGAACGACGTGATCGCGCAGGTGTTCATCGAGGAAGCCCGGCAGGGGGTCACGATCCCCTGGCCGGACGTGCTCCGCATCGCCGACGAGACGATCCGGCTGGAAGCCCTCGTGGAGGCCGTCACAGCGATGGTGCGGGCCGATCACGCCACGCCTGAGGCAATCACCCGGGGAACGCTGTGACGGCCGCAGCGTTCGACTGGAGGGCCGCAGCGGCCATGAGCGAGAACCGCGGCCCCGATTCCCTCCAAGCGCGTGTCTGCGGCATGGCAGACGACCTCGGCCTCTACTGGCATCACCAGCGCAACAGCATCGGCAGCAAGCCAGGATGGCCCGACCTGGTAATCCTCGGCCCATGCGGTGGGCTGTTCCGCGAGCTGAAAAGCGAAACCGGGAAGCTCACCATCGCGCAGTGCATGATCGGCGCTAACCTCACCCGGGCAGGCTTCGACTGGTCGACCTGGCGGCCGGCCGATCTCCTCAACGGCACCATCGCGCGGCAGCTCGCCGCGATCGCAGTAATCCAGGAGGCATCATGATGGTAATGATTTTCGTAATAGTCGTAACGGTGGCGGTTACTTGGGCGGGCGTCATTGCAACGTGGGTCGCTGCGATCCGGTATCTTCGTTTTCTCCACCGCCGACGCGCTCTTGACGGGGAGGGGCCGATCGGAGTAGTTCCCGCGCGGGCGGGTGTGCCTGTGCGCAACGTGTACCTGTACACGCCCCGCGTAGGCCGGCCTCTCCGCCGGCCGAGCGGGGCATCCCTTCCGGCCGGGGGAGGGGTTCCCCCGGTGCCCGGTTGCCTTGATCGTCGCGTACCTGGCAGGATCGGCAGCATGCGAGATAACCCGATCGCAACCGTCCCGATCCGCGATTGGCCGTGGTACATCAAGGCGTGGTCCATCAGCGCCTTGGTCGTTCTGCTCGGCTGGATAGTCCTCGGATTGCTTTGGCTCGCCTGATGGCCACTATCGAGGAGCGCGCCGAGAAGTGGGCGCGTAAGCGCGTCGATGAGGTGGCTGCATACAAGGACATTGAATTCATGATGCTCA
>Ga0302325_10012600_pt1 | contig 18126 bp, 5 predicted proteins | sample Palsa_T0_2_FD_201948 | JGI IMG/M metagenome (GOLD analysis project Ga0302325, IMG submission 201948) | Peat permafrost microbial communities from Stordalen Mire near Abisko, Sweden - Palsa_T0_2 | ecosystem: Environmental > Terrestrial > Soil > Palsa > Peat permafrost | place: Sweden: Abisko...
GTTGGGCGTCGTCCCCAGAATCGACTCATATTCGCGTGCGGCGCCGGCCGCGTCGCCCGACTTGAAAAGGGCGTCACCGAGTTCGAGGCGCGCTGCGAGGTATTGCGGCTCCGTCTCCTCGACCTCCTTGAGCTCCAGGATGGCCTGGTCAAGGTCTCCCTGGTACAGCGCGATGTCCCCCAGGTAATAGTGGTCCTGCGCGGTGAGCCCGCCCGGCGCCTTGCGCAGGATGGCGTAGCAGGCCAGGGCTTCGTCGTTGAATCGGTTTGCCTGGTAGAGCCTGGCGAGCGCGCGTATGTCGTCGGAGGGGTAACCATCGGCCACGGCCTTCAACCGCGCGCCCGCGACGGCCCTCCCAAAGGCCGCGGGCAGGTTGCCGTAGCTTCCCAGCGCGGGAAGCCGCGGCGCATGGGTGCGCATGATGACGAAAACACCGGCCGCACCCAGCACAAGGGCCGCGCACACGAGACCCCATCGGGTTCGCCTGGAACCGCTCAGCGCCGGATTTCCGGCCATTGGGAATTGTGGGGAGGCTGCAGCAACCGTTGCCACAGATCTAGGGCGTAATCCCTCGGCATTGCGATCAATTCGTCGCCGTGATGTCGCGTGCATCGGGGGTACCGGAAACAACGAGGCCCCCCCGGGGTGACGACACCGGGGAGGCCTCGAGATACCCGGCACAGCGGTCTACGACGCCGCGCCTATGTCCCTAGAATTTGAGGTCCGTGGTGAAGTAATACGTTCGTGGAGGCGATATCGTGAACAGCTGGTGAGTGCCGTCCGAATTTGCCGCCACGGGAGTGTACCCCCCGTCCGACTGCAAATTTTCGACCTCGAACCTGAACGTGAGGAGGAACTTGTTGTTGTAGACCTTCCTCGAGTACGTGGCCCAGGCCTCAACGGTCGTCTGGCCGGGCACCGTGTAGGGGTGCGCCAGGTCGAGACCCGTGACGGTCTCGGTCCCGTTCACAAGGCCCTCAATCACCGGGTTGCCTATGATGGTCTTGTCGAAGTACCGCAGGCCGGTGCCCACGCCGAAGCCCTTCGCGTATCCCTCGGAGAAGGTGTAGTTGGTGACGAGCGTCGCCTTCCACTTGTGGAGTTGCTGGGAGGGCTGGCCGGACGCGGATTGGTAGGCTATGAACGGCCCGAGCACGTCGTTGTTGTAGACCTGCTGGCCCGTCTCCGGGCAGCCGCACCAGTCCTGCTTCGTGGTCGTCGGCCCGTTCCAGAGGCCGTTGGCCTGCCAGTAGGCGACGCGCTGGTTGATGAAGGAAGTGAGCGCCGGGGCAATGTTGGACTCCTCGGCCTGCTGGCGATCGACAGTGCCGCTCACACGCCAGTTCTTGGTGACATTGTACGTCAGTTCAAACTCCATGCCCTTCGCCTGCTGGTTGGACGTGTAGGCGTTCGCGAGGGCCGCGTCACCTGTCGTGATGTTTGGGCCGAGCCCTGACGTGTAGGTGGTGAACCCGACCTGTTTTGCGAGGTCCGCGTAGGCGCCCGTGCCGTTAGCATTGTTGTTCACCAGGTCGATGAAGGGGATGCTCCACTGCACGAGAGGGAAGTTGACCGTGGGGTCAGAGGAGTTGGCCGCGATCGTCGTGTACCAGTCGATCTTGGCGTTCAGCCTCCCGTTGAAGAGGTCAACCGAGATGTTGTAGTCCTTCGTCGTCCCCGTCGGGTCGGGCGTCGCGTTGCCGAGGAGGTCCGTCGAGCCCGCGTTCGGGATGAAGTTCTGGGACTGGTCGTAGCCGACGCTGAGCCACTTGAGGTCGACCGATCCGATCTTCGGCCCATGGATGACCACGGAGTAGGTCTTCGTCTGCGCCTGGACGGTCGACAGGGTCGTGTCGAACTCGCCAGAGGGAACCGGGATGATCTGGCCGGAGGTCGCGTCCGTCGTGCTGCCGATGTAGCCGGCCTTGTCTACGTCGCGCCGGATGCCGAATGTCCCCACGGCAAGGTCGTCAAGGACGAAGGCCTGGAGGATGAACGCCGACGTTGTCAGCTTCGTGATGGCCTTCTGCTCCTCCTTCAGGGCGTAAAAGTCGCTGAACGAGTCCGTCGTCACGCCGCCCGGTGTCGCCGCCGCCGTGGCTGTCGCAGCCGTCGGGCTCGAGGTGATGGGGGCATTGCTGAGGGGCGAGGGCACCTGGGCGACGCTCGTCTGGAAGTAGTTATTGGCCGCATCGCCGCCCGTGTACGTGAAGATGCCGGGACCGCTGCCGACCGTGGTGGCCGTGCCGTCCTGCTGAGCGTTGTAGTCGACGAAGTCGTTCGTCGTCTTGCGGTCCTCGGCGAAACCCGTGAAGACGTAGCGCCCGAACCACTTGTTGTACTGGGTCAGATCGAGGTCGTACGTCGCCGTGGCCCGCGCAACCGTGTTCCGCGAGTAGGTCGCGTTCATGTTGTCGAGGCCCGAGAAGTACATGTAGGTGTCGCCAAAGTTCGGGTTCGCCGCTCCCCAGGGAAGCGTCGGATTGACGTCGACTCCGTCGGCAACGAAATCGGGCCGCCCGAGGTTCAGCTCGCTGTAGTTCGCGATCTCGTGGACGAGCGACCCGTTCACGTTGAAGTGTGGGAAGACCTCCTGGTCGATCGAGGCCTCGACCGTCGTGAGCGAGTTGTTCTGCTTGGTGCCATTCGTATTCAGGTCATGCCAGTTTCCATATTCGTCGTTCGACATGCGCAAAGGCGCCCAGAGGGCGACATTCGAGAGGTTCTGCTGCTGGAAGTCGTAGATCGAGGTCGTGGCGTAGGTGCCAATGTAACCGCCATTCGCGCTGTAGAACGTGTTGGGGAACCCGGGATTGTCGTCCTGGTAGAAGGATGCGGTCGAGTTGGGGATGGCGACGCTCCCGGCGCTGCCGGCGCCGCCGCCAGCCGGGGCGGGCGCCGTGGGCTTGCCCAGCTGGATCCACTGGGTGATGTCATCCTCGGGCGTGAACGTCGCGGGAAGGTGCTCCTTGATCCTGACATCCTCATAGGAGAGCCGGACCGTCGTCTTCTTGAACGGCTTCCAGGTCGTAGCCAGGTAGTAGCGCTTGTCGTGGTCGTAGGAGGGCTGCGCCTCGTAGCCCGCATCCTTGTACACGCCGGCAATCAGGAAGGCCAGTTGGTCCGGAATCGCCACCACGTTCGCGTTGAATGTTGCGCGCTTGTCGCCATAGCTGCCGAACCTGTAGGACACATCGTACGAGTTGCGGTTCAGCTTGGCCAGCTCGGGGGAGAAGTTGATGATGCCCGACGGCGAGCCCAGTCCCGCGAGGATCGAATCGGCACCGCGGATGATCGTGACCGAATCCAGGTTGTAGGTGTCGAAGCCCACGGACTGCGAGCTGTAGCCCGTGATGACGTCGGAGAGCGAGTAGAAGTAGTCTCGCGTGAAATCAAACGGGGCAAGGCCGCGGCCGCGGGTCGCGCCGTTCGGATCCTGTGCCGCGTTGTCGCTCGTCCTGCCGAGCTGCGGCGTGTTCGACGAGAAGTCCTTCGTGCCCTCGGTGCCGACCGTGTACGTCAGGATGTCATTCACATCCACGGCGCCGATGTCATCGATGAAGTCCTTCGTCACGACAGTGATCGGGCTGGCGACATCGTCGAGCTTCGTGTTGACGCGGCTGCCGGCGAGCGTGTTCCGCGCGCGGTATCCGGTGTCTTGAGACGAATCGACCTCGAAAGGGGTCAGCAAAGTCGGGGTTGTCTGGTCGGTCTCGTCCGTGGGAGCGACCGCGGGAGACGTCGTCGTCGTCGTGGTGGTCGTGGTCGTTTCCGGAGTGGGATTGGCCGTCTGGGCCGATCCCGTGTTCAGCAGCATCGAAAGCGCTGCTGCTGTTGCGAGGTAACGAGCTTTTGCGGGTAGGTAGGTAGCTTGCATGTCTGGTGTTTTCTGGCGGAAAACTGCTATGGGGGTGCGCTTGGGCCTTTAGGACCTGAACAAACGGGGGGCAAAACGTACGAATTCCGGGGGGAATTGTGGGTAAAACGGCGCTATCTGGCGGATCTGTCCATGTGGTGTCAACAGTTTTTCAACTTGTGAAACAATTTTTCTCCGAGCCGGTTTGTGCCACTATTGGGCCTGACCGGCACTAAGAGAGGCGAAGGACTTTTGAACCGCCTGGAACGGCGTGCTTGGTCCGATTTCCAGAGGGCCAACGCACGGTTGCCGACTGCGGCGGATTCGAATCGGGATACCCGAAGAAGGCGGACGAGGCGGACTGGGCGTAGTAGCCGGAACCCGCATAGACCTCGGCCATCTGGCTAGACCCGTCCCGCAGAAACACCGTGACCAAGGCCCCTACCCCCGACGGATTTCCCGCGCTCCCGCGCAGAGACACGCACAGCGAATTGCGCCCTGGGACTCCACGGTTCCGGAACGCCAGCGAGGTGTCGTTGTTGCGCGTGACCACGAAGTCGGGCCAGCCATCGCGGTCGAGATCGGCGAAGGCGACTGCCTTGCCGTCGCGCGGCACCTCGAGTCCGCTCTCGCGGACCGGAACGGGATCAAAGGCCCCGCGTCCGTCTCCCCGCAGCAGTTGGCTCAGTCCGCCGTCGAAGCGGCCCACCGACGGGATGGGTGCGAAGGAATTCTGGACGGCGTAGATGTCGGCGCGCCCATCGCCGTCGAAGTCGCCGGCCGCGAGGCCCTCGATGGGCGAGACCTGCGCGATGCGCGGCAGCGGCTGGAAATCGAAGGTGCCGTCGGCCCGGCTGAGGAAGACGCCGCTGCGCAGCTCCGTCGCCTCGAACCGCTGCGCCCCGGCCAGGTTGTCGGCTCCAAGGATCTCCTCCAGGGTTGCGCGCGCATAGAAATCATTTCGCGAAAAGCGCTTCAGGACCGAGGGTATCGCGTTGCCCAGGTCGCGCCGCGTCCGCCACGGGTAGACCTTGTCGCCCTCATGGTAGGCCTCGACGATTTGCGGCGAGCCGGTTCCCGCAAAGTCTCCATAGTACAGCAGCGCCGGCCGCCCCGGGCCCGCGTGGTACTGCGTATTCAGGCCCACGTTCCCCACAGCGTAGTCCATCCGGCCGTCCCCGTTGAAATCGGCGGCCGCGATCGAGTTCCACCATCCCGTCCCCGCCGCCGCAAAGCCCGCCCTCCCGCTCCAGTCCTCGAAGCCGGCCCCCTTGTTGTTGTGGAAATACCTCACGGTTCCCCACTCGAGCGTCAAGAGGAGGTCGGGCCAGCCGTCGCCGTCCACGTCGCTCCAAATCGCCGACGTGACCATCCCTATCGAGGCCAGGCCCGGCGCGAGCGCGTCGGTCACGTCCTCGAAGCGGCCACCCCTATTGGCGAGAAGCGCGCTGCGCGGGGATTGCGGATACTGGCCGGGCACGACGCGCCCCCCGATGAAGAGGTCGAGCCTGCCGTCCCTGTCGAAGTCCGCGGCAGCCGCGACGCCGGCGCTTACGGGGAGAGGCGGCAGCGCCCCCTCGGGCGCGGGGGTGAACCTCCCGTTCCCGTCGTTGAAAAACAGGAGGGGCTGGTATTCCGGCGCTCCCGCGGGAAGGCCGCTGCCTCCCTTCGTTATAAGCAGGTCATTGTGCCCGTCGCCGTCGGCGTCGAAGATGAGAATGGGGCCATCGTCAATCGGGCCGGCGCTCGCCAGGGGCGCCTCCGACGCCTCGAAGGCTCCGTGAGCGCCCGCGAAAAGCAGCCTTGCCGGGTCCCCGCCTGTTCCCCCGATGACAATGTCATCGACGCCGTCGCCGTTGATGTCGCCCACGGCGAGGGACGGACCCCTGCGGTTCTGGCGCATCGGCAGGAGCGGCTGCTGCACCAGCTCGTCAACGGCCGCCTCGCGCGACAGGACAGAAAGGCCGAGGGCGGCGCTCGCCTCGGCGAACTGAGCCGCGGGCATGGGCGCAGGTTCCGGGGTCGAAGCCGGTCCCGACGGCTCCGTTATGGTGAACCTGCGGTCGACGCCGAGGTCCTCGAACGCCTGCACATGCCCGCTGGGCCACGACACAGTGAGGCGGCGGATGCGCTCGTCGCTCCCCAGGCCGAAGTGCAGGACCGGCTCGGAGCTCGAGAGGACTCCGCGCGCAAGGACGAGAGACCGCACCTGCGCGCCCGAGTCCGACTCAAGCCTGGCGGTCGCCCCCACGCCGAAGCGGTTGGAGCGCACGCCGCGCAGTGCGATGATCACACGGTGGCCGGAGTCTGAGTCGTTGCGCATGAGCGTCGCGCCCTTGCGGTAATTGGAATAGACGATGTCGAGGTTGCCGGTCCCGCTGAGGTCGCCAAGCGCGGCGCCGAAGCTGACACCCCGCTGGTTCAGGCCCCAGGCGGCGCTCACGTCCTCGAACTGCAGGTCGCCCAGGTTGCGGAAGGCGAGGTGCTGCTCGGCGAGCACGGGGCTGCCCCTCTCGATCCTCGCCTTGTCGTCGGCATTCTCGGCCATCGAGATCTTCAGGATGAGGTCCGCGTTGGTCACCTCGCGGTGCATCCCGTTTGTCACGAAGACGTCTAGCCGGCCGTCGTTGTCGAGGTCCTCGAGCCTGACGGACCACGTCCAGTCGGTCGCCGCCAGTCCCGCCAGGTTCGCGGCCTCGAGGCACCGCCCCGTCCCCGTGCCGATGTAGAGCGCGTTGCGCGAGACCTGCGGGGCCGCCTTGGAGTTCGCCGGTGGATCCAGGACGAAGCTCCGGGCGACGGCCATGGTCCTCTGGTCCTTCACGTGGCTGGTCGCCGCCATGTCGGCCACGAGGAAGTCGATGATGCCGTCGTTGTTCACGTCGCCCAGGTCCGAGCCCATCGACGAGAACGGCATGTGCGGCACGACGGAATCGATGACGTCCGTGAAGGTGCCGTCCCGGTTGTTGCGGTAGAGCTTGTCGGGCTGCGCGAAGTCGTTGGCGACGTAGAGGTCGGGCCACCCGTCACCGTCAAAGTCCCACCATACGGCCGAGTGACCCTGGGCCTCGCCCGAGATCCCGGCCCGGTCCGTCACGTCGGTGAATGTCCCGTCCCCGTTGTTGTGGAAGAGGTAGTCGCTCTGGCCGCTCGGGTGCTCCGCGGCGTCGAGCATGTTCGTCTGAACGAAGACGTCGAGGAAGCCGTCCCTGTCGTAGTCGCAGAATGCCGCCATGACGCACGCGTCCTTAACCGCAAGTCCGCGCGCGGCGGCCTCCTCCTTGAATGTCCCGTCGCCCTGGTTGATGTACAGGAGGTTTGGGGCATTGAAGCGGCAGACGTAGATGTCCAGGCGCCCGTCGTTGTCGACGTCGACAAAGGTCGCCCCCTGCTTCCAGACCAGGGCATTGTCGTCCTTGTCCCCCACTCCCGCCTTTTCCGTGACGTCCTCGAACTTGTAGCCGCCAAGGTTCCTGAAGAGGCGGCAGCTCTCGGTCTTGCTGACGACGAAGATGTCGGGCCTGCCGTCGTTGTCGTAGTCGCCGATGGCCACGCCCGTGCCCACGGCGCCGACGTCAAACTCATGGATCCGATCCGCCCACACCCGGGGATCGCGGTAGCCGCCCGCGGTCGCGACCGGGTCGGCGTAGCTGTTCTCCGTCACTATGCCCGATTCGGACGGGGTAACCTCGCTGAACAACGTGGATCCCTTTCGGGCAGCGCGCGGGGTGAAGGGAACCTCACTGATGCCGCCCTGGGAAGCCGCTGGCCTCGTCGGCGCGGCCGTGTCCCCCAACAGGCTCGCCGGGCGCGCCAGCACCACGACGCCCCCCGTCGCGAGAAGCTCCAGGAATTGCTTGCGGTTCATGCGGGAGGGGCCTCCACCGCCTGCGCCCCTGACTCGGGCTCGAAGTCGTGGATCGACTCGAGCCCCCATGGCCAGCGCACCCGGATACGGCGCGGCGCGTTGCCATCGCGCCATCCGAAGAAGCACGCGGCCGTGGACTGCGAATAATAGCCCGAGCCGGCGTGGACCTCCGCGGATTGGTTTGAGCCGTCCGGATGCTCCACCGCGACACGGGCGCCGAATGCGGCCGCGTTGCCCGCGCGCCCGCGAAGCACGATCCTCACGGAGTTGCCGCCGGCAACGGTGCCGTTCCTGAACGCGAGGGTCGTGCCATTGTTGCGCGAGACGAGCAAATCCGGCCACCCGTCCTGGTCCATGTCGACGAGGACGAGGGCCTTGGCGTCGCCGGTCACGACGATGCCGCTCTCGGCCGCCGGGACTGCGCCAAATCCCCCGCGCCCGTCTCCGCGTAGCAGCAGCCCGATGCCGCCGTCGAAGCGGCCCACGGCGGGGATCGGCGAATATGAGTTCTGGACGAGGCAGATGTCGGCGTGGCCGTCGCCGTCAAGGTCGCCCGCAACGATGCCCTGCGCCGGCGCTACCTGCGCCAGCCGCGGGAGCGGCTCGAAGCGGTGCGTGCCGTCGGGCTGGCTGAGGAACACGCCGCTTCGGAACTCGGTGGCCTCGAAGCGCTGCGCGGCCGAGAGCTTGTCGGCGCCCAGGATCTCCCCGAGGGTCGCCCGCGAAAAATAATCGTTCCTCGGATACTTTTTCAGGATGGACGGAATGACCGCCCCCAGGTCGCGCCGCGTCCTCCACGGATACTCGCGGCCCCCCTCAAAGCAGGCCTCGATGATCTGCGCCACGCCATCGCCCTTGAAGTCCCCGTAATAGAGGACCGCAGGCTGATCCGGGCTTGCCCGGTACTGCGTGTTCAGGCCGACATTTCCGACGACGTAGTCGGGCCGCCCGTCTCCGTTGAAGTCGGCCGAGGCGATTGAGGTCCACCAGCCGGCGCCCGCGGCGGAAAATCCGGACCGGTCGCTCCAGTCCTCGAAGCCCCTCCCCTGGTTGTTGTGGAAATACCTGACGGTCCCCCATTCGAGCGTCAGCAGGAGATCGGGCCAACCGTCCCCGTCGACGTCGCTCCACAGGGCTCCCGTCACCATGCCGACGCGGCGCAGCCCGGGCGCGAGGGCGTCGGTCACGTCCTCGAACCGTCCCCCGCGGTTGGCGAGAAGCGCGCTCGCCGGAGCAAGGGGATACTGGCCGGGTTCCACCCTCCCGCCGATGAACACGTCGAGGCGGCCATCGCGGTCGAAGTCGCAGGCCGCCACGGCGCCCGCGCTGATTGCCAGTGGCGGAAGCGAACCCTGCGGTGCGTCCCGGAAGGAACCGCCTCCCTCGTTCAGCAGCAGGCGCGGCTGGTAGTCCGCCGCCCCGGCAGGAAGGCTGGTGCCCGCGCGCGTCACGAGGAGGTCGTTCCTTCCGCCCCCGTCGGCGTCGAAGAGGAGGACCGGCCCGTCGCTGAGCGGCCCCGAACCCGCGAGCGACGCGGCGTCGGCGGCGCCGAAGCGGAATGAAGCCATGCCCAGGAGCAGCCTCGCGGGATCCGGGGGCGTGCCCCCGAGGACGACATCGTCCCTCCCGTCCCCGTTCACGTCGCCCACCGCGAGGGCCGGCCCGCGCCGGTTCTGGCGCATGGGAAGCAGAGGCTGGGCTATGGTCTCGTCGACCAGGGTCTCCCTCGAGCGAAGGCTGAATCCCCTGGAGGCACCCACCTCGGTGAACTGTGGCGCCCCGGCCGCGGGCGTATCCGGCGCAGGGATGCCCGCCGGCTCCGTGATCGTGAATCTCCTGTCGGCCGCCAGGCCCGCAAACGCCTGCACGGCGCCGCTCGGCCAGGTGACGACGAGGCGCTTCACGCCCGCGTCGCCGCCAAGCCCGAAATGGAGGATCGGCTCGGAGCTCGACATGATGCCGCGCGCCAACACGAGCGTGCGCACCTGGATTCCCGAGTCGGTCTCGATCCTCACCGTCGCGCCGACGCCGAACCGGTTTGACCGGGTGCCACGCAGGGCGACCACGATCCTGTGTCCCGTGTCGCAGTCGTTGCGCAGCAGCGTCACGCCCCCGTGGTAGTTCGCGTAAACGATGTCGAGGTTGCCGTCGCCATCCAGGTCACCCAGGGCGGCGCCAAAGCTGATGCCCCGCTGGTTGAGCCCCCAGGCGCCGCTCACGTCCTCGAACCGCAGGTCCCCGAGGTTCCTGAAAGCGAGGTGCTGCTCGGGCATCTCCGGCGATGCGCGCTCGATGGCGACCTTCGCCTCGGGCGAGTCGGCCATCATCATCCGGGCCAGGAGATCGGCGTTGTTGGTCTCCCGGTACATGCCGTTCGTCACGAAGACGTCCAGGCGCCCGTCATTGTCGAGGTCCTCGAGGCGGACGGACCATGTCCAGCCCGTCGCCGCCAGGCCGGCCATGCACGCCGCCTCGAGGCAGCGCCCCGTGCCCGTGTTGATGTAGAGCGCATTGCGCATGTACTCCGGGGCATCGGCGGAGTCGTCCGGCGGGTCGGAGAGCAGGCGCCGCGAATTCGCAATAGTGCGCTGGTCCTTCTGGTGCGTCGTGGCGGCCATGTCCGCCACGAAGAAGTCCACGAGGCCGTCGTTGTTCACGTCGCCCAGGTCCGCGCCCATCGACGAGAAGGGCATGTGCGGCACGACCGAGTTGATCACGTCGCGGAACGTCCCGTCGCGGTTGTTGTGGTAGAGCTTGTCCGGCGGGGTGAAGTCGTTGGCGACGTATAGGTCCGGCCAGCCGTCGCCGTCGTAGTCCCACCAGATGGCCGAGTGGCCCTGGGCCTTCCCGCTGATTCCCGCCCTCTCCGTGACGTCGGTGAATGTGCCGTCGCCGTTGTTGCGGAAAAGGTAGTTCCGCTGCGGGTTGGCCCTGGCGGCGGACTCGGGCGCGTTGGTTTGGATGAAGACGTCCAGCCAGCCGTCCCGGTCGAAGTCGCAAAACGCGGCCATCACGCAGCCGTCATTCACGGCGAGCCCGCGCGCGGCGGCCTCCTCCCTGAACGTGCCGTCGCCCTGGTTCATGTAGAGCAGGTTGGGGGCGCCGTAGCGGCAGACGTAGATGTCGAGGAGCCCATTGTTGTTGGTGTCGACGAACGTCGCCCCCTGCTTCCAGACGCCCGCCGCATCGCCCTTGTCTCCCACCCCGGCCCTGGCGGTGACGTCCTCGAATTTCCAGCCGCCGAGGTTGCGGAAAAGCCGGCAGCTCTCGGTCTTGCTGACGACGAAGATGTCGGGGCGCCCGTCGCCGTCGTAATCCCCGATGGCGACACCCGTGCCGATGGAGCCGACGTCGAACTCGTTGAAGCGCGTGCCCCACATGCTCGGGTCCGCATACCTGTTTTCCGTCACGACGCCCGTCAGCTCGGGCGCAAGCAGCTTGAACATCGTCTCCCCACGCCTTCCTTCCCGTGAGGCCAGCGGCTCCTCCGTGATTCCGGGCGATCCGGGACTTCCGGGCTGGCGCGGGCTGGCCGCGTCCCCAAGCAGCCCCAGGGGCCGGCCCATGAGGACCGCGCCGCCCGTCGCCATGAGCTCGATGAATTTCTTCCTGTTCACGGGTTTACGAAAGCGGTCGGCATCACGTCGTCGGAGCCTGGATCACGAGCGTCCCAGACTGCCTCGGCACGCCGTGCCTCGAGGAGGCTCCCGAGGGCCATCGGACGTCGATGTGCGCGAGCGGATTGGCCGTGGTCGACCCGAAGAAGGTCCCGGGCGCCGACTGCGAGAAGTAGCCCGAACCGGCCTGGACCTCGGCAGTCTGGGTGGAACCGTCACCCGACACGGCCGACAGGCGCGAACCCACCCCATTGGGATTGCCGGCGGGGCCCCTGAGCGCGACGCGCAGCGAGTTCCTGCCGGCCACGGTCCTGTTGCGAAAGGCGAGCGTTGTTCCGTTGTTTCTCGTGACAAGCAGGTCAGGCCAGCCGTCGCCCTCCAGATCGATGGCCGCGACGGCCTTCGCGTCCCCGGGCACGACGGCGCCGCAGTCGCGCAGGGGCACGGCGACCATCCCCCCCTTCCCATCGCCGCGGAGCATTTGGCCCAGGCCGCCGTCAAATCGGCCCACGGACGGGATCGGCGAGTAGGAGTTCTGCCCCGCATAGATGTCCGCAAAACCGTCACCGTCCAGGTCGCAGGCGACCATGCCCTGCGCGGGTGAGATCTGCGCGAGGCGGGGCAGCGGCTCGAAACGGAACGTGCCGTCGGCCTGGCTCAGGAAGACGCCGCTGCGGAATTCGGTGGCCTCGAATCGCTGGGCCGCGGCGATCCTGTCCTCGCCGAGGATCTCGCCCAACGTGGCGCGCGCAAAATAGTCGTTCCTGGGAAAACGCTTCAGCACGGACGGGATCATGGCGCCCAGTTCCTTCCTCGTCCGCCGTGGGTAAATGCGGTCGCCCTCGTGGTACGCCTCCACGAGCTGGCGAGATCCGTCGCCCCTGAAGTCCCCGTAAAATAGCAGCGCGGGACGCCCCGGGGCCGCATGGTAGGGCGTGTTGAGGCCGACATTCCCCGCGACGTAGTCCATGCGCCCGTCGCCGTTGAAGTCCGCCGCCGCGACCGAGGTCCACCAGCCCTTTCCCGCGGCGGCGAAGCCAGCCCGCTCGGTCCAGTCCTCGAGGCCCCGGCCCTGGTTGTTGTGGAAATAGCACACGTTGCCCCACTCGAGCGTCAAGATGAGGTCCGGCCATCCGTCCCCGTCGACGTCGCTCCACAGAGCCGACGTCACCATTCCCAACGTGGCCAGCGCGGGTGCGAAGGCTGCGGTGACGTCCTCGAACCGGCCGCCGCGGTTCGCGAGGAGCGCGCTGCGCGGGGCAAGCGGGTATTGCCCGGGCACGACGCGACCCCCGATGAAAATCCCCAGCCTCCCGCTGCGGTCAAAGTCGGCGGCGGCCACGGCACCCGCGCTCATGGGCAGCGGCGGGAGCGCGCCGTCCGGCGCCGGCGTGAACGCACCCGCTCCGTCGTTGAGAAAGAGTCTGGGCTGGTAGGCTGCCGACCCGTCGGGCAGGCTGCTGCCCCCCCGCGTCACGATCAGGTCGCACCTGCCAAGGCCGGCCGCGTCGAAAAGGAGGACGGGTCCGTCGTTGAGCACCGGGTCCGCCGCCCCCGGGATCGCCTTTGCTGAGAATCTGCCGTCGGCCCCGTTGATCAGCACCCGCGCGGGATCCGCTGTCGTGCCTCCCAGCACGAGGTCGTCGCGGCCGTCCCCGTTCACGTCTCCCACCGCGAGCGACGGGCCCCGGCGGTTCTGCCGCATGGGCAGGAGCGGCTCCTGCTCGGTCTCGTCCACGGCCGCCTCGCGCGATTGAATCGCAAACCCGATGGCGGCGCTGACATCGGCGAATTGCCCCACGGCCTGGGGCGCGGGCACCCCGATCGCGGCCGGCCCGGACGGCTCCGTGACGGTGTATTTCCTGTCCGACTCAAGGCCCGTGAACACCTGGGTGTGCCCGCTCGGCCAGGACACCTCCATGCGCCTGATCGACGTGTCGTCGCCGAGACCGAAGTGCAGGATGGGCTCCGAGTTGGAGAGGATGCCCCGGGCGAGTACGAGCGAGCGGACCTGCACGCCCGAGTTCGTCTCTATCCTCACGGTCGAGCCGACGCCAAAGCGGTTGGACCTGGAGCCGCGCAGTGCCACCGTGATGCGGTGTCCCGTGTCCGACTCATTGCGCAGCAGCGTGACGCCGCCTTCGTAGTTCGAGTAGACGACGTCGAGGGTGCCGTCGCCGATGAAGTCGCCGAACGCCGCCCCGAAGCTCACGCCCTTCTGGTTCAGGCCCCATGCCGCGCTCGCGTCCTCGAACTGGAGGTTGCCGAGGTTGCGGTAGGCCAGGTGCTGCTCGCTGAGGACCGGGCTCGCCCTCTCGATCCTGACCTTCTCGTCCGCGCTGTCGGCCAGCTCCTTGCGCGCCGTCAGATCCGCGTTGTGGGTCTCCCGGTTCATCCCGTTCGTCACGAACAGGTCCAGCCGACCGTCGTTGTCCAGGTCCTCGAGGCGCACCGACCATGTCCAGTCGGTGGCCGACAGCCCCGCGAGGCACGCCCCCTCGAGCATCCTCCCGGTCCCTGTGTTCAGGTACAGCGCGTTGCGCATGTACTGCGGGGCTGCCGTCGAGTCGTCCGCAGGGTCCTTCAGGAAGCTGCGCATGACGGCGATCGTCCGCTGGTCCTTCTGGTGCGTCGTGGCGGCCATGTCCGCGACAAAGAAATCAATCAGGCCGTCGTTGTTCACGTCGCCCAAGTCCGAGCCCATGGAGGAATAGGGCATGTGCGGCACGACCGAGTCTATCGCGTCGGTGAACGTCCCATCCCGGTTGTTGCGGTAGAGCTTGTCGGGCGCGGCGAAGTCGTTCGCCACGTATAGGTCCGGCCAGCCGTCGCCGTCGTAGTCCCACCAGGTGGCCGAATGGCCCTGGGCCTCTCCGGAGATCCCGGCCTTGTCCGTGACGTCTGTGAACGTGCCGTCCCCGTTGTTGTGGAAGAGGTAGTCCCGCTGGCCCGAGGGGTGCTCCTCGGCGTCGAGGATGTTCGTCTGGATGAACACGTCCAGGAACCCGTCCCGGTCATAGTCGCAGAACGCGGCCATGACCGACGCATCCTTAACGGCTAGCCCCCGTGCGGCCGCCTCCTCCTTGAACGTGCCGTCACCCTGGTTGATGTAGAGCAGGTTCGGCGCGTTGAACCGGCAGACGTAGATGTCGAGCAGGCCGTTGTTGTTCACGTCGACAAAGGTCGCCCCCTGCTTCCATTCGTCGACCGCTTGGCCCTTGTCACCCACGCCGGCCCTTTCGGTGACATCCTCGAACCTCCAGTTTCCGAGGTTTCGGAAAAGCCGGCAAGTTCCCGTCTTGCTGACGACGAAGATGTCGGGCCTGCCGTCCCCGTCGTAGTCGCCGATCGCGATCCCCGTGCCTATGGAGCCCGTCTCGTTCTCGCTGTAGCGCGCGCCCCACATGCGGGGATCGTCGTAGTTGTTCTGCGTCACGACGCCCGTCTCCTCGGGCGGAAGGACCCGGAACAGCGTCGGGCCCCTCGGTCCGGGGCGCGGGGCGAGCGCCTCGAAGGAAATGCTCCCGTCCCTGGCAGCGTCTCCCGTCAGGGGAACGGTGCCCTGCGGGGCCCCGAGCAGGGCCATGGGCCGCCCCGCGAGCACGATCCCTCCCGTGGCCATGATCCCGATGAACTTCTTGCGATTCATGGGGGCTCAGGAATCACGGCAATTCGGGGCGGCGGGCATTGACGACGAAAGAAGGACAATCCTCGCGTTGCGGAGTCAAGGACGCTGTGGCCGCTGCGCCGGCCCGTGACTTTGCTTGCCGAGAAATTGGCCATACGATTGCCTCGGCCCCTCCCGCAACCGCGGCGAGTGCCACACCCCGAATGAGACTACCCTCCAGGATACCGAATCGCGCATGGCTGCTGATCCTGGTCCTCGCGCTTGGTTTCACGGCGTGGAGCGACCACGCGAGGCAGAGGCGCGTGGAATTCGTCTCGGGCGTCGCGAGGGACGGGGCCGTGGTCGACGCGTCATCCCCCTCCGGCTATGCCGACGGGAAGCGCTGGTTGATCGTGCCCGAGCACAACAACCCGACCTACCAGTGGATCGAGGAGACCCAGCTCATGGCCGCGCGCGGGGACTGGCGGGTGCGCTTCGTGGACTACGAGAACGCACCGACCGGCCGCGAGGTGCACACGGCTTCGCCCTACCGCTGGTGGCTTGTCCTCGTGGCGTGGGTGGACCACGCGGCCTCGGGGCGTCCCATGGGCCTCGCCATCGAGCATGCGGCGCTCTTTGCGGATCCGCTGCTTCACCTCCTGTTCCTCGGTACGGCGGCACTCTTTGTCGCGTTGACCCTCGGCACCTTCCCCGCGGCCCTGACCGCCGTCGGCGTGGCGACACTCTATCCCTTGGCGGCTACGTTCCTTCCCGGAGTCGCCAACGACTTCGGCCTCTCCCAGGTCCTCGCATTCTGGAGCGTGCTGCTCGCCGTCGCCGGATCCCTGAGCGAAAAGAACCAGCGCCGCCTCTTCATCGCGGCCGGCATCGCCGGAGGGTGCGGCCTCTGGATCAGCGCCGCGCTTGAGGTTCCCATGCTGTTGGGCATCGCCGCAGGCGGCCTTGCAGCCGCCCTCCTCACTCGACGGGCAGCCACGCGTGGCCCCGCGCCCTGGCGCGCCTGGGCATTCGCCGGCGCCGTGACCAGCCTGCTCGCCTACCTCGTCGAGTATTTTCCGGCAAACATGGGCCCGCAGCTGAGGGTCAACTACCCGCTCTACGGCATCGCATGGCTGGGAGTCGGCGAGATCCTCTGGCGCGTCTCGGCGTGGTGCCAGGGCCAGAGGCCGTTCACCAAGGCGCGCGACATAGCGGCCTGGGCGCTTTCCCTGGTGGCCGCGGCCTCGCTGCCGATCGGGATATCCCGCTACGGCAACAGCTCTTTTCTCGCAGGGGACCTGCTCTCGAACCGCCTCACGAACCTGCCCGATGGGATCGTTGCCGGGAGCCTGCACGCGTGGGCGCAGCGCGACGGTCCGACCGCAGGCCTCGCCGCCACCTGCCTGCCCGTCCTGCTCCTCGTTCCCGCGGCATGGCTCTTTCTGCGCGCGGGCACGCGGCCGGCGGCGCGCGCGGCATTGGGCATCGCCCTGGGCGCGGTCGCCGCGTCCCTCGTCCTCGCGGCGTCGCAGCTGCGCTGGTGGAACACGCTGGACGCATCGCTGCTCGTCCTGATTATTGCCTCGGTTTCCAGTCTGCCCAGGACGCCCGACCCGGTATCCGCCCACTGGGCCTGGGGGGTGGGTCTCGGAGCCCTGGCCCTTCTGGGCGTCACGCAGCTCCTGCCGCGGGAGATGGGCTCGGCCAACGACATCAAGTTCACAAGGGCCGAGGTCGAGGGCCTCTACGAGCGGGCCCTCTCGCAGTGGATCGCGGACCACGCGGGACCGGACGGGGCGACGGTGCTTGTCCCCCCTTTCCGCACGTCGAGCTTCTGCTTCTATGGCGGCCTTCGGGGACTGGGAACCCAGAACTGGGAGAACAGGGACGGGCTCTCAGCCACATTCCGCATCGTGAATTCGACGCGGCCCGACGAGACGCTCGCCCTGGTCAACCAGCGCGGCGTGACCCACATCGTCGTGCCGTCCTGGGACAGCGACCTCGACGACTTTGCCCGCCTCGGCCTCAAGCAGCCCCTCGACTCCTTCATCTACGCGCTCCACCGGACCGATGGCGGCATCTTCAGTTGGCTGCGCGCCCTGCCCTACAACCTGCCGGAGATCGCGGGTTTCAGCGAGCAGTCGGTCCTGGTCCTCGAGGTGACGGACGAGACGGACCCGGCCACGCTGCGCAGCCGGCTCGTCGAGTACCTCGTGGAGATGCACCAGATCGACCAGGCCTCCTACTCAAGCAAGGCCCTGCTGAAATATCCCTCCGACCTGGGCGCCCTGGTCGCACTGGCGCAGGTGGCCAAGGCGCGGGGCGACGAGGACGGGTTTGCGGCAGCCGTGAAGGCGGTGGTCGCAAATCTTGCGACTGGTACTGAAAGGGCTCTCCCATTTGACCGGCGCGCAAGCCTGGCCGTCGTGCTCGCCCTGGGGGGCCACGACGACCTCGCGCTCGCGCAGGTGAACCGGTGCCTCTCCGAGATCGACGCCGCCAAGATACGTTACCTGACGACCGGATCCCTGTATCACCTGCTCGTTCTGTGCAGGCACTATAACACGGGAATTTCAGACCCGAATTTGCAGGCCCTTTCGCTGAAACTGTTGCCTTCCGAGCTAAGGGAGCGTCTTTGACCGCGCAAATGTTCCAGCACAACCCCAGGTCCGCGATCATCGTCCCGTGAAAGCCATCAGCCTCGAGGAGCCCGGCCGCCTCAAGGCCGTGGAATTGGCGCCAGCCGCCTCGCCCTCGGGGGGCGAAGCCCTCGTCGCCGTGCGGCGCATCGGGGTATGCGGGACGGACATCCACGCCTTCGGGGGCAAGCAGCCCTTCTTCACCTATCCGCGCATCCTCGGCCACGAACTCGGGGTCGAGGTCGTCGCCGTCGGGGCCGGCGTCGCCAACGTGAAGCCTGGCGACAGCTGCGCCGTCGAGCCCTACCTGAACTGCGGCAGATGCATCGCGTGCCGGACCGGCAAGCCCAACTGCTGCACGGCGCTCAAGGTCCTCGGGGTGCACGTGGACGGCGGCATGAGGGAGCAATTCTCTCTCCCGGCGGAGAAGCTCCATCCTTCGGAGGCGCTCACCCTCGACCAGCTCGCGCTGGTGGAGACACTCGGAATCGGGTGTCACGCGGTCGAGCGGGCGAGAATCGAGAAGGGAGAGTTCGCGC
>Ga0302325_10012601_pt1 | contig 18125 bp, 10 predicted proteins | sample Palsa_T0_2_FD_201948 | JGI IMG/M metagenome (GOLD analysis project Ga0302325, IMG submission 201948) | Peat permafrost microbial communities from Stordalen Mire near Abisko, Sweden - Palsa_T0_2 | ecosystem: Environmental > Terrestrial > Soil > Palsa > Peat permafrost | place: Sweden: Abisko...
GCGAAAACTCTGCAATCTTCCAACCCTTCCTCTGACTAGGTCACAGCCCAGTATCAACTTTCATTCATGACTCCGTACCCAACCGTTTCACGTTGGGTCTTCCAATACCTTCAATGTCCGACTCAAGAGTTGAAAATTGACAGTGATCAAGCGCTTTACTGCCTGCTCACCTAGTAGTTGCAGAGTAGAGTTCGGGAAAGAAATCGATATCCCATATATCACTAGGCGTTCGAATGCTTTCAACATCAACTCGTCAATTCAGAACTTGGGCTGAAATTTAAATGACTTGAAGAAATCATAACTTGAATGTCCTAAATACACCCGAAACTGGAGAGCTTCTATGTGTTCAACACTTACTTACCCTGACGTTCGTATATCTTACATTTCATTTGCCACCAATCAAAGCCATCTCATCCGCTTTTGTCAAAGCTCTTACTCTCAACTCCAAATCCTTCCTCTCTTGCAATCTCTCTGTCCAACAAATTAGCACTGTAAATTACAGGAAAACGTGAAAGAACTGGGAGCTTTCTGGACTCCTAAGACACAAGGACAAACGGATCATGCCGGCTCCCGAGACAGCTCCAATGCCCTCAGCCCTCATAGAAAACGGTAGCAAATTAGTATGAGAATAAGGCTTACCCTGACGCGTCATTCGTGAAGCATCCTGAACCAGTCTCTCGAACGTGGATGTCGGAGGTTTACCTCCAGCCTTTCCAAGTTGACGCATGAGCCGAGCTTCTCTTCGAGGCGTGGCAGGTATTCCCTTCTTTGACCGATCTACATAGATTTAACATGCAGTCTCAACACTCAAACTTCCAAAAGACTTACCTCTCAAAGAACACCGAGTCTGCTCCTCATTATAGCGACAATTCGTACAAGAACCTCCAAAATAGTCTTTAAGAACAACACAACGTCGAAACGGACCCGAACGCTTTTCCGAGCAGTGTGCACACTCCGGCTCTTGCAATTCTCCTCTCAGATACGCAATACTAGCTTCCAGATTCGCCTTGCCCTTCTCTAGACCCTTCAATGCAACCCCAGCCCGTATCTCGAGCTCTCGAACCTGCTTATGCTCACTAAGAAGTTTCGCGCATATTTTCGTATGTGTTTCTGGCAGCTGGGAAAGCTCTGGATAGTCGATTTCCATATTGATGAGGCCATACTAGACGTTTGGGGACGCGGGGTTGTTCACGCTGCTTATCTGTGAAGTGATTTGTAGCTTTGACTCGTGCTGTCAGATATGGTGAAACATCCTCCTTGCACCAGCAACCGAGCTCCCCAGAAAGGAGTTCTTTGCTTTGACAGGTCTGCCCGCGGTGGCGTTGTATCTGAAGGTCATGATTCGAATGTTTCAACCTGGTTGGGACACTAAAGGGAAACATGCACATTTTGCTATGATACTTCCACAACACTCAGACGAACCAAAAACTGTGGGCCTGTCGAAGCCTCATTTTTATCCAATCAAATCCCTGAAGTATGCCCATGAGGTGCCTCATACCTAAACACATGAGTTCCATGTTCAAAGTCGAAATGATACTGTAATTGATTCCCCTCAATTCATAATTCCGTCCGGCTCCACGAGTCTACGCCCTCAACCTGCCCCATCGTCATCTCAAGCCCTCAAGTCGCCCTCACACCCACACTCTTATTGTTCAACCCAATAAGAACTCACCTCTTCTCGCCCTTTCGCCCCAAAATCGCTCTCCGAGGCTCGCCCTCATGAACACCCCCCAATCTAGCCAATGAAAGCACGAGTTATCAGGCAAAAGGGCACAGGGCAACCCAAAGGGCGCAAAATGCCCAACGCCCTCTCAAACTGCGACATGCAACAGAATTTTTCACCTCGTTACGCTGAACGCTGTGGTTGGTGAGACCGAACCATTCCGTCGGGTTTTGCTCGTGATCGGACAGGTCTATCATGTGATAAAGTACACGCCATCTGCCTGCCGGGACTTTGATCCGGAAGGGAAAACATTCAGCCGAGATAGACCGAGCTTTCCTGGTGACTTAAATGGAGAGTGTTTGCTGATGTTTTCTCATTCCTGGAAAAGTATTTACATACATTGAACTTCTATCCCGAGTTCATTATCAAAAGAAAAACAGGACTACAGCGATTTCCTCTTGCTCTTTTCACCCCCCTTTCCAATCAATCTATACCCAGCCAGTCATAGATATTTATTCTCTCGATACATCACGTCCGAAAGCCTTGGACTTCAACCAGTCGAGAACGACGAGAACACGGTTGCGAGCTACAAAGTTCTTGTTAGCTTAGTCAAAGGATTTCTCGGGATGATAAACTTACTGCTAAAGCACATGCTCAAATAGGCACTTCTCCAGAACAAATACGTCAACCCACCACCAGTTGCAAAGTTGCCATTCAACCAGCTGACATCAGCGACCGCTCGTTCACTCCCAATATAGGCCAAGGAGCCTTGATGAGTGTAATGGAAAGGCTTGATGTCCTTGATCCTTCTCAACTGCTTTTCGTGTGCTTCAATTTCCTTTGCGATTTCTGCTGTATTTCCAGGTTGCAAGTTGAGCGATGAGCTGAGGTCATGAATTTGTGATTCAATACTTTCGCTTTTGGCCATGGTGTTGAAGAGACGGGCGAGGAAAGCACCTTCCTGGGAAGCTACCTGTGCAGTTGGCGCATATCCAGCAACGGCGCAGTCGCCGGTTGCCCAGATATCCTTGGTGCCTTGGACGACAAGGTATTCGTTGACGGCCAGGCCTCTCCTTGAATCTTTCTGTGCGGGAATTTGGGACATAAGATCTCTAACAACAGGGCGGACTGCATTTCCGGTAGCCCAGACAAGGAGGCCGTAAGGCATGACTTGCATGGTTTTCTTTCCATCAGGGCCAGTTGCTTCGGCTTCGACGGTCTTATCGGTCACCTTCTTCACGGCAGTCTTCGTCATAATGGTGATTTTCTCCTCCTTGAAGGTCGATTCAGTGTAGTCGATGAGTTGCTTGGAGAACATAGGAAGAACATTGGGAAGGGCTTCGATGAGGGTCACCTTAAATTTCTCGCTGATTTCTGGAACCCACTTCTTGATATCCTGGTCGAAGAAGTCCTGGAGCTCACCGGCAAACTCAACACCAGTAGGGCCACCACCAACAACGACCATATGAAGTAGACGCTTGACCTCTTCCGGAGTTTGGTCCTTGAAAGTCGCAGTCTCGACGCAGTCCATGATCTTCTTTCTAATTTGTTGTGCATCACCAATTTCCTTCAAGAAGCAAGAGTGCTCTTTCACGCCGGGGATGCCGAATGTCGCATTCTCAGCACCCACACTGACAACGAGCATATCATAGGAGACATCGGTCTTGTTGCTAGCACCCTTGATATCCGAGTTGTCATCAATTGAAACAATCTTTCTCTCCGGATCGATTTTGGTGGCTTCTGCTTCATAGAACTTCACTGCTGCTTTCTTATGTCTCGTTATGCTTCGAATTGGCTCCATAATCGATCGATGCTCGATTGTGCCGGTGGTACATGATGGAAGAAGAGGTGTGAAGAGAAAGTAGTTTCGAGGAGAGATGACAATAACATTGTAGTTTTCAGTGTCGAGCTTCTTGAGGAGAGATACGGCTCCCCATCCAGTACCTATTTAAAAAGTGATTAATGGTAGCAATACAGAAGACAATTGGCATACAAACCAAGGATAACGAGGTTTTTCTTTGTTGGATCCGGCTCGAATTGTTCTTCCGGATGACGAAGTTCGTAGACGCCGTAAGCCAGATAAGCAGTTCCTACAATGGCAGAGAGATATGTAACGCGCCAAAGGAATCCGAAGAACCGGAATCTTCTAGGATTTTTCGCAGGAGCAACGTCGGCGTAGGTTCGACGGAAAGTCTGCTGGAGTTTACTCTTATCGAGAAGAACTCGGGAACTCGGTGACGCACGTGTGAGGAAGGATCGAGATGACGTCGCAAACGGCCGACGTGAAGCTGCTCTAAGGCCAATTGATGAGGCAGGGAGCCTCATCATTGCTCGTGTCGTCGACGCCATGCTCCAGTGTAGAGTGGAGAGATGGGGAGCGGTCGCCGTCGAGGAGGTGCTGAGGATTTTTGCTGATCTGCGAAGCTTTCAAGCTTAACCTTACTACGAAGTACGTACAGGCCTGACCCGCTTTTATTTCGATAACGGCGGAAGACCTCAAAAAAGCAATCCAAACGTGGGACGCCCAAAAAATCGCTCAAGCCTCAACGTGAAAACGCCTTTTCGAAATATCTTTTGCTCTTTGAAAATTCAGTCAGTCATGCATAGCATTCTCTTTGGGACCTTTCCAGAAATTATTCTCTGCCCCAAGGAAGTTGAAATTGAGCTCCGGTCTGATGGGTCCCATACCCCGAACCCCAAGCAATGACCTAGACAGCATAGGTCAACAGTTTTCTATTCTGCAATTGGCTAGATCTTGTGTATCGAGCTTGAGGACCCTGTGATTGGCTATCTCCAGTCTTTTGAACTCTTGGTCAGCTACGGGGGAATGGAGAACGCGGTGTAAAGACTTTGCGGAAGTTCAATTATTGCGCCTTCCTACAGAGTCATGGTCTTACGCACCGTACTGGTATTCAAAGTCTGCAAAGCTCTTGAAAGCAGCTTCTCGTCCCCGAAGCATTGGAGGCGTTTACGGGCTTTCCGAGGTTCAGGTTATATTTTTCTTCGACAGTGTACATTTCTCAAATCCCCCCCTCAAAGCTCTCAGCTAGTTCGCCCGCCGGCTTTGCGGATGCTCGAGTGAAAAGGCCTCGTTAGAATCATAGTGTAAGCTGCATGTGGTTGCAAACCAGATGTTGGGCTGACCACTACACGGGCCTCCGGAAGAGTCGATCGCTGTTGGCTCTCGCATCGCGATCATGGGTCACCCTGACCACTGGAAGTCACAAGTCTGAATGTCCAAGCCCAATTTGGACATTAACATATTAGATTTCCAGCTAAAGCGATAATTCACATTCCCCAACAATCTAGATTAACACAATGTGGTCACGGAGAGTTTGATTGAGAAGATTCTAGTCAGAATCTTGACTTGGTGTCTGCGGCTCTCTGACCATGCAATACAATTTGCATATATCCCCATCATCATCACAGTCCATCTGCTTGACAAAGTGGAACCCCATGGCTTCATAAATCTTTGTGTTTGGCTCGTCTCGGCTTGATTCGAGATAGCACCGCCTCCCTTCCTCATCTGCCTTCTTGGTGACTTCTCGGAATAGAGCCTTTCCGATACCTTTCCCTTGGAGCTCTGGAAGTACAACAATTATGTTGCAAAAATAATAACCTTTCGGGTCGGTCCCTATCCATTCATATTAGAGTCTAGATGAAGAAGACTGAGTCGTGACAACATAATACTGCGTCGCGGACCCGTTACGAGGAGAAGAGCGCCTGGGGAATACGAACAAATTTCAGACTGTGCTTCAGCTTGTTTCCGCTTCCAGATATAATAACGCTATGGATGTACTCAGCGTCAGTAAAGTTTTCCGCTGCCATAGCCAATGAGTCTCGGAAATTTCCTTCAAACAATGTTTCAAAGCTAGAAAGGAAACAAGATTCCGAGGAACAAATGCTCATCGGGGCAGAATTTTGGTGGGCGAAACTTCTCGGGATGCGACAGTCCAATGTGAGCAATGAATGGCTTGAAATGAAACGATGACAAGAATGAATACTGGCAATTGACAGTCAGGCAGTAGGACAGGAAAGCGCTTTCGGTAAGCTCCTTGCTCCGATACTTTTGTCTCACTAGTGACGAAACACGGGTACAGACCTTCACGTTAAGACCACCCCTTCCGTACCGCAGATTCATTTCAACTTGTTGGGACCACAGTTTCCATCCTTCCCACCATTCTCCCCAGGTTTCTTTCATCTCTACCGGCCTAGGTGGCATCCACCTATGGTGGCGGAATTAGCATGCCTGATGGGGAAGAAACTTGGGAGGTGACGCAATGTTTTATGAATTGTTTACTCTGAAGATATATATTTAGAGAGCACCACCTTGCAAGACGATGAAAGGGGGGCATTCGTGCTCAGAGAAATACACTTACATAGCAATGCCTAAAACCTTGCCTTTCTCATCACTACTGGAGTCCTTGGCTACGTAGAACAGGGCGTTCCGAATTCCCCTAGGTACCGGGAAAGTCAACAATTGCTCATAACGTTGATTAGGTTAGGAAAGGGATTTACCCCGATACCTACCAATGACATCGGATCCCAAGAGAGACTCGATTTCGATTCAAGTTCAGCTGAACACCAGATAGTGTTAGTCAAGGCCCTACGGATGGCAGTACGTAAAGATGAACGTCTTCAGCTTCAGTATGCCTTATCCAAGGCATATTTAACGGGGCTTCCACAGCATTGCGGTGAAATGTTTTGCGTAAACAGGACGACGCGCAGTGCCAAGAACCTCATCATGAGACAATCACTCACCTTGGAACGGTCATTATAGACCCACCTGTTGATCTCGGAATCAGTATTGCCTAACGAGGAAAGTATTTGAGAGTTGTTACAAGTTATAGGGGTCATCAGCAAAGGCTTTCTGGATCGCATCCACTGCACCAGGGATGTCCTCCAGACTCAGAGGCGAGATCGTAATCGGCATTGCAAGATCATTCCTCCGACCACTGCAGAAAACGGATTCAGAAGATGGTATAAGTTCAGATGGAACTTAGCATTCGATGTCCCATTGTCTGCCAAGATTCCAGTTCCAGTGTCCCGAAGCTATGTGGGACATTGGAATTTGGGAACTATCGGTAGTCACCGACTTACCGCATTTACATGCGCTAAGCCAGCAATGGCTTGCATAGAAATCATACATCCTTTCTGGTAAGATGGAGCAGCTAGTAAAACTGACACTTCAGCGTTACTACAGTACGAAGTACTTCGTACTTCGAGGATGAACCTCTTTGGTGCCGAGTGGCTCGCGGTCTGGTCCGCCCGAAGCTCAAACTACAGTAATAATATCCCGTCCAGTAACGGGAGCTCGTTGTTACGAAGTTACCCCCGTACACTGCCTCCTCTCCTCTAGAGAGACAGACCTGCCTCGGCTTCTGTGCCGAACTCCAACTGTAGCGAGCAAAACGGCGATAGCTTATTCTTTCCCTCGGGAACCGCGCATTACATCTTATATTATGAAGGCGTTCGCATGAAGGACAAAGATCTATATACGTGGAACTGGTTTGAATATTGGAGGGTAGAAGCGAGCCGTCAAAACCGTTCCGTCCCACGACCAGACAGTGGAACTGCTCGCCCAGCCGCTGCTGGCAGAAACTCGGAGGCGATTACGACGACCACGACTTGGAAGGGAGCGGGAGCTCCAGGGGCGTGCACAGACTTAGCGAGTAAATCTGAAACGGCCCGCGAGGGTCAGAAACACGACCATGCTTGTCCTAGGTGGCTGTGGACAATGCAAACTCACAACTCCTACGACGAAAAGCTTCACGCTGCAGACCACCAGACCGCACCAGACCCGCACCAGCCTTCACAATGCTTGAACCTGTCTGAGATCGGCCCGCGATGATCCACTCTGCAGTGGAACTCTGCAGTTCCATGGCCGACGACTGGTGGGATGTGGCCAGAGGTCTCAGGTGAAAGCATTAGATGCTTGTAACTTCAGACATTAGCCTCGTCCGTTCAGTGTATTAAGGCAGTAACCGAGCCCACAAAGCAGGTACCCATCCTGCGTGTCGTGACTTTTATCATTTTATAGCTGGAGTTTCTGCTATGGCACGAACCGGAAGCCCCCTTCTGTGCACTCACTTACACGCTTGATTCCAATCATGCTCACGCCTTGGCCCCGCCTACTGTGCCCCAGTCATTGATGAGGGTCGGGATCTTCAGATCTGATACAGTCTTTCCTTTCTCCTTCTCTTTCATTTCTTCTACTTCACTTCTTCCCACGACTGGCTCGTGAATGCGTTCTTGGGCTGGATCGTGTCTTAAAAGTTAAGATTAACCCGACAATCTGCGATTGGCAGGAACCTTCAAAACATTTGTGTATACTTGAATACTCTGACATCGTGGCGGACGACGAAGACGTAGGCCAACGCGCGCGTGGCAGCGGATGAAAATGACGATGGCGCCAATGGATCAAATTCGACAAGACTCTCTTGAGAAACTGCGGCGGCGACATGAATCATTGCATGGATTACGAGGGAGAGACGATCCTAAGAAGGGCGACGGTGGAACCCGGAGAGATACCGGTTCAGGTGGAGGTGGCGGCAGTGGCTTAGGTTCAAATGGCAACGAAAATGGCAGTGGGAATGGAAATGGGGACTTCGGGAAAGGAGGTGGTATTGGGAATGGAAACAACGACTCGCCCTTTAAAGGCAGTGATAATAGCAGTAGCAGAAAAGCCGGCTCTACAGACAACCCCCCAGACCCGCCGTCCAAGCCAACAGAGGATCTACAGCAAACACCCTCTGCTACCACTGTTCTCGCGCCAGCAACATCAACCACGTCACCTACATCAACTACACCGACACCTGTAAGTTCTCTGAAGTCGCTGGGCTATGCCCTACTAATTTTGACAGACGTTTATCTCTCCATTCTTTCCAACAACAACTTCATTCTTGGCAGATCCAATATTTACAATACCAACCTCAGCAGATACTTCAAGTCAGCCGAGGAATGGACTTAACACGGATGGAGACCCCGACTTCAGTACAGGTACAAGCCAGGGCAAGGGTCCAAAGGCCGAACCAACAGTGACAGTAACTTCGGCAGTTATTCCACAAACTGCACTGGGTTCCGCGTCAACGACTCTCGCAGTGCCGCAGCCAAATAATGGCTGGGGCGGTCACCACAAGAAAGATGATGGTCTCTCTCCTGTGGCTGAACAGCTCTTAATTGCAGCGGGAGCAATAGGCATGTGCAAACGACTAATTTCTGGAAGAAGGGCTGGCTAACAAGTATCAGGTGCTTTTATCATGATTGTTGCAGGCGTATACTTCCTATCTAAAATGACAAAGATTGATCTACTCTCGAAATTCCGCAACCGTGAATTCAGTCGCGGAGGACGTCGTGGATGGTACGGATGGCGAAGAAAAGAGCCAGATAACTCTTTAGATCCGCCTCCAGTTTATCCCGGAGAAGAATTCCCATCAGATGAAAAGTCCATCCCTGCTCAAAGACAACTGGAAGCATTTCACTCTCCAATGGCCAGACTGCCCTTGGCAACACCTGCTGGAGCAGCTGCTCTGTCAAATGCTGATCCACAAAGACAAGAAACTGTTCGAGCAGCACTTTTAGAAAACCCGGCACCCTTCGGGGTTTCTCCAGTAGCAGAGACGGTGACTCTTCCAGCAACACAGAACTTCTACAACATTTCTCCTCAGAACACCAACCTTTCTCAACAGCCCGGTGCACAGGCCTCTCAATTTTCTGCCCTTTTGCAACAAAATACCACCATTTCTCGCCAACCTGGCACACAAGTGTCTCTCCTTTCACAGCCAAACTCTAACTACGACAACACTGGCACACAAAACACTTTTCTTACTCAACAAACGTCGGATGCCTATGATCCAAATCAGAGAGAAGTGAACCACCTTAGTTACCTTTCATCACTGTCATCGGGCTTTGGTGATGGTCTCATAATTCCCGATTCGACTGTCAACGGCGCACCTCAGCCAGGCTACCGGCAATCTCGCAGTCAAGGGGCAGCAACAATTTCATGGGTCACCTCTGTCCGAGATCGAGATACTGTCTACACACAGGCTTCGATAGAATCGGCTCCACGGTTTCGAACTATCAATTCGTGGGTCGCTCAGCAATCTAGCCGAGTAGAGAGACAGCAGCAAAGTGATACAGAGGTTCCAGCTATGCCTGCGATGCCCTTGCCACTCCAAGCTGGAGTCGATCACCAAAGGAACCCGCGTGAAGACCCCACCTTCAAGGCTCATCCAGGGGAAGGGATTCAAATTTCAAGAGGCTCAAGGGTTCCTAGTGAGATTCTGGATAAGACAATAGGGTTAAAATAATGGGCGGTCTTGGGTGGGATCTTTCTGTGTATATATAGTTTCATCTATCGGGCCTGGCGCTCCGTGGAGAGCGTCAGCATAGCGCGGAGTCTGGACGATGAGAAGACGATAACAAAATAGTTAATGTACGGTGAACGATTGGAAGATTCACGAAGGAGTCTGATGTATTTTAACAGCCTATAAAATTAAAATTAAAGAATGATACACTTCAAAATTCGTCATAGACTGTGAGTTGAATGTGGTTATTGATCGATGGGCTTACCAGGAATTTACTGATTGTTGCGAGGTCGACGGTCACAAGAATACGAAGGTACCTCGTGGAGAGAGCGAGGTGAAACAGCCCTGGCTCTTCCACGTGACTCTTCCTAATCATCTCTTGCGATGTCCTAAAAATAGACAAAGGTTCGAGAGCTCAGCCTCTCCGAGCGTTTTTGACTCGTCCTCAGCCCCACGAAGTGCGCAATCCCAGCAAACTCAAAGGTAGATTATTCCTCTTCTGCTGATCATGAACTTTCTTTCAATCTTTAACTGCACAACCATATCACCGACATAAGAAAAGAGCAAGCTTACCACCTCAACCACTCCTCCCTGATACGACCGAAAGAACCTAGCTGCAACTGCAGCTGAGGATACGATGTTGGACGAGAATCTGCCAACCTTCTATATTAAGCCTTCCTCCGACAATCCTCTGTCTAGCACAATTTATTTAAGCCAAAATGGATCCGAACTTCAACCTGAATACACACTACGGCATCCAGATCTCAACCTACCAGCATCGAAGAACGTCTATGCGGTAGCCCTATACAACTCGTATAACCCCGAGGTGTTGTATGCAGAGGTTCTGGTGCAGCCAGAATGGACACAGCCTACGCTCTCTGCAGCGGAAGTCCGAGCACAGAATGGCATGCCTCCACCTCCCGTTCCTATCGTTCCTACAGCTTTCACAATTCAGCTATACAACCCAGATCAGCAGGTGATAATCAGACAGATCGCGGGAACATGGAACAGCTCTGCACACTGGGAGTTCGAGCTGCCACAGAATAGCTTTCGAGTACCCTCGGTCTCAGCACTTGATCGAAGTCAAAGCGATCCTGCCATTTCAGATGTCACACCAAAGATTAGTTTCAAGTGGAAGAGAGACGGAAAACTTTCGAAGGACATAACTTGCGTCCTGGTGGGCAAGTCAACTGATGGAAGGAAGAACAAGGAACCGGATATCCCAGTAGCGATGTTCAAGGGCGGCAAGAATCTCACGATATACGAGCCTAATCTGCATCGCGTAGATGTAGAGGATGTGAAGGGATTAGAGGTAGTACTTTTGTTAGGACCAACCGTCATCAAAGATATATACTTCAACCCCAGCAAGGAAATGTTCAACATAAGCAACCCAACGATGACTGCAAATCCAAGACGAAAGAACAGCGGACCCGTCATCGGTGGAAAACCAAGTTCATCACCTCCTTTGATGTCTGGAGCAAATCAAGCGCCAGCAGTCAAATTGAACAATGTACCTGCTTCACAAATACCACCTCAGCAAAAGCCTCCGCTACCCACGACTGCCAGACCACCACCAGCAGATCCTCGAACGCAGTGGGAGATTGATGCTGAGACTGAAAGACTGAAGAAAATCGTCGAACGAGAAGAGAGAGCCCGCGAGAGGGCGGAACGAGATGAGCAACGACGCATCAAAAAGATGCTTGAAGACGAGGAGAAAGCTCGCAAGAAACGAGACGCTGAGGTTGCCAAAGAGACAGAGAGGCTAAGAAAGCAGTATGGTGTCGTCGGTATGGGTAGCGAACAACTTCCCCCTATGCCGCCTCGACCACAACCTCAACAGCAGTTGGGATATCAACCACGGCCACCACAACAATACTACAACGCACCGTATTCGCAACCTCCAAGACCTCTGAGCACTCCGTCAGGGCCGTATGGCCTCCCTTCTGGTAATAGCTGGTTTGGTGGGCCACAAGCAGCTCAAAGGCCGTCGCAAAATGGTCCGTATCTGCAAGCCCCTGGGAATGGAACGGCAAGTTCTTCTGGGTTCCTCGGCCTTGGAGGCAAGAAGGTGCAAAAGAAACGTTCGGTGTTCTTCTGATGATGTTAATTTTTCAATCCGCTTGGTGTTGTTGGTTGTTACATATTGGCGATTATGGGGGTACGAGAGACGAATATCATGACAATATCAGAAACTAAGCTCTCAACACACTTTATTTGATTTTAGAGCTCGTATATACTGGCATTCTCTCGGAAGCTTACTCCACCCCAATTGAATTTGCTTCTCTATCTCACTTAGTAACTTGATTCTTTCTATCAACACCACTCGCGGAAGTCAGTACCCTATAAATAAGTATACTATTCAAATATACGCTAGATCCCAATTCTCCCAGAACATTGGCAGAATTTGAGATCTACTCTTCTCAAAATCTCGAAAAACACCTCATACTGCCCCTCATCGCTGACGATTTTAAGTTCTGGCAGTTGCAAAGCACATCAAACTAAAAGCACTGATTAGCCATTCCGGTGAGTTCGTTGTACGCAAGATGTCAACATCCAGTTCGTAAGCACCGAAATTTTACATGCATGTTTCTGATATCGCCGAAATCTCAAGAACACCGCTATGCTCATTGGACGATCTTGCCTATGCAAGACAAAAGTGGAACGACATAGCGATTGCAAGCAACAATATTGAAGTCTAATATCGTTAAAATCTGTCTAAACTCCAAAGTCCATAGATATCGAGTATATAATATAGCAAATATGCCAACCCCCTCTCCCCTTTTTAAACAAATCATTCCTCTCCTTAAACACACTGGAACTCCTTACATCTCAAGCAGCAGTAGTTCAAATACATCAGTCGAGATGTTAACTACAACCTCTCAATCACTCGTCTAGTTTATTACCGGATCCTCTGTAGGCTCTTGCCGCTCTTGTCATCCACGCCCTAAAGGTAGGCCATAAAGTTACAGCTACAGCTCGCAATCCATCCAAGCCAACCTACCACTCCAAAATCGCCTCTAGGTGCACATTGGATCACCCTTGATATAACAAACTCTGACTCAGGCACGATCCTCGATGCCTTCAAAATATACGGCAGAATCGAGATCCTAGTAAACAGCGTTGTGAGGGTCCCGAGGCTCCTTATATCATTTGTCCTTTTACTTCGTTTTACTCCAGGAACTTGTGTCTATTTCTAGAGACTGGCAGAAGAAGTCTTCTTTGTCCATATAACCCTTACTCCAGAAACATTCTTAAATGGGCAAATGCTAACTCCCTTGTTATCCAGGGGTACTCGATCCCTGGGCGCCACTGAGGACATCAGGTACTTCCCTTCATGTCTTCCCCATTGCGTTATGGAAATTTGAAAGGAAATTGGGGAATTGACAACGAAGCAGCGGCGAAGAAGCCTAAGCTTAATTCGCTACTAACTTCTTCGCTCCCCTCCGCCTAATCCGCCACTCCATCCCCCACTTCCGGTCACGAGGCTCTGGGTACAATAGTAAACATAACAAGTGTAGCGTGCATTGATGATCCCCCCACTTCTGGCCTCTACGCCGCATCAAAATTCGCGCTCAAAGGCCTATCTGAATCTCCTGCTCGAGAAGTATCTTCCTTCAGGATACGAGAGCACTGGTTGTTGAGCTAGGTGCAATCAGGACGAACTTTCTATCCTCTACTTCAAAACTCAGCACGGGGAAGTAGATGAGTGAGGCGTACAAGGGGACTGCGGTGGAACGTTGAAGAAGTTTGATCAGATGGTTCGGAGGCAGAATGGGGCTGGGGGTTGGTGTTATTTTTGATATTGTGACCGGGACGGGTGTTGCGAAGGGGGTGGTAGGGAAGGAGGGGGGTGGGGAGTGGTGAAGACTTCCGCTGGGAATTGATTGTGTTTTGAGGTAAGAGGAGAAGCTGAAGCACATGAGTGAGAATTTAAAAGCTGAGAAGTTGTTTGTGACGGGGTTGGATGTTGAAAAATAGGTGTGGTTGGATGGAAAGTGATTGATATGAAGAGGGACATTAAGAAATTTGATTGACAGCTGCTGCATCCAGAAAGTGAACATAAGGACTTTGTGACAGTGGTTCAGCCGCATGGAATCAACGTCCCACCGGTGTCCGAAAGAGTTTCAACTGAATAGGGACAATGAGAGGGTTGAGAAGTAACTGTTAATGGAAAACAGCTCTTCATTCGAATCATTCGTAGATCTCATCGACTCATGCCTCCATGCTGCTTGCTACAAAAGACATTTCCTCTACACAAGCTAATCTCAGCTCCGTGCCATTGCTGAACAGAAGAACTACCGAAAGCAACGTCCCATCCATGTAGATCTTGCGCCAAATGCTAGAAACTAAGCAGCTAGAGCCTGCATCAGCTGCCCAATGTGCGCAATCCCAACAAAATATCCCTGAAAATCTCGCGCGCTTGTTTGCTTCCCCCAAACTTAGTCCAAAATTCCGTACAAGTAATATATCACAGATGATTTGACCAACCGACAGAACGCAAACACATGCATGCTGTCTAGACTCGAGGCCTCGCTTCCTTCCGCTATGCAACATATAAGCAGAGTACAACTCCATCCCAGACCATATGGAAAGGTAGCACGAAAGTGGTGACTTGGCAGATGAGTGAGATCAGATGATGCCTCCTGGAGGATCATAGGTCGCCTGCGTCCCTCGCCCATTACTCCTATCTAGCCCTGCACTGCCTGGGCCATCACCAGGTTGTGCATCTCCAGTTGGACTTATCTTCCGTAGCATAAACATAGGTTTCTTGCCTTCCTTGTCCAATTGCTTGAAGAGAATCAGCGGTTTCTCTTCCATGCCTAAACAGCGTTCCTTGTCACCGTATACAATATACAAAGCATATTGTTCCCAGGGTGCGTTGATATTATATTTTTTGAGCGCTGCGGGGAGAACTTTATAACAAGGATCCTCCATGCTAACTCTGAAGGATTTGAATATCTCAACTGAGCCATTGGACGAAGGTGTATCGAGGGCGGGGGTTTGCGCTCCTCGCCGTGATGGCGCAGGTTTCGTGCTATCGCGGGAATATGTTGATGCCTGGTATTGCTCGTTATCATTCTGTGGGAAGGTACTTCGACCTGGTGTGGGCTGGCCTTCACGATAGGAACGTGAAGCCAAGGTAGAGCCGCTGAGTGTTGGAGGAGAGGTCGGTGAGGGTTGATTCGGTGATGGATGTCCTGGAGATGTTGACGGCTGAGAGCCTCCATTCATTGCTGCAAGATGCGATGACGAAAGAACGGCCCTCTCTGCTGCATTTGCTGGGTCGAGAGCTTGTTCCATCAATGATCTTTCTTGGCTAGACTGTAGATATGTGGGTGATGAATTCTTCGGCGTTGACTCAAAGAAGAGCTTCTTTGTCGAGAACTTCCTGGATAAACCGCCGCCGGATTGTGTTGACGAAGGGGTCGGTGCTGGTGGCGAGATGGTGTTCGAAGCGTCGTAAAAGGAAGTCTGGTTCGAGTCTCCAGGAGCTGGGTAAGGTAGTGGTTGTCCTTCTTTTGCCATACGAAACACTGGAAGTAGATCTTCCCTCAATCGAGAATATTCTGCCGTTATCCTGCGTAGTTCCATCTCAGCTATGGTCATTCGCTCATCCCGTAACCGCAGTTGTTCCACCAGTTGCTTAATGTCCTTCAACGTTGCCGTTGCATACTGGGCTTCTGCATCTGCCGCTAACAGGAAATCAGCAAAAGTTTGTGCCATTGACAACAAAGATACTCACATAATGGAACGTAGTGGTCACTCTCGATAGGGATATCCTGCTTGATCTTGATATCGTAGACGCTCTTGAGGATCGTGAGTCGATGCCCAACACTTGTCACTCCCATCTGCTTCAGATCATCATGTTGCAATGCTACCAGTGCTTCGCCGACAATCTCATTTTCTGCTCGAGTCAGTGCCAACTCGGGTTGTCCTCTCGAGGCCAGGGAGGCTACCTAAGAATTGATCTCCATATTGTCGCAACCCCAGACTGCTAACAAAATCGGCGCACTCTTCCGCCGTCCACTCTGTTATGATTGTCTCCGGCAGCCGGTCTCCAGAGCTATGAGCGCCGTACGTAGTCGGGGTGTGTTCATTGGAACTGAGGCCTTCGGACTCTGTTGCTTCAGAATCGCTGGCTAGAACTGGTGAGCTGTCTGCAACGCTCCGCTCGTACTCGTCGTCGGCATCGGATTCTGGATACGCTGTCCCCGACTCGAACGCCATGCTGGTATAAACGTACAATATCGGACTGTGCGATGAGAATGAGATGGTGGTCCGTAGCACGATGTTGAAGTTGTTGCACCCCCGTAGACGCGCATGGACCCTCACGGCTCGCGCTAGGGTGTAATGGGCGAGGGCCGCACTGGGGCCTTTCTTTTAATAGAAGGCAGAATATTGGTTGGAATATCATTACATTACAGTACTTTTTTTGCGACCCAATTATTGACCACGGTCGAAGAACAATACAAGAGCCTTTGATTAGCAGTGCAGTGAAGTGCTGCTAGTGTTCGCTCTTATAGAGTTCTCACAGATCGCCGGGCCATTTACTCTGTGACAAGCAGGGGTCCGGTCAGGTATGAGACATACATTCGAGCAGAAGCTATGTAGGGGCCCGCTGTATACAGCACGACTGCTAAACACCCAAGATGGTATAAAGTATTTCAACGCCACAGCCCAATCCCCGATACTCCAAGCCAGACGCCAGATGCAATACGCCTCTCCAAACTTCATTATCATTTCATGTTGATCATTGTACACTGTCATGGAATTGCTTTCATCTGGAAGCCTGAGCTCTCATCTTGCGAGCTAGCCAGTCCCCAAGCATGCCATCCAGACGCTGGGGCCTAATTAGCAAAATGAAATTATAGAATACGGTTAAAGAAACTTACATTTGTTATATCCGCCAGTTTGGCGTTCTCTTCCCTGAAGAGATTGCCCGTTATCGGGTGATCCGGACCCGCAGGGACCACCCCTGACTTATCATACACCACAACCAGTAGATCTTTGATATCTGCGTCGTCGTCGAAGAACGTTCTGAGGTGAGTGTCGCTCCACGTTGGAGTTGACGTCGATGTCGTAGAGCTGCCGGCGCCTTTCTTCTCTCGGGCGTCTTCTGCATCAATAAGTTCTGGTGAAGGCGAGGACGCAGGTGATGGCTGCTCTTCCTGACTTGATGTATCCACCATAAGTGCTGGAGGATATGATTGAGAAGAAGTAACTGGGGATATTTGAACTGGAGACTCGGACAATCTCTCAGAAGGATTGGATCGCTCATTCGCCGGTGTCGAGCCATAGCTGTCTGGGAAGCTACCTGGTACTGGACGCTGAGTTTGCTTGCTTGGTGCCCGGGTGGGTTCTTCGACAGGCGAGTTTTCTGCAGATGAATCGAAGTCATCCAGCTCAACTCGCGACTTGGCCTTCCTCGCCTTGACCGGCTTGGATTCAGAGTTACTTGAGCTCGCAGATCGGAGTATTTTCGAAATAGCACCAACAGACTTCTGCTCCTTAGGAGCTGCAAGGACAGGTGTCGATCCTCTTGCGAGTTCAAGGGCCTGACTCTGAGCTTCCCGCGATTGCTCTTCAGGCGAGGCTTCAGACTGCACCAGACGCATCGAAGGTGCTTGCACTGATTCAGCGGAAGTCGCTCGCTCTGGCGCGGGAGCTTGTTGGGGCTCCATAATCTTTGGCTCTCTGTTTTGCCCTTGTTTGCGATTCGGTGAGATCTCGGTTCGTGGTTGCTTTTGTAATTTACTCGGCTGCCTTTGCATATCTTGTGTCTGCACTGCAGTTTGTTCTTCAACAGCGACCACTTCGTCTGAGTCCTTACTGGGAACTGGCGACGCTCTCGGATTCTCGGTAGATCGCTTGCCAGTCAGAATCTCATCTATCTCGTCATCGATGACCTTCGACTTCTTCTCTTTTCGTTTGAAAAGTCCACTGAGCATTCCTGGCTTCTTGTCCTTATCTTTCTTGTCCTTCCGATCCTTCTTATCTTTGCTCTTCTCTGGGGAGTCTTTCTCAAATTTGTCAAGACTGGGCCGTTGCTTAAGTTCTTTGGATTCGTTTGAGGTTCGTGTCGAGGTACTTGAATCATCACGAAGCAGGTTTGGTGTGAGAGTAATCTTCCTCGTCTCCACAGAGTCATCCTTGAA
>Ga0302325_10012604_pt1 | contig 18124 bp, 10 predicted proteins | sample Palsa_T0_2_FD_201948 | JGI IMG/M metagenome (GOLD analysis project Ga0302325, IMG submission 201948) | Peat permafrost microbial communities from Stordalen Mire near Abisko, Sweden - Palsa_T0_2 | ecosystem: Environmental > Terrestrial > Soil > Palsa > Peat permafrost | place: Sweden: Abisko...
GCTGGGCTGGTCCAGGGCGCCGACGGGAACTTCTACGGGACAACGGAAATGGCGGGGCCAACGGCCCTGGCACAGTCTTCAAAATCACTCCCAGCGGCACCCTGACTACGTTGCACAGCTTCGACGGCGCAGACGGCGCGGAGCCCAACGGGCTGGTCCAGGGCACCGACGGGAACTTCTACGGGACAACGTACACGGGCGGGGACATCGCCAACCAGCCCCTTGGCACAGTCTTCAAAATCACCCCGAGCGGCACCCTGACCACGCTACACGACTTCAACGGCGCGGATGGCGCAAACCCCGCAGCGGGGCTGGTCCAAGGCACCAACGGGAACTTCTACGGCACAACCTCTGTCACGTTCTTCGAGATCACCCCCAGCGGCACGCTGACCACGCTGCACAGTTTTAACGGGACGGACGGCAGTGGCAACTCGGCAGCGGGGATGGTCCAGGGCGCCGACGGGAACTTCTACGGGATAACGAAGGTTGGCGGGGCCAGCGGCTATGGCACAGTCTTCAAAATCACGCCAACGGGCGCGTTGACTCTGCTGCACAGCTTCGACGAAGCGGACGGCCAAGACGCGGGACCAGCGCTGGTTCAGGACACCAACGGGAACTTTTATGGGACAACGGCCTTGGGAGGGGCCAGCGATCATGGCACGGTCTTCAGCCTGGTAGCCGGTCTGGGCCCGTTCGTTGAAACGCTGCCCACTTCCGGCACGGTGGGAGCGGCCGTGATGATTCTGGGAACGAACCTGACCGGCGCGACAGCCGTTACCTTTGACGGCACGGCGGCCAAGTTCACCGTGGCGTCGAGTTCTCTAATCACGACCACCGTGCCCACGGGCGCCAGCACCGGGGAAGTCAAGGTGATAACGCCCAATGGGACGCTTTCGAGCAACGTGTCGTTCTTGGTGCCGTAGCGGCCCGCGCTCGTCGCCCAGGAACTTTGTAAAGGAGAGTCCATGATTCGCGCAAAATTGCACAGCCTTAATACGAAGTTCACCATTGTGTTGACGGGCCTGTTGGTCATCGGGCTACTCGGGAGCGTCGCCGTCAAGGCTGCTGGAGGCAGCGGATCCTTCGCGCTTACCGGCAGCTTGAATACGGCCCGCTATCAACCCACAGCTACGCTGCTGACCAACCAACGGAGAGGTGCTCGTAAGTGGGGGCTTGGGCGTGAATTTCCGCCCGCCTGCAGATTGAGTCTGGTGCATCGAGCCGCTAGTGCGCTCCATTCGCGTCCATCGTGGTTCCGGTTCAACGGACTTGTGTTCAACGCGCTTGTTTACCGATGATTTATTGACCGAGAAGTAACTGACGAGTTGCCGACGATTCGCCCAAGACCCGACTGTAGGTTCCCACATCCTCGTTTTCTGGCCCGCAATGCCACAATGGGCCAAGCCATTCAGTATGGGCGCAATCCCAGCTAATTGTTAAAAAGAAATTAGGCAGAGAAGAGGAAGAGATTGTGCTGCGGCAACGCGCTTGATTCGCCCCTTCCGGCGTCACCGGGCAGCGCCAGCATCTGGTGCGGTCCCGCATGGTCCCCGTGGTAATCTCATTTTTCTCCGTCGCTCATCTTCACATACTTACTTCTTCTCACTTCACTTCAACGACTCGCTCCTATACAGCGTCGACAACTGCTTTCTCTGCGTAAACACTATCCGGCTTCCATCCGGTGTAATCGCCGACGGCGTGTTCCATGGCATCAATCCCACCGGATCCTTCACTTTCAACTCTTGCCATAACTCGCGCTTTCCTGTCTCCAGATTCAGCCGATCAATCCGCAGTCCCGTCGAACTCGGAGTCTGCGTGTACACATACTTGGGATCCGTGCTCCACGCCATCAAATAATCGTCTGCACTGACTTAGGTATTGCCTTGGGCGTGCTCTCCCCAAACGTCAACAGCGCCGGCTTCCCCTCATGCATCACAATCATCGATCGCCCGTCCGGCGACACCGTCGGCCATCGCCAGCCTTCCTTCGTTACCAACCTCGGTGTGGCCCCGCTTCGGTCTGTTATGTACGCGCCCGGCCCCTGACTCCCCTCGTTTGCCCAGAACAGGATTCGTTCTCCATCCGGGAACCAGCATCCCCAACCCGGCTGGAACCCATCCCAGTGCAGCGCCCTCGTTTCTCCCGGCCCTACCGGCACGATCTGTATCTTCTGCTCCGGATCATCCGTCCGCAACAGCAACGCCCACTTTCCATCCTTGCTGATATCCGCTCCGAATTCCCCGCCCCCAATTCTCACCGCGGGCCTGCCATCCGTTTTTCTCACGTATACTGAGTAGTCGCTTCCGCCTTGCGCCGATTGATCCGTGAACAGCACCACGCTGCCATCCCGCGAAAGCCGCGGATTGTACACATTGTCCAGCCAACTCAGGTCCCGTCCTTCCATCTTTCCATGCTCCACCATTTCCATCGACACCCGGCCCTCTTCCGCGCCAACCAGTGTCCTCCCGCCCGGCAACGCGTCGTAAATCATTGTTGCCGACGTCCCGCAATACACCGTCCTCGTCTTTCCGGAGGGCGTTGCCCCGCGCACGCAATAATCCTCGCCGGACGCTGCAGCGGAGAACCACACTTCCTTCCCCGATGGCGCCCACGCCAATCCCTCAAGCGATTCCCATCCCGCCGAAAGCACCCGCGGCTGCCCGGAATCATCCAACACCATCACTTCGGCTCGATCGTCGTCGCTCTCCGGATGCCGGAAATACGCGATCTGTTTTCCATCCGGTGAGATTCTCATTCCGCTGATCCAGCCCTTGCTCTCCAGCAGCACTTTCCCGATCGGATATTCCAGACGACTCGCCCCCGTCTCCGGTTTCACGATCACTACCGAGAGTTCCTTTCCATCCGGCGACCAGTCCGCCTCTTCCACGTTCTCCAGCATCTCCCGCGACGCGCCCCCGCCCAGGGGAGCCGTCGCCAATGTCCCCACAAATTCTCTGTGGATGAAGTGCTGAGCATGCACCAGCACCGCCAACTGATCGGTCCGCGATACCGCCAGCAGGATCGCCCCGTTCAGCCCCGCCGAAAGCGACGCCGGATAATTTTCCCGGATGATGTACGTGTCCGGCGCGCCGCCTCCCATCGCCCCGCTGTACACTACCGTTTTTCCTTCTTGCGCGAATCTCGCCTGCACTACTCGGCCGCGTTCATACGAAACTTTCGTAAACATCGCTGGCGCCGCCGCTCTTGGCCACGCCAGCCACGCAATCCCGCCCATCAACGCCATCCCCGCCAGCGCGCCCGCTACAACTCCCTTCCAACCCCGCGGCTTACTCGTCTCTTCCACTACGGCGCTCGCCAGCGTCTTCGACGTCGTCGTTCCGCTCAACGCCTCCAGCGCAAACGCCAGATCTTTCGCCGACTGGAACCGCTGCTCCGGTTGCTTCTCCAGGCAACGCCGGATCATACGCTCCAGCCCCGGCGACACCGGATGCACCAGTTCGTTCAGTTCCGGCGGATCCTCTTTCAGGATCGCCGTCATGGTCTCGGCAGCCGTGTCCCTCTTAAACGCGCGCTTCCCTGACACCATCTCGTACAGCACCGCGCCAAATGCAAAAATATCGGTCCGCGAATCCACTCCCGCGCCGCGCACCTGCTCCGGCGCCATGTATCCCACCGTTCCCATCACTACGCCAGCTTCGGTTGGCAAACTCGTCAGCGTCATGATGGACGCATCCACTCCATCATCGTCCGTGCCCGCTGCCAATTTCGCCAGCCCGAAGTCGAGAATCTTCACCCGCCCATCGCGCGTGATGAACACGTTCTCCGGCTTCAGGTCGCGGTGAATAATGTTTTTATCGTGGGCCGCCGCCAATCCCTGCGCAATCTGCGCTGCGTACTCCGTCGCCTTCCGCGTGGCCACCGCCCCGTTCATCAACTCCTCACGCAGCGATTGCCCCTCCAACAATTCCGAAACCAGGTACGGCACGCCGCCCTGTTCCCCAATGTCATGTATCGCCAATATGTTCGGATGATTCAGCGCCGCCACCGCCCGCGCCTCATTTTCAAACCGGTGCAACCGGTCCCCATCTTTCATCAGCGACTCCGGCAACACCTTGATCGCCACATCTCTCCTCAGCCGCGTGTCTTTCGCGCGATACACCTCGCCCATTCCACCCGCGCCAAGCGGAGAAACGATTTCATAGGGTCCTAGCTTTGTACCTGAAACAAGCGCCATGATTGGCTGGGAGCCCTGGAAAACTCCAGCGTGACAACTCCATTCGAGCTTTTGGGCGGATGACGGGCAAACCTTACCTTACCGATTAGGTAAGGGTTGCCGACCAACCGTCAACTAGCAAAAACGAGCTCAACCAACGCTAAACGGGGTGAATCGGTGGGCGGAGCGATAGATCCGTCCCGTCCCTTGGCGATGCCGTCGCCTGAAACAAAACGACCGCCTGCGTACGTCTATTCTGGTATCCAGTACATGCTTCACTGAAGTATACTGCAGGGCATCATGTTCAATCGCGAACTTCGCAAAGGCAGCGCCGAACTCCTGGTGCTTACTTTCCTGGAGGCGCGCCCGCGCCACGGCTATGAGGTCGGTAAACTTATCGAGGCGCGTTCGCACGGACGGATTTCCTTCCGCATCGGCTCACTCTATCCCATTCTCTGCCGGCTGGAGGATCGCGGCCTGATTGCCGGCCGCTGGGTGGAGAAACCAGGAGAACGGCGCCGGCGCTTCTATCGGCTTACAGCGGAGGGGCGCAAGTTTCTCAAAGCGCAGCGCGGATTATGGGAAGAGTTCGTACTGACGATCAATCACATTGTGAGGCCCAGCCATGCTGAATAAAAAAGCGCCCGATTGGTCCGCGTACGTTCGCGAAAACCTGCAACTCCGCGGCTTTCGCCCCGAACGAGAAACGGAGATTGTTGAGGAGATCGCGCAGCAGCTCGATGAGGCGTACCAGGAGGCTCTGCGCGCGGGCGGCAGCGAACAAGAAGCTCGCGCCGCAGCCGAGGAGCACGTCGCGGATTGGGCCGTCTTGCGTCAGCAGCTCGCCGGCTCGCAGCGGGAGAAAGAATTTCGTGCGGCGATCGCGCCCGGACAAGGTCAAGAGCGGGACCTGCCGCAGAGCGGACGGTTCTCGCCCTGTACTGAAATCCGACAGGACCTGCTCTACGCTCTTCGGGTGTTCCGCAAGAATCTCGGCTTCACGGCAATTGCCGTGCTATCCCTGGCACTCGGCACCGGCGCGAACACCGCCATCTTTCAATTGATTGATTCGCTGCGCCTCCGCACGCTGCCGGTCAGCAATCCGCAGCAACTCGCTGCCGTGCGCATCCTGGACATCTCCTGGAGGCACGGCCGTATCCACGGCCGCTACCCCGATGTCACCAACGCGCAATGGGAGCAGATCCGCGATCATCAGCGAGTTTTTTCCAACATGCTGGCCTGGGCGACCGAAGGAGGATTCAACCTAGCCCCTAGCGGCGAAGCACGCTACGCCTCGGGCATTTGGGTCAGCGGCGATTTCTTCAAGACGCTGGAAGTCCCCGCACTGCGCGGTCGCACCTTGACCGCGGAAGATGACCGCCGCGGCTGCGGCTCCCCGCCAGCGGTGATCAGCTACTCGTTCTGGCAGCGGGAATACGGCGGCGGCCCGGACGCCGTGGGCCGGATGATCTCGCTCGATGGCCATTCGTTTGAGATCGTCGGCATCACTCCGCCGAGTTTCACGGGCATTGACGTTGGACGTCAATTCGACGTAGCCGTGCCGCTGTGTTCGGAACCGCTCATGCATGGCGAATTGGCCTTGATGGACCTGGGAAATGGCTATTGGCTCGCCGCCGTGGGGCGTCTGAAGCCCGGCGTGACGATCGAGCAAGCCAATGCGGAAATGGCAGAACTTTCGAGCGGTATCCTGGAAGCGACCGTGCCCCCGCAATACGATGCGGAGGCGCAAAAGCACTACCTGCAGTACAAGTTCGGAGCATTTCCGGCAGCTACGGGATTCTCGAATCTGCGGAGGAGCTACGAGACACCTCTGTGGACGCTGTTGGCCATCGCCGCCCTAGTCTTGCTGATTGCCTGCGCCAATATCGGCAATTTGCTGCTGGCGCGCGCCAGCGCCCGTGGACGTGAGATTGCCGTTCGGCTTTCGCTCGGTGCATCGCGCGGGCGCCTCATCCGGCAACTGTTCGTGGAAAGTCTTTTGCTCGGTGTTGCCGGCACGCTTCTCGGCGCGATCTTGGCGCAATGGACCAGCCGCTTGCTGGTAGCCTTCATCGGCACGAGCACGCCCGATGTCTTCGTTGACTTTAGGCCGGATTGGCGCGTGCTCGCCTTTACCATGGCCATCGCGCTGGTGACCACGATTCTTTTCGGAATGGCTCCCGCGTTCCGCGCCACTAGCGTCGCTCCGGCGGCGGCGCTCAAATCGGCCGGCAGGAATCTGGCGGGAGGCCGCGAGCGGTTCAGCCTGCGCCGCGGTCTGGTTGTGTCGCAGGTGGCGTTCTCGCTGGTGTTGCTGGTGGGAGCGATGCTCTTCGTGCGCAGCCTGAAGAACATCCTTTCGGTGGACGCCGGCTTCCAAACGGCCGGCATCCTGGAAGCCGATCTGGACTTTGGCCAACTGAAAATTCCCGCGCCGCAACGGCAAAGCTACAAGCTGAACCTGATTGACCGCTTGCGCGCGCTTCCCGGCGTCGAGGGTGTGGCGGACGCCAGTGTAGTGCCGCTCAGCGGCTTTGGCTGGTCCAACGATGTTATCTTGGCCGGCGCCACAAAACGCGCCGACGGGAACTCTCAATTCACGCAAGTGAGTCCCGATTTTTTCAACACCATGGGAATCTCCATCATAGCCGGACGCGCATTCAACGAGCGGGACACGGCCAACTCGCCCAAGGTGGCTATCGTCAACCAGAGTTTCGTGAAGAAAATCCTCAACGGCGCCAATCCCATTGGCGCGCACTTTCAAATTGAGGAAGAGGTGGGCCGTGCGCGGCCGATGTACGAGATCGTGGGATTGGTTCGCGACACGAAGTATTACGACTTGCGCGAGGAGTTTGCGCCGGAGGTCTACGTGACTACGGCGCAGGACGATCAGCCCGACGAGGGCGCGCAATTGTTGGTGCGCTCCAACCTGCCCGTCGAAACCTTGACGAAGGAGCTGAAAAGCGCGCTGGCCGATGCCAGTCCCGAGATCGGCACGGAATTCCACGTGATGCAGACAGGCATCCAGAATTCGCTGCTGCGCGAAAGGCTAATGGCCATGCTTTCCGGATTCTTCGGCGCGCTGGCCACGTTGCTGGCCATGATGGGGCTGTTCGGTGTGATGTCCAATTCCGTGGCGCGGCGCACGGGAGAAATCGGTTTGCGCATGGCGCTGGGTGCGCAGCGGCGGAATGTTACGGGCATGGTGCTGGGCGAAGCCGGCGCGATGCTGGCGATTGGCCTGATCATCGGCGCTGGGCTGACGCTGGCCCTGGGCAAAACCGCGGGCGCGATGCTCTTCGGCCTCAAGCCCTACGACCCGTTGACGATTTCGCTTTCGGCGTTGGCGCTGGCGGTCGTGGCTATCATGGCGAGTTACGTGCCTGCGCGCCGCGCTGCGCAGCTCGATCCCATGGCCGCCCTCCGCGACGAATAAAATCCTTCGGCTGGCCGGAGCGCGATTCCAAGGCACCTGATAGCGTGGCACCTGATTCGTGGCGGATGACGGGCAACCCTTCCCTAACCCGGTAAGGGAAGGTTTGCCGACAAACCATCCAGAATCTTTGGATCCGCGGCGTGGAACATGCTGCGTGGGCTATAATCACGCGCACGTATGGCGCTTAGGTCCGGAACAAAACTAGGTCCTTACGAGATCCAATCGCCGCTCGGCGCGGGCGGCATGGGCGAGGTTTATCGCGCAAGCGACACGCGGCTGGGGCGTGATGTCGCGATCAAAGTCCTGCCAGGGGCGCTGGCTCATGATGCGGACAGACTGCGGCGCTTCGAACAGGAAGCGCGCACGATTGCGGCGCTCAACCATCCGAACATCCTGGGAATCCATGACATTGGTGCGCACCACGGTGCGCCGTTTCTGGTCAGCGAATTTCTTGAAGGACAAACACTGGGGGAGAAGCTGGTATCAGGGTCGCTGCCGGTGCGGCGCGCGCTCGAATACGCCCTCGGCATCGCGCAGGGACTCGCGGCGGCACACGAGAAAGGAATCGTGCACCGGGATCTGAAACCGGAGAACGTGTTTGTCACTCGTGATGGACGGATTAAAGTGCTCGATTTCGGGCTGGCGAAGCTGGTTAGGCCGGAGGAAAACCACGAAACTGCAGTGACGCTAACCAGCCCGCCGACTTTGCCGGGCACGGTGATGGGCACCGTAGGCTACATGTCGCCGGAGCAGGTGCGGGGCGAACCGTGCGACGCCCGATCGGACATTTTTAGTTTCGGTGCAGTGTTGTACGAGATGCTCACGGGCCAACGCGCTTTCAAACGCGAGAGTTCCGCAGAAACGCTGACCGCAATTTTGCGCGAAGAGCCACCGGCGCTGAACGATACCGGCTGGCAAGGTCCGCTGGAACTGCAACGGATTCTTGCGCGATGCCTGGAAAAGAATGTCGCGCGACGATTCCAGTCGGCCAGTGATCTGGCGTTTGCCATTGAATCGCTGAGCGGAAGTTCGACTGCGAAAAGTGTGCCGCGGCCAAACCCGAGGCGAGCGTGGCTGCCGTGGGTCATAGCCGCTGCACTGCTGATAGGAACTGCGGTCTGGGAAATGGGCCGGCCGGCGGCTGCACCGGCGAACCCGCTCGAAAAAGCGCATTTCACGCGCGTGACCGACTTCAAGAGCGTGGAAGCGGCGATCTCGCCGGACGGCAGGTTTGTGGCTTTTGTCTCCAATCATGACGGCCCCTTCGATGTCTGGCTCACCCAGGTGGGTACCGGACATGTAACTAATCTGACGCAGGGAAAGGCGGGCCCTTTGCCTGGGCCTTTACGGAGTGTGGGTTTTTCGGGCGACGGCTCGGAAATTTGGATCGGCGGTGGTGATGTGGGTATGCGGGTGCGGCTGATGCTCCTGACGGGAGGTACGTCGCGTAATTTCCTTGGCGAGGAGGTCGTCAACCTGGCTTGGTCACCGGACGGCGACCGGATTGTCTACCATACCTTCGGGAATGGCGACCCCATGTTCGTGGCGGACCGCTCTGGCGCCAATGCGCAGCGGATATTCCAGGACCGGCCGGGAATTCACAACCATTTTCCAGCTTGGTCGCCGGACGGCCGTTGGATCTATTTCTCGCATGGGACACCGGCGACAGGGGAGATGGATTTATGGCGCATCGACCCGGCTGGCCGGAACCCAGAGCGCCTCACGCAAATTAATACAGACGTCGCTTATCCCACCCCGGTCGACGACCGCACGGTGTTCTACGTGGCGCGGGACGAGGACGGTTCAGGACCGTGGCTGTGGGCGTTTGATCTGAAACGCAGGGATTCGCGGCGCGTAACCGTCGGTCTCGAGCCATATACGTCGGTGCAAGCTAGCGCGGACGGCCGTAAGCTGGTGGCCACGATCAGTAATCCCATCGCGGGACTTTGGACTGTTCCGATTCTTGATCGCGTCGCCGAAGAACACGACGTAAAACCGTTTACAGTGCCGACCGAGCGTGCGCTGGCGCCGCGTTTTGGTGGCTCGTCGCTGTTTTACTTGTCTTCCTTGGGGACGGGCGACGGACTGTGGCGCCTTCGGGACGGGCAGGCGACTGAGATCTGGAAGGGCGCCGATGGCGCTATTCGGGAAACGCCCGCTGTTTCGCCGGATGGAGGTCGCGTGGCTATTGTGCTGCGGCGGAACGGGAAACGCCAACTGCATGTCCTCTCTTCAGACGGCGCCGAACTCCAGCCGATTGCAGAAGGAATACACATCCAAGGTTCGAGTTGCTGGTCGCCGGATGCAAAATGGATCGTCACTGGCGGCATCGACGCCACCGGCCCGGGGCTGTTCAAGATCCCGCTGGAGGGCGGATCGCCAGTCCGCCTGGTCGCCGGGGAAGCACTCAATCCAGTCTGGTCGCCGGATGGAAGCCTGATCGTATATGCGGGTACCAATGTGCGTACCTTCGCTCCGCTTCTGGCCGTACGCCCGGACGGAACCAGCGTCAAATTGCCCGAGATCATCTTGCGGCGCTTGGGCGAGCGCGTCCGCTTCTCGCCTGATGGCAAGAGTCTGATCTACATGGGGGGATTGCTCGTATCCCAGGATTTCTGGCTACTCGATCTCGCCTCCATGAAATCGCGCCTACTGACCCGGCTGCAGAACCTTGCCGGCATGCGGACCTTCGACGTCACACCCGACGGGAAACAAATCGTCTTCGACCGCTTACGCGAAAACTCGCAGGTCGTTATGATCGATCTTCCCAAGGAATAGCGTTATTCAATCAGGACCTGCTAGTGCTTCCTTTTTGGAAAACAGCAGGAAATTTGGTGGTATCTTCCTGTTGGCAAATGGCAGAGATGCCGGAACGGCTGCCGGCCTGCTGTTCTGAGAAAACGGCGCGGTTGTGATTTCTAATGAAAGGTCGGCAAGTGTTTGCCTGAAGCAGCCGCTTCACTTGGACCAAAACCGGCCTATTGGCCCAACGCCCCCAAAACCCGTCGTGGGCTTGCCAACTCAAATTAGTGAATGATAAAGGACGTTAACGTCAAAAACCCTGCGGTGGGGCCTTTCTGTACCGACTTGGCTCCTTGGCAGCCGGGTTTCCCTGAAACCCAGGCTCTGGAGGCAGTTGAGGAAAGCGCTTGCTATGTCCCAAAGACAGGTTGGCGATCGCGGTAGGGATACCAGTCGGCCTGGTACCCCCCGCACAGATCCGGACGGGCGCTCGTTAGCGCATCCGGTTCTTATCTCGGATGAGTAGCGGCAAAGCGAGCATCGGGGAAAGGATGGAGCACAGCCGGGTGGGGGAGCCAGCGCTTCGCCAGAGTGAGCATCCGCGTCCAGTTGATTCGGTATTTCTGGCTCCGGCGGCGAATACTATGCCACCAGCAGACCAGCACCCGATGCCGGAACAGGGATAGGCTAGCGTTGTTTCCCGGTACCGCGTAGTAGTTGAAGTACCCCTGCACGACCGACCGGAGCCATTGGCCGGTTTGGGGCACGGGATCGTGCATGCGCTTGCGGAGCTCCGGTTTTATTTGCCGCAGCTTGGCCCGCATGCGTTTGCGAATCGTCGTGCGCCGTACCATGAATCGCCCCAAACTATTCTTCCCGCTAATGTGCGTGAAGCCTAGAAAGTCGAACGTCTCGGGTTTCCCTTCCCCTCTACGTCTCCGGTTCTCTTCGGCAAATCTGCCGAACTCGATCCGGCGCGTCTTATCTGGGTGCAGTTCCAGTCCAAACATGGCCAGTCTTTCCCGTAGATTCTCCAGGAAACGATCAGCGTCCGCCTGATACTGGAATCCTACAATGGTGTCATCCGCGTATCGGATGACCACCACTTCGCCTTGCGCACATTTCTTGCGCCAGACATCCACCCAGAGGTCGAACACGTAGTGCAGGTAAATGTTCGCGAGGAGCGGTGAAGCCACCGAGCCCTGCGGCGTACCCGTCTTCGGATCCGACCATTTGCCTTCCTCCATTACTCCGGCCTTCAGCCATTTCTGGATCAGGCGCAGAATGCGAGGATCGGCGACGCGATGCTCCACGAACTTCATCAGCCAGCTTTTGTCGAGGTTGTCGAAAAAGCTTCTGATGTCGGCGTCCAAAATGTAGTTCACCTTCTTCTTCAAGAGCGCGTACGACAACGCATCCAGCGCGTCATGCTGGCTGCGCCCCGGGCGAAAGCCATACGAGAATCCGAGAAAGTCCTCTTCATAGATCTGATTGAGGATCGTGGTCACGGCGTACTGGACGAGCTTATCTTCCAGGGCCGCGACTCCGAGTGGACGTTGCCGTCCATCTTCTTTCTTTATGTAGACTCTTCTCGAAGGCAGCGCTCGATACGCTCCACGATGAACCCGGCCATGGAGATCAACTATCCGATCCTCAAGTCCGGTCTCATACTCCTGCCAGGTGACCCCGTCCACGCCGGGGGCGGCTTTCCTCTTTAGTGAGTAAAAGCTTTCCCGCAGCAGATCGACGGTCAGATGGTGGAGCAGAGCGGTGAACTTCATCTCCTTATTTTCCCGTGCTGCTTTCCGCACGCCTGCCAACCCCTGGGGCACGCCCTTCCCGCTCTGAGTCGGGTACGTGTTAGGTTGACCTGCGTTCTCCTTGATCGACGGCCTTCCCTCCTCACTCTCCGCCAACGGTCTTCTGTCTTTGTTCGAATGATTCATCGGTACTAAACCGTCGTGTGACTCCTCGGGGACGTACATGCGGGCCGTGCGGCTATCGCCTTCTCCCACCGTCCTGCTGCCTGGTTTTGCCACAGGTGTCTCCGAGGTCTCCCGGTTCTCGTGCATGAAGCTTCTAGGCGTGTCTGGGGTCTTCGACTACGCCGGACTGAGCAGGAACTCGCGATAGCGCTTCTGCTCATGTTGCCTGCCGCGACGTTATAAGACGGCGGCGTCCGGATTGTAAATTTTCGGAGCTGGATACCCACCCCGCCTAGCCCCTGCCTACGCTTCGCTGAGTCCCTCACGGTGTCAGCGCAAGACTCGGGGCCGAGCAGATCGCTAGTCTTTACTCGTAAGGCTCTTTCATCCTCTGCTTCATGCCGGTTTATCCCGGCGCACATAGCGTCCTTTATCATTCACTACGGGTGTTGGCAAGCTGAATGAGCTTTGGGCACTGCTCGCGCCACGGCGGCGATAGGAACAAGAGTGTAGAGCCTCTCGATCACCCCAGTAAGCTGCATTTCAATCGTGCCGTAGAGCGCTGATTGGATCGATCCTCGAGGCACGACGGGCAGGCGCAAAAGCTGCGGAGAGCGACACCGCTGTCAAAAGCACAGCTGTACTCACGACGCTGAGCGCGTCCGTACTTCCCAGGCCGTACAGCATGACTCGAATGAATCGAGTGAGCCACAGAACCGCAATTAGACCAAGAATGGTGCCTGCGGTTGTTAGCCAAAACGCCTCGCCCAACACGCGAGAGAGGACCTGGCCGGGCGGGGCACCTAAAGCAATGCGCAGGCCGATTTCCCCGGTCCGAGTATTGACCGCGTACGCCATTATTCCGTAGATACCAATGCTGGCAAGCACCACTGCCAGCAGACTGAAACCTCCCGCAAGCTGAGCAAGAGCGCGTTCGTCCGCCAGCGTAGAACGGACTTGCTCGTTCATGGTGCGAACATCAATCATTGGCAGATCGCGATCGAGAGATTCGATGGCTGTTCGAACTCCTGTCAATACGCTGGCCGGGTCCGCGATGGTGCGCAGTTCAATCATCATGCGCCCTGGTCCGTTCACCTCTTGCACATAGGGGACATAGAACGTAGGAGGAGTCTCGCTGCGCAAATCCGCGTATCGAGTGTCTGCCGCGATCCCTACGATCTGGATCGCGCCATTCACGTCTTCCGGATCCGTCTCGAAGGTCTTACCAATGGGATTCTCGTTGGGAAAGAATTTCTCTGCGAGGGCGCGATTTACGACTGCGACTTTCGGTGAGGCCGCGGTGTCATGGCGGTCCAATCCACGTCCCTGCAGAATTGCGATACTGAGCGCCTGAAAGAATTCCGCGCCCACGCCATTGGTTTGAACGCGAGCCGGATCTTCTTCCCGCGGGCGGCCCAGCACATGGAAAGTCGATCCCGAATGCCCATCGCCCATGATGCCGATGTTGCTGGCGGTCACCAAGCGAACTCCGGGAAGAGACGCCAGCTTTTCCTCCAACCGTTCGAAAAAGGCCGTCGTTTCCGCATCGCTGTAGCGGGCGCGCGGTAGGCTGAGACGGAAAAGCAGGATGTGGTTCGATTCGAAGCCCAGCGGAATACGATTGAGGTTGACCAACGTGTGCACGAAGAGTCCAGCGCCCATGAGCAAGGTCGCCGAGAGCGCAATCTGACCGGTCACAAGAGCTTTGTCAAACCAAAGCCGATCGCGATTGACGGTGGCGCCTCCCGATTCGCGGAGCCCGCAAGAGACGGCCATTCGCGTCGCCCTCCACGCAGGCGCCAGTCCGAAGAGGATGCCGGTAGTGAGTGAAATTCCCAGGTTGAACAGAAGCACGCGCCAGTCGAACTGTACTTGGGCGAGCTCCAACTGCGGCGAATTCGTTAATAGTCTCGGGACGATATTGCGCCCCAGATAGCTGAGCAACAAACCGGCTGTCCCACCGAAGCTGGAAAGCAACACGCTCTCGGTCAGCATTTGCCGGGCGATACTTCCACGACTGGCTCCCAGGGCCATCCGTGTGCTCAGCTCACGCTGTCTGGTTGCAGAGCGCGCAAGGAGTAGATTCGCCAAATTGAGACAGGCCAGCAGCAAAACTAACCCTGCCAGCGTGAGCAGCACATACGACGGCCGCGCGTATTTTCCTCGCAAATAGTCCAACCCGCGGTCCCCCGGCGCGAACTGCAAATGAAATCGATCAAGATCGCCAGTGCTCTTTAGAATCGGCATCGCCGTTTGACGCAGAGTTGCATCGAGCTCGGTCTGAGCCCGCCCCTCGGAAACGTCAGGACGCAAGCGAGCGAGGATCTGTACCCACCATGACTGCGGATTGTCGAGGAGAGAGACACTCCCGTTCTGTGCCCTAGGCAGAATGAGAGGCTGCATGGTGAGCGGGACGAAAATCTGCACCGAGATTCCCATCTGCAAGCCTGCAAAACGCCCGCTGCTGATGCCCACGATCGTCACCGGGACGCCATTCAATGAAATTGCTTTCCCGAGAACCAGAGGAGACCGCGCGAATCGCTGCGCCCAAAATCCATCGCTGATAACAACCACCGGCCCACTACCGGGCGCAAGATCGTCGGCCGGGCTCAACGTCCGGCCCAACTCCGCTTTCACGCCCAGGGATTGAAAGGCATTGCCACTGATCAGTTCTCCGCTGATCATATCCGCGTGTCCGTCGATCGTTGCGGTCATCGGAGCGTCTTTGAAAGCGATGAGTGCCTCAACTGCGTCAGCTCTCTTGCGCATCTCCTCAAGCACGGGATAAGAGAAGCCGTTACCGGTAAGTCCGCCGGAATCGTTCGGTCCGACATCTCCCCACACCGGTGGAATCGGTTGTTCATGACCGCTAACCCAAGTCAGCATCCGCAGTTGATGAGGGCTCGTCACTGGCAGCGTGTCGAACAGGACTCGTTTTGCCACAGTAAAGATCGCGGTATTCGCACCGATGCCGAGGGCTAGCGAGATAATGGCTACGCACGTCAAAATGGGATTTCTCTGCAACTGACGCATGCCAAAGTGCAGATCCCGGGACAACGTGGCGACGATGGAAAAGGTGCGTTGTTCGTGGTGGCGCTCTCTCAGCAGAGTGGCATTCCCGAATTGCCTACGTGCCGCTGCCTCAGCATCCCGGGGCTCCATACCCCGAAGGATGAAGCGTTCTTTCAGCAATTGGATGTGGAGTTGGATCTCGTCTTCCAGTTCCACATTCGTCCGCTGGTGACGAAAGAACTGCTTCAGCTTTGCCATGAGTACGCGAATCCGAATGGCCATGGCTATCGCTCCCCCTGAAGGCTAAGCACACGTGCAATGACGCCGGAGATTCGCTCCCAATTCTCCGTCTCGATCGTGAGTTGTTTCAGACCGCTCTTGGTGATCGAGTAATATCTCGCCTTTCGGCTGTTCTCCGAAACGCCCGACTTGGCGGTGATCCAGCCTTGCTGCTGCAACCGCAACAACGAGGTATACACTGTGCCTTCATTCAACTTCAGCACATCCTCGCTTATCTGCTCGATGCGTCTCGCGATTCCGAACCCGTGTTGTGGGCCGAGTGCGTGGAGGGTCTTAAGAATCATCAGGTCGAGAGTGCCTTGCAGAACCTCGGACTTTTCGGTCATATCCGTCCTTTGCACAGCCCAAAGGTAGCACCGGGACCTTTGGAATGTCCATAGGAAAATTGAGGCTACCTCTCTGTGCTGCTGTGTGTGCAGTGACGAGAACAGGGCAAGTCACTCATCGAGCTTGCTCTGTGCTCTGAATTAGGGGACAGGTCCTCGGAAACGGGCATGTGTGTACGAATCTGGCGCGGCATAGCGTCCCGTGAGGAGATTAAATCACTTGCACGACCCGCCGAAGCCCCCACGCGCCCCGCGCAGCCAAACAGTTGCCAGGCTGTTAACCCGACGAGAAATCATCATCGTGGGACAATTGGTTCCAAAATCCATCGCTACTTGCCAAAGCAGATAGTGAATGATAAAGGACGCTATCGTCAGCGTCGCGCCCCGGCCAGCACCTGCAACCCTTCACGCAGTGTCGGCAGCGACTGAAATTCCGAGTCGATCATTCACCGCATCTTGCAGCTTCTGTTTGCTTCCGATGTACCGGGGGCAACAGGGCCCAGGAATTTGGCCGTTGCGAACACACCTTCAGAGCGGGCACAGATTGGCCGGTTATGGCGATCATGCACTCACCGAGATCCGCCGATTCAGATTGCCGAGACGCCGCCGTCGACAGACAACTCCACCCCATTCACGAAGCTCGAATCGTCTGAAGCAAGAAACAGCGCGACCGTCGCAATCTCAGGACGACCCATCTTTCCCCGCGGGATCAGGGATTCGAAAATCTCCCTCGTCTCCTTGTCGAGTCGCTGGGAATCCGGTGTGTCGATCTGTCCCGGGCTCAGCACGTTCACCCGGATATTCCTGCCCTTCAGTTCGTTGAGCCACGTGCGTGCGAATGAGCGCTAGGATCTGAGAGCGCTTGGGAAGGCGCGGCTTTTGAGATGCCCCAGCCGGGAGATCCAAGTTGGTCCCCATATCGTATCGACGAACACTGACTCGTCGGGCGAAGTAGGTCATACGCTGATTTCGTTGGGGTCTTCTACCGCCAAATGAAGATCGCGATGCGCCTGCTGGATGCGGTCCACTTCCGATGCCTGAACGCGCGCGGCACGCTGTTTACAGTTCAGAAGGCGTTGCCGCTGTTCAAGGTATTCGCTGACCTTACGAATCGTACCGTGTGGTGTCAGTGTCCCTGCGTTAGAGCCTGGGGCTCGCGGCAGTCTCGGAGGCCCGCGCCAGTGCTTGCGTGTCGATATACTCCCGGATGTTCGTCAGTTTGCCATTTCGAACGGTAATGTCGAAGACCCAATGGTCCTCGAACGTCCTGTTCGTGGCTTTGATTCTCCCTGTAGCGAAGCCGACGACCAGAACCCGGTCTCCCTGCGCTATGAACTCGGGGGGCTCTGGGTAGGAAGTTTCCACCGTTTCGTTAGCCTTCTGAAGTACATTCTCCAATCCCGCGTGCCCGCGGTGCGTGCCGGCCAGCGGCCAGTCCTCGCCCGGAACGATCCACTCGATATCTTCGGCAGACAACGCCAGCAAACCTTGCTTATCGCGGCGGCCGAGCGCCGCAAGAAAATTCTTCACAATCTGGACATTCTTTTCGATGCTCATCGAAACCTCTCCTTTTCCCTTACATCAAGTGTGTCCGATCTAGTCGGACGTTTCGGAACCATTCTTCTCGGGCCAAATCACACGGTGGACGATCGATTACTGCCTCTTCTTGAACAAATCCTGGAAGATGAGCAGACCCCAAGTGCGGCCGCGCGCGTGCACCAGCGCGCCACCCTCGTCGAGTTTTCCCAGCTTGACGGGTGCGAACCCGAGTTGTTTGGCCAAATCCGCCACGGGAGCGATCGCGCCCTCGTCGTCGCTCGACAAAAAGACAACCCGGTGCCCACCCTCGACGATCGGATCGCCAGCCAGGGTGGCCGCAACCAGGTGATTGAAAGCTTTCACGAGCTTGGCGCCGGTGAACGCCTTCGCGACGAAGGCGGAGGACGGGAGGCCGTCCAGCTCTCCAGGGAGAACTCCAAACGCGTTCGTCGCGTCGATGACTGTCTTGCCTTCCCACCTAGGCAGGGCCTTCGCAACCTCGCGATGTTCCTCGAACGGGACCGCCGGGATGATTGTGTCGGCCTCGAGTGCATCCCGCAGCGACTTGGCGACGACCGTGGGTCCAATCGCCCGAGCCTCCGGTGCCAACGCCTCGGGCGGCCGGCGACTCGCGACTGTCACGTTGATGTTTTTACGGGCGAAGGCGAGG
>Ga0302325_10012605_pt1 | contig 18124 bp, 10 predicted proteins | sample Palsa_T0_2_FD_201948 | JGI IMG/M metagenome (GOLD analysis project Ga0302325, IMG submission 201948) | Peat permafrost microbial communities from Stordalen Mire near Abisko, Sweden - Palsa_T0_2 | ecosystem: Environmental > Terrestrial > Soil > Palsa > Peat permafrost | place: Sweden: Abisko...
GAGGAAGCATGCCCTTGTTGTCGGCGGCATAGGCCATGGTTGCGATGGCAATCTGCCGCAGATTCGATTCGCATGCCACGACCTTGGCTTGTACCCGAGCGCGGCTCAGTGAAGGAAGCAATATGGAAATCAAAACAGCGATGATCCCAATCACCACCAGCAGTTCAACCAGCGTGAACCCCCGGGTGCATCTTGGAAACAGCTTGGCGGCCATGTGAGTTCTACAGAAAAATCGGCTCGGCAACACAACGAGCGAGCCGTTCCCTGGAGAATGAACGGCTCGCCGGTCCGGCGTTGCCCAATACGTTGCCCAAGGCCTGACAGGGCGCGTTTGACACGGCCAGATTGAGTTCTATACCCCGGCCGACGCAATCGAATTGATGGCCCGGCGACGGCGACGCAGCATGGAGACGCCGCCCAGCGCGAGAAGGCCAAGGCTACCGGGCTCGGGGATGGCCTGGAGCATCAACGTCACGTCGCCGCCGTACGCTATATTCATGTCGATGGTAACGCCATAGGTGAAGCCGTTGCTGGCGACAACCGTGCCACCCGACAGATTCGCGAACGTTCCCTGCACCGGCACGTTGGAGGTGACAATCGTGTACGACTTGCCGATCGTTGACATGGTGCCCGTGCCTACGTCAGTTACCGAGAGTAGAGCGCCAAGTGAAGTGCCGAAAGACGCAACACCGCTCACCGCCAGCACCGAGTTCAAATTGGTATCACTGTTGAGCTTGGCAACAAAGGTTGCGTTATCCGCCAGGCTGGTCGTGCCGGTGGAGAGCGTGGCATAAGGAGCTGCGATACTGCCGGGAATTAGTTTGGTATTGGACACAAGGTTGACCGCGCCGCTAATCGTTCCGCTGCCGGCCAGCGTTCCTCCGTTGACATTCACCGTGCCGGTGCCGGTGCCCGAGCCGCTCGGATTGTTGACGTACAACGTGCCCGAAGAAACCGTTGTGCCGCCGCTGTAGCTGTTGCTGGAATTGGTCAGCGTCCAGGGGCCCGACCCGCTTGCGACCAACGCTGTGCTGCCGCTCAGACTGCTGTTGACAAAGCTGGGGTCCGTGATCGCCGCCGCGAGAACGCCGAAGCCGCTTCCAGTTAGAGTCAGCGTCCTATTGCCGCTGGCGGTGTACCACACCGGCGCGGTATTGCTAAAAGTAAGAGTGCCCGAACCGGAGGCGTCGAGCGTGCCACCATTAACCCCGACGGTGAACGTCCTGTCGGTGGATTGCGTGCCGCCGGTATACTGAAGAGAGCCGCCATTGATAGTCAGGGCGTTGGCGGTGCTTGGTGACTGGCCGATGCTGCTGACGGTATTCCCGTTGGCGAGAATGTTGACGCTTAGCGTGCCGCCGTTGATGAACGTTGCGCCGGTATAGGTATTGGTGCCGGTAAGAAGCAGTGTGCCGGCGTCGGTCTTGGTAAGCGGCCCGTATGCGGGCGTCGACAGCGAGGAGGAACCCACGTTGGTGTCACTGATAACGCCCGCGATGGTGAGCGTGCTGCCGCCAACCACGTCGATGGTCCCGCCGCTGCCACCAAGCACCACGTTTCGGTTGTTCGTCCCCGCTGCGCCATTGAACAAGCCCATGGTCGTAGTTACCTGGAGCGTGCCTCCCTCGAGATTCAAAGTAGCGCCGGTTGCGGCCGCGCCCAGATTTGCATCGGAGCTGATGCTGGTGACGCCGCCGTCAAGATAAGTCTGACCTGTGTAGGTGTTGACCCCAGCAAGGATCAGGGTTCCCGAGCCGCCCCTGGTTAGGGAGCCCGAACCACTGCTGGAAATTGGCGCGCTAATGGTCAAGCTTCCCGATCCCAATTGCTGAATGACCAGATCGGTTGCAGTGCTGGCCAGCGACCCTGCGCCACTGATCGTATAAGTATCGGAGCCGTTATAGAGCAATCCACCATTGGTCAGCGTCAGATTCGCTCCCAAGCTCAGAGATTGAGGATTTCCCGTGGTGCTGGCGATGGTGAGCGAGTTGACAGCGTCTGCCGAGCCGACGCTTCCACTTCCCGTGAGCAGATAGTTAGTCGAACTCGAATCGCCGCTGCCTGCGAATGCGGAACCGGGCGCATAGGTGGAGAGGGGGTTGGGTGAACCGCCAGTGGTCGTCGCGTAGCCGCTTCCGTAGGTAATGCGCGCACCATAAGTTCCATCTGCCAGCAGCGAGTTGGTCGTTGTTACCACATCTGTCCCCGATCCGGTAGTGCTGATATTCAACACGCTGCCCGCGGCGGTAGCGGTGATCGCTGCGAGGTTCAGGGTGAGTGTATTGCTTGCACCGTTGGCGTTCATCACGATCGCGCCGCCGCCCGAGCCGATGGTAGTTCCATTGCCGGCGAAGGTCTGGGTGGAGCTTGAGCCTGAACTGCTGTTACCCAACAGTGAGAGCGTACCTCCCTGCGCAATGCCGAAGGTGGTCGTGGCGGGCAGCAGGCTTAGCGTGGGGTTGACCGAATAGTTTAACTGCAGCGTCCCGCCGAAGACGCTGTAAGTGGCCGCCGTCTGGTATGCCGCGCCTGCTGTCCCGGCAGTATCAAGGGCGGTCGAAATGCCGGTGAGCACGAGGCTCCCTGTGCCGGTTTTGATCATCGAGCTGGGCTGGGCCCCGGTACCGGTGCCGTTAAAGATTCCCCCGGCAAGGGTCTCGCTGGGAATGTTGGCGCTGCCGACAACCCACAGCACGTCGTGACCGCCAGAGGTGGCCGTCCCGCCGAGTCCGGCGGTAGTACCCGTGGACTGAACTCCACCAATCGAAATGACTGTGGTGCCGTTTCTTGGGTAGATGGTCGCGGTACCAGACCCCATATTGAAGTTGGTAAACGGATTCCAGACAGTCGAGTTCCCCGTCGTACTGATAATGCGAATCCCGTTGTTATTTGCTCCCCAATTAACGGTGCCACCGAAGTTGGCGAACATGCTCGCTGTGCCCGCATAGTTTGTATTGAGCTGCTGCGAGGTCGTGTTCCAATTCAGATTACCGTTGCCGTAGAAATCGGCGGTAAGCGTGCCGTTGCTCGATGCAAACGACGACGTTCCTGAATTCACGTAGATGAGGTTCCCTGCGGCGAGCGTCTGGGTAGTCGTCAGGCTGGCCCCATTGTTCAGCACAAATCCTGCTGTCGACGACTGGCCGATGTTGACACTGAGCGTTCCGGCGTTGATCAGGACCTGCCCGGCGAAGGTGTCGGCAGTGGTTTGCAGGGTGAGCGTGCCCCCGCCGTTCATCACGAACGTGGTGGTGCCAGAACTTCCACCTGCCAGTACGGCGCCGACAAGGAGCGAACTGCCCGGGGCGACAAAAACGCTGGCCCCGACACCAGCGCTGTTGGTCGTGAGGACCAGTGAGGTTGTCCCGGCCCCGATGGTGACGGCGCCGGAGGCGTTATCGTAGATGCTGTTGACGTTCGCATTGGCGGTGAGATCATCGGTCGCCGTATAGGGGCCGGTTCCACCAAAGAGCAATTGGCCGTTGGAGTCGCCCGTTGTGGAAGGGGGTGGGAAAGTCGGGGTAAAGCCGGTGGAGAAGTTACCCGTAGTGTTCTGATAAGCATACGTCGTGTCAGAAGTGATCGTCTGACCGACCGCCGTGTGCGCAAGGCCTATTCCCGTCACCGCACCAACGGCGGACAAGACAGCATGAAATGTTCGGCGATTACGTAGGCGCGAACGGGTAGGGATATTCCGCATCTGCATTTCCTCCGCAGGAACTGTTTGAGCAGGGCGGACGCACTTATACCCTCACGATATGGAGATCGCGCCCGGATGCCCGTGTGCAATGCTCGCACAGATCCATATATGAAGCAACACGAATGTCGTCGCATTTCACTTCACTTTTGTCACATTTTGACCATTTTGGCACCGCATTTTAACGTTTCGACCCATGGAAATGGTCTGGATCAGCCCGAAAACCGGTATCATCGCATAACACCTTTTCATGAACAAAAAGGCAAGACTTCTGCGGCCGCGCCGTGGTCGCAAATGGAGCGATCAGCGTACCTGCCCCGAAGCGAAACCGGCAAGCGCCTGCACCACGCGCGAGATCACCCCATTCCAATCCCCTCGTTCCTGCTGGCGAAAAAGCCGCATTGACGGATACCAGGGATTATCCGTGCGATCGAGCAGCCATCGCCAATCCGGCACGAATTGCAACATCAACCAGACCGGCCGGCCCAATGCACCGGCCAGATGCGCGACGCTGGTGTCGGTGGTGATGATCAGATCCATCAGGCACATCACCGCGGCCGTGTCGGCGAAATCGTGCAGCTCTAGTGCGAGGTTGATCAGGCTCAGTCCCGCCGGTGGATGATCGACTTGCCGCTGGGCATCGCCTTTTTGAAGACTGTAAAAAGCCGGACCGGGCACGTTCGCCAGGGGGGAGAGGCGATCCAAAGTGATCGAGCGCGTTCGATCGCCATTGAAGGCGGGGTTCCCCGCCCAGGAAAGGCCGACTTTGGGACCAGTCGCGCGATCGCCCAGCTTCTGCCGCCACGATTGGAGCAACTGTTGATCTGGAAAAAGATACGGCACATCAGCAGGAATCGTCTCAAGCGTCGTCTTGAACACCGCCGGCAGACTTACCACCGGACAATGCAGATCAAAGGCGGGTAGGGGCTGGTCGCGCACGATGACGCGGAATCCGCCGGGAAGGGTCTGAAAGATTCGCTCAAGCTCTGGCTGACATTCAATGATGGTATTGGCGCTCTGATCCTTGAGAAAAAGCAGGTAGCGAATGAATTGCAGACTATCGCCAAACCCCTGTTCCGCGTGGACCAAAAGTGTGCGATCTTCCAGCGGACCGCCATCCCACTGCGGCTTGGCGAAGCTCCGCTTCTGCGTGGCGAAGTCCCAACATTTCCATCGCCACTCATATTCCTCCCAGCCTTCATGCAAATGACCCAGCGCCAGCAGCACCAGCGCCAGATTCTTATGGGCTTCGGCGTAATTTGGCGCAATGGCGATGGCCTGGCGATATGCGGTAATTGCCTCATTGAGCTCTCCTTTGGATCTCAACGCATTGCCCAGATTGCTGTAGGCCTCAAAGTAAGTCGGCCGCGCCGCGATCGCCCGCCGGTAGGCGAGGATCGCCTCGTCCAATTGGCCCCGCTCCATCAACGCGTTGGCCAGGTTGCTGTGGACTTCGGGCAAGCGGGGGTTGATGGCGATTGCCCGACGATGTGCGGCGATCGCCTCATCGAGCCGACCCTTGCTCTGGAGCAATATCCCCATATTGCTGTGAGCCTCGGCCAGCTTTGGATCGAGCCCGATTGCCTCGCCAAAGGCCCTGATCGCTTCATCGTGCAGTCCTCTGTCGGCCAGGACATTGCCGAGGTTGTACTGGGCCCTGGGCAAGTCGGGTCTGAGCGCAATCGCCCTGCGCAAAGCGATGATCGCTTCATCGTGTTCTCCCGCTTCTCTGAGCGCATTGCCGAGATTGTTATAGGCCTCGGCGTAGCCCGGGTGGTAAGCGATGGCCTGCCGAAACGCCGCGATCGCCTCTCCGCGCTCTCCCTTGGCTTGAAGGGCGTTGCCCAGATTGTAGTGCGCCACTGCGAAGTTGGATCTGCTGCCAATAGCCTTGCGAAACGCGCTGATCCCCTCTTCGAATTGCCCCTTGTCTTTGAGCGCATTGCCCAGGCTATTGTAAACGTCGGCGTCGTCGGGAGCGAACGAAAGTGCCTGCCTAAACGCCGCGATGGCTTGATCCCCATGCCCCTGCCCCTGCAACGCGATGCCCAGATGATAATATGCCTGGACATCGTTGGGCCGGACTTTTGTCGCCTGTCGGAAGATATCCACCGCGACGTCATTCCTCCCCGACTGCAGGGCGAGCACGCCCAGATTGTACATCGCATCGGCATGCCCCGGCTGTTGTATCAACACTTGCCGGTAAAGCTGCTGGGCCTCCTGCAACCGTCCCGCTCGATGGTGCTGTAACGCGAGATCGAAGGCTTGTTGGATCGTGAGCTGAGCCATGTCGCGGTTTGATTAGTATCTGCGGAGTCTGGTGATCGCGAAGAGCCCGCACATCGATCCCGCAAGGCCGATTGATGTTACATAATTTGTTAAAATGTTACATCGCCGGAGCACCGTATTGTTGCTATTTCGCTTGTTAATTATTGAAGATTAATAATTTGCGAGATGTTACATCGCGAGAAATTGCCGGGGCATGTAAGATGGCCGTGAAACAAGCGTCTGAACTGGCGAGCCGTTTCTGTGCGCGTCGGCGATTCAAGAGGATAGGTCTGCGCCACATGCCCCACGGCGTGCAAATCCTCGCTGGCCTGATCAGGGCGTGGGAAGTTCTTGCGAAATTCCGCGAAATTGAGCGCAGGTGCGAAGGTTGGGCTAACGCGGCGGAGGGGCGAATTGTTGAATGCAAATTTCAGATTTCAAACGGTACGTCGACTGCGTTCGACACACCAAGAGGCCGGTCTTTGCTCTTCTCTCGTCGGGTGTTTGGCCCGATTCTGCACTGAAATGCTTCGCGTTCAACGACGATTACAGCTTTGGCATCCTCCAATCTTTATCACACTGGATTTGGTTTGTGACGAAATGATCAAAGCTAACATATGAGATATGCGGGGCACCAAATAACACGACGCGCCGGGAGTGAACCGGCGCGTCGCGGGGTTGCTTTGGGATGAATCCTTCGCCTTACGCGGCGAGCAGGCTGCTGTTGGCGGCGATGCTCATCGGCGAGGTGGTTTCCGCCCAGCTTCCGGTGGTTAATACGGTGACCGGAACGCTGCTGATCACTTGGCCGGAGCTGTTTGTGACCATGACGGTGAAGTCAAATTGCCATCCAGCATGCAAGCCGGTGATCGTGGCGGTGGTCGTGCTGCCGTTGACGCTGATCGTCGGATAGAGCTGACGGCCGACCGTGGTGATCACGCCGATCTCGGCCGACACCTGATCGGTGCCGGTGTTCACCCAGGACAATTGCACGCTGGTGTCGGAGAGCACGGTTGCCACTACGCTCCCAACCGTTCCGGTTGCCGGGCTGTCGACGATGGTGGCGGGCGGGGTGACGGCGGTGGAAGCGAGGACGGTTGGGTTGCCGGCGGTGGCGACGCAATAGCTGCCGGTGGTCTGGGCCGTAACCGTGCCGCTGCTGACGGTGGAACCGTCGGTGGCGGTGCCGGTCACAGCAAAGTCGAACCGCCAACCGGCATGCAGGTTGCCGATCGTGATGGAAGACACGTCGCCGTCCACCGTGACGGGCAGGAACATCTGGCGGCCCTCTGTGGTGATGATACTCACCTCCGCGGACGTCAAAGTGGCCGTAGTGGTCCAGGAGAGCTGGATGGTGTTGTCACCCAGCACCGTTGCGGTCAGGCCCGTGATGCCGTCGGGGGTGGTACCGGCGGGCGGCGTGGCCGTGGGGGGATTGACCATCGTGGGCGGAGTTAGAAGCGTCGGCGTGCCAGTGCTGGTAGCCATTGGATTACCGGACGTTTGCGCCGTGACCACCGCGCTATTGACGGCGGTTCCCGAACTGGTCTTGCCAGTTACTTCGAAGTCAAGCTGCCAGCCCGAGTGCAGACCGACGATCGTCGCGCTGTCGGAATTGTCGGCGATCGAGATTGAGCCGAACTGCTGGCGACCGACGGTTGAAATAATGCTGATGGAGGCATCGGTCAACGAGCTGGCGTTGGTCCAGGTCAGCTTGACGCTGGTGTCGGAGAGCACCGTCACAACCAGACCGTTGATCCCATTAGCGGTCACGACGGGCGTGGTCGAGACCGGCGAGATTGAAACCGGCGGGGTTGAGACCGGCGGGGTTGAGACCGGTGGGGTCGAGACGGGTGGGGTCGAGACGGGCGTAGTCGAGCCGCCAGTGTAATTGTTGGTGTTGGCAGGCGCAGTGGGCGCATCTCCCACATTGGCGTCCGCGGTGGAGTTGACGTTGTTGACCGAGCCAACGACGCCGTTGGGGCCTGGCTCGCCGACGTAATTACCCCACATGGCCCCGCCGTACGTCTTGTTATTTTCGACGAGCACGTTGGGATTCATCGCCGATACACCTTCGGCCCAGTTGCCGACGATGGTGTTATTGGAAACGGTGAGATCGTAGCCGCCGGCTTCAATGGCATACCCGAAGCGATTTACACCGCTGCCATCGGCCTGGCCCCACGAGCTGCCGGGTGCCATGTTGGCATCAATATAGTTGTCGGCGATGACGGTACCGTACGAGTACATGTTGGCGACGGACATGCCAAAGCTGTTGTACCACGGGTTGACCCAGTCATAGAAGGTATTGCCGATTACCTTCAGGCCGGTGCTTGCTGAGTATCCCTGTATCTCCTGCCCCATGCGGTGGAGGTAGGTTCCATAATTGTAGCTGAAGCTGCAGTTGTTCTGCGGCTCCTCGAGATGACCGCCGTCGTTGACGTTGTAGAGGGTGTTGTAATTGAGCTGGGCGCCGGTCGAATACCAGATTTCCCAGTCACGATTCGAGTTGGGCGAATCGTGGAAATAGTTATGCGTGATCTGCAGGTTATTGTTCGCGATGGGAATGTAAATGCCTTCCACGAGCGTGCCATTGGAGGACGCTCCACCGCCAAATTGCAGGGCATCGTTGGTGATCGTGAGATTGTTGTAGTCCGACCCATAATACGCAGCGACTATCCCGTGCGTGCTGTGCAGGTCCAGGCCGGTGATGGTGACGTTTGAATCGTTGCCATCGAGCATGAATCCATAGAGATCGCCGTCGGTGAGCGTGAAGTTTATGTGCGAGCTGTTGCTGCCCAAGCCGGCGATCGTTACGCCGGAGGGGACATTGAGCGCGCCGCTGATGTCGAAGGTGCCCGCGGGGACCGAGACGGTGTCACCGGGCTTGGCGGCATTGAGAGCGGCCTGGAAAGCAGCGCGGGAATCGCTGCCATTGCTTCCATTTGCGCCGAAATCCGTGACGCTGATGACGGTCATCAACTGGCGCGTCTCCAAGGTTTCCATGGTGATCGCGTCATTCAATGCCTTCTGATTGCGACCCCGTGCCTTGCGGCTGCGGGCGGCATGCAGGCTGGTGCCAGTATTATTGTTAAAGTTCTTTCTCATATACGACCCTCCAAAAAACTCTTGCCGTCCCACTCATAGCGGCCGCTTGATGCGTACCCGCGGGGCCGGAACCTTCGGACTTCCTGAAACACGCTGGAGGGGGGAACACGGCAGGCTCTTATGGCCATTTCTCCCAGTCTCCGCAGGTTGAATCGGAGGGAATTGAGCGGGGCTGAGTAATCTGCGGGAGTAAATCCGCGAGCGCAGGTCCCAATAACATCGCCCGCGACAGTACTGCCGTCGCTTGTCGGCATAGGCCGGATAGAGCGACGACCCATAATGCGGTGAACTACGCAGAGCGCCGGGAAGGCTGGAATGCGGCACCGCATTTCCGGCAGGTGACGCTCCGCATGCCTACTGGTGGGAGGCTCAATGAAGCAGAAAGGCAGGACGCGCTGATGACGTGGCGGAACTCTGAGTTGATCAGATCGTTTCGGCCCGCGCGGTTATTGGACTATCATTTGCCGCATGCCCGAACCTGAGATGATTCATGCTTCGGTCCTGGTCGTTGATGATGAGCGCGAACATGCGCAGGTCATGTGCGAGGCGCTGACCCGCCAGGGGCATCGCTGTGACATCACGTACAATCTCGCCGAAGCGGCCGCGAAGCTGGCCAAGAGAAAATATGACGTGGTCGTCACCGACCTGATGATGGAGGGGAAGCGCGAAGGGCTGGATGTGCTGCGAGAGGCGCGCCATCTCACCCCCCCGCCGCCCGTTTTGCTGGTAACCGCTCATGCGGACATCCCAACGTGCAAGCAGGCTCTGGCCGAAGGCGCGTATGACTACATCGAAAAGCCGCTGGATCTGGATTACTTCCGCGCGCAGGTGAATCGGGCGGCCGAGAAGAGCGCGCTGCAACAGCAAAACCAGGTCATGGCCGAGCAATTGGCGACGACCGCGGGGTTTGAAGGCATCATCGGCAAGAGCAGGCCCATTCAACAGGTGATCCAGACCGCGCGCCAGGTGGCGGCAAGCGATATCCCCGTTCTGATCATGGGCGAAAGCGGCACGGGAAAAGAGCTGATCGCCCGCGCCATTCACATCAACAGCCGGCGTCGAAAGCAGCGCTTGGTTGCGCTGAATTGCGCCGGATTGAGCGAATCGATTCTGGAGGATGAATTATTTGGCCACGTCCGCGGCGCGTTCACCGGCGCGCACGGCGACCACGAGGGCAAATTCGAATATGCCGATCGCGGAACGTTGTTCATGGATGAGATTGGCGATATGCCCGGCGCCATGCAGGCCAAGCTGCTGCGCGTGCTGGAGAATGGCGAAGTGGTGCGTGTAGGGAGCAACGAGCCGATCAAAGTGGATGTCCGGCTTATCAGCGCAACCAATCGCGATCTGGATGAAATGGTCGCGGAGAAGCAGTTTCGCGAGGATCTGTTTTTCCGAATCAAGGGCGTGACGATCCATCTGCCTCCGTTGCGCGAGCGACGGGAAGACATTCCGCTACTTACATACTATTTCCTTCAGCAGGCGGCCGAGCGCTACGGAAAGGTAAACGAAGGCCTCAAGCCCGAAACGCAACAGTTGCTGATGGGCTATTCCTGGCCCGGCAATGTGCGGCAACTGAAGAACGTGGTGGAGAACATGGTGGTTCTCTCACCCCCGGGGGAGTTGGGTCCGGAAAGTCTCCCACCAGAAATCCGCCCCGCGACGGGCGCACCGACTGGCGGCATGAACAATCTGGTTGGCATCAGCATCGAACAAGCCGAGCGCGAATTGATTCGCAACACACTGAAGATGGTCAACGGCAACCGCGAACAGGCGGCGAAGATTCTCGGGATTGGGGAGAGAACGTTGTATCGGAAGATTAAGGAGTATGGGATGTGAGCGGACTGGTGGCTTGAGCGACCAGTTGCCGCAACCCGTGTGGGCACCATCAAAAATGGGCCTTGACCTGATCGCCGATTTATTTAATAATCAATTCCGTGGAATTTCGCTGGAACGGCTGGAACCTCGACCACGCTACCCGGCATGGGGTAATCCCACAGGAATCCGAAGCCCTGGTACGACGCGGGCCAGGCCGCCATATCGGCGACAACAAGTATCGAGTGCGCGGGCGAGGCGCGGCGGCCGATTGATCCAAGTGATCTACGTCATCGAGCCGGGAAGTTCGGTCTATATCATTCACGCCCGACTGTTGACGGATCGCGAAAAACACCAGCCTCGCCGGAGAAAGCCATGAAGAAAAGCAAGAAGAGTGCGCCAAAATCCAAATGGGCTGCGTTCGCACGTGCCGACGGCGCTTTTGATTTCGAGGCGTTGAGCGATGAGCAGAAAGAGGAGCTGTATCAGGAGTGCGAGTCCATCGGCACCGATCAAATCGGCGCGCCCTTGACGCTCGCTCAACGCCGGCTTCATGAGCGCGCCGTCCGCGGCAGACCGCGAAAGGGCAGAGGAGCGCAAATCGTATCGCTCAGCATTGAGAAGGACTTGCTCCGCCGTGCGGAGCGCTTGGCAAAATCACAAGGTCTGTCTCGCTCTGAGTTGTTTAGCCGTGGCCTCCGCGCACTCCTGGCGGTCGCGGGGCCGGTGTGACCGTTGCATTGGACCCTGCAGCAATCGCGCGCCATCCTGAACCACGAGGTAACCTTTCCGTCGCTCGGGGAGCAAGGTATATTCCTTCTATTGGCTGCTCGTTCGAAAGAGGGACGGCGAGGCTCGCAAGGCCGGGGTGTGGCTTATGAGCAAGGAAATCGCGGTCAACACGGTGCGGAAGTGGTATCTGTCCGTTTGCCACGACCTATGCCTCCCCGAAATTCCAATTATCGTCAAACGGGTGGGCGGCGGCGGACGGGCTGGCCTTTTCGTCGGGAACCGAACACAAGAGCCGTCGGGTTTCGTCGCCGTGGACTTGGGTGGTGTGATTGTTGGTGAATCAACTGGTGGAAAGGTTTCGACCTCGTGCCAAATTTCCATATTTGCCACCGAGAATTACTGCGAAAACGACTACCTCTATGCTCTAGCTCACGAATTGCGCCACGCGTGGCAGTTCGTAAATAACGTTCCGCCGACTGAGGAGGACTGCAACGATTACGCATCGAGGTTTCTGAAGCGCTTTTCCCGTCCGAACTGTGAAGCATATCGCGGACTCGTCGACGAGAAAGATTACGAAATCTGCGCGGCAAAACGCGAGGCAGCATGGAATAAAACTGTCGGAATAATTTTATGGACGAGTACATTTTTTCTAGTTCTGGTTCTTTCCGTTGCGGGCTGGGCCGAGCTAAACTGGGTGCCGACGTTCGGAACCGGCGGGGACATGTATCGTTCCGATCAAGTAGATCAGGCAAACAATGCCCGCCACGCGGCGCGCGTCACCGGCTACCTTCTGTTTTCGCCCCTACTTCTTTGGCTGATAGCTTGGTCAGCTGTTTACTTGGCAAAAATGCCGAAAGTGCCGAGCTCAGGAGCCGCGAGACCAAAGGCCGACAAAAGAGAGCAACGATTAAAACAGCAGCAAATTGCCTACGCCATGCGGATCAAGAACCATCCAGACAACGGAAAGAGCGGTCGGTGGGAGGTCTGCGGGTGCCTGGTAACCGCAAAGACGGCCGAAGAAGCCCTTGAGAAGGTCTCCGACATTGGGCGGCTCGGCAGCGAGAACGCAGTTCCGCAATATCGGGGGAAGGACGAATAGGAGACAGGTCGTCGCTGAGTGGCCGGTAGTGCGGTGTCGGCGCTAGTCCCGAACCTACCTTTCCGTTTCGCATTCTTCCTCAGCCGTTAAATGCCTTGATTAGATTCGCTACCTGGCCTGCGACAGAAATGATGTGGCTGAGCGGCTCAAGCACTGCGGCGATGACCGTCTGGTTGGGCTCGGGCTTGCGCAACTCGCCGCGCACGACTTTGACGTAGCTGAGAGCTTGGTCCCTTTCTTCAGCGCCTAGCGACGCGTCGTTCTTGACCTTTTCCTCAATCGTGTCGACAAATTGGCCCCAAGGGCCCCTGCTCTGGTCGTTTGACATTGATTGCGTCGTCGGCCCAGTTGTTTGCCCAGCGACAACCTGGTTATTGCTACCCGACACAGTGATATAATAATTCGATTTGTTGTCCTCGATCTCGCCTGTTTTACCCCGGCGATCCTCAACATACAGCCGGCCTTCACCGGAAACGTGAGCGAATACGCCTCGGGAGTTTATGATGCACTGCGCGAGGTTACGCGATTGGAGCACTTTCGCGACGTCCAGCAGCCAACTTGCCGGAACATCCCCTTTGATATCCTTCTGCACGCTGGATAGGTCGACGAAGCTATCGCTGTCGGCCTGATCTAGTTCATAGAGGCGCACCAAGACCAAGTCTACAAAATCGGAAAATTTATGGCTGGGAGCACTCATTAGCTTCTCCTCAAAAACGGAGCACAAAGCGTGGATTCCTTCCGCTCTTGTGAAGGAACGCAACCTCGTTGAACTTATCAAAGAATCCGACACGCCCGAGCAAGCCGTACCGAAATTCCAGCTTTTCGACAAAAACCACGCTGGTGTCGAGCCGAAGCCCGTCTTCACCAAGTTCAAGACGAACTGGGAAGATCCAACCGGGCGTGCGCGACCCACCATATTGTATCGGGTGCGAAACTGCCTTTGATAGGTCGATCCCCGCGTCTTGGGCTGCCTTCAGAGGAAAGATTGGCCGGACAGCGCCGCTGTCAACAACCGCTTGGACGGGTATCCGACCGGCGGGCCCGAGCAGAAATACATCGCAGATCGGGAGGGGGAATGGTTCTCCGAGAACGATGCGATAATCTCGAACCAGGTTCGCCATCGCATGGAGCTTACGGCGAGGAGGACATGCGGGCAAATCGCGGGAACAGCGCCGACGGCAGTAACTTCGACGTTGTAGAAGAATGGGTATTTGCGGATGTGAGCGCGACCATAGTTCCTAAAATGCAATACGATCCGCAGCTTTCAGCTTTCCCGTCACGGAGCGGTCGAAAGCCCCAGCAATCGACGCGACGTGCGGATGATGATCCAGCGAACACGCAAAACGCGCAGCCGAAATTCCAGGCGCTGCAGGGCGGCGTCGCGGGAGGCGATGGAGAGGCCGTTGCGGGCGTGGGCGATTGCAAGATCCCATTCACCGATTTTGCTGTAGGCCAAAGCGAGGTTGTGCAATGCGCTCAGATTTCGCGGATCGATTCGCAGCGCTTCCTGACACGCGGCAATCCCCTCCTGAAAGCGACCGCGAAAACACTGGGCGACGCCCAGATTTTGCCAGGCGCGTGCATAGTCGGGATTTAATTGTGTCAGCCGCTTGAGGCAGGCGACAGCCGAGCGAGCTTCGCCAAGGTCCAGCAACAGGTTGGCCAGGTCCATCAGGATCTGCTGCTCTTCAGGGCGAAGCATCAGCTCGGCGCGCAAATGCTGGCGTGCCTCAGCCAGTTGATTGATTCGGCGATGAAGCTCGCCCAGCAGCAGATGGGCGCCGGGAAACGTCGGATCCAGTTGCAGGGAGCGTTTGAGCGCGGCAATGGCCTGCTCATCACGCTTGCGATGGAGAAGCCATCGCCCATAGCAGAAGTGAGAAGCGGGATCCTCCGGAGCCAGTTCGATGGCCCGGCGAATTTTTTCGCCGGCCTCATCCCAGCGGCGCATCTCGATGAGCAGATCCGAGAGATCCAGCAATGTCTGAGTGCTGCCGGGGTCCTGCCGAAGGCCGAGCACGAAGTGCTGCCGGGCGTGCTCCAGCTCACCTTTGTTCCAGAGCGCCTCGGCTATGCGAACGTGAACTTCAGCATGAGCGGCGGCGCCGGGAGAACTGCCGGCGGCGTCCAGCGTCTTGGTCCAGCAGAAGACCGCTTTGTCATAGAGGCCGCGCGCCGCCAATGAGCAGCCAATGTTGTAATAGCAGGCGGGGCAGTGCTCTTTATAGAGCCGTGCCAGATAAAACATTTCTTCTGCTCTATCGTGATTGCCCAGCTCGCTGTAGGCGAGAATGCGGCCGCAATAGGACGGCTCGAAGGTGGCGTCCAAGGCTTCCATCTGCTCGAAGGTCTTGATCGCTTGTTCAAATTGGCCGGTTTCGTGGAGATCATTCCCCAGATGCTGGAGAGCCTGGAGATCGTCGGGCTCGATGGCGAGGGCGCGACGGTAGGCGTCGATTGCCTCGTCGTGGCGGCCCATTTCATCGAGGGTGAGGCCGATGTTGAAGAACCAGCCGCCGTTATAGGGATTGATCGTGGTGGCCAGAAGCAGTTCATCGAGCGCTTCCTGCCACTTATGTTGCTCGAACAGCTCTTGAGCTCGTTCGACGCGTCGCTCGGCATCGTTCCAGTCGTTCGTATCCATCACCGCAACTGGTTAGAACTGCGAAAACCGTTGGGAACGGTTGGTACTTTACTATCACTTCCCGACCGATTGCAAGCACGGAAGGATCGGCGAAATATTAGGCGTAAATCCTTCGTTTTGCTGGCGAAATGAAATACGGTAGGCTTGGCGTTTCGACGATAAGTCAGGAGGTTGCCGCGCGTAAGCTGCCGCGTTTGCCTTGGCCCGGTAATCTGTCGAATTGCAAACTGCCGGAACGGTTTGTCTCACAAGCACGATTCGCGGCCCTTGCGGGAGAACGCGCAGCGGTGAAATGGAAGCTGTCGACGAGTGCGTGGCTGGCGATGGTGGCGGGGACTTGCTCCTTGACGCCTCTTCGCTCAGCCGCGCAACAGCCTGAACCGAGCGGCCCTGCAACTCAAGCCAGCACAGCCCCAGCGGCGTATGATGCCTTGGCGGTCCTAAACGGCTCGACGCCCGACATCACGCAAGAGCAACGCGATGAAGCGGCGCAGCGACTACTGTCCCGTCATACCGCCCAGGCACGGCAGACATTGCACGATGCGCTGGTCGCCCCCAACCAAGCCAGCCAGCTCGCCGTCGCCCGTGCACTGGCCCTGGACCCCGATCCGGACCCTTCCTTTTTCGATCCGCTCTTTCCATTGCTGGAGAACCGTGAACTGGCGGCAGCGGCGGGTCGGGCGCTGGCGGGATACAAGTCCGAGCCTGAAGTGCTCACCCGGCTGATTGATCGCGCCACCTCGCGCCGCAACGTGGAGGAGTTCACGCGCTTAGCCGCGATCCGCGCCATCGGCACCCTCCCGGAAAAACGCGCCGCCGACACTTTGAGACAACTATTGATTTCTCCGAATGAACCGCCCTCGATCCACACGGCGGCGGCTGAAGGCCTTGTCGCCCTGACGGGACTGGATCAAAACGGAGTCGATCCGGGGCGCTGGGAAAAATGGTGGGATGGAGCGCGCAACAAATCCGACGCACAATTCCGGATGGAAATCGAGGCACAGCAGGATGCGAGGCTCGACCGCCTCGACGCACGCTATCACGGACTGGTCAGTGAAGTTGAAACGCTGCTGCGCGATGAATATCAACACAAGACAAAATCGCAATCGGAACGCCAGAGCCTGATGCTGACGTTCCTTAACTCGCCCGAACCGGAGATCAGGAAGATCGGCACGCGCCTCCTCGGCGAGGACGTGGTGGGAGGCAATGGACTGTCCCCCGCGGAACTGCAGCGGCTGCGCGACATGATCGCCGACAGCGATCCCGGCGTTCGCCGCGCCGTCGCCGATGCCATCGGTACAATCAACGATCCCGCCGCACTGGACGCTCTTCTCAATCAGTTGGCCGTCGAGCCCGATCCCACGGTGCGAGCCGCGATCGCCAGAGCGCTGGGACCGATCCAGAATTTGCGTGCGGTGCCCACGCTCATCAACCTTCTGTCGGATGAATCACTTGAAACGGCGGTGGCGGCGGCACACGCGCTGGGAGATCTGGCGCGCGGCCCCCTGCCAGGCGATCCCACGCTGGCTCACAAGACGGCCGATGCGCTGAGAGACACGATCCTCAAGAGCAGCCAAACGCCGGGCAGGGACGAACTTCGCGCGGCCTGCATTCAAGCCCTTGCGCCTTTGCAGCAAACGGCGATCATTCAGGAGCTGATCGGCAGCGGACTGATGAATGCCAGCAAGGAGTCTGTTGAGATACGCAAGGCCATGTTGGTGGCCATCGGAGCGCTCAATGATGGACAATTTGCGGATGTGATCGGCGCTTTTCTAAGCGACCCAGAACTGCAAGAGCAGGCGATCGCGTCGCTGAGTAAAAACCCTCGAGCGGCCGACTATGCGGGGAACGTTGGTGCCCTCCTGAAGCCCGACCCTTCCCGGCCCGATTCGGTGCGCGAGGAAGCGTGGAGTTTTCTTCAGGACGTGTTCCCTCTGCTCAGCGAGACGCAGTTGAATACCTGGCAGCAACAACTGAAGGATAGTCCCGAGCGTCAGTTGCTTGCGCTGGAAGCGCTGGCGGATAAGCAGCAGGAAGCCAAACATCTCAAGGACCTGGCGATCACGCGCACGGAAATCGGCGAGGCCCACAATGAAATCGGCGAGGCCCACAATGATCTCAAGCAGTACAGCGAAGCGGCCGCCAGCTATGGCGCCGCGCTCCAGATCTACAACGGATTGCCGCCGATGGCCAACGCGCAGGCGTTGCTGCAGTCGTTGATCAGCAATTACGAGCAGGCGCTATTGGATGGCAAAAAATTCACCGAGGCGATCGCATTGGCGGCTGATCGCATCCAGCGCGATCCCAGTGAGCAAAGCAATCTGGGATTTATCATCGCCCATGAGGCCGAGCAACTGGCCCAGCCGGGGAAGGGTCAGGATTTGGCTGGGGTGCGACAATTGATCGATGAAGCGTCCAAGATGTCTCCACCATTGGATGGGAAATATCAGGCTCGCCTCAACGCCGTGGCTAACGCAATCAAATGAGACTGTTGACGATCAATCCGGCGCTTGGGCGTAACTCAGAGCCGGCATCAGGGTTCTGAAACTGGCACTAACCCGCATTTCAACGCGCTCAGCGCAGACAAATCTGGAACGGCATCGGAATCGTATCCATCACCAATTCGCCCATCGTGCCTGGGCGCAGAACCGGGCCAACTGAAATGAGCGTGCCATCGGGACTTGCCACGTAAATGGCCGGAACCTTCGCGACCGGGTCGGCGGCGAAGACGGATAGATCATTTCGACCACTGCGGAAAACCAGA
>Ga0302325_10012606_pt1 | contig 18121 bp, 19 predicted proteins | sample Palsa_T0_2_FD_201948 | JGI IMG/M metagenome (GOLD analysis project Ga0302325, IMG submission 201948) | Peat permafrost microbial communities from Stordalen Mire near Abisko, Sweden - Palsa_T0_2 | ecosystem: Environmental > Terrestrial > Soil > Palsa > Peat permafrost | place: Sweden: Abisko...
CACGCGGCAAGGACCAGCGCGCTCGAGAAAACAGCAAAGCGAAGCGTCATGCCAACCCCCTGTCGCTGTTATCGGCAGGCCGGGCTACGGCTAAAGCCGGGGAACGGCGCCGAACGGCCGAAGGGCGTTCTGATGAGTGCAGGGTTCGCGTGGGATGTTCCCGCGGAGTTCAACTTCGCGCGCGACGTCGTCGACGTGCTCGGCCGCCGGAAGCGCCGCGGGCTGCTCTTCGTCGACACGGCCGGAACCCGCCACGACGTGTCCTTTCCCGAGATCGCGGACGCGACGCAGCGGTACGCGGCTGCCTTTCGGGATCTGGGCATCGAGAAGGGCGAACGCGTCGTCGTTCTGCTGCCCAAACTGCCGGCATGGCTCTACGCGATCGTCGGTCTCGTGCGGCTCGGGGCCGTGATCGTGCCCTGCTCGGAGCAGTTGCGCGCGAAGGATCTTGCGTTCCGCGCCAACCACAGCGGTGCGACTACGATCGTCGCCCACGTTTCGAATCGCGCCGAGGTCGATCTTCTGCGGGCGGAGGCGCCCGGCGTAACGCGCTACGTCCTCACGGGCGGCGAAGCCGAAGGTTGGATCGCGCTCGACCCGCTGGTCGCCGCTGCCGAACCGTTCCTTGGAAACCCGACGGGATCCGACGACACGGCGTTCATCGTGTACACGAGCGGAACGACGAAGGATCCCAAAGGCGTCGTTCACGCACATGCCTGGACGTACGCGTCGCGTTCGCAGGCGAGCGTTTGGCTCGACGTGCGTTCGGAGGATTTGGTGTGGTGCACGGCCGGCACCGGTTGGGCCAAGTCGCTTTGGAACGTGTTGCTCGGGCCGTGGTCGTGCGGCGCCGCGATCGTGCTCGACGAAGGCGGATTCGATCCGGCCGGCCGATTGGACTTGATCCGGGACCTGAGCGTAAGCGTGCTCTGCCAAGCGCCGACCGAATTTCGGCTCGAGGCGAAACTCGAACGGCTCGGCGTGCGCTGGAAATTCCCTCAATTGCGGCACTGTGTATCGGCCGGCGAGCCGCTCAATCCCGAAGTCCTCGAGCGTTGGAAGGAGGCGTTCGGGCTGACGATCCTCGACGGCTACGGGCAGACCGAGAACTCGCTCTTGGTCGCGAACCGGCCGGGGATGGACGTGCGCCCCGGCTCGATGGGAAAGCCGACGCCCGGTCACGACATCGAGGTGATCGACGCCGAAGGCCGGCCCTGCGAACCGGGCGACGTCGGCGACATCGCGTTGCGCGGCACGCCGCCGACGCTGTTCCGCGGTTACTACAAAAATGAAGAGGAAACGCGCGCCTCGCGACGCGGCGAGTGGTACGTCACGGGCGACCGCGCGCAGAAGGACGACGACGGATACTTTTGGTTCGTCGGCCGCGCCGACGACGTGATTTCCTCGGGAGCCTATCGCATCGGGCCGTTCGAAGTCGAGAGCGCGCTGCTCGAGCATCCCGCGGTTCTCGAATCGGCCGTCGTCGGCAGCCCGGATCCCGATCGCGGCAACGTCGTGAAAGCCTTCATCGTGCTGCGGTCCGGCCACGAACCGGGCGACGCGCTCGTGCGCGCGCTGCAAGAACACTGCAAGCGCGTCACCGCGCCGTACAAATACCCGCGCGAGATCGAATTCGTCGCCGAGTTGCCGAAGACGCGCTCCGGAAAGATTCGTCGCGTCGAACTCCGCCAGGCCGAGTTGCGCAAGAAGGGCGCGACGGCGGCGAGCGGGTTCGTGTAGGTGACGTCTTTTTCGGTGAGCGCGGCGCTCGTGGTGGCGCTACTGGTCTCGCGGTTGGCCTCGCGCAACGTCGCGCGAGCTTGCCGGATCGCGCTGGCAGCGATCTTTGTCGCGCAGGTGGCGCTCGTGTTTGGGGTCGCACTCGGGCCCGTGACCTATCGCGAGCTCGCGGCCGCGGCGTTGCTCGTGGGCGCGGGAGCGCTCGCGGAATCGCTCGCGTTCGCGCGTGGCTGGTTGCGGCGAGCGCGCGATCCGCTGGTGCTCGAGCCGCCGTTCGAGGGTCGCTGGCGAGTCGGAGCGGGCGGCCCGTTTCCCGGCCTCAACCACCACGTGATCGCGCGCGACCAGTTCTTCGCCTACGATTTCATTCGGGTCGGCGCGAAGAGTTTTGGGAGCGCGATCCTCGCCCCGCTCGCGGGTACGGTTGCCGCGAGCAGCGACGGCATGGGCGACCGCGCATCGTCGTTCCGGCCGGACGATCCCTCGGTCGTGGGACGCGAACTCGGCAACTACGTCGCGATCGAGACCGCGCAGGGGTACGTCTTCCTCTGCCACCTCGCAAACGGTTCGGTGCGCGTGCGCACGGGCGACCGGGTCGCGGCCGGCGACGAAGTCGGGCGCTGCGGGAACAGCGGGCGCACGACGCGGCCGCATCTCCACATCCACGCCCAGGACGAGCCCGCCTATTCCTTCGATCGCGCGCGCGGAATTCCGATCGCCTTCCGGGAGCGGGGCGCCACGAAACTCCTGCGCCCGCTCGGCGTACTCAGCGGACGATGAACCAACCGCCGCAACCGCCGCCCGATCCGAACGGACTGACGCAGCCGATTCCGGTCGTCCCGCCGCCGCAGTCGCAATCGCAGTCGCAGTCGCAAGCGCAGCCGCCGCCCGCGCCGCCGGCCGCGGGCGCCCCCCGGCCGCCCTACGTTCATCGCTTCGGCAACGTCCCGGCCTATCTACTCGCGCGCCTCGGCGCCTTTTTGGTCGACACGTTCGGCGTCGGTTTCGTGCTCGCAACCTTTGCGTTCCATGCCTTCGAAGCCGGATATTTGACGATCGGCGGACGCGATGAAGGCGGTTTTCTCGCGCTCGCGGGTTACTCGTTTGCGATTGCGTTCGCATTTGCGTTTCTGTGTGAAGCGTTGCTCGGGACGACGCTCGGCAAAGCGTTGTTCGCGCTGCACACGCGCAGCGTCGACGGTCGTCACGCGGGGCCCGGGCGCGTTTTCGTTCGCTATCTGCTGCGGCCGATCGACGTGCTGCTGATCGGGCCGATACTCGCGCTCGTAACGGCACGGCACCGGCGGCTCGGCGATTTTCTCGGCGGCACCGTCGTTTCGCGCAGCAGCATCGGGGCCTTCGCGACCGTGATTGGCGTGGTGCTGCTGGTGGCGCTGGCGTACGCGCAGATCGTGTTCGGCGGCGGCCTGACCTCCGCGATCGAGGTGAGCGCCGACGCCGCGAACTTCACGCCCGATTTGGCCGCTAAAACCGTGCATGCGATGGGGCTCGGGGCGGCTCCGTTGCCGCTCGTGCCGGTGCCCGCTACGCCTGCGCCGCTGTCGACGGCGCTCGCGACGCCCGCACCGCTCGCGACGTCCACGCCGTTCGCGACGTCCGCGCCGGCCGGGAGCTCGCAAACGGCGGGCACGCCGAATCCGGCTGCGAGCGAACTTCCTAGCGGCGTGGAACCGAGCGACGAGCCACAACCGCGAGCGACCAATTCCGTCGTCAACGAGTAGGGCGGCGGAGGTTCGCCCGCCGCTCGGGCGTATGCCACGGCAATGAGAGCCGTACGCCTAAACGAACTCGGTGGTCCGCAAAAACTGCACGTTGAGGAGATTCCCGATCCGTCGCCGGGGCCGGGCCAGGTGCTCGTGCGCATCGAGAACGCTGCGTTCAATCGTCGCGACGTCTTCATTACGCAGAATCTGTATCCGGGAATCGTATTGCCGCGGACGCTCGGGTCCGACGGATCGGGTACCATCGCGCAACTCGGTGAGGGTGTCGGCGGGCTCGAAACGGGCGCGCAAGTCGTGATCAACCCGGAACTTGGTTGGAGCGGCGACGGTCCGTTACCGGACACCTCGGGAGCGATCCTCGGCATGCCGACCGACGGGACGTTCGCGGAACTCGTCGTCGTCCCGGCGGCCAACGTCTATCCGAAGCCTGCGCCGCTCAGCAGCGTGGAAGCCGCCGCGATTCCGCTCGCCGGGCTGACCGCGTACCGGGCGGCCTTCACGCGCGGCCGCTTGAGCAAAGACGACGTCGTCTTCATTCCCGGCGCCGGCAGCGGTGTGCAAACCTTCGTGTTGCTCTACGCCAAGTACGTCGGCGCCCGCACGATCGTCACGACGGGCAGCGATGAAAAAGTCGCGCGCGCGAAAGAACTCGGGGCCGACGTTGCGATAAACTATCGCAGCGATCCCGATTGGCACAAGACGGTCCGCAAAGAAGCGGGCGGCGGCGGCCCTTCACTCACGATCGACTCGACCGGCGGCGACACATTGACGAAGGTGCTCGACATCGCGCGCCCCGGCGGGCGCGTCGTGATCTACGGCGGAACGCTCGGCGATGCGAAGATCAAGCCGTTCTCGATCTTCTGGAAGCACCTCGACGTGCTGGGCACCTCGATGGGCTGCCCGTCGGATTTCCGCGCCATGCTCGAGATCTTCGAGAGTGGTGTGCGGCCGGTCGTCGATCGCGTCTTTCCGATGGAGGACGCGGCGGCCGCCGCCGAGCGCGTACTGGCGGGCGATCAGTTCGGAAAAGTCGTGCTCGCGATCTCCTAGCGTCCCGCGTGCGGCCGGAATCCGTGCGCAAGCGCTCCAGAGAGGCTCGTCCACACGGAGTCGAAGCCGACGGTCGGCGAAAGCTTTCCAGCCAGCCGCAACACCACGAGTCCATGGATGGCGGCCCAATAGGCGTGTGCAACCACCTCCGGCTGGCCGCCCTCGATGCGACCGGTAGCGATCAGTCGATCGGCAAATGCACGCAATGTTAGCCGTGCTCGTGAAACGGCTCGAGCGAGGTCCGGATAATCCGCTTCGTTCGGTTGGGTTAGTTCGAACATCAATCGGTAAGCGGCCGGGTTTTCGAATGCGAAAGCGATGTAGGCGCTAGAGACCGGCTCGGCTTCTTCTGTCGGTCCCGATGTCGTGGCGAGGGCCGTTTCCAAGGTTGCGGCGATCCGGTCGAACCCCCGCGCGCGAACGGCGGCCAAAATATCGTCCTTATCCTTGAAGTAACGGTAGAGGGTCATGGCCGTGACCCCCAGGTTTCCGCCGAGTTGACGCATGCTGACCGCTTCGAGGCCGTGCTCGTCGAACAAACGCTCGGCAACGGCGTAGACGCGCTCGCGGAAAGCGTTCACTTCGTCTTCGCTCAGAAATCTGGGCACTCGACCTCCACGATTACTTGCGCTTGGCGCTAGCCGGCGCTATAATTATACAGCGTATAGTTATAGCTGCAAATGCCGAGGAGTTGGAGCCATGTGCGCCTTCGGCTCCACGGCGCTTGGAGACCGAAATGACCTCCACATCAAAGCGCGACGGCGAGGGCCAAACGGCGCTGATTACCGGCGCGTCGGCGGGCATCGGGGCCGATCTGGCGCGGAGCTTCGCCGCGCACGGGTACGACCTCATCCTGTGCGCTCGGACTCGATCGAGTCTCGACGTTGTAGCGCGGCGTATGAAGAGCGATCACGGGGTCGAGGCTACGTCGATCGTTGCAGATCTGGGCGAGGCCGGCGCCGGCACCAAGCTGGCGGCGGAAATTGAGGCGCGGGGACTCAGCGTCGACGTGCTCGTGAACAATGCCGGCTACGGGCTAGCCGGCGCCTTCGCGGGGTCGGACCTGCCGACGCAGCTCGGAATCATCGACCTCAACGACCGCGCCTTGGTCGAACTCACCCACATTTACTGGAGCGAGATGTTGAGCAAGCGCCGGGGCGGCGTCTTGAACGTGGCCTCAACGGCGGCCTTTTTGCCGGGTCCGCTGATGTCGATCTACTACGCGTCCAAGGCCTTCGTGTTGTCCTTCTCGGAGGCGCTTTGGGAAGAAGCCAGGGGGACGGGTGTGAAGGTAAGCTGCCTTTGTCCGGGTCCGACCGCCAGCAAATTCCGCGACCGCGCCGCGACCAGCAAGACGCGCCTCGCGCAAAGTAGCGCCTTGATGGGGTCGCAGCGTGTCGCTCAGCTGGGTTACGATGGCTTCCAGCGTAACCGCCGCGTCGTCATCGCTGGTGCGGGCAACGCCTTGAAGGTTCGGATCAGTCCCTACCTGCCGCGCACGACTGCACTTCGCATCGTCCGCAACATGCTGGAACCAGCCGAGGTTTGAACGGCGCGTTGGCTGCGGACGCGAGAAACACATTTAGGCGACATTTCGATACGCGTCGACGTGCGTTACCTTGCGATCGAAGCCGAGTTCGGCGGCAGCGACCGCGGCCTCATCGCGGTTCACGAGCCGCGAGAGATCCGGATCGAGGATCGAACGCTCGAGCGCGGTTGGCTCGCGTTCGAGGCGCCGCACGCGGACCGCTCCCTCGCGCTCGAGCGCGATCAAGTACGCGAGTACTTGGCGCGCGGCCGCGGGCCAGAGCATTTCGGGCACGTTGCGGTACACGTGCGCGACGATTTCGGGGATCGTGCGCTCGCCCGTGAGCTCGGCCAGGATTTCGTGTTCGCGTGCCCGGCGATGCGCGATGTACTCATCGAGCTTCGCGCGCGGGTCCGAGATCGCGTCGCCGTGGCCTCCGTAGATCGTCTTCGCGCTCTCGTAATCGCGGCGTAGCCGCGCCAGCGTGTTTTGGTATGCGCGCATATCGCCGTGAGGCGGCGCGATCACGACGGTGCCGCGTCCGATGACGACGTCGCCCGTGAACAGCGCGTTCTCGTCCGCGAGATCGAACACCAAGTGATCGCGCGTGTGGCCGGGCGCCTCGAGAACGCCGAGCACCGCGTCGCCGGCTTCGATCCGGTCGCCTTCCGCGGCCGCAACGTCGAAGGGAAAGCTCGCGCTCGCGTGAGCGTACACGCGCGCACCCGTGCGTTCGCGCAGCGGCGCGGCGCCCGGCGCGTGATCGGGATGCCCGTGCGTCACCGCGATCGCCGCAACGCTCGCGCCGTGCTCGCGCGCCCGCGCCAGGATCGCGTCCAGGTGCCCCGGATCGTTCGGACCGGGGTCGACCACGATCGCGTCGCGACCGCCGAGCACGAGGTAGGTGTTGGTTCCTTCGAGGGTCATCGGGGACGGATTCGGCGCGAGCACCCGCACCACGCGGCTCACCACCCGTCGCTGCCGCCGGGGAGGCCGTGGTCGCCCGTGCCGTCCTCGTACGGCATCACCGCCGCGATCGTGCGCTCGCGCGCGTGCGCGAGAAAGGCGTCGACGTCGCGATAGCGCGCGATCCGTTCGAGATGTTTGCGGGTGGGAAAACGGATCGTCAGTTCACCGCGGTCGGCGCGCGCGAGCGCGTCCGCCGCCACGATCCATCTGCCGTCGTGAACTTCGATCGCGTCGGCGGCCGCGATCTGGCCCTCCGGTGCGCGCGCGACGAAGAAGTGCGCATCGAAGCGGATCGGCTCGTTCTGCGGCGTGATCCAATTCGAATAGTATGTTAGCGCCCCGAGGTCGAGGCGCAAGCCGCGCTGCTCGAGCAACGCGGTGAGTAGTGCTCCGCCGGCCGCTTCGGAACGCAGCGTGGTGAGTACGCCCGCGTCCAGCGCAGCGGGTATGCCGGCGGCGTCGCACGCGAGAAGCACGCCCGCTTCTTCAAACAGCTCGCGTAACGCGGCAACCGAAAAGGCCGCCGGCGGCTCACCGTCGGCCGCATCGACCGCGCCGCCGGGAAAAACGTACGCGTCGGGCATGAACCGGCTTCGCGAGCTGCGCCGCGTCATGTAGACCGAAATGCCGTCGGAGGCCGGGCGCAGGAGCATCACGGTCGCGGCGGGGCGGGGAATCATGGGGACGGAGGCGGCGTTCTGCAAGTACGTCCTTGCGTTTCGTCGCCTTTGTTGCGGCCGCCCTGTGCCCTGATCGTATATTTCAAGCGCGTCTATACCCGACGGCTCGCTCGACGCGAACGTCATAACGATTGTGCAATAGAGCGGGTCCGGGCACACATCCAAGCAAGCCGCGCCGTCGTTGTGTGGGGTGTAGTGCCGCGAAGGCACGCCCGATATGAAAGGAACCCCAGGTATTATTATGATCCGTATCCGTAGGATCGCTGCTTTCGTAGCAGCGGCCGCGATGTTCTCCGCGCTGCCGGCTTTCGCCGACACGATGGACGCAGCATCGGGCGACTCGATGATGGCGAAGACCTCGTGCCCGCCCCCGGCCCGTTTCGGCGGCCAGAACTACTGCGGCGCCCCGGAACTGACGAACACGCTCGCGCTCGTCGTTGCCGGCGGCGGACCCGCCCACTTCAGCACCGGGACCGCGTTCGGCGTGCTTGCCGGCGACAAAGCGGCGGCGGAACAGGCCAAGCTGATCAAACAGTACGGCAAGCCCGCGTTTCTCCAGTACATCAAGACGTTCGACTTCGTGATCGACGACTCGCTCGCGATCGTGACCAAAGCGAAGGTCGCACTGCCCAAGACTCCCGTTCCGGATCCCACCGACGGCAAAGCTCTCTCCGCGGCCCTCTACACCGACGGCGTAGCGAAAGACGGCGACTACAGCGTCGAGTACATGCTCGACCATCTCGTGACGCATCCGGTCCACGTTCAAGTGATGAAGGACATCGATGCGAAGTTCGGCCCCGATGCCGATGCCGCGTACCACGTCGTGACGCTGCAGATCTTCAAGGATCTCAAGGCGGTCTACGGACTCTAGTCCTGGGACGGACGTGCTTGGAAGCGGGAGTCGCGGTTACGCGGCTCCCGTTTCGTTCTTTACGCCGGCCGGGCGAAAAAGAGCAGCGCGAGCAGCGTCCAGTTGACGGCGTGGCCCGTCCAGCAGTACGGGCACGGCATGCGCGTCACGAACAGCAAGCTGTACGCGAGAAACGCCGAGAAAGCCGCCGCCGCGGCGGCCGCTCCGAAGGCAAGCCAGAACACCGCGGGCAGGGCGAGGAACGGCGCCGCGAGTGCGAGCGCCGCGTAGTAGCCGAAGCCGATGGCGGCGTTCGAAACGCCGCCGATCACGCGGGCGCGGCTGGTCTGGACGACGCTCGGCGTATCGAGCAGTCCCCGGGCGGCGCGGCTCGCCTTGCGGGCCATGAAGGCGGAGGCATAGAGGCCGATGCCGCAAAGCAGTACGATTGTGAGCCGTACGATCATGGCCCGGTGAGGGTTTTTTTACGCCGGGCTGAAGCCGCTTTGGTCCTTCTCACGTCCTTCGGTCTCGCAGCGCTCGTCATCAGGCACAAGGCGCACGTCGAGGCGTTCCTCTCGACGATCGGGCCGTGGGTCGCCTATCCGCTCGCAATCGTAATCTTCACCGTCGTCGCTTCGGCCCCGTTTTCCGTCACGGACGCCCTCGCGATCATGAACGGCATCATCTTCGGGCCGCTATGGGGCTCGCTCGTAAACGCCGTCGGGTTGGTACTCGCGGCGCTGGCCGGTTACGGAATAGCGCGCCGGACCTCGCATCTGCTCGACCTCGATCAAAACATCCAGAAGCTGCCGGGCTGGGTGCGGCGCTTCAAAGTCGGTTCGCCCGCCTTCTTGCTGACGTTGCGCATCATTCCGGGGCTCGGCGGCACGATGGCCACGCAGATCGCCGCGGCTTTTCGCGTTCCGGTGTTCGTGCACGTCTGGACGATGTGCGCGATCGCGATTCCGATCTGCACGATCCTCGCGATCTTCGGCGACCGCGCCTCGTTTGCGGTTCACGAATACTACATGGAACATCGCCCGCACATGCGGCAAATCAACGAGTTCTTTCATCGCGACCACAAACCGCCCGAACCACGGGAGTCGAAGATCTGAACGACGCAACCGGCAGCCGGCAAGTCACGCTCGTAGAGACGGATCCGGAGTTAGGCGCGCTCTGCGAGCGCATCGCGCGCGTCGAACGCGTCGCGCTCGACACGGAGTTTCACAACGAGAAATCCTATGCGGCGCGGCTGATGGTCGTGCAGCTCGTCGTGGGTGATGAGGTCGCGATCGTCGATCCGCTCCGCGTTCGCAACCTCGAGCCGCTGGCCGCGGCGCTGGCGGAAAAAACGGTCGTCGGGCACGCGCTGCAGAGCGATCTCAAGATCTTCGCGGACCGCTTCGGCCGCCTGCCGCGGGCGGCGTTCGACACTCAGCTCGCGGCGGCGTTCTGCGGCTACGGCATTTCGATCTCGCTGGCCGATCTCGTTCACGATTTGGTCGGCATCCGGTTGCGCAAGTCGCAGACGGTCAGCGACTGGAGCGTGCGGCCGCTGTCGCCGCCGCAGATCGACTACCTCGTCGATGACGTGTACCATTTGTTCGCGTTGCAGGACGCGCTCTCGGAACGCCTCGTGCGCAGCGGCCGCCTCGGCTGGTTCGAAGACGAGGCGCGGTCGCTCGTCGACCCGGCGCGCTACCGGCCCGATCCCGAGCGGCTTTACCTGCGCGTGCCCGGGGCGATGCGCATGAACCGGCGCGAACTCGGGATCCTGCGCGAGGTCGCACAGTTGCGCGACGCGCTCGCGCGCGAGCGCGACGTCCCCTTGAAGTACATCATCCCCGACGATGTGATGAGCGGTATCGTGTCGCTGCGTCCGGCAACGCGCGACGATCTGGCGCAGTTGCGCCGCCTCGACGCGGGCGCCCGCAAAGCCTACGGCGATCGCATCGTGGCCGCCGTCGCGGCGGGAGTCGCGCTTTCGGACGGCGAGCTGCCGAAGAAGCCGGCCCGTCCGGCCGGCGCCGATCGCGAGGCGATCGTCTCGTGCCTCGCCGTGCTCGTCAACGGGATCGCCGCCGAAAACGACTTGCCGGCAGGCCTGCTCGTGACCCGGCCCGCGCTCGAGCGCGTCGCGCGCGAACTGCCGGCCAGCGCCGAGGAAGTGGCGCGCGCGCTCGAGGCGAGCGATTGGCGCGCGGGCTTGGTCGCGGGGCCGTTGTTCGCGCTGCTTTCGGGCGAGATCGCACTCACCGTCACCGGAACGGCGCAGGGCGCGCCGCGCGTCGCGCGCGTGACGCACGCATCGTAATTGTCGGCAGGAGTTCGAACCGCTGGGGCCGTCTGTTGCCAGCATGTCCAGCGTAAAGACCGGTACGAGCCCGGAGATGCTCGTTCAGCGTTCGACCGACGCCTATAACGCGCACGATGCCGCGGCGTTCGCCGCCGTCTACGCGCCCGATCTCCAACTCTTCGATTTCGGCGGCGAGCTGTATCTCTTCGGCCGCGACGCGTTACGCGAGCGCTACGCGCAGCTCTTCGCTTCCGCGCCCAACGTTGCGGTCGAGATCCGCAAACGCATCGTGGTCGGCAACGTCGTGATCGACGAGGAGTACATCACCGGCACCGCGAGCGGCCGTTCGACGCACCTGGCCGTCATGTACGAAATCGCGGGCGATCTCATCCGGCGCGTCTGGGTCGCGCGCGAGTAACCGGCCCGCCGGGGCTATTTCGCGGTGGCGCGAGCCGAACGGGCGATGGCGCTCGGCGTGCGCCGCGCGAGCTTTTGCGCCAGGTGATTTTCGTCGAGTGCGGCACCGATCGCGTCCCGATCCTCGGGCCGGCTGTTATACGCCGCTTCGAGTGCCAGGCGCTGGCTGCAGAGCTCGAGCAAATTCTGCGCTTGCGCGATGACGGCTTTACTCTTGGAGGCGGTTTTCGGCTTCCGATCGATCGTCGTTTTCAAGAAAAGTGCCCTTCCGGTAGAAACAGCGAGGCCGCGCGTGGCGCAGCCTCATCTACCTAACTCTGTCCACTCATGGTACGCCCAATACGCCGGCATGTAAAGCGCGTCCGTCGCACCGAGGGCGCCGCAGCCCCGCAGCGAACGCCGAAAACGCTATGCAGAACGCCCATCCGGACAGCTTCGAGGCCAAGGGAACCCTTGAGGTCGGCGACCGCACGTACCAGATTTACCGCCTCGATGCGCTCGAAAAAGCCGGGTTCGCCGGTGTCTCGCGCCTCCCGTACAGCCTGAAGATCCTGCTCGAGAATCTCGTTCGCTTCGAGGACGGCCGCAGCGTGACCAAAGACGACGTGGCCGCGCTCGCGAACTGGCGCCCGGGCTCGGACGGCGATACCGAAATCGCGTACCGGCCCGGCCGGGTGCTCCTGCAGGACTTTACGGGCGTCCCGTGCGTGGTGGACCTCGCGGCGATGCGCGACGCGATGGCCGAAATGGGCGGCGATCCGAAGAAGATCAACCCGCTTCAACCGGTCGAACTCGTGATCGATCACTCGGTGCAAGTCGACCGGTTCGGTACGCCCGCGGCGTTTGCCGAAAACGCGAAACTCGAATTCGATCGCAACCGGGAACGCTATGCATTCCTAAAGTGGGGGCAGCACGCGCTCGACGGTTTTCGCGCCGTTCCGCCCGATACGGGCATCGTGCACCAGGTGAACATCGAGTATCTCGCGCGGGTCGTGTTCGGCGCGAGCGAGCCGGCGGGTTCGGCCGTGGCCTATCCCGACACGGTCGTCGGGACCGACTCGCACACCACGATGGCGAACGGGCTCGGCGTGCTCGCATGGGGCGTCGGGGGCATCGAGGCCGAGGCCGCAATGCTCGGCCAACCGGTCACGATGCTGATTCCGGACGTCATCGGCGTAAAGCTGACCGGAAAATTGAACGAGGGCGTCACCTCGACCGACCTCGTGCTCGCCGTAACGGAGATGCTTCGCAAGAAGGGCGTCGTAGGAAAGTTCGTCGAGTTCTACGGCGCCGGGCTCTCGAATCTCGGCGTTGCGGATCGCGTGACGATCGGCAACATGTCGCCGGAGTACGGCTCGACCGTTGCGATCTTCCCGATCGACGATCACACGCTCGCCTATCTCAAGCTGACGGGACGTCCGCAAGAGCAGATCGATCTGGTCGAGGCGTACGCGAGGGCCCAAGGCATGTTCCGCACCGACGCTTCACCCGAGCCCGTATTCAGCGACCGGCTCGAGCTCGATCTGGGCACCGTCGTCCCCAATCTCGCCGGCCCGCGCCGTCCGCAGGATCGCGTCGCGCTCAGCGACGTGAAGAACGAGTTTGCGGTCGCGCTCGAGGGCTGGCAGGCGACGCGAGACGGCGCGGTCGCGCGCTTCGAAGGCGAGGGTGGCGGCGGGACGGCGGTCGCGGCGCGTCCCGAGACCGAACTTTCCGACGGGGCCGTCGTGATCGCGGCGATCACGTCGTGCACGAACACCTCGAATCCGGCCGTGATGATCGGCGCGGGCCTGCTCGCGAAGAAGGCGATCGGGTACGGTTTGCAGCGCAAGCCGTGGGTGAAGACGAGCCTCGCACCCGGCTCCAAAGTGGTCACCGACTATCTTCTCAAGGCGGGCCTGACGCCGTATCTGGACGCGCTCGGTTTCAATCTCGTCGGCTATGGGTGCACGACGTGTATCGGCAACAGCGGCCCGCTCGCGGAAGAGGTCGCGGTCGCGGTCGCGGAACACGACTTGATCGTCGCCGCCGTGTTGTCGGGCAATCGCAACTTCGAGGGCCGGATCCATCCGCAAGTGCGCGCGAACTATCTCGCCTCGCCGCCGCTCGTCGTCGCCTACGCGCTGGCCGGGCGGATGGATATCGATCTGACGACCGAACCGCTCGGCCTCGGCACCGACGGCAGCCCGGTCTATCTGCGCGACGTCTGGCCCACGAACGCCGAGATCGCGGCCGCGATCGGAGCGTCGGTTTCCGAAGCCGCGTTTCGCGCGCGTTACGCCGATGTATTCGCCGGTGACGACAATTGGCGCGCGCTCGACGTTCCGACGACCGAACGCTACGTGTGGGATCCCAACAGCGAATACGTGAAGCGCCCGCCGTACTTCGACGGCATGCCCAAGGAGCCGCACGGCCGCGGCGACATTTTGGAAGCGCGCGTGCTCGCGGTTCTCGGTGACAGCGTTACGACCGACCACATCTCGCCCGCCGGTTCGATCGCGAAGTCCAGTCCCGCGGCGCGTTATCTGATCGACCAAGGCATCGATCCTGCGGACTTCAATTCGTACGGAGCGCGGCGCGGCAATCACGAGGTCATGGCGCGTGGCACGTTCGCGAACGTGCGCCTGCGCAACGGGCTCGTGCCGGGCGTCGAAGGCGGGGTCACGCGTTATCTGCCCGAGGGTGCGCAAATGCCGATCTTCGATGCGGCCGAACGATACCGGGAAGACGGTACGCCGCTGCTCGTGCTCGCAGGCAAAGAGTACGGTTCGGGTTCGTCGCGCGACTGGGCCGCGAAGGGTCCGATGCTGCTCGGCGTGCGCGCGGTCATCGCCGAATCGTTCGAACGCATTCACCGCAGTAATCTGATCGGCATGGGGATTCTTCCGCTCGAATACCTGCCCGGCCAAACCCGCGAAACGCTCGGGCTCTCGGGCGAGGAACGCTACGATATCACCGGCATCGCCGAACGCATCACGCCCCGCAGCCGGCTGCGCGTTGCGGCCGCGGATTCCGAAGGCCGCATCACGAGCTTCGAAGCGATCGTACGCATCGACACGCCGGACGAGGCCGAGTACTATCGACACGGCGGCATCCTTCAGTACGTGTTGCGGCAACTCGCCGCCGCGTAGCCGGCGAAGCTCGATGATAGCCGGCCATTCCGTCGCGGTGCTCCTGTCGTTTGAGGGTCCCGACCGGTATTCGTCCGTCGGGGGCCTGGGGAGTCGCGAATCCTCGTTCGCACGGGCGCTGGGTGAAGCGGGCGTCGATACGACGCTCGTGTTCGTGGGCGATCCGGGTCTGCCGGCGGTGGAGAAGCTCGAGGAACACGTTACGCTGCGGCGCTGGTGCCAGTGGATCTCGAGCTACCACCCGCGCAACGTCTACGACGGCGAGGAAGGCAAGGTCAACGACTTCGCGGGAAGCGTTCCGGCATTCGTCGTGGACGAAATCGTCGCGCCGGCCGCGGCTCGCGGCGAGCGCATCCTGATCGTCGCGGAAGAATGGCAAACGGCGGGCGCGCTGCTCAACCTCGACGCGACGTTGAGCGCGCGCGGGCTGCGCGACGCAACGACCCTGCTTTGGAACGCGAACAACACCTACGGCTTCGACCGCATCGACTGGAACGCGCTGCGTCAGGCGGCCGCGATTACGACCGTCAGCAAGTACATGAAGTTCGAGCTCGCGCAATGGGGCATCGGTGCGCTCGTGATCCCGAACGGCATCCACGAAGAACTGTTGGAGGGTCCTCCGCGGGAGCTCGTGGCCCGATTTCGCGCCGCCCTGCACGGAAAGCCGGCGCTCGTGAAAGTCGGCCGGTTCGATCCCGATAAGAACTGGCTGCAAGCGATCGATGCGGTCGCGGAGCTCCGCGCGATGGAGTTCGCGCCGCAGTTGATCGTGCGTGGCGGCCGCGAACCGTACGGCGAGATCGTCTTCGAACACGCGCGCCGGCGCGGGCTGCGGGTGGCGCGCGTCGAGGCGAGCGGCGACGATGCGGAAGCCGTCGCGAGCGCGCTCGGTGCGACCGACGCCGATGTCGTGCACTTGCAGGCGTTTCTGCCGGAGCCGACGCTCGCGGCGCTCTACGCTGCGAGCGATGCCGTCCTCGCCAACAGCGGCAAGGAGCCGTTCGGCCTCGTCGGTCTCGAGGTGATGGCCGCCGGCGGCATCCCGGTCTGCGGTTCGACCGGCGAAGAATACGCGGAGCCTTTTCACAACGCGATCGTCTGTGACACGAACGACGGGCGGGAACTCGCCGAATATCTACGCGCGTCGTTCGGCGACGAGGTTCGCGCCGACCGCATGCGCGTTGCGGGTTATGCGACCGCGAACCGCTATCTGTGGCAGAGCGTTCTCGAAACGCTCGCCAGCAAGATCGCCTACGCCGAGCGCTCGCGCCGGCCGTGAGGACGGTTTCTTACGCCGTCGCGGATCGCGTCGCCGTCGTTACGATCGAGCGGCCCGAAGTGCGCAACGCCGTCGACGCGGAGACCGCGCGCGGGCTCGCCGCGGCCTTCGAACGGTTCGCCGGGGACGATGGTGCCGACGTCGCGATTCTGACGGGCAGCGGCAACACGTTCTGCGCGGGCTACGACCTGCGCGCGGTCGCCGGCGGCGCACCGCTGCAGCTTTCGCCCGAAGGGACCGCGCCGATGGGACCGAGCCGGATGGTGCTGCCCAAGCCCGCGATCGCAGCGATCGAAGGCTATGCCGTTGCCGGCGGTCTCGAGCTCGCGCTCTTTTGCGACCTGCGGGTCGCGGCGAAGGACGCCGTCCTCGGCGTGTTCTGCCGGCGCTTCGGCGTTCCACTCGTCGATTTGGGGACGATCCGGCTGCCGCGCGTGATCGGCCACAGCCGGGCGATGGACCTCATTCTCACGGGCCGCGCGGTCGACGCGAGCGAGGCGCTCGCGATCGGGCTCGTCAACCGGCTGGCCGAGCCGGGCGGGGCGCTCGCGGAGGCGCTGACGCTGGCGCGCGGGCTCTGCGCGCTCCCGCAAGCCGCCCTGCGCAGCGACCGGCTTTCGGCGCTGGAACAGTGGGATCTGCCGCTGGCCGGCGCCATCCGCAACGAGTTCGAGCACGGCCTAGCGACGATCGCGAGCGGCGAGACGCGCAGCGGTGCGGCCCGCTTCGCCAAAGGTGACGGCCGTCACGGCGCACCGTCCGGAAAGCCCCCCTAATCGCGCCCAGCCGCCCGGCCGATACTTACCTTATGAATTCGTCAACCGAACGCGATGCGTACGAGGGTCGCTGCCTTCGCGTTGCCGCCGCGGCACGCCAAAACGGCCTCACGCTGACGAAGGTCGAGAAGCCCCACGCCATCGAGGTCTCGCGCGACGGGAAGTCGCTGCAGTTCCCCATCGTCACCGACGATCGGCTATGGCGCGAGACGACGGTTGAAGAGGCCTTCTATTCCGTCCTCGTGGACGCGCGCGGCTGGGCCGCCGCCGACCTGACCGACGCGATCGTCGTCCAGTTGGCCGACGACGCCGAAAAGGCCGAAGTGAACCTCATCAAGCACGATCTCGAAGACGAGCGCGCGCGCATCGGCGAACTCACGACGATGCTCGGCGGCGAACCGCAACTCGCCGCGCTATACGCCACCGCCGACCTGACGTAGCTCAGCCGAGCCAGCTCGGGTTCGCAACCGTGCTATCGAAGAGACGAGTCGTCTTGTAGAGTTCGGTCGCCCCGTCGCGGGCCGGCTCCGCGGACTTCGCTAGGATTCTCTCGACGTCGGCGGCGGAAAGCGGCGCGAACGTGGTTGCGGCTTCAATCGCCTGGTCGAGAATCTCGGTCCGGTCGATGCCCGTGATCACGACGCTCACCGGCAGATTGAGCCCGTAGTGGAGCATATCGATCGCCGGTAGGATGCCGGTCTTAACGATGTGGCCGTCCCCGAACGTTTTCATCGCGAGAATACCCATGTCCGATCGCTGCGCCACCGGGATCACGAGCTTCTCGAAGCTCCGAAAGTGCGCGTCCATCACGTTGAGTGGCATCTGAACGGTATCGAAGATGAAGTCGTTCTTCCGCGCGACCTCGATCATGTGCAGATGGAATGCCGGATCCTTGTGGCCGGTGAAACCGATGTAGCGAATCTTTCCGGCTTGTTTCGCCTCGAGCGCCGCTTCGATCGCTCCGCCGGGCGCGAAGATGCGGTCGGCGTCGTCGGGACGGATGTTTTCGTGAAACTGCAAGAGGTCGACTCGATCGGTCAACAGCCGCGCGAGCGATTGATCGATCTGTTCTCGCGCCGACGCCTTGGTTCGGCCGTCGATCTTGGTCATCAGAAAGACCCGGTCGCGATAGCCGCCCACGCTGAGCGCGCGGCCCATTCGCCGCTCGCTCGTGCCGGCGTTGTAATCCCAACAGTTGTCGAGAAACGTGATCCCGCGATCGACGCCCGCATGAATCAGCTTGATGGCGTCGGCTTCGGCCACGTGCGGCAGCCCGAGATGGAAGCCGCCCATCCCGATCATCGAGACCGACTCGTTCGTTCTTCCCAGCCGCCGTTTTGGGATCATTAGGCTTCGACCAGCGCCTCGATGCGGCGCACCACGTCGCTCAGGAGGCCGTCGGCATCTTCGTTGGAGTTGCCTTCGGCGTAGACGTTGACGGTGGGATCCGATGCGTCGGGGAGAACCAGGAACCAGCCGCCGTTGACGTTCACGCGCACGCCGTCGAATAACTCGACGTCGGAGGCGGCGTACTCGTTGGCGATCGTGCGCATCACCTCACCCTTGCGCTCCCACGGGCACGGCAGCGCGCGGTGGCGGAAGAACCAATGCGGCAGCATGTCGTTGAGCTCGTGGAGCTTGCGCCCTTCCTTGGCGAGCA
>Ga0302325_10012607_pt1 | contig 18120 bp, 17 predicted proteins | sample Palsa_T0_2_FD_201948 | JGI IMG/M metagenome (GOLD analysis project Ga0302325, IMG submission 201948) | Peat permafrost microbial communities from Stordalen Mire near Abisko, Sweden - Palsa_T0_2 | ecosystem: Environmental > Terrestrial > Soil > Palsa > Peat permafrost | place: Sweden: Abisko...
TGTTGAGAATCGTGCCGGCGCCGCCCGGTTGGGAGCGGACGCGAATGACGTTATGCACCGGGAGCCCGGTTTCGATGGAAATCTCCTGCCGCGCGGGATCAATCTCAAGGTATCGGTCCAAGCAGAAATCGCCGACCACGGCGATGCGGAGCTTTCGATAACGATTCGTGAGCGCGCGGAATCGCGCCGGTTCAAGTTTTGCAAAGTTCGGTTTTTCAGCCATTGAGCAAAGCATCGAGAAGCGCGGGCGCATCGCGATAATCGGGAATGACGACGTGCGCACCCGCGTCCATGAGTTGGGCCCGCTTCACGGAATCCATGCGGCCTGAGCCATTTTGATTTTCATCGCTCGCCACGGCTACCGCCATTCCGCCGAGTTCCTGAGCGTGCAGGATTTCGACCGGCCCATCGCCGAAACAAAGTAAATTCTCTCCGCGAAGATTTTCCTCAGCGAGTATCTTGTCCAGGACGGTGCGCTTGGAAAAAGACGTGGAACCACTGCCGAAAATCCTGTCGCCGAAGTATCGCGTCAAATCGAGTAAGTGCGCCTCTTCCTTAACCCGTTCTTCCAAGGTCCCGCTTAGGACAAAAAGTTTGAAACCGCGTCGCTCAAGGAGATCGAGCATACCACGCGCGCCGAAAACGACAAAGTCATCCACTTGGGCTGTTTTGCGCGCAATCAATTCTGATCGTTCCGCAATAATTCGATCCAACCGGCTTTGATATTCATGCAGCAATTCTTCCGGCGCGGGGGCTTTGGCGGCGCGGCTCTGAACACGCTCCACAAATTTTCTCATTTGAAAAATGGAAGGCAGACCGTTGCCGGAAAGAATTTCTGCCGTCAGGAGATGCTGAACTTCTTCGACGGATTCATCCGCCCGCCTCGGATAATAAGGCAGGAATACTTGACACATCAGCTCCGGCCAGCCATGACGCAGCCACGAGAGAGTGCCGTCGAAATCAAAAACCGCGAGGCTCAGGCGAGGGTGCGGCAAAAAGCTCGGCGTGAATTCCACCAGGCCGGCCATGGTCGTGGATTTTTTTGACATGATCCGGCCCAAGTTTACCGCCACCACCCGCTCTTACCAATCCTTGAATTTTCCCGGCTGAGTTTTGGCAGGTTGGTTCGTCGGGGAAAAGAGCAATACCTTCGATTCGTCTTTGAGCGATTCCAGCAGCTTGCGGGCTTCTTGCGGACTCATGTGTAACTCGGTGGCGTCGGCCTGTTGGGCCTGTTCGTCCTTCTTGTCCTTTTGTTCACCTTTTTCGGCCTGGGCCTCCTGCTCTCTTTTTTCCTGATCTTTCTTGGCCTGTTCCTGCTTCGCCTTTTCTTCGTCCTTCTTTTGCTGTTCGGATTTCTGCTGTTGCTGTTTTTGTTGCTGTTGCTGGTTTTGTTGTGGGTCTTTCTGATCTTTTTGATCCTTCTTGTCTTTCTGATCTTGCTGGTTTTTTTGATCCTTGTTTTGCTGTTGTTTATTTTCCTGATCTTTCTTCTGTAAGAGTTTCCACGCGCCGTTGAGCTTCGGATCTTCAGGATAAATTTGCAGACCGGTGCCAATCTCCGTCACGGCCTTGTCCTTTTCGCCAAAAATGTAGTCCTGCACGCCCGCATGGAAATATTTATCGGGTGAATCCGCCGCCATGCCCAACATGGGCGCGAGTATAAGGCTAAGGCTTGGCAGTATCCGCCACGCCATTGACTTCCTGTAATCTCTTAATGTAGTCCGCATAATATTCTGTGGTTGGGTCCTGTTTCCGCGATGTTTCCATGATGCCGAGCGCTTCTTTGTATTGACGCTGTTTGACCGCCTCGTCCGCCCGCGCCTTCGCCTCCTGGGCCGCCGGGCTTGGCTTCAAATCGTCCTTCTTATCCTTTTGTTTATCCTGTTCCTGCTGCTTTTTCAATTCTTCCAATCGCTGTTTGACGAAACCCAGGTTGTTCCGCGCGTCCAGATCATTGGTATTCAAGCTGATGGCGCGGGCAAAATTGGTTATGGCCTGCTTCCACAAATCCTGTTTCTTTTCCATATCCGACAATGGCTCACCGAGGCGGTAAAGCGTGTTGCCTAGATTAAAGTAGGTTTGTTGCTGATGTTGAGGATCGGCAATGATGTCCGGTGAGTCCAGCGCGGCATTGAACTGCTCTTCGGCCACATCCAGCTTTTTGGCCTGATAAGCCGCGGCGCCGGCATCATAATGCAAGCGGTAGTCGTTGGTCTTTTGTTTGACAAGGCGGTTGAATTCCTCGAAAGCGTTGGTGTACTTGCCCAATTCGTAATCACGATAGGCGCTGGAGGGGGAACAGTAACCGCTCCGGGCCATAAAGCATAAGGCCAGCAAGACGGCGACCTTTTGCAAATTGGCGGAGGCGGAATTTGCGCGACGCGAGCGGGCGCGGGCGCGTTCCGGAAGAAGAATTTCCACGATCAGGCAAATCAAAGCAAACCCCAAGAACAAATGATAGCGCTCCCGATAGACGCGCGTGAGCCGGGTGGCTTCATCATTTTTGGGCAACGGCGCCAAGCCGCGCGCATAAAGCGTCTCCATCGGCGTGGCGCCCTGCAACGGCAAATAAAAACCATTGGCCGTGGTCGCGATCTGCTGCAACAAAGTTTGATTCAAGTGCGATTTCACCACGTTGCCGTCTTCATCTTTTATGAACGAATTGTTTCCCTGATCATCGGCGACCCGCAACAATTCGCCTTCCGGTGTTCCCACGCCGATGGTGAAAATGCGCATGCCCGCGTCCGCCGCCTCTTTGGCTGCATCCATGGTTTCCTTGTCAGCGTCATGATCCTCTCCGTCGGTGAAGAGCACCATGATTTTATGATTGTCGTTCCCTTTCTCGAAAGCTTCCAACGTCGTGTGGATGGCCGAAGAAAGCGAAGTGCCGCCCACGGGCACAATACCGACCGAGACGGCATCGACCGCTTGTTGGAAAGCCTGCTCATCGAGGGTTAGGGGCGCTTGCAGAAAGGCCGAACCGGAGAAAACCACCAGACCCATGCGGTCGGATTTGGCCAGACGCATAAGGTCCATGACGGCGAGCTTTGACTTTTCGAGGCGATTAGGCGGCACGTCGCGCGCCAACATGCTACGGGAAGTATCCATGGCCACGATAATATCAAGGCCTTGTTGTTTGGCCTCCTCCCATGCAAAACCCCATTGCGGCCGGGCCAGGGCAATAAGAATTCCCGCGACCGCAGCCACCAGCAGAGCCAGCCTGATTTTTTCCCGAGCGGCGGAAACGCCAACTGTCAAACTAGAAAGCAACCGGGCCTGGACAAAGCGAAGAACCAATTTCTGTTTGACTCGCCACGACCAGAAGAGGAAGAGGCCCAGCGCCGGAATCGCCACCAGCGCCAGCCAAAGAATTTGAGGATGCTCGAATCTCATTCTAAGGCAACTTTCTCCAAACGGTTTGAGCCAGAACCATTTCGCCGAGCAACACGCCCAACCCGCAAATAGTTACATAGCCGAACAGTTCGTCAAACTGCTGATACTTTTTCACTTCGACTTCCGTCGTCTCCAAATGGTCGATTTCAGAGTAAATGCGGCGGAGGGTGTCGGCAGTGTCGGCCCGGTAATATTTGCCATGCGTTTCCTCCGCAATTTTGGTCAGCGTTTCCTCGTCAATATCGACGTCCATGTCTTTGGTGACCATTCGCCCGTAAGCGTCCCGGCCCACCGGATAAGGGGCCGAGCCTTGGCGTCCAATGCCAATGGTATAAACTTTGACGCCCAAGGCCTGTGCGGCGTCGGCAGCGGTCAAGGGCGAAACTTTGCCGGAGTTGTTTTCGCCATCGGTCATGAGAATGACGATTTTGCTCTTATCCTTGAGGTCTTTGATGCGGTTGAGCGCGGTCATCAGCGCCGAACCGATGGCAGTGGCCCTTTCGTCAATGACGCCGATGTCCAACCGATCCAACTGCTGCTGCAAATAATCGTGATCCAGCGTGGGCGGCGAAGCGATAAACGCGTCCTTGGCAAAGGCGACCAGACCGATGCGGTCATTGGGGCGGTTGTCAATAAATTTTCCGAGCACTTCCTTAGCCAGCTTGATGCGACTCAGATCCGGGCCAAAATCCAGCGAGCGCATACTGCCGGACAAATCGAGGGCGACGACAATATCAATGCCGCTGGCTTTGACGTGCGATTCGCCGCGAACCAGCCGGGGCTGGGCCAGGGCAAAAATGAACAGTGCCAGCGCCAGCCAGCGTAAATTGGCCAGAATGGCCCCGGCGCGGGAACGGTGCAGCCCGGAAATCGGGCGCACCAAATCGACTGAGGAATACACAAAGGCGGATGGTTGGCCGCCTTTGCCCTTCAACCACGCCAGCAGCGGCAACAAGGCCCATAAAAGTAAAACCCATGGATGAGCGAGCGTCATGGCGAAGTGGAGGCTGCGGCGTGGGCGGAAGATTGAATCTCGGGCGGAGCCCAGCGCGGCTCGGTTTCGTTCACAAGTTTGAGGGCGGCCGAGTGCAGGGCGCGCAATTCGATTTCCGTCGGCTCATATTTGGCGAATTTAATGAGGTCGCAGTTCTCCAAAAATTCTCCCAGGCTCAGCTTTTGCTCCGCTGTCAATAAATTCGTGCCCTGGAGCTCATGGAGAAACTCCTCCGTCGTGCGTTCGGGGGCGTGGAAATCGAAGCGTTTCTCCAAATATTCACGGGCCGCGCCCGAGACGGCGATGGAAAACGCCTTGGGATCGCCCAGCAAGGCCAGCGCGGCTTCCAGGGCTTGGCGAGCGCGAACATGAGCGGGAATGGGGGGAATCGCGGCAATGGCTGCGGCTTTTTTGCGCCAACGTCGCCACAGCAACCAGGCCACAAGGCCGAGAAGAAGAATCGCCGTAATCCAGATAATCCAAAGCAGCACATTGGGAATCGCGATCAGCGGTTTGAGGCCTTCGTGAAAAGTCAGCGGGGCCGCGTTCGTCGCAGCCGGGGCTTGAGCAGGGACAATGAGCGCGGAATTTGTGTTCATCCGTGGCGGCGGCGTTTTTCCCGCGTTTCGAAGAAGGCGCCCAAAGCGGAAGCGTAAGGTTCGCCAGTGCGAACTTCAATGGCATCGATCTTGGCCGAACGCAGGGCGCGAATTAATTCAAGCTGGTGCTTGCCACGGCGATCGGCGAAAGCCTGGCGTTTGCGCAAGTCGTGGGTGTTGATTTCGATCATTTCGCCCGTTTCGGCGTCGCTGAAAACGAGACGGCCTAGGGACGGCAATTCCAATTCAAATTGATCGACAACCTGAATGGCAATGACGTCGTGGCGGCGATTCGCCTGCCGCAGGGCGGGCCATGATCGAGGCCCAAGCGTGGGCGAAACCAGATAACCTCGACCCCGCCTCTTACCCCCCTCGCCTGCCGGGCGTTGCTCGAAAAGAAAATCGGAAATCACAACGACAATGGCATGGCGCCGGGCCAAGCGGTTGAGCACCTGTAAGGCTTCTTCAAAATTGGTACCGCGCTTGGCAGGCTGGAACATGAGAATTTCACGGATCACGCGCAAGACGTGACGCCGCCCCTTTTTGGGAGGAATGTATTTCTCGACTTCCTCCGTGAAGAGAATCAGCCCCACTTTGTCGTTATTGCGGATAGCGGAAAAAGCCAGCACGGAAGCCAGCTCGGCGGCCAGTTCGCGTTTGGATTGGTCGCGCGAACCAAAGAGGCCCGAACCGCTCAAGTCCACCACCAGCATCAGGGTCAATTCGCGCTCTTCGACGAATTTTTTGACAAAAGGATGATTCATGCGCGCCGTGACGTTCCAGTCAATCGAACGCACTTCATCGCCCGGCTGATATTCGCGAACTTCCTCGAAATTCATGCCCTGACCCTTGAACACGCTATGATACTGGCCGCCGAGAGTCTCGGACACCAGCCGCGTGGTGCGTAGCTCGATCTGCCGGATTTTTTTAAGAATTTCGCGCGGGATCATGGGCGGCTTCCAGCAATATATACATTAAATTGGCGCTCCAAAACAAAACAAGTTGCTTGTCTGCCTCTAAAACGGCGGTATAGTTCCGTCGTGAGTGCGACAGAAATTTTGGAACAAATTCGCCGCTTGCCAGAAAATGAACGGCGCGAGGTCGCTGGCCAAATTCTGGAAGAATTCGGAAATTTCGATGACGATTTGTCTCCTGAGCAAATCGAAGAGCTGGAGCGTCGAGCAGACGAGTTAAGTCTTAACCCTGAAAGCGGCGTTCCGTGGGAGCAGATTCGCGCTGAATTGCTTGAAAGGCTCAAGCATCGGGCATGCGGCGCAAAATAATCTTTAGGCTGGAGGCTAGGCTCGAGTTCGAAAACGCCACCGTTTGGTATAATACGCAGAAGCCGGGATTGGGAACTAGGTTTTCGGGCGAAATCCAGGCCACACTCCAACGCATCCAAAGAAATCCCGATCAATTTCCTCTTGTGGGCAGGACCGTTCGTAGAGCAAGGGTAAACATATTCGAAAAGTAAGCTGTTTTCTTTCGCGTTGAGCCTGATTTTATTGCAGTGGTCTCGGTTTTCCATAGTTCTCGAAACCCTGGCGTCTTGCAGCGAAGATTGAAATAAAGTGACTTCTGTCATGGCACCGGCAACTCATTAAAAATCTTCGTCACAATAGTCTCGCTCGTTTTCTCTTCCGCCTCGGCTTCATAGGTTACGGCCACTCGATGGCGCAGCACATCCATACCGATGCTCTTAACGTCCTGGGGGGTGACGTAGCCGCGTCCTTTTAGGAAGGCGTACGCTTTGGAAGCTAGCGTCAGTGCGATGGTGGCGCGGGGAGAAGCGCCCAATTGAATCAGCCCCTGGAGTCCCTCAATTTTGTAGGCCGCCGGATCGCGCGTGCAACAGACAATGTCCACGATGTAATCCTTGACCTTGTCATCCATATAGATGTCGTTGAGCACCTGGCGGGCTTCCAGGATTTGTTGGGGCGATACTACTTGCGCGACCGAGGAAGTCGTCGAAGTGCGGCCCATCAAATCCAAAATCTGACGTTCCTCCTCCCGGGAAGGATAGACAATTTTCAATTTCAACATGAACCGGTCCACTTGCGCTTCGGGCAGCGGGTACGTGCCCTCCTGCTCGATCGGGTTTTGTGTGGCCAACACCAGGAAAGGCTCTTCCAATTTAAAAGTTTGATCGCCAATGGTGACCTGTTTTTCCTGCATGGCTTCGAGCAAGGCGCTTTGCACCTTGGCCGGAGCGCGGTTGATTTCGTCGGCCAGGACTAGATTCGCGAAGATCGGGCCGCGCCGCGTGGTAAAGCCGCCGGTCTGGGGATTGTAAATCTGGGTTCCGATCAAGTCGGCTGGAAGGAGGTCGGGCGTGAATTGGAGCCGGGAGAACTTCACATTCAGGGCCGAGGCCAACGTCTTGACCGAAAGCGTCTTGGCCAATCCAGGGACGCCTTCCAGCAGAACGTGGCCGTTGGCCAGGAGACCGATGGCCAAGCGTTCGACCAGATAATTCTGGCCAATGACCACCTTGCCGATTTCGCCGAAGAGGGGCCGCACAAAAGCACTGGCCCGCTGCACTTGTTCGTTAATTGCGCTGATACCTGTATTCATAGTCAAAAAACTACTGTATGCCCAAAAGACAATGAAATATCAAACTTTGTTCAGAAAAACCACAGATACAGAAATTCGGCTACAAGGCAAACATGATCGAGAAAATTAGGATTGAGACGCCAAAGAAAGGGTGGCCCGGAAGAACCGCCCCGCGCTACAGTGCGCCGACGCCTTTTTCTTCCGTGCGAATGCGGACGGCTTCCTGCACGGCAATGACGAATACCTTCCCGTCGCCGATTTTACCGGTGCGGGCCGCGTTGACGATGGCGTCCAGCACAGGCTGCACTTGAATATCTGCCAATACGATTTCAAGTTTCACCTTGGGTAGCAGGTCGCTGCCATATTCGGCGTTTTTGTGAAGTTCGGTATGCCCATGCTGGCGTCCAAACCCTTCGACCTCGCTGACCGTCATGCCGCCAATCCCGATTTCCGACAGAGCATCACGCACCTCGTCGAGCTTAAAGGGCTTGATGATCGCTTCAATTTTCTTCATAAAAGTCAGTCCTTATTCCGAGCGGGAGGATCCTTTGTCGGTCAAATTGAAATCGGGATAACAATCAGCGCCCACTTCCGGCAGGTCCAATCCGCCTAGTTCGTCTTCGCGGCGAGTTCTCATCGGCACAATGCGATTGGATATTTTGAACCAAATCCAAGCTGTCAAACCAAAGAAGACCAGACAAATCACGGCGCCAATGATCTGGGCCAGCAATTGTCCCCAGTCGTTGGCCGCCCCGCCGAAGATCGTGGCAAAGGCTCCGGCCACGCCAGTCTTCGCCTGCACACCGTTCCAACCGGTCCCGAAACTGCCATCGGCGAGCAAACCCAGGCTCAACACTCCCCAGACCCCTCCGACGCCATGAACCGAGAGCGCGCCCATCGGATCGTCCACCTTCATCGTCCCCTCGAAAAAGAGCACGGCACAAACGACCAGCAGTCCAGCCACCGCGCCGGTAATGACCGCGCCAGCCGGATTGACGAAGGCGCACGAGGCGGAAATTGCCACCAGGCCGGCCAGCAAACCGTTACAGACCATGGAAGGGTCTGGCTTGCGGAATTTGAAAGTCACCAAGGCGCAGGCCGACGCCGCTCCAGCCGTGGCCGCGAGCATCGTGTTGAGAGCAATGATCGGCACACGCGCGGACGAGGCAAAAACAGCGGGACCAAGGTTCAAGCCAAACCAGCCTGAGGCCAGCAGCAGGCTGCCCACCACCACATAGACCAAATTATGACCGGCGATGGGGCGTGGACGGCCATCGCGGGCGTATTTGCCCAGGCGCGGACCAAGGGCGATGGCGCCCATTAATCCGATCATCCCTCCGGCCACGTGAATAACGGAGGAACCGGCGAAATCGACGAACCCATGACCCAAACCAAGGTTTTGACCCAATTGCGCGAGCCAGCCGCCGCCCCAAACCCAATGTCCGAAAACAGCCAGTGGCAGGGCTGCGGCCAACGTTCCATAAAGGAACGCATTGGCAAATCTCCAGCGTTCCGCCATGACCCCGCCAGGAATGACGGCCGCAAGGGAAATGCCTGCGGCTTGCACGATAAACATGGCGTAGAATATGGAGTTGACGTCCGGGTCAACTCCGGGTGAACTAAAGAAAAACCCGCGCGTGCCTATCAGGCCAAAGGGATGCCCGAAGAGATGAAGCTCCCAGTGGGCATAGGGTGTGCCAGTTCCACCGGACCATCCCAGAAAAGCAGCGCCGCACACCCAAAAACCAAGCACACTCAGGACAAAAATGAGCAAGCTAATAGAAACGACCTGCGCCGCGTTCTTAGCTCGGCACAAGCCCGCAATGACCAGAATAAACCCGGCCTGCATCAAAACCACGAGGACTCCCGCCAATACGGCTGCTATGAGATTAAATGACACGCTCTCCTAAGGTGCTTAAGCAAGGCCAGTGCCAGCGGCGGCGAATGCAGGCAAACGAGTCAAAGCCATACAAGGTTGGCCCGTTTTTGCCAACCATGTTCTGATTCTTGCGCTGGTGAAAGCATCCAGCATGGGCAAAACTCGCCAACACTATGGTCGCCCTACTTGGCCTTATGCTTAAAATATAAGAATAGCAGCAAGAAAACAATCACCTGCGCCAAACCAAAGAGCAGGATCAAAGGCAACATGCGAAACCTGCTCTTCCACAACTGCGGCGCTTGCAAACGGCCAAACCGGCCCACCAGTTCGACTTTTTCGTAGTCGTCCAATTCCGCTTTCATGGCCGCCGCCGTCTGGTAGCGGTTGGACGGATCGCGCTCGAGAGCATGAAGAATGATTTCTTCAATGGCGGGCGTTATTTTGGGATTGATCTTGCGCGGAGCCACAGGATCGCCGGTGAGCCGGGCGTTCATGACGGCGTACGGGCTTTCCCCTTCGTAGGGGGTCTGGCCGGTGCACATTTCGTAAAGGATGGCGCCCAAAGCATAAATGTCCGTCCGCTCGTCGCCCCGTTTGCCTTTGACTTGTTCCGGGGCCATGTAATCGGGCGTGCCCATGCTTGGGGAGAAGCCCACAAAAGTAATACGACGCGCCTTCAAAGACTTGGCGATGCCAAAATCCATGATGCGGATGCTGGCGTCGTTGCAAACCATGATGTTCTGCGGTTTTAGATCCCGATGCACAATTTTGTGGAAGTGCATAACGTCCAAGGCTTCGCAAACCCGGCTGGCGATTTTGGCCGCGTCCGGCTCGGGCAAAGGATGGACTTCGCGCAAGAGCGCCGCCAGCGTCTGCCCTTGCAGGTATTCCATGACGATGTAGGGACGGCTTTTCTCTTCAGGAGGAACAGCAAAGAATTTAAGAATGTATGGATGGTTCAGGCTTTCGCCGATTTCCGATTCGCGTTGAAAACGGGCAAACGAGGCCGGGTCGCTCTCAAATTGCATCAGCGGGGCTTTGATCGCCACGGTTAAACCGGTCTTAATGTCGTTGGCTTTGAAAATGCAGCCCATCCCGCTGCGGTTGATCAATTCGGTAATTTCGAAACGGTTGTCGAGCACCTGGCCGGGTTGGATTTCGCTGCTCACAGAAGTCGCAGTGGGTTTGACATAGTACGGAGTGCCGCGATAAAAATGCCGGCGTTCTATTTCGTTAATTCGGATACATTGAACCGAGATATTGTCGTCCGCTCCCCGTTTCTCCGCGCGCGCGAGCAATTCCGTGCAAGCCTGCGCCGGTTCGAGGCGTCCCGCAATCTCGCAAATCTCGTCATCCACCACCACGGAATAAAGTCCATCGGTGCATTGCACCAACACGTCGCCCTTTTCCAGCACTTGCTTGGCAACGTCATAGGCGCAGATTAAATCCTGGCCGATGCTGCGGGTAATCATGGAGCGCATCGGGCTGGCCATGGCGTCGCGTTCCTTGACCAATCCTAGTTTGACCTGCAAAGCGACGTAGCTGTGGTCGGACGTCAAGCGCCGCAGGATGCCGTTGCGAATAAGATAAACCCTCGAATCTCCCACATGGCCAATGGTGACCTCATCGTGCCGAAAAATCGAAACCGTCAAAGTCGTGGCCATGCGTCCCTCTTCCTGGCTGTGCATGGAGGCATCATAGACCAGCTTGTTGGCTTCGTTGAAAATAAGGCGAAGCAAATCCGCCGGCTCTTTTTCTTCGGTGGTTTCTTTTAAGGTTTCGAGGGTGGTTTTGACCGCAAGCTGGCTGGCGACTTCTCCCCGCCCTGTTCCTCCCACGCCGTCGGCAATCACCACCGCGATGCCAACCTTTCGCAACAATTCCGGTGACTCCGGCTGCCAAAACCCAATGGTGTCCTCGTTTTTTTGGCGGACTGGCCCGGTGACGGATACTTGGGCGTAAGTCAAATCCATGCAATATCCTGAGCCGAACTTTTACCCTGGTAAAGAAACCAAACCGGCTGCCCGAAAAGAGCAGCCGGTCTGTTGAATCTGGTTGATTATATTGGAACTAGGCTACTCCGGGCTTGGCGGTCAAAAGCACCTCTTTGCCTTTGGTCTTGCTGCTCATGGTGAAATAAACCCAGCCAGCGCCAATCCATAACGCAGAGAGTGCCAGCGCAAGATAAGGTTCATGCCAGCTCATGTTAGGTACTCCAATCGCAGGTATCGGGCCGAGCAAATAGAACAGCATGCATCCAAAGTTGGCCAGAAGTCCGAAGACTGGCACCACGACGTGTTTGAACCCATGGAAACTATGATGTTCGCGAAATGCCACGATGGCGACGATGCAGGTCGTCATATACAGCAAGAAAGTGCCAAAATTGCTGATCAGAGTCATCGTGATCAACGTGTTGGGGAGATAAGTATAAGCATGAGGCGGAAAGATGCCAAAGCTGTACCAGAAATTGTGCTTATCTAAAGGAGCCGGGTCCGAGGACGCAGCGCCCTGATAAACCACCGTCGTCAGAATCCCCACAATGATCGACATAATCGCGAGGAACCACACGGCACGATGCGGCGAAAGAGTTTTGCCATGCAACAGGCCGAACTGCGTGGGAACCTCCTCGTCGCGCCCCATGGCGTAGGTCACACGAGCGCCCGTGTTCATGCAAGACAGGGTGGTGCCAATCAACGCCAAAAATACGGTGGCTGCTTCAATCAGCATGAAAGCTTTGCCAGCCGAATAACTGCCAAAAGCCCAGGTGCCCACCATCACCATCATGTCCCCCAGCGGCGCACTGGAAGCGCCCGCGTTGGACATGGTGTAACCGCTATTCAAGAAATAGTTGGCGGCGAAATACTCAAATAAGTAACAGATGGCGCCTTGAATCGCCAAGGAGAGCAAGACCGCGCGGCCAATATCCTTTTTGGGATTTTTCGCTTCTTCGCCCATGGCCGTGACGGACTCAAACCCAACCAGCAGGAGAATCGCAATGCAGGCCTGAACCAGCACAGCGCTAAACGCATGGGGTGCTACCACGGAACTGGGCGAAGTATGGAAGTTAAAGGTGGTGGGGTCTTTTGCGGTTCCGGATCCCGTAATGGAGTCGGCAGGCTTATAGCTCAATACAAAAGGATCTGGAGTTTCCAAGCCATCTTTCACAATGGGCTCGCCTTTGTCGTTAGCCTTCCAGGCCGGGTAAGGGTCGCCCACGCCTAGCTTGAGAGCAGTAAGGCTCGCAAACTCCAGGGCGTTCGTGTTCTTGGTCTTGTCCAAATCTTCGGCCGCGACCTGGCGATCTTGTTGCTTCCAGATGGGCTGTTTGGTCTTATCGTCCACTTTGGGCGTGTTGTCGGCCCAAACGTCCTGCACCGGTTTGCCTTTGTCATCGGTTACGTTGACTTGAGCCACATTATAATCGACTGGCGTTCCGTTCGAGAGGTGCAGACCGACCGACCCATCAGGATGTTTGCCACGATACGCAATGGCCATGACGGCAAAGACCACCAACGCCGTTATTTGGACGACGTTAATCGCCATGTTGACCGCAGTCGTCCCGTTCACGCCACGATAAGCGATGTAGCCGACTCCAATGGAAAAAACCACGCAGAACAGCCACATGAACAGCGGACTGTTGTAAGTTTGGCTGAAAGTATCCGGCCAGAATTGGCCGGCCAGCCATCCCGCTAAAATCGCGGTCACGCCAACCATCAATCCGGTATAAATCCAATAATATAAGTGACTGTTCCAGCCCGTGAAAAACTTAATGATGCGCGCCCACTTAAAGGCATGGGTCTTGGATAGAAAAGCTTGCTCCGCATACAGATAGGAAGACCCGGCGCCCGGATAAAGCTTGGATAGCTCCGCATAACTTATGGCGGTGGCAAAGCATAATACCAACGCGAACACAATTCCGATCCACATGGCGCAACCGGCCATCGGCGCGCCGTAAAGGGCTTGCTCCTCAAAGGTCAGCCACAAGAAAGCACCCGGGGCAATCAAGGCCATGGCGTTAATCGTCAGGCCGGTCAAACCTAAGGTTGGCTTCATCTCTGTTTTCGGTGGGGGTGATGAGGATGACATAGTTTTTATGATTATGTTAGGTTATGTGTTTGTGTTGAGTGAACTGGATCGGGCCATTTGGATACCTTTTAGCAGGTGAAGTGCCATCCCTGTTTTTCCCCAAGCCGTCCAAGGGCATCCGCGACGGCGGAAAGTTTAAGTTATCCCTCGCTAGACCAACACCCATAACATCTCAAGATCGAAATCTTATTAAAAAACTCTAAAAATTGTTACAAGTTGCTTTTTGACCATCCTGCTTAAAAGAAAGATGAGAATACGCCAAGAAAATACGCAAATTACTTAGGTGTTATAGAGGAACGGAAAACGTTGTACTTACGCAACCTACAACCAAAAATCTCTTTCCCGATAACCATTCTTCGTGTTAAGTGACGCCGAATGATGGTTAAGACTGCTTTATTATTCGCCGGTCAAGGCGCTCAGTGCGTTGGCATGGGCCGCGATTTTACCGCCCAATTCCCGAGTGCCAAAGACCTCTTTGTTAAAAGCCGGGAGATCCTGGGCTTTGATTTGGCCGGCATATGTTTCGATGGCCCTGAAGACGAGTTGACGCGCACGCAGAATGCCCAACCTGCCATTTTTTTGACGAGTTGGGTGGCGTTTCAATTGCTAAAGGAGAAGGTTCCCAATTTGCCCTACCACGCCACCGCCGGATTGTCTCTCGGTGAATTAACCGCCCTGACAGCGGCGGGAGTATTCAGCTTCGAGGACGGTTTGAAAATTGCCCGCCGCCGCGGCCAATTCATGCAAGAGGCGTGCGAATTGACCAAAGGCTCGATGGCGGCGGTGCTCGCTTTGGACGCAGTAATTTTGCGCGAAGTTTGCCGGGCAACGGACGTTGATATGGCCAATTTGAACTGTCCCGGACAGATAGTTATTTCCGGAGAAACGGACAAAATCGCTTCCGCCTGCGAGCAAGCCAAGGCCAAAGGCGCCAAGCGCGCCGTGATGCTGCCGGTGGCTGGCGCCTATCATTCGCGGCTTATGGCTTCGGCACAACCTAAAGTCAAATCCATGCTGGACGCCGCCGACCTGCAGGTGCCGACCCTGCCCGTCATTTCCAACGTAACCGCCCTGCCCCACGGCGGACCGGATGACATACGCCAGGGCCTCGCGGCGCAAGTCGTATCGCCGGTGCGATGGGAAGACTCGATCCGGTATTTGCTGGCGCAAGGGTTCACGCGCTTCATCGAATTAGGGCCGGGAACAGCCCTGAGCGGCTTCGTTAAACGCATTGACAAGACCGCGACGATCCTTAACGTGGCGGACGTTCCAAGCCTGGAAGCGACCTTGAAGGCGTTGTGAACCAGCCATTGCTCAAACAACTATGTCTCAGTTAGCCAACCAAATCGCCGTTATTACGGGCGCCGGCCGAGGAATCGGAAGGGCCATTGCCCTAAAATTAGGCACCGCCGGAGCCGACATTGTCTGCATTTCGCGGACGATCGAAAATGCGGAGAAGGTGGCGCAGGAGGTCAGGGGTTTGGGGCGAAAGGCTTGGGCCCACGCCGTCGATGTGGCGGATGCAACCGCTGTCACGGCGGCAGCCGGGAAAATTTTAAGCGAAGCCGGAAAAGTGGACATCCTGGTCAACAACGCAGGCATAACGCGCGACGGCTTGCTAATGCGGATGAGCGAGGCGGACTGGGACGTCGTGCTCGACACTAATTTAAAGGGAGCTTTTCTATTCACGCAGGCTTTCAGCCGATCCTTCCTCAAGCAGCGCTCCGGGCGCATCATCAATATTTCTTCCGTCATTGGCTTGATTGGCAATGCCGGGCAATGCAATTATGCCGCCAGCAAAGCCGGACTGTTGGGCTTTACGAAGGCCGTGGCCAAGGAATTCGCCTCACGCGGTGTCACGGTCAATGCGTTGGCACCAGGTTTTATTGAGACCGACATGACGGCGGTTCTTTCGGCGGAGATGAAGACGGAATTGCTCACGCGCATTCCGTTGAATTCTTTGGGAACCACCGAAGACGTGGCCGAAGGGGCTTTATTTCTGGCCGGACCGGGAGCCCGTTATATCACTGGGCAGGTGCTGGCCATTGACGGCGGGATGGTAATGTGAAATATGTAAGAAAAGAGATTCAGGGCTTGACGCTATTGGCACCGTCGGGCATAGACTCAATCAACTAGAAAGAATGGAGCAAACCGATGGCTGAAAAATCAATTGAGCAAAGAGTTAAAGAGATCATAGTCGAACAACTCGGAGTCAATCCCGATCAAGTGACGCCCGAGGCTAAATTTATCGAGGACCTCGGAGCCGATTCCCTCGATACCGTGGAGTTGGTCATGGCTTTGGAGGAAGAATTTGGCAATGAAATCCCTGACGAACAGGCGGAGAAACTGCAAAGCGTGGGAGATGTCATCAAGTACATTGAAGACAGCCAAAAGAAGTAATTGCCGCGGCAATTTGCCAGGGCAGCGGTCCTAGTGTTCGCTGCCCTTTTTTTATGGTCAGCCACTGGACAGAACGCAGAGTTGTCGTCACCGGAATCGGAGTCGTCACCTCTCTGGGCCAGTCGCCCCAGGTGTTCTTTGATAACATCGTCGCCGGCAAATGCGGTGTAAGGCAGATTACCTTCTTCGATGCCTCCCCTTTCACGACTCGCATCGCCGCGGAAATTCCCCATTTTGATCCCTCCGGCGCTTTTCCATCGCCGAAGGATATCCGGCGCACGGATCGTTACGGACAATTGGCCGTCTTTGCCGCTCATCAGGCTCTCAAGGACAGCGGCCTGGACTTGAATAAGGAAAATCGCGATGAAATAGGGGTCTTTCTTGGCTCGGGCATCGGCGGCCTGCACACCATGGCCGAGCAACATGGTATTTTGATGACCAAAGGCCCGGACAGGCTTTCCCCCTTCATGATTCCCATGCTCATTCTCAATATGGGTTCGGGCCTTTTCTCGATGTATAACGATTTGCGCGGCCCCAACGTGGCCACCTGCTCGGCTTGCGCCACTGGCACCCATGCTTTGGGCGAGGCCTGGCGCACCATTAAAATGGGCGACGCGAATGTCATGTTCGCCGGGGGCAGTGAAGCGACCATTGTGCCCCTCGGTGTGGGCGGCTTTTGCGCCATGCGCGCTCTGAGCACTCGGAACGACGATCCACAGCATGCCTCACGACCGTTCGACCGCGACCGCGATGGCTTCGTCATGGGCGAAGGCGGAGGTGTGATTGTCCTGGAAGAACTGGAACATGCCAAAGCCAGGGGCGCGCGCATCTACGCGGAAATGTCGGGCTACGGCAATGCCGCCGATGCGCACCACATGACCTCCCCCTCTCCCGGCGGCGAAGGCGCGGCTCGTTGTATGCGCATGGCCTTGCGGAGCGCCCGTATCAACCCGACCGAGGTTTCCTACATTAACGCCCACGGCACGAGCACGCCTCAAGGCGATGTGGCCGAGACCATGGCCATCAAATCGGTTTTCGGTGAACACGCGAAAAAGATGGCCGTCAGCTCGACTAAAGGGGCGACGGGTCATCTTCTGGGCGCAGCCGGAGGAGTCGAAATGGCGCTGTGCGTCAAAGCCATTGAATGCGGCATCGCGCCGCCGACGATCAATCTGGAAAATCCTGATCCGGAGTGCGATTTGGACTACGTGCCCAACCAAGCCCGCGAAATGGAAGTGGACGTGATCTTGAATAATTCCTTCGGATTCGGCGGACACAACGCCTGCGTAGTGGCCCGCAAATTTAAAGGGTAATCGTTCGCGCAATTACGCGCCTCGTTCGGAGCAGGCTCTTGCCTTAGTTTGAGCCTTGGCGTTAAATTCTTTTTGATGGTCGCGCCCAAAGAACAAACTCCCCAGCCTGCCCTGCATGTCCTGGCGGTTTCGGGCAGCATGAACAGCGAATCGGTCACACGCGTCGTCGTAGGCGAAGCGGCCCGCCAATTAATCGCGCTCGGATGCGAGGTGGACATGCTGGATCTCCGCCTGGAAGGGCTGCCCATGTACAATCCCGAGACCTCCCACCAAACGCCGCATTTCCAGCCCCTCCAGCAGCGGGTGGACAATGCGGACGTTGTCCTGCTGGGTTCCCCGGATTATCACGGCAGCATTAGCAGCGCGACGAAGAATTTTTTGGATCATTTCTGGCGCGAATTCGGCGGCAAACTCTTTGCCACCGTCGTTGTCTCGCACGAAAAGGGGTTGACTGTGACCGATCAGCTTCGGACCGTGGCGCGGCAATGTTACGCCTGGGCGTTGCCCTATGGCGTCTCCGTCATGGCTGAAGAAGACGTCAAGGAAGGTGAAATCACGAGCGAAACCTTGCAGCAGCGGCTGGAAATGATGAGTCGTGACATAGCCGTTTACGGCCGATTACTGGCGGCGCAACGACGCGCAGATTTGGCCTCGAAGGAGCCGGGCTTTATGGCGCGCTTGCGCTGAGTTCATGAAAACTCCGACAAGCTGGGACCAAGAGTTGGCGGAGTTCGAGCGGCCGAACGTTCCAGGCCTTGCCTTAATGGTGACTGGGGAAACTTTGCGCGTGCATGCCTGCGGGTTGGCTAATTTGGCAACCGGTGCGCCCTGCCAGCCCAACACGAATTTCCGCCTGGCTTCATTGACAAAATCGTTCACCGCCATGGCCGTTATGATGCT
>Ga0302325_10012609_pt1 | contig 18118 bp, 17 predicted proteins | sample Palsa_T0_2_FD_201948 | JGI IMG/M metagenome (GOLD analysis project Ga0302325, IMG submission 201948) | Peat permafrost microbial communities from Stordalen Mire near Abisko, Sweden - Palsa_T0_2 | ecosystem: Environmental > Terrestrial > Soil > Palsa > Peat permafrost | place: Sweden: Abisko...
CGACCCGGCCTGGAAGAACCTGGGCGCGGTGATGCGCTCGGTCTCGGAGATGCGCCTCGCCCGGCTCTGCTTCTCGCCGTCCGGCGGGCAGCAGATCGACGCCGAGGGGTGGACGACGGTGTTCACGCTCGGCGGCCTTACCCTGCCGGACACCACGACTGGCCGGGAGGATTACTCCTACGAGCAGCGGCTGTCGGTGGCCCTGCTCTACCTGGTCTCCCAGTTCGCCCGCAGGCTGATGAACACCGTGGACCGGACCACGCCGAAGGCGATCTTCCTCGACGAGGCGTGGGCGATCACGTCCACGCCCGAGGGCGCGAAGCTGGTCCCCGAGGTCTCCCGGATGGGGCGATCGAGGAACACGGCGCTCGTCCTCATCTCGCAGAACGCGGGCGACCTGCTGCACGAGCAGGTGACCAACTGTATTTCCAGTGTATTCGCGTTCCGTTCATCGGAACGTTCCGAGGTGACGAACGTGCTTTCGCTCCTCGGGGTTGAGCCGTCCGAGGAGCACAAGGCCATCCTTCGTGCCCTTGGCAACGGTGAATGTGTTTTCCGTGATCTCGACGACCGCGCGGGCCGCATCGGCGTCGATCTCGTATCCGAAGAACTACGGGACTGGATCGATACAAATCCGACACGAGCCCGCCGGCAACCCCAGCCGGCGGCGACAACCTCCCAGTAAGCACCGCCGAATACAGGAGCCTCACGAGATGGCTGAACCCCTCCCTCGAGCCGGACGGCCACGGACTGCCCGTCGTCGGTCTGTCCGTGCCCTGCTGCTGGCCGCAGCGCTTTTCACCGTCGTGCTCGGCGGTCTTTTCATCGCCCGGCCCGCCGCCGCGGCCCCCGCCGCGAAGGCGGCAACTGCCGCTACCAGCGCCCCGGCCGCCCGTGCGGCCCCTGCGGCCCCAGCCGCCCCCGTTGCCAAGGCTGCCCCGGCGGCGGAAGCTGACCTCGCCGCGCGGCTGTCCGTGGGCAGCAGGAACGCGCTGCTCGCGCCGGATGGCGGCGTCTGCAGCGTCCCCGTCCTTGGCGATCTGGGCGGCCTGGTCAACCTGTGCAACGCGGGCACCTCCGGCCTGGGCGGCGAGCTGAACAACATCTGCTCGCCGGGGCTCCCGGAGCCCGAGCCGGCCACGCAGGGCATCAACTCGCTGATCACCACCCCCGGCGCCCCGACGACGGGCAAGACGCTCTACGACAACTACGGCACGGCCGGACAGTTCTGGGCCGCGACCGGGCTGCAATGCTCGTCGATGACCTCGCTGATCGGCAACAACGTGGCCGGCATGGTCTTCGACATGGCCAAATCGCTCGACCGGGTCACGATCACGGTGTACCAGTCGGCCGCCGGATCCAACATCCTGGCCTGGCTCAGCAGCTCGGTCGACACGCTGATCAGCGACCTCGGCAATGCGATCTACTTCCCGTTCCTGGCGCCGGTGGTGATCATCGGCGCGATCTGGCTCGCCTGGCAGGGCCTGATCCGCAAGCGCGCCACCCGGACGATCGAGGGCACGATCTGGATGGTGATCGCCTGCGCGGCCGCCATCTGGCTGATCGGGCAGCCGCAGGACTTCACCGGCGTCGGCACCACCGTGTCCAACGGCGTCACCTCGGTCCTCAACACGGCGTTCGACAAGCTGCCGGCCGGCAACAACAGCGACTGCCTGCCGGTCCAGACGGGCGACCCGCAGTCCGTCACCGCGAGCTACGTGTTCAACTCCGGCAACGGACTGGTGGACCAGAATGCCAACGAGCTCTGGTCGGTGCTGGTGTGCAAGCCCTGGCTCGAGGGCGAGTTCGGCACCACCCAGTACGCCCAGGTGGGTACGCCCGCCGCCAAGAACAACCTGATCGACGAGTACGGCCGGAACCTGCTCTGGGCGCAGGCGTTCGCGACCAACGAGCAGCCCACCGCCACCCTCACCCAGGCCAAGCAGCAGGTCTACAGCGGCATCACGGCGGACCTGCAGGCCCAGGACCCGGCGGCCTACGCGCTGTTCCAGGGCAATCAGTGGACGACCCGACTCGAGATCGCCTTCTTCGCGCTGTTCGCGGCGGTCGCGGCCGGGCTGCTGGTGCTGCTGATCGCGCTGACCCTGATCATCTTGAAGCTCGGCTTCCTGCTGCTGCTCGTCGCCGGGCCGTTCTTCCTGATCGTCGGGGTGCATCCCGGGTTCGGGCGGGTGGTCGCCATCCGCTGGTTCGAGATGCTGGTCGGCGTGCTGCTCAAACAGGTCGCGGTCGCGCTCGTCCTGTCGATCCTGCTCTACTGCTACTCGCTGATCATGGGCACCACCGACCAGGAGCTCCCCTGGGGGCTCAAGATCATGATGATCTCGCTGGTCACGGTGGCCGTGTTCATCTACAGGAAGCCATTCCAGCACCTGTTCTCCTCGGTCGGCTACGGCATGCTCGGCGCCAACGAGCGGGCCGAGGTCTCCTGGCGCGAGTCGGCCTTCGGCTTCCGCCGGGTGTCCGCCACCGCGGCGGGCACCGTCGTGCCCGGCGCGGCCGCGAGCGCGTCCCGCGCGTCCCGCTGGGCGCGCCGCGCGGCCGAGGGCGTCGGCGGAGCCGCCGACGGGACGGCCAGCGGTGCCGCCGACGGCGGCGTCCGCGCGACCTCCTCGGACGGGATGTCGGTGATGCCGACGGTCGACAGCCACGGCGCCACCCGGCAGTGGCCGGCGGCCGGCGTCGGCACCGGCCGCACCGCCCCGCCGCTGCCGCTGTCGACCAACGGCGCGCCCCCGTCCGCCAACGGCGGCCCGGCGGGCTGGGCCAGGAACGGCGGCGCCAGCGCGGGCGCCGGCGCCCGCGGTCCCGCGCAGCCGCCGGACCGCCGGACCGGCCCGATGCCGGCCGCGCCCACCTCGGCCGCGCCGCCGCCGGTCCGCCGACCCGGGCCGGCCCCGACCGCGACGACGACGACGCAGTCTCCGCCACCGCCCGCGCCGACGCCGCCCGCGACGCCGTTCTGGTCGCGGTCCCGCCGCCGGCCCCAGTAGCGGGGCCTGGCCATGGAACTCTCGCCCGGCCAGCAGCGGCTGCTGTTCGTCGTCGTCGTCATCGTGCTCGTCGGTCTTGGCTTCTTCCTGATCGAGGGGCGGAGCCACGGAACCACCGCGGCATCCACCCCCCCGACCCCGACGCCGAGCTCGAGCGCGCCCGCCGCGAGCGGGGCGGCGACCGCCACGCCGCCCGCGACGGAGCCGGCCGCCCCGACGCCGCCGACGGCGGGCGGCGCCAACATCTACCAGTGGCTGCCGTTCACCCAGGCCGACCTCACGGCCGCGTCGAAGACGACGCTGGCCTTCGCCAACGTCTACGCCAACACCAGTTACACCGAGTCCCAGGCGACCTACGCCGCCAAGCTGTCCGGGCTTGCCAGCCCGCAGGAGGCGGCGGCGCTCGTGTCCGACTTCGAGACGCCCGCCATCGCCGCCACCAGGACCGCGGACAAGCAGGTCTCCACCGGAACCCCGACGATCGACTCGATCTCCTCATTCGGCGCGGACCCGACGTCGATCACCTTCGACGTCAGCATCGCCCAGCAACTCGCATCCACCTCTGGCACCATGAACAGCACACCGGAGTACAACATCACTACTGTCTCCACCGCGGCCGGTTGGCAGGTTAACAACATCCAGCTGTCCAACGAGGGTAACGAGTGAACCGCCGCGCGGCCGGGCCGACCGTCATCGGCATTGGGCTTGCCCTGCTGCTCGGCATCCTCGTCGTGCCGATGCTGGTGGTGGGCGGCACCGCCCTGCTGTTCGCCGGCGGCGACGGTTCGACCTGCGGCTCCACCACCGCCGAGGCCGTGCAGCCGAGCACCAGCGCCGTGGCCGCCAACTCGATCCCGGCCAACTACCTGCACTGGTTTCAGCTGGTCGGGCTCCAGTACGGCGTGCCGTGGCCGGTGCTGGCCGGCATCGGGAAGGTCGAGAGCGACGACGGCCAGACCACGCTGCCGGGCGTGAACTCCGGCGCCAACGCGTTCGGCGCGGCCGGTCCGATGCAGATCGGAATCGAGGGCGCGTCGGGCGACGCGTGGGCCACGTACGCCACCGTCGAGGACGGCAACCCCCCCGCGAACGTCTACGATCCGGCCGACGCGATCGCGGCCGCGGCCAAGTACCTGATCGCGCACGGCGTCCAGCAGAACGTCCCGGCCGCGATCTTCGCCTACAACCACGCGGACTGGTACGTGCAGGAGGTGCTCTCCTGGGCCTCGACCTACGCCAGCGGCGGGTACACCGTCTCCGAGGTCACCCCGAACGGCGACGGCACCGCCGACGCGGCCGTCGTCGGCAACACCGCCTGCACCGAGGACAGCCTGCTGGCCTCGGTCGTCGCGCCCAACGCGACCGTGCTGACCGCGATCAACTACGCCGAGGACCAGTTGGGCAAGCCGTACCTGTTCGGCGGCACCGGGCCGGCCGCGTTCGACTGCTCGGGCCTGGTCATGATGGCCTACCGGGCGGCCAACGTCGACATACCGCGCACCGCCGCCGAGCAGTGGGACGGACTGCCGCACGTGCCCGCCGCGAAGGTGCTCCCGGGCGACCTGGTGTTCTTCGCCGGGGCGGACGGCACCGTCAAGCAGCCCGGGCACGTCGGCCTGGTGATCGGCAAGCACACGATGATCGAGGCGTACGCGACCGGCTTCGCGATCCGCGTCTCCCAGTTCGGCACGAAGCAGTCGGCCCCCGGCGACACGCAGGTTGTCGGTTTTGCCCAACCCTGGAGTAACAAGAGTATCAATTCGTAAGTTTCTAGCTGTATAACACCATTTGGGCGATTTCGATTTCGGGTCGAGACCCGCGATGCTAGCCTTCAGGCAGTAACTCTCTGCATGAAAGGTGCTACTGTGCGCGGTCGGCATGCTTACAGATCCGGTCGGGGTGCTTACAAATCCCGTCGCGTCGCCTTGGCCCTGGGCGGCACGCTCGCGGCGACCGTCATCGCGTCGGCCTGCCTGGCCGCGCCGGCCTCCGGTGGCGTGCAGCGGCCGCTCGCGGCGCCGGCCGCCGACCTGGCTGACAGCCCGGCCCAGGTGTCGGTGGCCGCGCTGTCGGGGCCGGCCGGCCCGGTGGTCGCGCTGGGCGACTCCTACACCGCGGGCGCCCTGCTTCCGGCCGCCCTGGCGGCCCGCCCGCTCGGCTGCCTCAGGTCCACCAAGGCCTATCCGGTGCTGGTCGCGGCCGCGCTGGGCGCGTCCCTGACCGACGCGGCCTGCGCCAGCGCCGGCGTCCAGGACATGGCGGCCGCGCAGCAGACGAACCTGGGCACCAACCCGCCGCAGCTGAACGCGCTCGCCCCGGACGACTCGCTCGTGCTGCTGACGCTCGGCGGCGACGACCTGGGCTTCATGAACGTGTTCGACAAGTGCATGGAGCTGTCCTTCACCGATCCGTGGGGCAGTCCCTGCCGGGCGTACTACACCAAGGGCGGCACCGACCAGCTCGCGGCCGCGGTGCGGGCCGAGGCGCCGAGGATGGCGGCCGTCCTCGCGGCCATCGCCGCGCGCGCACCGCGGGCGCGGATCGCGCTGGTAGGCTATCCGGACCTGTTCCCGCTCAGCGGCGGCTGCTGGCCGGCGGTGCCGATCACCAACGGCGACGTCGCTTATCTGCGCGGCATCGAGCTCCAGCTCAACGCGATGCTCGCCGCCGACGCGAAGGCGGCCAATGCCACCTTCGTGAATACGTTCACCCGGACCATCGGCCACGACTTCTGCCAGCCCGAGAGCATCAGGGACGTCGAAGGCCTGCTCCCCGGCTCCTGGGCCCTGCCGTTCCACCCCAACACCCGGGGCCAGCAGGCCATCGCCGCCGCCGTCCTGGCCGTCCTACGGACGCCCTAACCTAGCCCAAATAGGCCTCGACGACGATTCCGTCTGTGTTGACGACCAGTCGGACGCGCTCTCTCATGAGGCTGAGGACGCTGCTGCCACCCTGCTGCTCGCAGATCACCACGGGGAAGCCGTGCGCCAGGTAGTAGGACTTCGCTTCCTCCATCCCGTGGCCGACCATCGCCTCGGCGTCGAACCGTGCCGCTGCCGCGCGGGCACTGGCGTCGTACTGCGCCTGCAATGCCTCGGCCTCGGCCTCGGCTTGCGGGTCTCTTGACTGCTTAGGTCCCTCTCTCATGGCCCCTCACGATGTCGTGTTGACGCTCAACTTCATCTCGGTTTCGATGGAGGTAGAGGTGCCGGTCATGAGCGGGAATTCAAGAGACCAGTAGCACCCCCGGCCTGGGTCAACGCCGGTGCAGGGAGCCTTGTCGGCGGTGCTACGGGTTGCGGAGATGATGCCGACCGCCTCGACACCGCCCTTGACCTGTATGAACACAGGGCCGCCGCTGTCGCCATGGCCGGCCGAGTTCAGATGGTGGATTTGGTAGGCGAGTGCGCCAAGTACCTGGTACCCGATGCCATCGACGGTAGCCGCATTCCACTTCCAGGTGGTCGTTTGGATCTTGATGCCGTTACTCTGGCCCGAGAACGCGCCCGACGTTGACACCAGGTCACCGGCGAAGACTTTCTTTGCCCCCAGGACTGGCGTTGCCTTCTGTCCGTTAGAGTTCGTGAACGACGTGGCGCCGGTATAGATGTAACTGCCGCCACCAGCGCCGGGCACGCCATACGGCTTGTCCATGAAGAGGGAGATTACGTCATCGTCCGGGCTAAAGAAGTGCGTGACGCCGACGTTCTTCAGATTCCCCGTGATCCAGAACCTCTGGCTCGCCTGCTCGGTCAGAATCATGCAGTGCGCCGCGGTGAGCATGAACCACGGTGCGCCCTTCTTGCCGGTGTTATGCATGCCGAAGCCGGACGAGCAAGCATAAGGCGTGGCCCCATGCTTGCTCTGGATGAAGTCGCCACCCCAGAACGGTGCCGTGTCCTTGTACCGTCCGGGGTGCTTCGGGGCGATAGCGAGCGGCGCGGGAACAGGGAGGCTGAGCATCGCGCCAGGGGATACGGCGTAGTGAACGGGGATTTGCGGGTGCCCGACCAGCGCGTGTGCCTTCGCCAGGTCGGCCTTGGTGTTGACATTGATCCAGAACCCGGTCGCCTGCGGAAAGAACCCCATCGAGCTGATCCCTGCCTCATCGAACTTCCGGGAATCGCTGATGGCATTTTGCAGGCCGAGGAGTTGCGCCTGCGTGTACGGCGCCTGCTGGAACCGCACCGTCACGCCCGCTGCGATGCCCGATGCCGCGGCTGTACCAGCGGCGGCAGCCAGCCGGGGCAGCAGGCTAGGCACGCGACCGCGCCAGTAGATCGTCACTCCCGGATACGTCGGCGAGGGGTCTACCTCGATGCCCGCGAAGCCGGGCAAGCGATCCGCGCTCACGGCTGACTGCAACCGCTGAGCCACCGTATTCGCCGCCAGCTGGCCGCTGTTGACCTGGTCGTTGCTGACCTGGCCGCCGTTGGCGGTCACACGGCTCGCTGCCGTCGCGTTCCCGGCTGCTGCCGCTACCGTAAGGCCAAGCGTAAAGACAGCGGTCGCCCCGAGCGCTACCGCTGTCCTGATCGTCGTTATCCTGCGCATGGACTTCCTCCTTCTGAGCTCCTGCCTTACTTAAACTCCGCGGAACATGGTTAGCATAATTTTTGAACCAGCGTCCAGCTCGTGTTTCCGTCCGCTCATTCTTCCGGCATCAGACCAGGCGTATACCACGTGATTGCGTGACGGTTAATTCTCTAGTTTCTACCAATTTGATTTCTGATTAGTGCTGCTGCCGCAGATCACGACCTGCTACTCGAGTAGGTGAGTCGCTCCGGATTTCTAAGAGGCTCGATCGAGAGGATGATCGGGTTATGGCAGGCACGACTGGGTACCCGCAGGAGATGAAGGAGCGGGCCGTGCAGATGGTGGGCGAGATCCGCAGGAACTAACCTGGGCCCGTTAAGTGCACCATTTAACGGTCGGCGGCGCGGCGGCCGCGGCGCCCCGAGCGGCCGGTCCGCGGGCGCGACTCGGCGCGTTGGCGGGTCAGCTCTTCCGGCAGCCGCAGCAGCGGGTTGGCGGCGCTGGCGACGACGTCCTGCGCAATGTCGGTGACCTTGGACCCGCGCGAGCGGGCGGCCCCGCGCAGCAGGTCGAACGCCTCCCGCGGGGGGAGCCGGTGCCGCTCGGCGAGCACGCCGATGGCCTGCTCAACCCGGACCCGCGACGCCAGCGCGTGCTCTAGCTGGGTGACGGTGACCGCCAGCCGCTCCGCCTCTTTGGGCTCATCCAGGTTGGGCACGGCCGGCAACGGCCCGGAGTCGTCCTGCCGGGGCCGCGGCGGGGGCGGCCCGGCCGGCCGCGGCGGCGCGCCTTCCTCGTCCACGGCCTCGACCAGGTCGGTTTCGCCGTTGGCGGCCTGGTCGGCGGCGAACAGGTCCGCGAGCACCATCGCGCTGGTGAGGTCGGAGACGTTCTCGTCGCCGACAACCCAACCGCGCTCGGCCTTGCGCACGACGACGTCGTCGTGCCCGCCCGTGTCGTTCGATGCGTTCTCGCTCATATCTGCCCTTCCCCCCGGGGGCCCACTACCAAAGGCAACCAGCAACACACTATGCGTATAACGCCACAGACCCCGAATTTCATTCGTGACGGCCTCTTCGACTGAGGCGCGCCATGATCTGGCTAGTGCTGAACGTTTGGCCGGTGATAGGCGGTCAGAGTTTCAGCACTATCGACGATTCACCGGGAGCGAGGTTCCCCCGGGCGGGTGGAGAGTAAGCCGCGTGCGTTCAGGAAGATGGGGTTTGACTGCGGCCCCAGGCGTTCCGCCGGGTGACTTGCCATGATGGAAAGTGGAAGCTACTCTTTCCATCATGGAAAGCCATGAAGGACCCAACCGTCCGGCCGCCGAGCTGGTGCCCGGCGACGCCGCAAGCGCGATATCCGCCGTCGACGCCAGCCGCTCCTGGCTGACCGGATCATCGCGCCGGGCTGGTACCACCTGGCGTTCGGGGTGCTGGCGGGCGGCGCGATCGCCGAGGCGGAGATCCGCAACTGGGTGCTGTTCGGCTGGTCGGTGGCGGTCTACACGGTCGGCTGCAGTGCGCTGATGTGGTGGAACCAGCGTCGTGTAGGGATCGCGATGGAGTACTTCGACGGCCGCACGCGAGCCGTTTTTGCGGGCCACGTCCTGACCCTGAGCGGGCTGATCGCGGTCGCCTGCTGGCTCGGACTTGACCGCGGTGCACACGGCGCGTTCCTGGTCGCGGGCGCGCTGGCCGTGCCCCTCACGGTCGCGTTCGGGCGCTGGACGGACAGACTGCTCCGCGCTCGCCTGCGGGCGAGCCGGTGAGTACCGCCGCTCGCTTCGATGAGATCGTGCACGCCCCGAACCGGCTGCAGATCTGCGCGATGCTGTCCGCCGTCAGCTCGGCCGACTTCGCCACCGTGCGGGAGGGCCTGGGCGTGGCCGACTCGGTCTTGTCCAAGCACATCCGGGTCCTGCACGAGGCCGGCTACGTCGACGTGCACAAGTCCACCTGCGCGTCGCGCGTGCGGACCAGCATGTCCATGACCGCAGCCGGGCGGGCAGCGTACGACGGACACCTCGCCGCCCTGCGGGCCATCGTCGGCAACGAGGGCTTCCAGGCCGAGGCCGGCCGGAGCGACGGGCTCGCCCCGATATGAGAGGTTCGGGTTCAGCCGGCGGTGCTGGCGAGCTCGCCCAGCCTCTTCTGGACCTGCGCGGCGGACGGGTTGCACATGGTGGAGCCGTCGGGGAACAGGATGGTCGGCACGGTCTGGTTGCCGCCGTTGACGCTCATCACGAAGTCGGCCGCGGCGGGGTCGCGCTCGATGTCGACCTCGGTGATCTCGATGCCGGCCTTGCCGAGTTGCCGCTTCAGGTTCTTGCAGAACCCGCACCAGGTCGTCGTGTACATCGTGAGCGGCACGGGGATCTCCTCGTCGGTTGGGGGGCTAACCGCCTGCTGGTTCGTCGTCTTCCGGCCTTGTAACAACTTTCGCCGTCTCCGCGTTCCCGCGCGGAGCAGCATGTCCGGGCGCACATGCGGCAGGATGGGACGGATGGACCCCGATGAGCTGCTCGCCGCCCTCGACCCGGAGCAGCGCCAGGTCGCGCTGGCCAGCCGGGGGCCGGTCTGCGTGCTCGCGGGCGCGGGGACGGGCAAGACGCGGGCGATCACGCACCGCATCGCCTACGCGGTCGCGTCGGGGATGGTCAACCCCGCGCACGTGCTCGCGCTCACGTTCACCGTCCGCGCGGCGGGGGAGCTGCGCGGACGGCTGCGCGCGCTCGGCGGCGGCGCCGGGGCGGTGCGGGCGGCCACGTTCCACTCGGCCGCGCTGCGGCAGCTGAGCTACTTCTGGCCGAAGGTGATCGGCGGCCGGCCGCCGAAGCTGGTCGAGTCGAAGCTGCCGCTGCTGCGCGAGGCCGCCCGTGACCTGGGACTCGCGGTCGCGGGGGCGGCGCTGGCTGAGGCGGTGACCGAGATCGAGTGGGCGAAGGTGTGCCAGACGCACCCCGACTCGTACGTGTTCGCGGCGGCCGCGGCGGGCCGGGCGCCGGCGGCCGGGGTCGAGGAGGTCGGGCGGCTGTACCAGGCCTACGAGGCGCTGCGCCGGGACCGGCAGCTGATCGACTTCGAGGCGGTGCTCGAGCTGACCGCGGCGATCCTGCTCACCGAGCCCATCGTCGCCCGCGAGGTGCACAGCGCGTTCCGCTACTTCACCGTGGACGAGTTCCAGGACGTCAACCCGCTGCAGAAGCTGCTGCTTGACGCCTGGCTGGGTGGCCGGGAAGAGTTGTGCGTGGTCGGCGACCCGCAGCAGACCATCTACTCGTTCACCGGGGCGACATCGGAGTACCTGCGAGGGTTCGCCGCTGAATTTCCGGGCGCGACGGTGGTCCGGCTGGTGCGCGACTACCGGTCGACGCCGCAGGTGGTGGCGGCGGCCAACCGGCTGACGGCCGGCGGCGTCGGCGGCGTCGGCGGGCTTGCCGCCGCGGAGTCGTCCGGGGCGCTTGTGGCGCAACGGGCGGCCGGGCCGGATCCGGTGGTGACGCGGTACCCGGACGAGGAGGCGGAGGCGGCCGGGGTCGCCGCCGAGGCGGCGGCGCTGATCAAGGGATCCGTGCCCGCCCACGAGATCGCCATCCTGCTGCGGATCAACGCGCAGGTGGAGCGGTTCGAGCGGGCGCTGGCGGATGGCGGCGTGCCGTACGTGGTGCGCGGGGCCGAGCGGTTCTACGACCGGCCCGAGGTCCGCCAGGCGCTGGTCCTCATCCGCGGGGCGGCCCGCGCCGAGGGCGCCGGCACCGACGCGACCGGGCTGCCGGATCGGTTGCCCGCCGCCGTCCGCCACGTGCTCGCGTCGGCCGGCCTCACCGCGGTGCCCCCGGCCGCGCGCGGCGCGGTCAGGGAGCGCTGGGAGTCCCTGGCCGCGATCGCGGGGCTGGCCGAGGACCTGGCCACGTCGCGGCCGGGCGCGACGCTGGCCGATTTCGCCGCTGAGCTGGCCGAGCGCGAGGACACCGGGCACGCTCCGGTCGCCGCCGCCGTGACCCTGGCAACGATGCACGCGGCGAAGGGGCTTGAATGGGACGCGGTGCTGATTCCCGGGCTCGTTGAGGGCATAATGCCCATCGTGCACGCGCGAACGGCCGAGGCCATCGAGGAGGAGCGGCGCCTGCTCTACGTCGCGGTGACGAGGGCGCGGGTCCGGCTGGCGCTGTCGTGGGCGCCGGCCCGCACGCCGGGCGCGGAGGCGGCACGGCAGCGGTCGCGTTTCCTCGCAGAAGTGTTTCCGTCCGTGCCGGCCGGCCGGGGGAACTCGTGAGCGACTCCCTCGACAAGCTGCTCGACCTGCTCAACCTGGAGCAGATCGAGGTCAACATCTTCCGCGGCCGGTCGCCCGACGAGACGGTGCAGCGGGTGTACGGCGGCCAGGTGGCCGGACAGGCGCTGGTCGCCGCCGGGCGGACCGTGCCGGGCGACCGTCCGGTGCATTCGCTGCACGCGTACTTCATCCGCCCGGGCGACCCGTCGGTCCCGCTCATCTACACCGTGGACCGGGTGCGGGACGGGCGCTCGTTCACGACCCGCCGGGTGACCGCGATCCAGCACGGGAAGCCGATCTTCGCGCTCTCGGCCTCATTCCACCGCGCGGAGCCGGGCCTCGAGTACGCGCTGCCGATGCCCGCCGCGCCGCCGCCCGAGCAGCTGCGGCCCAACTCCGAGCGGTTCGCGGAGGCGATCGGGGTCACGCTCCCGGCGCACCTGCAGGAGAGCCCGATCGACGTGCGCTCGGTCGGCCCGATGTCGGTCGAGGTGGCGGTCGACCCGTCCCTGCGGCCGTCCGCCGCCAACCTCGTCTGGCTGCGGGTGAACGGTGAACTGCCGGACGACCCGTTGCTGCACGTCTGCCTGATGACCTACGCCTCCGATCTCACGCTGCTCGACACGGTGCTCCTCGATCTCGGATTGAGCTGGCACAACGGGACCGCCATCGGCGCCAGCCTGGACCATGCGATGTGGTTCCACCGGCCGTTCCGGGCCGATCAGTGGCTGCTCTACGCGCAGGAGACCACGTCCGCCTCCGGCGCCCGCGGCCTGGCCAGGGGCGAGGTGTTCACCGAGGCGGGCGAGCTGGTGGTCTCGGTCGTCCAGGAAGGCCTCATCCGCACCCCGGGCAAGCCGCGCGACTAGCGCCACGGGGGATTGGCCTGCACCAGGAAATCAAATTGGTCCGACAAGAAATCGCAGGTCAAAAATGTGTTGCCCTGATGTGAAGGCTCTCGTAGGCTATGCGTCATGTCCGTGGGCCAGAGCTACGACCCCTGTGGAAGGAGGTGCCCCGGTGCTGAACTACACGCTTGATGTGACGGTCGCCCCGAGCGGCGCCGCGTTCCCGGGTGCCCGCTCGTCGTGGCCCAGTCTGTCCGCCGTGGGGACGAGCCATGTCCGCATGCCGAATCCCGTTCTGGCCGCCAAGGGTACCGACGCGCGCCTCGTCGCGTTCCGGCAGATCCCGGCCATGACGGCCAAGCAGCTCGTCGCTCCGGCGACCGGCCTGCCGAACGCTATCCAGAACCGTAAGCACACCGTCTACATGACCCGCGTTAACGCCGGCGGCGATGGCGCATCGGGTCCGCATCCGGAAAGGGGACCGGCCTAAGAAAGGCCGGTCAAGATCCCCTAAGGCCGCGGACCCACACAGGGTCCGCGGCCACATTTGTTTCGCAGGCCCGGTCCCGTCAGACCAGCACAACTGGACCAGCAAGCGAGAGGGGATGGCACCGATGCAGCGGCCCGATGCCTCCGTGAGCGCAACAAGCGCGGCGGGGTTCGAGTCAATATCGTCGGGGTTCGAGGCGGTCGCCGTGGTCGAGCCGTACATCGACGAACACGCCGGACAGGGCGCCAACGCGACAGCAATCGCGACGCTCTTCCGTCACGCCGATGAGCCGGCAGGCCTTGACCTGCCCTGTTCGGACGACCCGGAGCTGTTCTTCGCCGAGGCGCCAGCGGACGTGGAGACGGCGAAGGCCCTCTGCCACGGCTGCCGGGCCCGGGAGGCCTGCCTCGAGGGCGCCCTCGAACGGCGTGAGCCGTGGGGCGTCTGGGGTGGGGAACTACTCCTGCGCGGAACGATCGTCCCGCGCAAGCGGCCCCGTGGGCGCCCGCGCAAGGCGTCCGCCGACGAGCTAACCGGTGCGGCCAAGACCGATGAACAGGCCGCCTAGCCATCGTCGTAACTGACGAACAGATGTCCGGACAACCGATGCCACCAGCACTCAACGACACAGCCAACGCACACAATGCGAAGAGGTCTCACCACCATGCACATGTACGTCGAACAACGTCTCGCGCGGGACCGACACGAGGAGCGCCTTAAGCGGGCGCGAGAGGATAGTGCCGCGCACCAGGTCGTCGTGCTCCACCGGATGGAGAAGCGGCGCGAGCGCGCTGAGCGCGAGCTACTGCACGTCTGGCAGGCCATCGACCAGCTCAGGTCGACGATGCAGGTAGCTCCCTAGCGGTATTCAATCCGAGGGCCCGGCCACTTCGGCCGGGCCTTCGGCGTACCCGGGAACCCAGCGCACCACCTCGGCGCGAAAGGGGCCCTCGCAATCGAGCTGGCAGAGGACGCCGATCCCGGCCGTCGATACCCGGTGGATGAGCACGTACGACGGCGGCAGGTTGAACTTGCGGGCGACGGCGTTCAGGTCGGTCATCCGGCTGGCCTCGTCCCGCATCCACTCCCGGCTGAACTTGAACGTCTCGACGCTGGACGGCTCGGCCAGCGGCGCCAGGAACGAGCGCAGCGCGTCGAGGTCGACCGAGATACCCGGCCGGAGGAAGTTGTCCGCCCGCAGCTCGCGCTCGACCTCGATGATGTCTGGGTCCGGGTCGTGCATGATTCGCAGCAGCCGGCCGAAGATCGGCGGCAGCCCGTCCGGCAGCCGGTCCACCGCGCCGAAGTCGAGCACGCCGAGCCGCCCGTCGGCCAGCAGCCGGAAGTTGCCTGGATGGGGGTCGGCGTGCAGCAGCCCGGCCCGGGCCGGGCCGGAGAACAGGAACCTGGTCAGCAGGATGCCGGCCCGGTCGCGCTCGGACTTGGTCCCGTCGCTGATGATTTTCGACAGCGGGGTGCCGTCCATCCACTCGGTCACCAGCACGTGATCGGTCTCGGTGACGACCGGCGGCACGTAGATGTCGGGGTCACCGGCGTAGGCCTCGGCGAAGGCGCGCTGGGCGGCCGCCTCGAGGTGGTAGTCGAGCTCCTCGGCCACCCGGTCGCGCAGCTCGTCGAGCAGCGGCTTGACGTCCAGGCCGGGCATCAGCAGGCCGAACAGCCGGCCGACCCGGGCCAGCTGGGTGAAGTCGTTGATCAGGGCCTTGCCCGCCCCCGGGTACTGGATCTTGACGGCCACCGTCCGGCCGTCCTTCCAGACCGCCTGGTGCACCTGGCCGATCGACGCGGCGGCGGCGGGCGTGTCGTTGAAGGAGTCGAACTCGGCCCGCCAGTCCTCGCCCAGGTCGGCCGCGAGCACCCGGTGCACGGTGCTGGCCGGCAGCGGCGGGGCGGACTCCTGCAGCTTGGTCAGCGTCGCCCGGTAGGGCTCGGCGATCTCGGGCGGCAGCGCCGCCTCGAAGATCGACAGCGCCTGGCCGAACTTCATCGCCCCGCCCTTGAGCTCGCCCAGGACGCGGAACACCTGGTCGGCGGTGCGCTGCTGGATCTCCTGCCCGACCAGCTCGGCCGACATGCCGCCGATCCGCTTGCCCAACCCGAGCGCGGTCCGTCCGAAGTACCCGAGGGGCAGCCCGGCCAGCTTGGCGGACCGCTGTATGCTGCCCCGGGGGACGTCGCCGTTCTTGGGAACGTCGCCCGCTTCCACACTGTCCGCCATGTCTATGACTCTAACCCCGCTGCAAGCGTGGCCGGGGGCCGTGGGCTGGGCGGGCCCGGCTGGGAGAGCTGACGTCACGCGAGCGGACCGATGCATCACGAGAATCCTTAGCACATAGTGGAACGTCCGGTTATGGCCCGAATGTCGGTCCTGGATGTCACGATCTGTGCATGAAACCAGCACTGAAGGCGGGACTGCGACCGCTCTGGCGCGACCGCGACACGCTGCAGATCGGGGTGGATCCCCGGCGCGCCCGCGCGCTGACCGGGCTCGGCAAGGCGGCGGCGATCGTGTCGCTGCTCGACGGGTCGCGCGATACCGACGAGGTGGTGCGGACCGCGGCGACATACGGCATCGGCCAGCCGGCCGTGGACCGGGTGCTCAGCCTGCTGGCCTCGGCCGGGGTGCTCGACGACTTCCCGGCCGGCCTGCGCGCCACCCTGCCGGGGTACCTGCTTGAGCGGATCACGCCCGAGCTGGCCTGCGCGGCGCTGGCCTACGGGCACGGCGACGGCGGGGCGGCGGTGCTCGCCCGCCGCCGGGCGACCTTCGCGCGGGTCTACGGCGCGGGCCGGGTTGGCGCCTGCGTGGCGACGTTCCTCGCCGCGTCCGGTGTCGCCTGGGTGACTTGCACCGACACCGGGCTGACGGCGCCGGCCGACATCACCCCGGGCGGGCTCGGCGCCGCCGACGTGGGGACGAGCCGGTCGGCCGGGGTCGCCCGCGCGGTCCACCGGGTGGCGCGGGAGGTGCGGACGGCCGACGACGGCAGTCGGCTGCCCGATCTGGCGGTGCTCACTGGCCGGCCCGACCCGGTGGTGGTCGCCGAGCTGATGCGCAACCGCGTGCCACACCTGCTGGTGCATGCGGACGAGGCGATCGGGGTGGTCGGGCCGCTGGTGCTGCCCGGGCGGACGACCTGCGCCCGCTGCGTGGACCTGAGCAAGACGGCCCGCGATCCGGCCTGGCCGGCCATCCTCGCGCAGGCCGGCGGCGCCGGCGGGCCGCTCACCGTGCCGCAGGCGTGCGACACCGTACTGGCGGCGGCGACGGCCGCGCTGGCCGCCGCGCAGACGCTCACGTTCATCGACCGGGCCAGCGAGCCGGCCGCCGCCAACGGCACGCTCGAGGTGGTGCTGCCGGACTGGCAGTGGCACCGGCGCGGCTGGCCGCCCCATCCCGCCTGCATCTGCGGCGCCGCGTCGTCCGCGGGCGCGCGGGTATTACTCCGCCCCGGAGTCGCCTTCCTCGGCGGGGCCGCTCTCCTCGGCGGGGCCGTCAGCGCCGTCCTCGAAATCGGAGATGTCCAGCTCGTTGGCGCCGCGCAGGAACGCGTCCGGGTCGGCCAGGTCGTCGGCGGTCGGGAGCAGGTCCGGGTGGGCCCAGAGCGCGTCCCTGGCGTCCGTCCCCCTCGCCTCGGTCAGGTCGGACCAGAGCGCCGCCGCCTCGCGCAGCATCCGGGGCCGGAGCTCCAGGCCGACCAGGGCGGCGAACGTCCGCTCGGACGGCCCGCCGGAAGCGCGGCGGCGGCGGATGGCCTCGGCCAGCGCCACGCTGTGCACCAATCGGGAGTCCGCGGCGGCGGAGACCACGGTCGCCACCCACCCCTCGACCAGCGCCAGCGCCGTCTCAAGCCGCGCCAGCGCTGCCTTCTGCTGCGGGGAGTCCTCCGGGCGGAAGAGCGTCTCGCCGCTCAGCGCGCCGCGCAGGGCCTCCTCGGGGTTGGACATGTCCATGTCCGGCAGGGCGTCCCGCAGCTTGCTCATGTCGATTGTGATGCCGGCCGCGTATGCCTCCACCGCGCCGAGCAGGTGCTGGCGCAGCCAGGGCACGTGGCCGAAGAGCCGGTGGTGCGCCGCCTCGCGCAGCGCCAGGAACAGCCGCACCTCGCCCGGGTCGACCGACAGGCCGTCGCCGAACGCGGCGACCCCGGACGGCAGCAGCGCCGCCGTCCCCTCCGGGGCCAGCGGCAGTCCGATGTCGGTCGAGGTGGCCATCTCGCTCGCCAGTTCCCCGATCGCGGTGCCGACCTGGCCGCCGAGCATCGCCCCGCCGAGTTGCCGCAGCATCGGCGCGAACGCGTTCATGCCGCCCATCCCGGCCAGCATCGCCCGCATCTCCGGCGGCACGTCCTGGTCGAGCTGGGCGGGATCGAAGGCCGCCATCGACCCCATCGCCTCGATCGCCCGGGTGGCGATCGGCTCGCACAGCGTGGACCAGACCGGGAAGGTCGCCTCGAGCCACTCCGACTGGGACCACGCCTCGATTTTCCTGATGCCCGAGGGAAACGCGGTGACGTCGTCCAGCCACAGGTCGGCCAGCCGGACCGCCTCGGTCACGGCGGCGCGCTCGTTTCCGAGCACGCTCGGATCGCCGCGGCCGGCGATGGCGTGCCTGGCCAGGTTTTTCGCCAGGTCCCAGTTGACCGGCCCGCCGGTGTAGGAGAGCAGGTCGGCGAACTGGCGCAGCGCGTCGGCGAACTGGTTCGGATCGCCGGCCCCGCCGGGGTTGTCGGCGCCGCCAGGCAGCCCGAAACCGAACGGGCCGGACGGACCGGAACCGCCGGCATTCGGGTCGTCGTCACCGGGCCGGCTGGGTGGGCCGAACCCGAAGGGTGGACGGTCAGCCATGATGGGCCCCCTCAGCGGATAGGGGTCGGGCAGGATAGAAGGGTCATACATCGACACGCTATTCGGGAGCAGCCGATTTTGAG
>Ga0302325_10012610_pt1 | contig 18115 bp, 12 predicted proteins | sample Palsa_T0_2_FD_201948 | JGI IMG/M metagenome (GOLD analysis project Ga0302325, IMG submission 201948) | Peat permafrost microbial communities from Stordalen Mire near Abisko, Sweden - Palsa_T0_2 | ecosystem: Environmental > Terrestrial > Soil > Palsa > Peat permafrost | place: Sweden: Abisko...
CGGCTCGCGTGATGGCGCTCGTGCAACGGTCGTACCGGGGGCAGAGCGCGGATCTGAAGGGCGCCGCCTGAGCGGGCGCTCGGAAGGTCGGAGAGGATCTGGCCGTCGCGGATGGTGATGATGCGGTTGGCGAGCTCGGCCAGCTCGCGCTCGTGCGTCACCAGCACCACCGTCACGCCGCGCTCGCGGTTGAGCGCGCGAATGGTGGCCATGATGTCGAGCGCGGTCTGCGAGTCGAGATTGCCGGTCGGCTCGTCCGCCAGCACGATCGCCGGATCGTTCACCAGCGCGCGCGCGATGGCTACGCGCTGCTGCTGGCCGCCGGAGAGCTGGTTGGGCTGGTTCCTCTGCCGGTCCGCAAGGCCGAGCATGCTGAGCATGTCACGCACACGCTCGGTGTTGCCGCTGATCTGCGCAGCGTAGAAAAGCGGCAGTTCCACGTTCTCCGTCGCGCTGGTACGCGGCAGCAGATTAAAGGTCTGGAAGACGAAGCCGATGCGCCGTCCGCGGATGCGCGCCAGCGCCGGCTCCTCCAGCTGCGCAACATCGATTCCCTCAAGCAGGTACTGACCGGATGTCGGCCGGTCGAGGCACCCGAGGATGTTCATCAGCGTGGACTTACCTGAGCCGGAGGCACCCATGATGGCGACGAACTCCCCGCGGGAGATGCTCAGGCTCACGCCCCGCAGCGCATGCACCTCCGAACCGCCGAGCCGGTACACCTTGGTCGCATCGCGCACCACGATGATTGGTGCACCAGCGGCAGCAGGAGAACTCACGGCCTGAAGCCCCCCTGCCCCGGGCGCTGGTTGGGGTTCGTGCCCGGCAACCGCTCGCCGCCTTCGGGTTTGGGCTCGTTGGGGCGCACTGCGTTGACGACCACGACGTCACCCTCCTTCAGATCCTCGCCCGCGACCTCGATGAGCGTGCCGTCGTCGAGCCCGGTGCGAACCTGCACCGGCACGAGCTTGCCATCACGCAACATCCATACGCGCGCGCGCGGTGCGCCGCGCCCGTGTCCGTGAGCTGCCGTGCCGTCGGCGGACCCCGCTGCACGTGCACCGCCCGCTCCCCTGCCGCCGCCGGATGGGCCCGCGGTGCTGCCGCCCTCGGCAGCGGCGTCGGTGCGCTCGCCGCGGTGTGCATGCTCGGGGTGCTCCTGCGCGCTGTGCGCGAGCCCCTCGGGGGTAAAGCGGATCGCGGGCAACGGAACGCGCAGCACGTTGAGCCGCTCGGCGGTGATGATGTGCGCATCGGCCGTCATGCCGGGCAAGAGCTTGAAGTCATCGTTCGGCACGTCGACCACGACGTCGTAGGTCACGACGTTCTGCACCGTGATCGGACCTTCCCGGATCTGGCGCACTTTTCCGATGAAGGTACGGCTCGGGTAGGCCTGCACCGTGAAGGCGGCTTTCTGTCCCGGCTGCACCTCCCCGACGTCAGCCTCGCTGACGTTCGTGTCGACCTGCATCTTGCTCATGTCCTTGCCGATCAGGAACAGGGTCGAACTCTGCAGGCTCGACACCACGGTCTGGCCGACGTCGATGTAGCGCGTGATCACCATGCCATCCACCGGCGAGACGATCTTGGTGTAGGCCAGATTCACCTGCGCGGCGTGCAAGGCGGCTTTCTTGGATGCGACCGTAGCGATGTCGAGATTGACCTGCGCCTTGTCCTGGTCGAGGGTCGATTTGTCGGTGTCGAGGGTCTCTTGCGAGACGATGCCCTGACCGATCAGCTTGGTGTCATGCTCGTAGATAAGCGCGGCGTTCACGACCGCAGCGCGGTCCTTGGCGAGCTGTGCAATCTCGGTGTTCACGTCCGCTTCCGCCCCGTCCACGACCACCTGGAATGGCAGCGGATCGATGAGCGCACAGCTCTGCCCGATCTTCACCGGTGTGTTGTAGTCGCACGACCAGGACTTGATGTTTCCCGAGACATACGAGCCCACCTGGGCGGTCACCACGGGATTGAGCGCCCCGGTCATGGTGACGCTGCGTTGGATATCCCCGCGGGTCACGCGCGCGGTCACGTAGTGCAGCGGCGGAACGCGCAGCCACCACCAAATCGCGAAAGCGACGACGAGCAGAACCGCCACGGCCGTGGCCCACAGAATCGGGTCACGAGCGCGTGCCAGCCAGCTGCGTTCAGCGGAAGGAGAATCCGCGGTTTGCTGTTGCATGCCGGATCAAGGAGTTACCTCCACAAACGCCAGCATGGCAGTCGCTCGGACCGGGGGGTGCAACGGATTGTAAGAGAGATTCCGGCCGCTATCTGAAGCACGCGCGGGGGCGACATTGGCCCTTTTTAGGAGTCCACCGGACTCGGTGCCGCGTGGGCTGCGCGCGCCGGGGGCTGCAGGTCGGCGATTCCCCCCAACACCTCGGCCAGAGCGTGCGCGAGGTCGGCCTGGGTCAAGGGCTTTGCGAGCACGAGCTGTGCGCCGGCGGCCTGGGCCTCAGCTTGCAGGGCCGGGCCGGCGAAGCCGCTCATCAGGATCCCCGGCAGTCCCGGACGCAGCCGCTTGAGCTCGGTCAGCAGTTCGATACCGGACATCTCCGGCATGATGGCATCCGTCAACAGCACATCGAAGCGCTCGGGTGAGGCACTGAACACGCGCAGCGCCTCGCGCCCTCCGAGGCAGCCGACCGGCTCGTAGCCAAGTGTCGCAAGCACCTCCTCGGCAAGGCGCAACAGGCTCTCTTCGTCATCAACGATCAGCACGGCCTCACCACTGCCCTGCGGCACCACCTCGGGTGCAGGCTCCGGAGCCGGCTCGCCATCGGCGAGCGGCAAATACACGCTGAAGGTCGAGCCTCTTCCAGGCTGACTCTCGACCTCAAGAGCGGCGCCATGGTCGAGAACGATGCCGTGCACGAGTGACAGGCCGAGTCCGGTACCGGTACCGAGGGGCTTGGTGGTGAAGAACGGATCGAAGATGCGCTCGACCTCTGCAGCACTCATGCCGGTGCCCGAATCGACGATGTCGATGCGTGCATAGCCCCCGCGTTGCAGGTGCCCCACCGTGCAGTCGTGCGCCTGCTCGACCTCCACCGGCATCGCGCGCAGCAGCACCTGCCCGCCGCCTGCCACCGCCTGAACCGCGTTGGTAAGCAGATTTGCGAGCATTTGATGCACCTGTGCCGCATCGCCGGCGGCCACCAGCGGGGGCTCGGGCAGGCTGAGCTGCACCGTGACGCCCGGCGGTAGTGCGGCGCAGGTGAGGCTGTGGACCTCCGTGATCAGCTTCTGCAGGCCCAGCGGCCTCGCGGTGCCGAGGCCGGGGCGGCTGAAGGCGAGAATACGTGCCACCAGCTCGCGCGCGCGGTTGGCGGCCACGATGATGTTGTCGATATAGCGGCGTTGCGGTGCGCCCGCCGCGGTGTGCTGCAGCGCCAGCTCGCCGTAGCCGAGCACGGCTCCGAGCACGTTGTTGAAATCGTGGGCGATACCGCCGGCGAGTGTCCCGAGTGCCTCGAGCTTCTGCGACTGGTGCAGCTGCGTGGTCACCCGTTCATGACGCTCGAGCTGGCGCAGGAACGCGATCAGCAACACCGCGGCAAGCGCGGTGATGACGAAGGTACGGCCGACGTTCTTCCAGGCTTTCTCGCGCCAGGCTTCAAGGATGTCGTACTCGCTGCGCCCCACCGCGACGACCGCCGGGTAGCCGCGCACGCGTCGCAGGCTCACGCGTGCCATCCCGAGCTGCGGATGATCGAAGCGCATGTGCAGCGCCTCGGAGCTACCGAGTGCGCCTAACGCGCCCAGCCACGGGGATGTCGAGGAGACGACGGCGTCACGCTCGCGGTTGACCAGGGTCATGCCGTCCTCGCGCAGCAGCTCGATCGTGCTGCCCGAGCCCAGGTCGAGCGCCTGGTAGAACCGGCGGATGTAGCCCACGTCCACCGCGGCACCCACAATCCCCCGGAAAGTGCTCCCGGGCAGACGGCGGCTCAGAACGAAGGTCGGCTCGCCGGTCACGCGACTGATGAAGGGCTCGCTGACGAACAGGCCGAGATCGGGTTGATCGCGCTGCACGGTGTAGTAGGAGCGGTCGCTGAAATCAGGTCGGGCGCTTCCGGCGGGAGCCGAGCTCAGAAGCAGGTGGCGTGCGGGGTCGAACAGGAACAGATTACGCACCTGGGGAACGCCGCTCATGTGCCGGCGCAGCAGGTCGGAGATGGCCTCCTCGGCGTCCGCGCCGCCGGCATCACCGGGCTCGAGGAGCGCCGCCTGCTCCAGAATGAGATCCGTGGCTTGCAGCGCGCGTGCCGCCTGCTCTGCCAGCGCGCCGGCGACGTTGTCGTGCTGGCGCTCGGCCATGACGAGTGTCGCATCGCGGTCGTGCAGCGTATCGAACAGCGTCGACAGCCACACCGCGGCGCACACCGCGGCCACGATGAGAATGAGGCGCAGACGCAATGCCCGCCCACGCGCACCCTCGCGCCGCGACGCCCGCGCTAGCGGGGATGCGGGTGCGCCGTTGTCGGCTGGGTCCGCAGGCCGAGAGCTGCCCATAGGTCGTCGCGTGTGAATGGCTTCGCCAGAATGCGTGTCGCTCCGAGTCTCACCGCCATGGCATCATTCGCCATGTCTGCCGAACAGAATCGGCCGGAGACCACGATGATCGCGGCCCGCGGGTAGGCACGCCGCCACGAGTCAAGGACCGCATGAGCCTGCTGCTGAGACGTCACGTCGACCAGTATCGCATCGATATCCCGGCGGGCCTGCCCTTGGGCAACCGGCCACACGACCTCGGCTCCTCCCGCCTCGAGCCACTCGCGGATCAGCTCGCGGTGGAGACTATCATGTTCGACGACCAGCACGCGCTTCACGGGCAGCTCCGCGCATGACCCGCCCGCTGCCGCACGTGCTGGTGGTGGACGATGACCTCGCCGTACGGCAGTTGGTCGATGAATACCTCGGGCAGAACGATTTCCGCGTCTCCGGGGTCGATAGCGGTGCGCAGCTGATCAGCGCCCTGCACGCCCACGTGGTGGACCTGGTGCTGCTCGATCTGCGTCTGCGCGGTGAGGACGGCATGCAGCTGCTGCGTCAGGTACGCGCCGACTCGCAGATCCCGGTCATCATCCTCACCGGCCGCACCGAGGAAGCCGATCGCATCATGGGCCTGGAGCTCGGTGCGGACGACTACCTGACCAAGCCGTTCAGTCCACGCGAGCTCCTGGCGCGGATCCGCACCGTGCTCAGGCGTACGCACGCCGGGCAGGAGGCACACGGGGCGCCCGTGTGCCGCGCATATCGCTTGCCGGGCTGGGAACTGAACCTGCGGACTCGGCGCCTTACCGGCAGCAAGGGCGCGGAGGTGGCACTCAGCAACGGCGAGTTCAACCTGCTCGCTGCGCTGCTCGCTACCGCTAACCGCGTCGTCACGCGCGATCAGCTGATCGAGCTCAGCCGCCGCTACGACAACGAGGTGTACGACCGCGCCATCGACGTGCAGATACTGCGCCTGCGGCGCAAGATCGAGAGCAACCCCTCCGAGCCGCGCATCATCGTCACCGAGCGCGGCGTGGGGTACCGCATCGCGGTCGCGGTCGAAGCCGTGTACTGAGGCCGCCGGTGACATGGGCTGCCCACTTTCGCGGCAGCGTGTCGCGCGGCGCTTGCGGGGCGCATTTCACCTGTAACTCAGGCGCCGTTGCACGTAACGGTGGCCAGCACGCCCTGCGCTATCGTGTCGGCCGCCATGTGGATCGTCAAACTGGCGCTGCGGCGCCCGTACACGTTCATCGTGCTCGCCATCGTGATCATGCTGCTCGGCGTGTTCTCGATCTCGCGCACGCCGACTGACATATTCCCCAACATCCGGATCCCGGTGGTCGCGGCAGTGTGGCGCTACACCGGCCTGTCGCCCTACGAGATCGCCACGCGCCTGGTGTTACAGAGCGAGCGCACGGCGCAGACCACTGTCAACGACGTCGAGCACACCGAGTCGCAGTCGCTGACCGGCACTTCGGTCGTTAAATACTTCTTCCAGCCGAACGTCAACGAGGAACTGTCGTTCGCGCAGATCACCGGCGTGTCGCAAACCGGGCTGCGGCAGGCACCGCCCGGCACCACCCCGCCGTTCATACTCGCGTACAACGCCTCCTCGGTGCCGATCCTGCAGCTGGCGCTGTCGAGCCCGAGTCTCTCCGAGGCACAACTATTCGACCTCGGCAACAACATCATCCGCACCGGACTCGCTACCGTGCAGGGCGCCTCCATGCCCTATCCCTACGGCGGACTGCAGCGACAGGTGCAGGCGGACCTCGATCCGGACGCGCTGCGCGCCCAGGGTCTGTCGGGTAACGACATCACCAACGCCATAGCCCTGCAGAACTCCATCCTGCCTGCGGGCACCCAGAAGATCGGCAACCGCGAATATTTCGTGACCGTCAACGCCAACCCGAGCACGGTGGCCGAGCTCAACGACATGCCGATCACCGTGCGCAACGGCAGCGTGATCTACGTGCGCGACGTTGCACACATCCGCGATGGCTACCCGCCTCAGACCAACATCGTGCGCCGCGACGGCCGACGCGGCGTGCTGATGAGCGTGCTCAAGACCGGCAGTTCTTCCACGCTCGACATCATAAAGGGCATTAAGGAGCGACTGCCGGGAATCCGCGGCCAGCTGCCACCGGGCTTCAACATCGACCTGGTTGGCGACCAGTCGGTGTTCGTACGCGCGGCCATCTCAGGCGTGGTCCGCGAGGCGGTGATCGCCGCGGTGCTCACGGCACTGATGATCCTGCTGTTCCTCGGCAGCTGGCGCAGCACGATCATCATCGCCATCTCGATTCCGTTGTCGATTCTCGCCTCGATCATCTGTCTGGCGGCGCTCGGGGAGACCATCAACATCATGACCCTCGGCGGTCTTGCGCTGGCGGTGGGCATCCTGGTGGACGACGCCACGGTCACGATCGAGAACATCAACATGCACCTCGAGCAGGGACAGGACGTCGAGGAGGCAATCCTGAACGGCGCGCACGAGATCGCGCTGCCGGCACTGGTCTCGACACTCGCGATCTGCATCGTGTTCGTACCGATGTTCCAGCTGGCGGGCATCGCGCGCTACCTGTTCGTCCCGCTCGCCGAAGCGGTAGTGTTCGCGATGCTCGCCTCCTACCTACTCTCGCGCACGCTGGTGCCGACCTTGGCGAAATACTGGCTGCAGAAGCACGACGAGCACGCCCAGCAGCAATCCCGCAACATCCTGGCGCGCCTGCAGCAGCGCTTTGAGCGCGGTTTTGAGAGAACCCGCGAGCGCTACAAAACGCTGCTCGAGCGCGCACTCGCAGCGCGCGGGCGCTTCGCGATGCCGTTTCTCGGGGCGATGGCGGCCACTGCGTTGTTGGCGTTCCCTCTGGGGCGCTATCTCCCGGGTCTCGGCCAGGATTTCTTCCCGAGTGTGGACGCCGGGCAGATCAAGCTGCACATCCGGGCCGCCACCGGATTGCGGATCGAGGAGACGGCCGCGCTGTGCGATCACATCGAGGCCACAATCCGTGGTGTGATTCCCGCGAGCGAGATCGAAACCGTCGTCGACAACATCGGTGTGCCCTACAGCGGCATCAACCTCGCCTATTCGACCTCGGCGCCTGTCGGGCCCGGGGATGCCGATATCTTCGTGAACCTGAAGGAGAACCACCGTCCGACCGATCGCTACGTGCAGGCGCTGCGCGCCAAGCTTCCGGGGCTGTATCCCTCGACTACATTCGCATTCCAGCCCGCGGACATCGTCAGCCAGATACTGAATTTCGGGCTGCCCTCCCCGCTCGATGTGCAGGTATCAGGGTTTGACGTCGACGGCACGCGCCGCTATGCCAATGATCTGCTGGCGCGGATGCAGCGGATCGCCGGTCTGGTGGATGTGCACATCCAGCAGCAATTCGACTACCCCACGATCAACGTCGCCGTCGACCGCAGCAAGGCAGCGCTGCTCGGATACACCGAGACCGACGTCGCCAACGATCTTTTGACATCGCTCTCGGGCAGCGGCCAGACGGTGCTCTCCTTCTGGATCGACCCCAAGAGCGGCACGCAGTACCCGGTGGTGGCGCAGACACCGCAATTCCGGATAGTTACGCTCGATGACCTGAATACCACGCCCGTCACCTCCGCGGGCGGCGGTGGCGGGGGCGGTGCCGGCTCGACGACCGGCAACGTCAGCGGCGCAGGTGGCGGCCCGAGTCTTAGCAGCCCCGGCGGCCTGCAGCTACTCGCCAACCTGGCAACGGTAACCCGCAGCGAGTCACCGGCCGTGGTGAGTCACTACAATGCCATCCCGGTGGTGGATATCTACGGCTCCGTGTCGGGCACGGATTTGGGCTTCGTCAACACGCAGATCAAGCATCTGGTGGAAGAGACGCACAAGTCCCTGCCACGCGGCGCGCAGGTCGCGGTGCGCGGCCAGATCAAGACCATGACCGATTCCTTCAGCGGCCTGCTGATCGGGCTTGCCGGCGCGATCATCCTGGTCTATCTGCTGATCGTGGTGAACTTCCAGTCCTGGCGCGACCCGTTCATCATCATCACCGCACTTCCCGCCGCGCTCGCCGGGATCGTGTGGATGCTGTTCCTCACCGACACACCGGTGAGTGTTCCGGCCCTGACCGGTGCCATCATGTGCATGGGAGTCGCAACCGCCAACAGCGTGCTGGTCATCAGCTTCGCACGCCAGCGCATGGACGCCGGGGATGACGCCACCCATGCCGCCGTGCAGGCGGGCTACACGCGCTTCCGGCCGGTGCTCATGACCGCGCTGGCCATGATCATCGGCATGGTGCCGATGGCTCTCGGGCTTGGCGAGGGCGGCGAGCAGAACGCACCCCTCGGGCGTGCGGTCATCGGCGGCCTGGTGTTCGCAACCGTGGCGACACTGTTCTTCGTGCCGACCGTCTTCACCCTGATCCACGGACGCCGGAGCGGCTGATGCCTGAATCCTCATCGCACCCCGTCCACGCCCCTGCCGACGAGCGCACGCGGCGCTATGCCTACATCGCCATCGGCATCGCGGTGATCCTCGCGATATGGGGCATCGTGCATCGCCTGAGCGCCCGCAACTCACTTGAGAACCAGGCGGTCCAGGCGGCGATTCCCACGGTCTCAACGACCAAAGCGCAAGCGGGACCCGCCGCCAACAAGCTGGTGCTGCCCGGCAATGTACAAGCCTTCTACGAGGCCCCGATCTACGCACGCACCAACGGCTACCTGAAGATCTGGTACACCGACATCGGGGCCAGCGTGAAAGAGGGCCAGCTCCTGGCCGACATCGAGACTCCCGAGGTCGATCAGCAGCTGCACCAGGCGCAGGCCGACCTCGGCACGGCGGAGGCCAACTACGAGCTGTCGCGCACCACCAACGTGCGCTGGCAGGGGCTGCTCGCGACGCAGTCGGTCTCGCAGCAGGACGCCGATGAACGCGCAGGCGATGCAGCCGCCAAGTCGGCGGCGCGCCAGTCGGCGAGTGCCAATCTGCAGCGTCTGCGGGAGCTCGAATCGTTCAAGCGCGTCGTGGCGCCGTTCGCAGGCATCGTCACCCAGCGCAACACCGACGTCGGCGCGCTGATCAACGCCGGGGAAACTCCCGGCAGTGCCCTGTTCCGGGTCGCCGATACGCACCGGCTGCGCATCTACGTCTTCGTGCCGCAGCCCTACGCTGCGGAGATTCGTGCGGGCCTCACCGCTGCGATGGCGTTCACCGATCATCCCGGCCAGTCGTACACCGCGACGGTGGCCTCGACCGCCCAGGCGCTCGATCCCGTCTCGCGCACGCTCCAAGTGCAGCTACAGATCGACAATCCCAAGGGTGAGCTGTTTCCCGGCTCGTACGCGCAAGTAACCTTCAGCCTGCCCTCGCAGGCCAACACGCTGCGCGTGCCGACCAACGCGGTGATCTTCCGCACCCAGAAGCTGCAGGTCGCCACCGTCGACGCCCAGCACCATGTGCGCCTCAAAGTCATCACCCAGGGGCGCGACTTCGGCACCGAGATCGAGGTGCTCACCGGTCTCACGGCGCAGGATGACCTGATCGTCAACCCCCCCGATTCGATCGGCGAGGGCATGGAAGTGCGCATCCAGCAGCCGGCGCCGACCAAGCAGCAGGCCCCCGGACGCTCCTGATGTCTCGCCGGCCCGGCATGATGGCAGTGGTGCTCGGCGCGCTCGCTGGCTGCTCACTCGCCCCGCACTATCAGCGCCCGACCGTGCCGGCGCCGCCAGCCACTTACAAGGAGGCCGGCGACTGGAAAGTCGCCACGCCAGCGGACCGCACCGCGCGCGGGCGCTGGTGGACGATGTTCAACGACCCGGAGCTCGATGCGCTCGAGGCGCAGGTGAGCGACAGCAACCAGAATCTCAAGGCGGCGCTCGCGCGCCTGGACGAGGCACGCGCCCAGACGCGCATCGCGCGCTCCAACTGGTTCCCCACGATCGACGCGCAGGCGGACCTCACGCGTGGGGAAAATTCCATTTATTCTCCGAACTACGTTCCCGGCAAGCCCCGCACGGGTAATAGCATTATCGTGGGGGGTGACTTCTCCTACGAGCTCGACCTGTTCGGACGCATCCGCAATACCGTCGCGAGCGCGCACGCCACCGAGCAGGCCACCGCGGGGGATGCGGCCGCGCTCGATCTTGCGCTGCACGCCGAACTCGCCAGCGACTACTTCACGGTGCGGGGACTGGATATCGAACAGCAGCTGCTCGATCACACCGTCGACGATTACGCGCACGCGCTTGAGCTTACCGAGAATCTCTATCACGGTGGCGCTGCGGCCATCGCAGACGTGCGCCAGGCGCAAGCCCAGCTGGAATCGGCGCGCACCCAGGCCGAGGATACGCGCCTGCGCCGCGCGCAGAGCGAGCACGCCATCGCCGTACTCGTCGGTCGGCAGGCGAGCGACTTCACCTTAAGCGCCCACAGCGCGGCGGGGTTGGGTACGCTGCCGGCAGTCGATGTCGGTCTGCCCTCGCAGCTTCTCGAACGCCGTCCCGACGTCGCCGCTGCCGAGCGCCGCGTCGCGGCCGCCAATGCCAATATCGGCGTGGCGCGCGCGGCGTACTTTCCGGTGCTGGACATCATGGGCTCGCTAGGGACACAGAGCCTCGCGACCTCCACCTTGTTCACGGCGCCCGCGCGCTACTGGTCCATCGGCCCGCAGGCGCTCCTGACCGTGTTCGACGGGGGTCTGCACGCCGCGCAATCGGCGCAGGCGCACGCGGCCTACGACGAGCAGGTCGCCAACTACCGCGCGGTGGTGCTGAGCGCCTTCCAGGACGTCGAGGACAACGTGGTGGCGCTGCGGCAGCTAGAGCGCGAGTCCGTCAGCGAGGCGGCCGCGGTGACCGCCACGCAGGGCGCGCTTGAACAGGCGAATCTGCGCTACAAGGGTGGGCTGGTCACCTATCTTGAGGTCGTATCGACCGAGAACGCTGCGCTGGCCGCGCGCCTGGCGGAGGCCGACATCGGGATTCGGCGGGCGAGCGCCACGGTGCTGTTGGTGAAGGCACTCGGGGGAGATTGGCACCCTCCCGCCACCCCCTAAAGGCCCTCCTGCCATGCTCCATGATTTTCTGCGAACGCACTGTAGGCGGGCGCGAGCCGGCCGCGACCGCTCACCCCGCCGGGCGGTGCAGGTCCGGCTCGCCGCGCGCCTGCTGCTCGGCCCGCGCGACCTCCCGATTGACGTCCGCCTCGGGCCTGAGCTAGTGGATCAGCGCGCCGAGCTTCTGTCCGGCATTCACTTTCGACTTCAGGTCCGCGAACGGGATATCGCGGTTGTGCGCGGCATGCACGGTTATCGCGCATTGCATCTTGCTCTTGAAGCCGGCGCACGCCTGCTCGGCCGACATCCCGGCGGGCAGCGCTGCGGCCAGGTGCGTGTCTCGCCATGCACCGCGTACTCCGGCGGAGGCGTGCCTGGGATCGCCCGGCGCGGATGGCGACGGCATCGATGGGTCGGTCGCGGGAGGCGGCGTCGCGGGCTCATCCGACGATGACACCTGCTGTGCGGGGGGCGGCATGGCCGGGGAGTTCTGTGCGCAGGCAAATGTCGCAAGCCCGAGGGCTGCCACCACAGTCACTAAACCAGCTGAGCGCGTCATGACACGCCTCCAGTGAGACCTGTGTGGATGTCAGCGTCAACTTCACTTGAGCGCCCTGCCTGACGCGTGAGCGTGGCCGTGCCCGAAAGCGCGGACGTTCCTGCCCGCGTTGAGCCATGTAAAGGGATCCAGAGCCTCAAGGCAATGTGTCGGCGCTAGGCGTCGAGTGGGACGCCGACCCGCGGCGCGCTCAGCTCACGCGCTCGAAATCGATGAAGCCGCGCTCGACATCCGTGTGCGCCAGCCGCACGCGCACCTTGTCGCCGGCAGCCAGTCCGGCAAAACCCGCCACGAGGCGCCCCTCGGCAAGCGGATGCGCAATGCGCGCCCAGGTGCCCTTGTCGGAAGCTCCCGTGACGATGGCGTCGAACTGCTCGCCCGTGCGTCCCTGTAACAGCAGCGCGGCCGCTGACTTTGCCACCCGCCGTTCGACCTTTGCGGCATTGCCCTCCTGCAGCGTGCAATGCGCGGCGAGCGTGCGCAGCTGGTCCTCGCTATAAGGGGCCGGGCCGCCGCTGAGCGCAGCCTTCAGCAGGCGCTGCGTGATCAGGTCCGGGAAGCGCCGGTTCGGGGCGGTCGCGTGGGTATAGTCATCGAGCGCGAGCCCAAAGTGTCCCTCGGCCGGCTCGCCCGGACGCTTGAGCACGTACTGCCCGGCGCCGAGCAGTTTGACGACAGCGAGCGACAGGTCCGCAAATTGCTCGGGCGCCGCGTTCTGCCGCCTGACCAGAAAGTCGCTCAGGGCGGGCGCGTCCGGCGCCGGCGGCAAGCTCTCGCCGAGGCCACGCGCCAGCTCCACGATCTGGGCCCAGTGCTCCGGCTCGCGCAGCACCCGCCGCAGGGACGGGAAACCCTTGCTCTCCAGGTAGCGCGCGACCACCTCATTCGCCGCGATCATGAAGTACTCGATGAGTTCCTTGGCGCGATTGTCTTCATCGGGCGTGAGGTCGAGCAGCTTCGTGCCTTCATAGACTGCCTGCGCCTCGAGCGTGGTGAGCCCGAGGGCGCCGGCGCTCTTGCGCACGCGCTTCAATAGTTGCGCGATGCGATCCTGGGTCCGCAGCTGCTCGGCCATGCCGGCTACGGAGCCGACCTGCGCCGGGGCCGGTCCCTTGCCGTCGAGCCAGGCGGCAATACTGTTGTAGGCGAGCTTGGCGCGATTCTGCACCACCGCCCGGTAGATGCCGGAAGAGCTGATGCTGCCGTCGGCGGACACCGTGAACTCGATGACCACGCTCAGGCGCTCCTCACCCTGCGCGAGGCTGGTGAGATCCGTGGACAGCCGCTCGGGCAGCATGGGAAAGATTTGCGCCGCGGTGTAGACAGAGGTTGTGTTGGTACTGGCGTGAACATCCAGGGGTGTGTCCTGGGCGACGCTGGCCGCAACGTCCGCGATCGCCACCAGTATGCGCACCGACCCGCCGCATGCGGGCTGGGCGACCGACAGCTGGTCCAGATCGCGCGAATCATCGTTGTCGATCGAGCACCACAGCAGGGAACGCAGGTCGCGGATGCCCCCGCCACGCTCCATCGCAGGCTTGCTAATGGCGCGCAGCTGCGCGCTTGCGGCCTCCGAGAGCTGCGGCTCGAGGCCGTTCGCGAGCATCAGCGTCCGCGCGATGCGCTGCAGCTGGGTGAGCTGCACCGGGTCCTGTGGCATCGGGGCATCATACCTGCTCACCAAAACGAAGGGCGCCGCGGTACAACCGCAGCGCCCTTCACTTTAGCTGCGAGGCCTCCTGCCCCGCCCCATGCGGGCGTACTTACATGTTCGGCAGCGTGCCTGTGTAGTACGCGAGCACGTACGCCGCCAGCGTCCCGGTGGTCGCCGGTGCCTGCGGCGCGACCGGCACGCCCCACACCTTGACGATCGCACCGGCAGTCAAGGCGGCCGTCACGGTCGCCAGCCCGTTGCCGCTGCCGTCGGCGATGTTGACCGGCGTAATGGTGACCATCCCATCGGAGCGGTTGATCTGGTACACCAGTGTCGCCTGCCCGGCCGTGGTGCTGAGCGCCACCGTGACCGCCTGCGTGCCGCCAAGCACGTTCATCGCGAACGTATTGCCAGCGAAGGGCGTGCTCACCGTGCCAAGCGGCAGCGGTGTCGGCTCGACCACCGAATCGCGCAGGTACCAGCCGCTCGAGGTGGCGACATTGCCTGACCCATCGCCCCAGCGCGTGCGGCTCTCACCCCAGGCCTCGAGTGCACCGATCGTTCCGCCAAGGTTCAACGCCCCGTTGGTTGCGCCGACGAAGTCGCTGACGGCGTTGCTGCCGAAGGTCGCAGCGGTCGGGAAGGTGAAGTACCACCAGTCAAAGCCCGTGATTTGGCCGTCCTCGTTGTCAAAACCGTTGTCGGTCGTGCTGGCAATGTAGGGAAGTGTCAGCGAGTAATTATCGTTGATCGCACGGTAGTTCGAGGTGTATGTGAAACCGGCCGTGTTAGCACCGGAGATGTGTCCGCCAAAGGCTGCGGTCTCGATGTCCACCGTCGACGCCACCATCGGCACGCCCAGCGCGTTCATCGAACTCACGTGCACCTTGAAGCCGCGCACCAGTTCCTGCTGCGTGAGGAAGCTGGTTCCCTGCCCGATCGGCGTGGCATCGGCGAGCGCATCCGAGGGCGTACGGAAGAAGAACTGCGTGGCCGAGTTGACCGTCACCGGCACCGGGATGCCGTCCTCGTTGGTCACGTTGATGGTGAAGGTCGTGGTGTTGACGTTCAGCACGTGCCCTTCAGGGCTCAGCCACACCAGGTCGAAATTCTTGCTGACCCACACCCGCACCGCCACCAGCGTGCCGTCGTCCTGGTAGCGCGATGCGACGCGCACGAAGCGATTGTTGAGGCTGCTCTCGGTGCTGAAGTTCGTGACCACGCTGCGCGTGCCGGCATCCAGATCGTACACGATAGTGCCGTTTACGCTGTCGGCATCGATGGTCAGGGAGATGTCGCTCGTGATCTCCGTCTCCGGGTTGGTAGCCGGATACACCGCGAAGTCCTTGGTGAGTACGATCGAGGCCGAGTTCACCTGGCTCACCGTGCCGTAGGTGTGACGTAGCACGAGCGCGGTGATGTCATGGACCGGGTGATGGCGTATCGGCCCGTTGAAATTGACGGCCCATACCGTTGCGCCGCCTGCCGACGGGGGCGTATGAGCGACGATGAACGCCGGGTGCGACAGATCGAACTCGAGGTCAAGTGCGACGTTGCTCGCGGTGGTGCTCACGGTCAGCGGATTGACGAAGTTCACCGTGACCGGAACCGTCAGGCTGCCGCTGCTGCCGGTCTTGCCCTGGATCTGGATCTGACTGGAGGGGACACTTGCGCCTCCCGCGAGCGGGAAGCCGCTCTCCGGATTGTTAGCGGCGGTCAGTATCACGTCACCCGGGTTCGCGCTAAGCGTGAGGATCGCATCGGTATAGGTGCCGGCCGTCACGCTCACGTTGCCGAGGATCTCCCCGAGCTGATCGAGCTGCACGAGGTTGACATAAGTTGGCTGTGACGGGGCCGTCCACACGGGCACGGGGGTCCCCCCGCCCTGCGGGATCAGCGCGATGCTCAACATCCTGACGCCCACGCACGCCCAGTCGTCCGAGGGCGCATCGCTGATCATCAGCGGCATGCTTGCCTTCGCCTGCGCAGGAGGTGGCGTAGGTGTCGAGGAGGTGCTCGAGGCGCTTCCGCCTCCGCCACCACCGCAAGCCGCGAGGCTTGCTGAGAGACCCGCGATGACCGCGATGTGGATCGCGCGTCGCAACATAATGCGCTGCATATCAATTCCCTCTGTTGGTTCATGTGCCGCTACTGCGGCCCGTCCGTGGGTACAGCGGACTAACTTACAGTTGGTTGACGTGGGTGAGTAGGAATTACACACCCTGTCTCCCCAAGGAGACAGTCAGTGCGGCGCTAACTTCCGTGTTGGAAAAATTCCGCCATGTAGTGTTTGGCGCCCGCACACGCCGCTTGCAGATCGAGCCGCGCCGCAAGTCCTGCGGCGATCGCCGATGCCAGCGCGCAACCGCTGCCGCGGCGCACCGTGGCGCTGCGTGGCGCGCTGAACCGCAGCACGCCTTGTCCGCCCGAGAACAGCAGATCCGTGCACTGCGCGCCGCTTCCGTGTCCACCCTTGAGTAACACCGCCTGTGCGCCGAGGGCCAGCAGCGCCTCGCCCTGGCGCAGCAGCTGCTCCTCGCTGCGCGCCATCTCCACTCCGAGGAGCGCTGCGGCTTCCGGGATATTGGGCGTGATGAGCGTGGCGCGCGGGATCAGCGCCGCACGCAGCGCTGCCATACCCCCCGCCTCCAAAAGAGCGCCGCCGGAGCTGGCGAGCAGCACGGGATCCAGCACCAGCGGTGGCGCACCGCGTAGCGGCAGAGCTTCCGCGACCGCCTCCACGTTCGCCGCTGTGGCGAGCATGCCGATCTTGATCGCATCGACCTCGCGCGTCGCGAATGCCGCGGCGATCTGCGCCCGCACCAGCTCCGCCGGCATCGGCTGCAACGCGGTGAGCGCATGGTCGGACTGCGCGGTGACCGCGGTCACCGCGCACAGTGCGCGCGCACGAAGCTGCGTCAGGGTGCGCACGTCGCGCGTCAGTCCCGCCCCTCCGCTTGAGTCGCAGCCGGCGATGAGGAGGACGCTGCTCACTCGCCGAGCGCGAGCAGCGCGAGGTTGGCGTATCCCCGCCGCTGCAGCGCGCGCGCGGCGCGCCAGGCGCGCACGCCGGTGCGGCAACACACCACAATGCGCGAGGCATGGGGCAGCTCCACGCCGCAGCGCTCGAGTGTTTCCACATCGAGGCGCAGCGCCGCCGGAAAGGGCGAACGCGGAGCCTCGGCGAGGCTGCGCAGGTCGATGACCACATCGCCGGGGCCGACCTGCGGCGAGGCGATGAACGGCAAGGGCTCATCGGCGCCCTCCGAGGCCGCGGCGAAGGAGAATCCGCCGACGTGCAGCGTACGGAAGTCGACCGACAGCAGCCGCCCGAGGGGCGAGGGTTCCCATTTCAGCAGCAGCGCGAGCACCAGGTGCGCCTGCAGCGTCCCCATGACCCCGACCGCGGTGCCGAGTACGCCTGCGGTCGCGCACGAGCCGGCTGCGCGTGGCATCTCCGGAAACACCGCGCGGTAGCTCGGCGCCCCGCCGCAAAATGCACCGACGTAGCCGTGCAGCCCCAGGACCGAGGCGCTCACCAGAGGCACGGCCGCACCCCGACACGCATCGCTCAGTATGTAAGTCACGGCGAAACTGTCCGCGGCATCCACCACCACCTCGGCCGCCTGCACCAGCTGCACAGCGTTGAGGGCGGTCAGCCGCTCGCCGAGCGATTCGATGTGCACGGCGGGATTCATCGCGAGGAGCGCCTCGCGCGCCGCCTGCGCCTTCGACTGTCCGAGGTCGGACATACGGTAGAGCGGCTGGCGATGGAGGTTGGACTCCTCGACGCGATCGTGATCGACAATCACGAGCCGTCCCACCCCGGCCGCGGCGAGGTAGGAAAGCACCGCGCAGCCGAGCCCGCCCGCGCCCACGACCAGCACGCGTGCAGCCGCGAGCCTCGCCTGCCCCTCGGCGCCGACCTCGGCAAGCACTTCCTGGCGCTGGTAGCGCTCGCTCATGTTGGGCTCGGTGCGCTCATGCGGCGGCGGCAATCGCGAGCCATTCCCGGGTGCGTGCTTCCGGGTGTGCGTTACGTACGATGTCGGTTACCACCGCGGCCACGTCGGCGCCGGCCGCGAACACCCCCGGCAGCCGCTCGAGCGTGAGACCGCCGATCGCCACCAGCGGCAGCGCTGCCAGGCGGCGCTTCCACACGCCGATGCGCTCCAGACCCTGCGGCTGCCACGGCATGGTCTTGAGAAGCGTCGGATAGATCGGGCCGAGCGCCACGTAGTCCGGCTTGAGCGACAGCGCCCGCTCGAGCTCGCGCTCATCGTGCGTGCTGATGCCAAGACGCACGCCCGCGCGGCCCAGCGCCCGGATGTCCGCGCCGTCAAGATC
>Ga0302325_10012613_pt1 | contig 18114 bp, 11 predicted proteins | sample Palsa_T0_2_FD_201948 | JGI IMG/M metagenome (GOLD analysis project Ga0302325, IMG submission 201948) | Peat permafrost microbial communities from Stordalen Mire near Abisko, Sweden - Palsa_T0_2 | ecosystem: Environmental > Terrestrial > Soil > Palsa > Peat permafrost | place: Sweden: Abisko...
GACCGCCCGGCAATGACGACCCCGCGCTCACCGCCCACGTGTAGCTCCCGCTGCCGCCGCTGGCCGCCAGGGTCTCCGAATAGTTCACGCCCACCGTGGCGGCCGGCAATGGTGAGGTGGTGGTGATGACCAGCGCCGGGTTGACGGTCAGCATAAATGCCTTGGTCGCCGTCGCGTTGTTCGTGTCGGTTACCTGGATAGTGAAGCTCGAAGTGGCGGCTGTGCTGGGCGGGCCGCTGATGACGCCGGTGGCTGAGTTCAATGCAAGACCGCCCGGCAATGACGACCCCGCGCTCACCGCCCACGTGTAGCTCCCGCTGCCGCCGCTGGCCACCAGGGTCTCCGAATAGTTCACGCCCACCGTGCCCTGCGGCAAGGGTGAGGTGGTGGTGATCGTGACCTGCGCCCACGCGGCGCACGCGGCCAATGCGGCCAGGGCGATCGATCTGCCAATCGTGCGCGTCATCTGGGTGGACCGAAGCTCGGGTTACCCGGGCTAATCACCGCGCCCGGATTGGTGGGCGGCGTGCTTGCGGATGAGGATTTGCCCCTCAATGCGACCGCCGCGCCCGCCGCGGCTGCGCCGCCGATCAGCGCCACGATCAGGATGGTCTTGGACGATCCTCCGCCCTGCGCGGGCTCCGCATTCGTCTGCATGATGTTGGCTGTGGCCGCCTGGCCTTCGAACGACGTGGTCACCCGGATCTCGAATTGTCCGGCGTTGCCGTTCGGCCGCAACCCGTGCCCCACCGCGCGGCCGTTCTCGTCGGTCATCACCGTCAGGGAGCTTTGCCCGTCCGCGAACGTTCCGCCCGCGCCCTTGCCGGGCAGCAGGAAAGTGACCGCCACGTTCGGTATGGGGTGGCCGTCTTGATCCACCACCCGCACCACCGGTTCCTTCGCGCGGTGCTGACGGATATTATTGATAGCCGCGTCCCCTTCGAGCACCTCGATGCGGGGCACCGTGGTGGCGGACCGCGCCAGCACGGCGGACAGCAATACGGCCAGGCATTGGGCCGCCAGCGGCGCCCACCGGGACTTCAGCCCGTCCATGTTGATCCTCCGATCGGCCATCCCGTGAGTCTCGCTAAAATGACCTAAGCTAGGATTGTACCTTGCAACGGCAGGATTGGCATGCACCGATGACCGGAACGGCTATGGCGGCGGAATTCGCAAGTTGGAGCGCTCCGGGGCACTCCTTCCGCATCGAGTATTCCGAGACGGTGCTGGAACAAATCCGGGAGACGGCGCTCGACGGATACCATCGCGTGCCGCACGGCGGCGTGGAGACCGGCGGCATTTTGTTCGGCGCGCGGCAAGAGAACCTGGTGCGCATCATGGCATGGCGGCCGGTTGTCTGCGAGTACGCCAAAGGCCCGTCTTTCCTGCTTTCGGAGAAAGACGAGGCGGCTCTCGCGGAAGCGCTCGAGTCCTGGCGCGGCGATGCGGAGCTGGCAGGGCTGGAGCCGGTCGGCTGGTATCGCGCCCACACGCGCAGCGAAGTCTTGCTTTCGGATGCGGACCTGGCTTTCTTCAACCGCTTCTTCCCGCAGCCTTGGCAAGTGGGCCTGATTGTCCGCCCCGCCAGTTTCGCGCCTACCCGCGCGGGATTCTTCTTCCGCGAGGCGGATGGCGCTATTCACGCCGAAAGCAGTTACCTCGAATTCACGCTGACGCCCGTGGCTGCGGCCCCAGCGCCGCCCGCGCCGGATGCGCCTCAAGTGCCGCCGGTCGTGGTGCCCGCGCCTGATCCTCCTCGCGTCACGGCCGCCGAACCAAGTCCGTTGCCGGAGTCCGAACCGTACCCGCCTGTCCGCGGCATCGGCGCGTCGTGGAAATGGTACGCCGCCAGCCTGATCGTGCTCGCAGGCGCCGCTTTGGGATTCTGGCTGCTGAAGCCTTCCCACCCGAGCTTGACGCTGTCGGCCGCGGATTTGCATGGCCAACTGCGGATTGCCTGGGATGGCGCGGCCCGATCCATAGGCCGCGCCACGGGCGGATCGATCGATATCGACGACCGTGGCGTGCGGACCCAAGTGAACCTGACTCCGGCGGATCTCCGCTCCGGCAACCTCTTTTATGAGAGACAATCCGGCGACGTAGCCGTGCGGCTGACGGTGGATGTGCCGGGGGGGCCGCCGGTCGTGGAGACCACCCGTTTCCTGAAACCTGGCGAGGACGGCGCCGCTCCCGCGCCGCGGCTGGACGCCGCAAAGCAGCAGCAACCGCAGGTCCAACCGGAAGTCAGTGAGGCGCACGTCGAGCCGCCGCCCCTCGATGCGCCATCTCCCCGGGCGCCGCCGCCGTCCTTGCTGCCTGCCGCCCCGGCCGAGACCGCCCGGCGCGTGATTCCTTTCCGGGCGCCGGCCGAAATCCCGCGGCGGCAGTCCGCCGATATACCGAGCATCGCACCGCCGAAGATCGAAGACCTGCCGGTGGCTCCGCCAGCGGGCCTCGCATCGGTGCTAGGGCCGGCCGCTGGTTCGCCGGCCGCGCTCGCCGCGCCGCCGCGCCAGCCTACCGCCGGCAAAATCATCTGGACGGGCAAGCTCGCGAGAAACACCCGCCTGGTAGTCGAACTCAATCACGCCTCGTCCGGCACCATCAGCGGTGTGCTGCCCGCGGTGACGGCCCGGGTCAGCGCATATCCCGGAGACCTGACCGCCGACGGCATTACTCTTTTCACGGCGGACCCCAAATACTCCAAGCCGCTAACCGAGAAGGCCGGAGCGGAGAACGGTTGGAATCCCACAACTTATACTTGGGACCCCAAGCGCGCCGCCGGGATTAAGGTGGTGGAGCAGCCCGGGCCGCAGAACGGCTACAAGCTGGTGCTCGAGAGCGATATACCGAAGCTGTCGGTGGTGATGCTCGAGTGGCGCGCCACACAATAAAAAAGGTGGCATGCTTCAGTCTGTGAACCCGAATTGGCTACTCGCAGCCGAATAAGCTATTATTAAGCTACTAATCCATCAAGACACTGCACATGTTGACACTCGACCCCGGCAAACTAGCCGGCCTGGAGATCCCCATCGGAACCGGCTGGCTTCTCGGCGCGTGCATGGAAGCGCGCGGAAAGCAGGATCTCTGGATCCGGCAAAAGCCCGAAGTCCTTGAAGTATTGCGCGAACAGGCCATCGTCCAGAGCGTCGAATCGTCGAATCGCATCGAGGGCGTGACGGTCGCGCCGAGCCGGCTGCGTCCCCTGGTGGTTGGGAGGGCACGGCCGCGCGATCGCTCCGAGGAGGAACTTGCCGGCTATCGAGCGGCGCTGGATTGGATCTACTCGCGAAAGCGCCGGGTCGCGATCGCTCCGGATGTGCTCCGCCGCTTGCACGCTCTGGCCCAGGGCGGATCCTCGGGAGACGCCGGCGAATGGAAGAAGCGCGACAACGAGATCGTCGAAATCCTGCCGAGCGGGGAACCCCAGCTTCGATTCGCGCCAGTATCGGCCAAGAAGACGCCGGCGGCCGTGGAAATGTTGTGCCGCAGGTATCGCGCCGCCAGCGATGCGGAACGCATCCCTCCGCTCTTGATCGTGGCGACCTTCGTTCTCGACTTCCTTTGTATCCACCCTTTTCGCGACGGCAATGGCCGCGTCTCAAGGCTGGCGACGTCGCTGCTGCTCGAAGCCCAGGGCTTTCAGGTGGCACGCTATATCAGCCTGGAGCGGCTGATCGAAGACAGCAAGGCGGAATATTACCGGGTTCTCAAGTTGTGCTCACAAGGGTGGCACGAAGGCAAGAACGAAATCATCCCGTGGTGGAACTATTTCTTGGGCACTTTGCGCAACGCCTACAAAGAGTTCCAGCACCAGATCGAATCGGCCGAGGCGCGGCCCGCCAAGAGCGATCTGGTTCGCCAGACTGTGCTGGGCCAGGTGGAGCCTTTCACTTTAGCCGACATGGCGGCCCAGTTGCCGGCAGCTAGCTCACAACTCATTAAGAAGGTTCTGGCGGAAATGAAGAAGGCCGGCCGAACCCGGCTGGTGGGCCGCGGGCGCGGCGCGCGTTGGGAGGTTGTCCGATGACGCGCTACCGCTGCAACGCGGAACGAACAACTCATTTGGAATGAATCTATTGGTCGGGGCGGTCAGATTTGAACTGACGACCCCCTGCGCCCAAGGCAGGTGCGCTACCGGGCTGCGCTACGCCCCGACCTTATTGCTCTTTTGATTTTAAACCACTTTCTGAATTTCCGATACCGTCCGGCCTGCCCATCGACCCAAGAACCCTCCGACCGCGGCAAAACCGTGACGAAACCCAGTTCAAGACGATCTTGCACGCCACGTTGCGACGGGCAAAGTGCCGTATTTCCGGATCTATGACCTGCGGTCGACCTTCGCCTGGATTCCTTGCGCGAACCCTCATCGAACAATCTGGCGGCGGCCAGTCCTGGATCAGCGCGCATGCGGAAGTCGGACCCGTCGCCTCGTCCTCATCACCCCAACTTCCGGTTGGCCGCCGGCCTGGATGTATTATAGGTCAAGGAGCAAGCAGGCTCGGCTGACTGGGAGCAACCAACTTCTCCACTTATCTCAAAACAGCGCAGCCCCCGGCCGGCTTACCGTTCAAGGAGACGATGACGAGTCTCTTCGATCTGCCTCGCCAGACGCCCTTCGTCGGGAAGCGCGAGTTGGTACTCTCGCGCGAGCACGGTATTCCGTAGCCCCTCAAGAGCATAGTGGGCGACCGCGTTGTCCTGTTCGGAACAGAGAATCAGGCCGACAGGCGGGTTCTCCTCGGGTAGGGTCCAATGCTCGCGAGCATAGTTTAGATAGAGATTCATCTGTCCGGCGTCGGCGTGGGTAAACTTGCCGATCTTCAAGTCGATGATAACCAGACAGCGCAATCGCCGATGGAAGAGAAGCAGGTCGACGCGATACCATTCTGTGCCGACACGGAGCCGCCTTTGGCGCGCAACGAACGTGAAATCGTTACCGAGTTCCAGAAGGAATCTTTCGAGATCCCTGATAAGCGCGTTTTCGAGATCCGATTCCGAGTACTCATCCTTTAGATTCAAGAATTCGAGCACAAATGGATCGCGGATCTCGTAATCTGCAGGGGGCCGATCCGCCTTTGAAATCGACGACGTCCCTTTCCGACGCAGACGTTCGTACGCGCGACTGGCGATCTGCCGGTCCAGTTCGCGGACAGACCATCCGCCACGCAGCGATTCGTGTTCATAATAACTCCGAGCTTGCTCCTCGGGCACAGTCAGCAGGCGAACGTAGTGGGACCAGGAAAGAGGGAACGCCGGGATGGCAGTCGATCCAGGCGGTGTCTGGATAATTGAGCCCACCCCTGAAAATTCAGACAGTGTCTGGATTTTCTCGCGATACGCGAGAAAGAACTGCCGCATCTGAAACACGTTCGTTCGGGAGAATCCGCGGCCGAAACGCGCCGCCAGGTCCTGGGCTAGCTTTGCCACGAGTTCTTCGCCGTAGGAAGCGCGCGTTGATCCCTGTTGTTCCTGCTCCACGATCCGCTGCCCGATCTGCCAATACGCGGCGGTCATTACAGCATTTACGGCGCGCCCTGCCGATTGTCGAGCGCGTTCCAGCAACCGTGACACCTCCAATAGGAGCGTCTCGTATTCTGCGAATCCGGAAGCGCCTGGCAATCTATTGTCTGGCATCCATCACCCAGCCATCCGCATCGATTGGAATTAAAGACCTGATCCGATTTTCCCTCAAGGAGCCACACGGGCGCAGGTGGCTTTGAGTTGCCGCCGCGCTCACGTCCGTCGTTTCCGAACTCGGCCAGCGGGCGGCCGTCTCTGGTGAGTCGACCGTGGCAAAACCGTGATAAACCCCTCGTGTTGAGCCTACTTGGTTGCCTTTGAGCGAAATGAGAGTGGAGGTAAATCTAAGAAAGCTTAGGAGATGCCGAACTGCGCCCAAGGCAGGTGCGCTTCCGGGCTGCGCTACGGCCCCGACTCTCAAACCGCTCTTCTCATCTTAGCCCAGACCGCGCCCAAAACGCCAAGAAGAACCAGTTGGACATTTCCCCCCCCGATGTGCTAATCTTTCAAATGTCCCTCAAAGACGCTCAATGGGAGGTCCGTGCTTCTAGGCCGGGCCGTCTGCACCAGTGAGGAGTTATGGCAAATCAACCGGGAAAACAATACCAGGCTGCGGCCAAACAGGTCCAGGCGCGCGATTATCCGCTGGAGGAAGCCGTGCCGCTGCTGCAGAAAATCAAGTACGCCAAGTTCGATGAGACCGTGGAGGTGCATCTGCGCCTGGGGGTGGACCCCAAGCACGCCGACCAGATGGTGCGCGGCACGGTGGTCATGCCCAACGGCTTGGGTAAAGCCAAAAAGGTTCTGGTCATCGCCGGCGGCGACAAGCAAAAGGAAGCCGAAGAGGCCGGCGCCGATTTCGTGGGCGGCGAGAACATGGTCAATAAGATCCAATCCGAAAGCTGGACGGATTACGACGCCGTGATCGCTACGCCCGACATGATGCGCTCGGTCGGCAAACTCGGCAAGATTCTCGGCCCGCGCGGGCTGATGCCCAATCCGAAGACCGGCACGGTCACCCAGGACGTGGCCAAAGCCATCAAGGAGATCAAAGCCGGCAAAGTCGAGTTCCGGGTGGACAAAACCGGGATCATTCATGCGCCAGTCGGCAAGATCAGCTTTTCGTCCGAAAAGCTGGTCGAAAACGCATCCAGCCTGATCAGCGCCGTGGTTAAAGCCAAGCCGGCCGCGGCCAAAGGCAAGTATGTCAAGAGCGCTACGCTTTGCTCGACTATGGGGCCGGGCGTAAAGCTGGATGTGACGGTGTTCAGCCTCAAGGCGGCCTTGTAGCTCCCTCGCGGGGTGTGGAAATGAAGAAGAAAGCGGATAAGAAAAAGGATCTCGAAGCCCTGCACCAGGATTTGCAGGCGTCCCGGAACCTGTTTGTCACCGGTTACGAAAAGTTGCGCGTCGCGCAGGATTTCGAATTGCGCAAGACCGTTCGCGCCGCGGGCGGCAAGTACCGCGTGATCAAGAATAACATCGCGGAGAGGGCCTCGGAAGGCACCGCCGCCGCAGAGCTCTTGAAGAACCTGCGCGGCATGACCTCGCTGGCCTACACCAGCTCCGATCCGGTGGCGCTGGCCAAAGCTCTCACCGCCTACGCCAAGGCGAATCCGGCGTTCACGTTCAAGGCGGGACTGGTGGAGGGCCGGGTCATCGATGTCAAAGCGATCGGCGATCTGGCGAACATGCCTCCCAAAGAGGAAATCTTCGCCAAGCTGCTCTTCCTGATCAATTCCCCGGCGCAGCGGCTGGCATCGGCGCTGGGCGCGGTGGGGCGGAACCTGGCGGTGGTGCTGGACCAGGCGGCGAAGGAGAACAAGTTTAAAGAGGGGTGATGGGTGCTGGGTTCTGGCAAACTGTTGAACGGTTTGCGATGCGTAGGCCAGAACCCAGCACCCAGGACCCCGAACCGTAGTTTTTTAGGATAGGAGTACTTAGGAAAATGGCGGAAATCAACACAATTGCGGATCAAATTCAAGGCTTGACGCTGCTCGAAGCGTCCCAACTCGTCAAGCTGCTGGAAGAAAAACTGGGCGTATCGGCTGCTGCGGCGGCTCCGGTCATGGCGGCCGGCGGCGGACCGGCGGCAGCGGCAGCGCCCGCAGCCGAGGAGAAGACCGAATTCTCGGTAGTTCTCACCGTCGTCGGCGCCAACAAAATCAACGTCATCAAGGCGGTTCGCGAAGTCACCAGCCTGGGCCTGAAAGAAGCCAAGGATTTGGTGGATGGCGCCCCCAAGCCGATCAAGGAAGGCGTCAGTAAAGACGAGGCGGAAACCATCAAGAAGAAGTTCACCGACGCCGGCGCCACCGTTGAAGTGAAGTAGCAGCGCGGGTTAGATGCCTGCAAGTTGCTGGAACTAAGAGGCTTGGCACCGGTTCCAGAGTTGTTGTTGACGACTGGGGTGAGAGTCTGGTAGGATTAACGGTTGGGATCTTCTTCTTTCAACCGAATCGGATCCCATTGGTGACTGTGAATTTTGGATCCTGGCATGTAAATTGCAGTTGGTTCGCAACTGCAACGCGTGGATTTGCGTCCCGTTTTGCGGTCGCATTTCCTGTACAGGATTCGTGTGCCCTTAGGGGCCTTCTCCCCCGCCCTTCTCAGCAACTCTCGCTGACGACTTCGACCCGGCTCTCGCAGCCCGCACCGTCCCGGCGCCAGTCCGGTTCCCGCTTCTCGATTACATGGCGGCCTCTCCCGGGAGGGATGTTCCTCCGGGCTGGCCAATGTTTTTAGTAGCTCTTTTTGCTTAGGTTGTTCGGCCCTCAGGAGTTTATAGAAGACATGGATATTCAAATCAGCGGTGCCGCCCCCGAGCGAGTTGATTTTTCCAAAATCAAGACTTCGATTCCGATTCCGAACCTTATCGAGGTTCAAAAAAATTCCTACGAGCGCTTCCTGCAGATGGACCTGCTTCCCAACGAACGGGAAGATACGGGCCTGCAAACGGTTTTCAGCTCGGTTTTTCCGATTTCCGATTTCCGCGGCGTGAGCGAACTGGAGTTCGTCGATTATTCCATCGGCAACTGGGAGTGCAAGTGCGGCAATCTCAAGGGGCTGCACCATCTGCGCTCCACCTGCCGCAACTGCGGCGCCACTATCCGCACCGATCCGTTCCACGCGGGCGACGTACTGTGCCACCACTGCGGCACCTTCAACAACAACGTGGTCACGTTCTGCAACAAGTGCGGCGACCCCGTCGGGCTGCAACTGAAATACGACATGGTGGAGTGCCAGGAGCGCGGTATGACCTACGCCGCGCCGCTGAAGGTGACAATCCGGCTCACCGTCTACGCCAAGGATCCCACCACCGGGGCCAAGAGCGTCCGCGACATCAAGGAACAGGAAGTCTTCTTCGGCGAAATCCCGCTGATGACGGATAACGGCACCTTCATCATCAACGGCACCGAGCGCGTCATCGTGTCCCAGTTGCATCGCTCCCCCGGCGTATTTTTCGAACGCGTGCCTGCCCAGGGATACTTCCTGGGCAAGATCATTCCGTATCGCGGAAGCTGGGTGGAGTTCGAGTACGACACCAAGAACCTGCTTTATGTGCGCATCGATCGCAAGCGAAAATTCTACGGCTCGGTCTTTCTGCGCGCCTTGGGATTCAAATCCGACGAGCAGGTACTGCGGGCTTTCTACACCGTCGACCGCATTTCCATCAAGGACAACAAGCTCTACTGGAACCTCTACAACAAAGAGGGCGCGTTTACCGAGGGACTCACCAACCTGAAGTTGTCGCATGCCATCGTCGCCAAGAACGGCGAGACTATCGTCGGCCAGGGCAAGAAAATCACCTCTACCCTAAAGAAGAACATTCAGGCATCCAAGATTCAGCAGACCGAGATCGCGCCCAACGATCTGGAAGGCGCCTACATCGCCGCCGACGTCGTCGACATGGCCACCGGCGAAGTACTCATCGACGCCAACAACGAGCTGACCACCACCGGCGTACAGAAGTTGATGGAAGCCGGCATTGAGGAATTCGAAGTCTTCTTCCCCGAGCGGGACGACGTGGGCACCGTGATTTCGGCCACGCTGCGCAAAGACAGCGTGAAAGCCCAGAACGAGGCGCTCATCGAGATCTACCGCAAGCTGCGCCCCGGCGATCCGCCCACGCTGGACACCGCCACGCAATTGTTCCAGGGCATGTTCTTCGACGCGCGCAAGTACGATTTCTCGCGCGTGGGCCGCATGAAGTTCAATATCAAGCTGCATGACAAGGCGGACGCCACCCCGCTCGACAAGCGCACGCTCGATCCCGAGGATTTCCGCGCCACCATCAAGTACCTGCTCAAGCTGCGCAGGGGCATCGGCGCAGTCGACGATATCGATCACCTGGGCAACCGCCGCGTGCGCGCGGTGGGCGAGTTGCTGGAAAACCAGTTCCGCATCGGCCTGGTGCGCATGGAGCGCGCCATCAAGGAAAAGATGTCCGTCTACCAGGAAATGTCCACGGCCATGCCGCACGACCTGGTAAACGCCAAGCCCGTCATGGCGGCCATCCGCGAATTCTTTGGCTCGAGCCAGCTTTCGCAGTTCATGGATCAGACCAATCCGCTCTCGGAGATCACGCACAAACGGCGCCTCTCCGCGCTGGGCCCCGGCGGCCTGTCGCGCGAGCGCGCCGGCTTTGAAGTGCGCGACGTGCATCCCACGCATTACGGCCGCATCTGCCCCATCGAGACGCCCGAGGGTCCCAACATCGGCCTGATCTCGTCGCTTTCCTGCTTCGCCTGCATCAACGAGTACGGCTTCATCGAAAGCCCCTACCGCAAGGTGCTCAAGGGCGTGGTGGTGGATGAGATCAAAATCCTCAATCCCGGCGACACGCAGTTTAAGGTGGGCGATATTGTGCGCCGCGCCGACATCGAAAAAGCCAACAACGCTTTGGGCGCCAAGAAACAGCAGGCCGAGTACGAAGCGCATTGCGAGTATCTCTCCGCCTGGGAGGAAGACAAGTACACCGTCGCGCAGGCCAACGTCGAACTCGACGAGAACGGCCGCATTGTGCCCGACCTGTGCAACACCCGCCAGGCGGGCAATTTCGTGCTCAAGCACCGCGACGAAATCGAATACATAGACGTCAGCCCCAAGCAGCTTGTCTCGGTGGCCGCCAGCTTGATTCCGTTCCTGGAGAACGACGACGCCAACCGCGCCCTGATGGGATCCAACATGCAACGCCAGGCCGTGCCGCTGTTGCGCGCCGACGCTCCCTACGTGGGCACCGGCATGGAGCGCGTGACCGCCCGCGATTCGGGCGCGGTGGTGCTCTGCAAGCGCGCCGGCGTGGTCGATTCGGTGGATTCCGAGCGCATCATCGTGCGCGTGGAGGGCGGCGTCGCGCACGAAGGGCAGCTCTCCCGCGAAGTGGGCGCGGATATCTACCAGCTCACCAAGTTCAAGCGCTCCAACCAGAACACCTGCATCAACCAGAAGCCTATCGTGGCCATGGGGCAGCGCGTGACCAAGGGGCAAGTGCTGGCCGACGGCCCCTGCACCGACATGGGCGAACTGGCGCTCGGCCGCAACGTGCTGGTGGCTTTCATGCCCTGGCGCGGCTGTAACTTTGAAGACGCCATCCTGGTCAGCGAAAAGCTGGTCAAGGAAGATTACTACACCTCGATTCACATCGAGGAGTTCGAAATCGAGGGCCGCGATACCAAACTGGGTCCGGAGGAAATCACGCGCGACATCCCCAATATCGCGGATTCCTTCCTGCGCAACCTGGATGAAAGCGGCGTGATCCGCATCGGCGCCACCGTGAAGCCCGGCGACATCCTGGTGGGCAAAGTGACTCCCAAGGGAGAAACCCAGCTCACCCCCGAAGAAAAACTGCTGCGCGCCATCTTTGGCGAGAAGGCCGGCGACGTGAAGGACGCTTCGCTCTACTGCCCGCCCGGAATCGAGGGCACCGTGGTGGATTGCAAGATCTTTTCGCGTAAGGGGCAGGAAAAGGACGAGCGCTCCCGGGCCATCGAAGAATCCCAGATCGCGCGTTTGCAGCGCAACTTGCAGGACGAAATCCGCATTCTCACCGACGAGCGCGCCAAGCGCCTGGGCAACCTGCTGGAGGGCAAGCGGCTGCTGGCCGACCTGCACGACGAGAAGACCAACAAGCGCCTGCTGGCCAAAGACACGGATTTGACTCGCGAGCTCATCGAGAAGATGAAATCGCGCGACTTGAAGCGCATGCGCTTCAAGGACAAGGATCCGCGCATCAACGAGCAAATCGATGAAATCGAGGAAATGACCTCGCGCCAGATCGCGGTGCTGGAGAAAATCACCGACGAGAAGGTCGCCAAGCTGCGCAAGGGCGACGAACTGCCGCCCGGCGTGATCAAGCTGGTGAAGGTCTACATCGCCATGAAGCGCAAGCTTTCGGTGGGCGATAAGATGGCTGGCCGCCACGGAAACAAGGGCGTGATCGCGCGCATTCTGCCCGACGAGGACATGCCTTACCTCCCGGATGGAACGCCGGTCGAGATCGTCCTGAATCCGCTGGGCGTGCCTTCCCGCATGAACGTCGGACAGATTCTGGAGACGCACCTGGGCTGGGCCGCCAAGGCGCTGGGCCTGCACTATGCCACGCCGGTATTCGACGGCGCCACGGAGCGCGAAATCAAGAAAGCCCTCACCGACGCGAATCTGCCGAAGGACGGCAAGACGGCGCTCTACGACGGCCTGACCGGCCAGCCCTTCGAGCAGCCGGTGACGGTCGGCTACATCTACATGCTCAAGCTTTCGCACCTGGTGGACGACAAGATTCACGCGCGCTCCATCGGACCGTACTCGCTGATCACGCAGCAGCCGCTGGGCGGCAAGGCGCAGTTCGGCGGGCAGCGCTTCGGCGAAATGGAAGTATGGGCCCTCGAAGCTTATGGGGCCGCATACATCCTGCAGGAGCTGTTGACGGCCAAATCCGACGACGTATACGGCCGCGCCAAGATTTACGAGGCTATCGTCAAGGGCGAAGCCGCCATTGAACCGGGTGTGCCGGAGTCGTTCAACGTGCTCATCCGCGAGTTGCAGTCGTTGTGCCTGGACGTGGAGTTGATGAAGAAGGCGCCGCACGAGGTGTTGGATATGGCGCCGGCAGCTGACTAAAAGCGGTGGCTGGTGGTTGGTGGCTGGTGCCTGGTGGATTAGAACTAAACCACCAGCCACCACCCACTATCCACCAGCCACGTACTGGAGGTACATATGAGATCCTCTCCCTACGACAGAGCGAACCTGATCGCCGATTTCGATTCCATCCGGATCAGTCTGGCGTCTCCCGAAAAGATCCGGAGCTGGTCCCACGGGGAAGTTACCAAGCCGGAGACCATCAACTACCGGACCTTCAAGCCGGAGCGCGACGGCCTGTTCTGCGCGCGCATCTTCGGGCCTACGCAGGATTGGGAATGCTTGTGCGGCAAGTACAAGCGCATGAAGCATCGCGGCGTCATCTGCGACAAGTGCGGCGTGGAAGTGACGCTGGCGCGCGTGCGCCGCGAACGGCTGGGCCATATCGAGCTGGCCAGCCCCTGCTCGCACGTCTGGTTCTTCAAGGGCCTGCCGAGCCGTATCGGCCACCTGCTGGATATTACCCTGCGCGAGCTGGAGCGCGTGCTGTATTTCGAAGCGTTCGTGATCGTGGACGCGGGCGAAGTGCCCGAGTTGACCCGCGGTGAAGTCATCACCGACGAACGCAAGCGCCAGCTTGACCAGGAGTTCCCCGGCAAGTTCATCGCCATGATGGGCGCGGAGGGTATCAAAGAGCTGCTCAAGAAAGTGGACGTCGAATTTCTCAGCGAAGACATTCGCGCGCGAATGAAGACCGAAACATCCCAGCAGAAAAAGCTGAAATTCGCCAAGCGGCTGCGGGTGGTGGAATCCTTCCGCAAGTCCGGCAACAAGCCCGAGTGGATGATTCTGGACGTGATTCCGGTCATTCCGCCGGAGTTGCGCCCGCTGGTGCCGCTGGATGGCGGCCGCTTCGCCACGTCCGATCTCAACGATCTGTACCGCCGCGTGATCAATCGCAACAACCGCCTGAAGAAACTCATCGAGCTGCACGCGCCGGACGTGATCGTGCGCAACGAAAAGCGCATGCTGCAGGAAGCCGTAGATGCGCTGTTCGATAACGGCCGCCGCGGCCGGGTGCTGCGCGGCGCCAACAACCGCCCGCTGAAGTCGCTCTCCGATACCCTGAAGGGCAAGCAGGGCCGCTTCCGCCAGAATCTGCTGGGCAAGCGCGTGGATTATTCCGGGCGCTCCGTCATCGTGGTGGGACCCGAACTCAAGCTGAACCAGTGCGGCCTGCCCAAGAAAATGGCTCTGGAGCTGTTCAAGCCCTTCATCTATCACCGCCTGGAACAGCGCGGCCATTGCACTACCATCAAGCAAGCCAAGGAACTCGTCGAGCAGCAGGACCCCGTGGTTTGGGACATCCTCGAAGAGGTCATCAAGGATCACCCCATCCTGCTGAACCGCGCGCCCACGCTGCACCGCCTGGGCATCCAGGCCTTCGAGCCGGTGCTGGTGGAAGGCAAGGCCATCAAGATCCACCCGCTGGTCTGCACGGCCTTCAACGCGGACTTCGACGGCGACCAGATGGCGGTCCACATTCCGCTGTCTCCGGAAGCCCAGATCGAGGCTTCCACGCTGATGCTGTCTTCCAACAATATTCTTTCGCCGGCGCATGGCGGCCCCATCGCCGTGCCCACCCAGGACATGGTCCTGGGCTGCTACTACCTGACCAAGGCGCGCCCCGGCACCAAGGGCGAGGGCCGCACTTTCGCCTCCGTCGAAGACGTGCTGATCGCGCTCGAAATGGGCGAAGTCGAAACGCTGACGCCCATCAAGCTGCGCTACACCGGTAAAGTCATCGACCTGGTGCATGCTTTCGACAACCAGAACATGCTGCACACCGAGCCGATCGAGTTCGTGAAGCAGTACATGGAGACCACCGTCGGCCGCGTGATCCTGAACGATCAACTGCCGGTGGACATGCCTTTCATTAACGGCCTGCTGAAGAAGAAGGGCCTGGCCCAACTCGTGCAGTATTGCTACTTGAAGTTCGGGTTGGTGATTACGGTCCAGATGCTCGATCAAGTGAAGTCTTTGGGCTTCCTCTACGCCACCCGCGCGGGTATCTCCATCGGCATCGACGACATGGTGGTGCCTTCGGAAAAAGCCGGCCTGGTACGCGAGGCTGAAAAGGAAGTGGTGGCCGTCGAGAACCAGTATCAGGACGGCGCCATCACCCACGGCGAGCGCTACAACAAGATCATCGAAATCTGGTCGAAGGTCACCGAGAAGGTTTCCGACGAAATGTTCCATGCCATGGAAGAGGACGACCGCACCGGCCGCTACCTCAATCCGATTTACATCATGGCCGACTCCGGCGCGCGCGGCTCCAAACAACAGATCCGCCAGCTTTCCGGCATGCGCGGGTTGATGGCCAAGCCCTCCGGCGAGATTATCGAAACCCCCATCACCGCCAACTTCCGGGAAGGCCTCAACGTGTTGCAGTACTTCATCTCCACGCACGGCGCGCGCAAGGGTCTGGCCGATACCGCGCTGAAGACGGCCGATTCCGGCTACCTCACCCGCCGCCTGGTGGACGTCTCCCAGGACGTAATCATTGCCGAAACGGATTGTGGCACCACCGAAGGCATCTACGTGGAGCCCATCATCGAATCCGGCGAAATCATCGAACCGCTGCGCGACCGCATCGTCGGCCGCGTGGCGCTCGAAGACCAGAAAGACTACGAAGGCAACGTGATCGTGGCCGTGAACCAGGAGATCACCGAAGACCTGGCCGCCGCCATTCAGGCTGCCGGTATCGAGCGCGTCAAGATCCGCTCGGTGCTCACTTGCGAATCGAAGCGCGGCGTCTGCGTGATGTGCTATGGCCGCAACCTGGCCTCCGGACGGCTGGTGGAGCGGGGCGAAGCCGTCGGCGTGATCGCCGCGCAATCCATCGGCGAGCCCGGCACGCAGCTCACCATGCGTACCTTCCACATCGGCGGAACGGCTACCCGAATTTCCGAACAATCCACGCAGGACGCCAAGTCCGACGGCTTCGCCCGCTACATCGGCGTGCAATCCGTGCGCAGCAAGGCCGGCGAGCTGATCGCCATGAACCGCAACGGCATCATCGCCATAGTCGACGAAAAAGGCCGCGAGAAAGAGCGCTACCCCGTCGTTTACGGCGCCAAAATCATGATGGCGGACGGCGCGCCCGTGAAGGCCAACCAGATCCTGCTGGAGTGGGATCCCTACACCTTCTCCATCCTGACCGAAGTCACCGGCAGCGTGCACTTCAAAGACCTGCTGGAAGGCATGACCATGCAGGAGCAGTTGGATGAAGTCACCGGCATGTCGCAGCTCGTGGTGGTCGATTCTCTCGACGAGAAGCGCCAGCCCACTGTCATTGTGCGGCCCGACAGCGCGCAAGGCAGCAAGTCGGAAGCCAAGAAGTACCTGATGCCGACCCATGCGCACTTGATGGTGCGCGACGGCGAAGACGTCCACGCGGGCGACGTGCTGGCGAAGATTCCGCGCGAAACCACCAAGACCAAGGACATCACCGGCGGCCTGCCGCGCGTGGTGGAGTTATTCGAAGCCCGCAAGCCGCGGGAGACGGCCATCATGGCCGAAATCAACGGCACCGTGAAGTACGGCGAAGTGACCAAGGGACAGCGCAAGATCTACGTTATCGGCGACGTCGGCGAGCAGCGCGAATACTCGCTGCCGCGCGGCGTCCACATCAACGTGCAGGAGGGCGAGAAGGTGAAAGCCGGCGAGCCCCTCATGGACGGCCCCCGCAACCCGCACGACATTCTGGACGTGCTCGGCGAGAAGGAACTGCAGAAGTACCTGGTCAACGAGATCCAGGAAGTCTACCGGCTGCAGGGTGTCAACATCAACGACAAACACCTGGAAGTGGTCGTCCGCCAGATGATGCGCTGGGTCAAGGTCGACGATATCGGCGATACGGAGCTTCTGCCCGACGAGGTCAAGGACAAGTTCGCCTTCCGCGCGATCAACCAGCTCACCATCGCGGCAGGCGGGCGTCCGGCGACGGGCCGGGCGATGCTGCTGGGCATCACCAAGGCGTCGCTTTCCACGGATTCGTTCATCTCCGCGGCCTCCTTCCAGGAGACCACCCGCGTGCTCACCGAAGCCGCCATCAACGGCAAGGTGGATTACCTGCGCGGCCTGAAGGAGAACGTCATCATGGGCCGGCTGGTTCCGGCCGGAACGGGCATGGAGTATTACCGGCGGGTCAAGATTGCCGGCGAAGACGTGGTGGAAGAGCCGCTGGTGGAGCCTTCCCTCGAATCTATCCCCGGTTACGACGAAGAGGCGCGCATTCAATACGCCGGCGGCCTGACGGAAAATTCCGGCGACGACTCGCTGGCGGAGTAGCGCACGCACTCGTGCGTGCCGTGTCGAGACTCGTCTCGACACCTGTCTGAATTTTTGAACGTAGCGGCGCCCCGTGGTGCCGCGTCCAACTATATATGCAAGAGATCACATTTTGCCCGACTTGCGGGAGCGATGAAATCAAGAAGGTTCGCCGGGATTGGACCGGCGAGATCCAAGGAAAGACCTACACGATCCCCGATCTCGAATTCCACCAATGCCCTACCTGCTGGGAAAGAGTGCTCGGCCGTGAGGCGCTGCGGAAAATCAAAGCAACCGTGCCGGAACTATCGCAATCGCAGCTCATGGCTCGAACCGCGTAACCACCCGTGGCGAATGAAGTCGTCTTTCTGGTGCATGAGCCGATCGAGGGCGGCTATGCGGCGAAGGCGCTCGGCCACGCGATTTTCACGACTGGCGATACGCTCTACGAGTTGACTTGGACGGTACGCGACACCGTCGTTCGCCTGCATTGCATGCCTGCCTCGCGAGCGCGGCGGCGAGCAAGAGAATGAGCGACGTCCTGATCCGAATCAAACGTGCGGTGCTTGCCGGGAATTACATCTTTAGCGGAAAGGCGCGGATCGAGATGCGCGTCGACGCTCTGACCGAGTTCGACGTCATCGAGTCGATCCTGAATGCGGTGGCGATTTACAAGACGCTTCGTTCCACAAGTCCATTTCGCGCATCCAGGGAATACCTCTACGTAATCCAGAGTCCCACTCTGGACGGGCTGGCCATTTATTCCAAGGGCAAGCTGGTTCGAGAGGCAGGAGCATTTTCTAATCGAATTATGATCCTGAAAACCAGGGAATCTCCGGGTGCCCCTTTCTGCCGCCCCGACGCGGCGAATTTTGCGCGGTTCGGGTATCGTTGATCGTCGGATGCCGCATGGTCCACCAGCGATGTCCAGCAACCAACCATCGGATGCCGCATCGTCTACCAGCGCTGCCCAAGCGGACCAACCAACCATCGGATCCGCATCGTCCACCAGCGTTGTCGGGCGAGCCAACCAACCATCGGGATCCGCATTGTCCACCAGTGCTGCCCAAGCGAACCAACCAACCATCGGATGCCGCATCGTCCACCAGCGCTGCCCAAGCGGACCAACCAACCATCGGATGCCGCATCGTCCACCAGCGCTGCCCAAGCGGACCAAACAAC
>Ga0302325_10012614_pt1 | contig 18112 bp, 15 predicted proteins | sample Palsa_T0_2_FD_201948 | JGI IMG/M metagenome (GOLD analysis project Ga0302325, IMG submission 201948) | Peat permafrost microbial communities from Stordalen Mire near Abisko, Sweden - Palsa_T0_2 | ecosystem: Environmental > Terrestrial > Soil > Palsa > Peat permafrost | place: Sweden: Abisko...
GTCGGCAAGGAAGGCGAAGGCTGGACCTATGCCAAGTTTCTGCTCGAGCACGAGCGCAACGGCACGGCCGGCGTCGCCGGTTCGTTCCAGCTCTTGAACCGGCTGCGCGCGCTTGCGGGCAGCCAGAAATTCGACGGCAAGACGATGCTCGACGATGAGGGCTTCACCAAGCGCATGGCCCAGGTCGAAATCGAATTGACCGCGCTCTCGTACGCGCAGATGCGCTCGCTCGCGGCCGAGAGTTCGGGCAAACGGCCGGGCCCCGAGTCGTCGTTCATCAAGATCACCGGAACCGAAATTCAGCAAGCGATCACGACGCTGATGATGGAGGCCTCCGCGCAGAACGCGCTCGACCCCTCGAACCATAGCGCCCTCGGGTACTTCAACGCGCGTAAAACGACGATCTATGCGGGGTCCAACGAGATCCAACGCAACATCATCTCCAAGCGTATCTTGGGTCTTTAGGAGCCGCACGTTGGATTTCACGCTTTCGTCGGACCAGGCGCTCATCAAGGACAGCGTCGACCGCTTCGTCACCGACAACTACTCGCAGCAGCAACGCGCGGCCATCGTCGCGTCGGAAGAGGGCTTTAGCCGCGAGCATTGGGCCCAGTTCGCGAGCCTCGGATGGCTCGGCATCGCATTTCCCGAGAATCGCGGCGGCTTCGGCGGATCGCCCGTCGAGACGATGATTCTCGCCGAAGCGTTCGGCAAGGGACTCGTCCTCGAGCCCTTCGTTCCGAGCGTCGTCCTCGGCGGCACCGCGCTTGCGTACGGCAGCAACGGGAAAGAACATGCGGATCTTCTCGAAGCGATGATCGGCGGTGAGAAACTCCTCACGTTCGCGTACGCCGAAGAGCGTTCGCGCTACGACTACACGCTGATCGAGACGCAAGCGCGCGAAGAGGGCTCCGATCTCGTCATCACGGGCAAGAAGCTCGCGGTGCCCTACGCCGCTTCGGCTGACAGCTACGTCGTCACCGTGCGCACGAGCGGAGACAAACACGATCGCGACGGCATCACCGTCGTGCTCGTCGATCGCAATGCCGCGGGGCTTTCGCGCCGCGACTACCACACGGTCGACGACCGCCGCGCCTCGACCGTAACGTTCGATGGGGTGCGTATTCCGAAGACAAACGTCCTCGGCGAACTCGGTAAGGGCTTGCCGCTCGTCGAGCAGATCATCGACGCCGGTATCGGCGCACTTGCGGCCGAGGCCGTCGGCAACACCTCGGTGCTCCTGCGCCGCACGGTCGAATATCTGAAGACCCGCAAACAGTTCGGCGTCCCGATCGGTTCGTTCCAAGCGCTGCAGCACCGCGCCGTCGACATGCTGATTCAAACCGAACTCGCCCGCTCGATCACCTACTACGGAACGATGGCGCTCACCGACGACACCTCACCCGAAGAGCGCATGGCCGCGCTCTCGGCGACGAAGGTCCAGATCGCCCGCTCGGGCCGCATCGTCGGCGAGTCCGCGATCCAACTCCACGGCGGCATCGGCATGAGCGAAGAGTACGTGATCGGCCACTACTTCAAGCGCATCTCGATGATCGAACTAGAACTCGGTGACGCCGACTTCCACCTCGGCCGCTACGTGGCGATGGGTAAACTGCTCGCGGCGGCCGCCCCGCACACCGCGACCGAAACGGCGGGCGTGGGGGCAGTCGCCTCGGTGTAACTGCAAAGGCCGTGACCGAGCGCGAACTAATGCGTAGCGCGCGCTGCGTGCTGCACGACATGGACGACGAGCGCGCGCTGCGCTCGAATCCCCTCCTGGCTCATCTCGACGGCCGCTCGAGTCACGACCAGCTTCGAGCCCACGTGCTGCGCGCGCTCGAGTGGCTAGATCCGGGATCGCGCGCGGACGCGGCTAGCGAACGGCGCGGACGCACGCACACGATCCTCTTGCGTTGCGACGTGCAGCGCAAGCCGCACGAAGCGACCGCCGCCGCGCTCGGCCTCTCCCGGCGGCAATTCTACCGCGATCGCCGCGTCGCGCTGCTCGCGTTCGCCGCGGCGGTGCGCGAATATCGGCCGCGGGTCGTCGCGGCGACGACCGAGCCGCGCGACGTCCGGCTGCTCTACATCAAGACTTTGCGCGAACAAGGCAAGTACGACGCGGTGTGGCGCGAGAGCGTCCGCGCGCTCGCAGACATGCGAGGCGATCCGCGCGAAGCCGAGATCTGGACGGTGGCGGCCGAAGCCGCGCGCTTTTTCGGCAACGCCCGCAAGTCGCAGGAAGCGATCGACGCGCTGCGCGCGGTCGGCGCACGTCCCGAACATCCGCACTTGCGCCGTGCGACATTGCTGCGCACGGCGATCTGCGAAGCCGCACTCGATTGGCTGCAGGCGGATCTCGGGCGAGCGCGCGCCCGCGTCGATCACGTCATACGCGAATGCGGCGACGAACGCGCGATGTACGGCCGGGACGCGACGCTGTTCGGCATCCTGCTCAACACCGGCGCCTGGATGGCGCTCGATGCCGGCGACTGGGACGGTGCGGCCGAGTTCACCCGGCGCAGCGAACGGATCGCCGAACGTTCCGAAGTCCAGCACGCCTCGACCTTTCACCACCGCTTGCGCGGGCGACTCGCGCTCGTGCGCGACGGCGACCTCTCACGCGCGACGACCGAACTGCGCGACGCGCTCGAGGTCGCCGACATGCACAACGCATTGTCGCCGATCGCGAGTTCCTCGGTCGAGCTCGGCATCGCGACGATGACGGGCGACCGTCCGCGCGCGCTCCAATACATCCGCTACGGGCTCGCGATCGGCCGGGATGCTTGCGGTTTCGACGACTACGCAGCGCTCTTCATGCGTGCGATTCCCGCGATGCTTTCGGAACGTCACGCGAGCGACGTGCTCGAGGACGTGGACGGCTTGCGCGCGCGTTCGCCGCTGTTTCGGCGCGCCGATCTCTTCATGCGCCTCGGCGAGGCATCGATCGCGCTCGCCGCAGGCGACTATGCCTGCGCCGTCACGTCGACGACCGAACTCGCACGCGAACTCGAGCTCGCTTCGCTGCTGCCCGCCGCTGCCGAAGCCCACGTCACCGGCGCTGAAGCGCTATACCGCAGCGGCCGGGGACTCTCGGCGTTACGCGCGCTGCGCCGCACCGGCGAGTTCCTCGATCGGTACGGCAGCGCGCAAACCCGCAAACGCGCCGAGGCGCTCGTCGCAACCTTTCAGTAGCCGAACTTCCCGAACTCTTGCGGCTCGAAGCTCCAGCCGCCGACGTAATAGAGCAGCTTGGCGCGATCGAACGCGAGCGCGCGCACGTGCAGTCCGTCGCCTAGAAAGTCGCGCGACTGCTTTCCGTCCGTCGTGATGTAGCCGATCTTCCCGAGCCCGACCTCGGCACCCATCTCTCCAAACCACATGCGGCCGTCGGGTCCCGGCACGATGACGAACGGTCCCGAGGCGCCGGTCGGGGTGCTCCATTCGGTCATCGTTCCACTCGGGGTCACGCGGCCGATCTTCCCGGTTTGGAATTCGGTGAACCAAACATTGCCGTCGGGCCCGGGCGCGAGGTAGTACACGTTCGAGCCCGCCGTCGGAATCGGATAGGATGCGAGCAGCGCACCCGCGGTCGACACCTTATCGATGGCGTTCGCGGTTTGATCCGCGACCCAGATGTTACCATCGGGGCCCGACGTGATGCCCTCCACGGCTGCGGTCGCCGGAATCGATCCGGGATATTCGCTCACGACGCCGGCGCTCGTGATCGCGCCCAGAACGTCGTTGCTTTCGTCCCAGAACCAGATGCGGTTGTCCGATCCGAGCACCACGCAGTTCGGCTCGGATTGGCCCGCTGCGCCCAGAGGTACCGCATACTCGGTGATCGTGCCGCCGGCGGGCGCGATCTTTCCGATCGCGTTGTTCCCGTTTTCGGCGAACCACAGATTTCCATCGGCGCCGACCGCGATGCGCTCGGGATTCGATCCGCCCGTCGGAAGCGGGTAGTCCGTTATCGCGCCTTGCGGCGTGAGCTTCTCGATTTCGGATCCGCTGTTTGCGGTAGACCACAAGTTACCGTCCGGACCGAGAACCATATCGGAGACGGCGATGGCGAACCGGAACGGGCCGGGCGGTACCGGAATCGGCCACGTCCGCAGGAACTGCGGCGTGGGCGCGAACGTCTGCGAGACCGCGGGAAGGCCCGCGAGCGTCGCGGTGAGCGTCGTCGATATAAACGGCACGGCGCCGGAATAGCCGAGCGTCGCAACGCTCGACGACGAGCCGAGCGACTGCGGCGAGAGCGTCGTCGCGCCGCTCGTATCGGCGTCGGTGAGCGCAACCGGTGCGTCGTACGCGCCGATCACGGTGTTCCCATCGGCATCGTACGCCGTTACGACGACGGGCGACGTCGTCGCGGTGCCGACCGGCGGTTAGGGATTCGCGATCGTCAACGCGATCCGCGCGATGGTACCGTTCAGCGTCACCGCCGCCGTCGCGGGGGCCGAACCGGGCGGCGGCGCGATCAGCGTGACGCTTCCGCTTGCGAGCACGTTCCCGGTTCCGTTCGGTGCGTCGTACGCGGTGATGACGAACGTGTCGCTTCCCGGCGGCGCGACGACGGCGATCGTGCACGTCCGCGTGCTCGGGCCGGAGGTGCACGCGGGCGATCCGGCCGCGACGTTTCCGGTCGCGAGCACGGTCGAGCCGATCGCGACGGTCACCGACTGCGCGCTCGCCGACACATCGAGCCGGTGCGCGCGTGCGCTCGAAGCGGCCGATGCCGGCGGCACCGCGATCGTAAAGGCAACGTTCGCACCGGCAGGCGTCGCGGTCGGCGCGGCGCTCGCGGTCGGCACGGCCGTAGGCGTTTGGGTAGGGACCGGATTTGGGCTCGCGGTGCGCGAGGGCGCGGGCGTCGCGGTCGCGCTCGCGTGCGGTGCGAGATTGGCCGTGCCGCTGCTGCACGCGCACAGCAGCGACAGCGTCAGGGAGAGAGCGAGTCGTTCGTTTCGGCGATCCATTTAAATTCCCACCACCGCTTTGATGAGCGCGCGTGCGTACGGCACGCCGATGCCCGTGACTAAGTCGTATCCGGTGCCCGCGGCGTAACCCGGGTTGAACGGGCTCGCACACTCCGAGGGCGCGGGCGACGGCGGCGGCGACGCCGGTGGCTCGCAGACGGTCGCGTTGTCGCCGTACAGCACGTCGTAGAACGCCGACGGATACTGCGCCGAGTTCGCGTAGATCTTGTAGAAGTACGCGTTCGGGTTGCCGAGTCGATAGGATTCCGGCCCGCTTGCGGTGGCGCAGCTCGCACTGCTCTTGCAGGCTTGCAGCACGAGCGCCCACATCGCGGCGGCTTCCGGCGCCGCGACGCTCGTGCCGCCGACCGGCAGGTAGTATTCGTCGTCGAACGCCGGATTCGCGTACATCAAGACGTCGACGCCGGTGAGCAAGTCTGCGTCGAGCGCAATATCGGGCACGTTGCGATTGGGCCCGGTGATGCCGGCGGCGCCCCGTTGATATGACGGCAGCGTGAAGTACGCCGAAACGCCGCCGCCCGAACCGTCGTACCCCGACGTGCGCGTGCCCCACCCGGTGATCCCGCCGACGAGTTGACCGGCGGAGTCGATCGGCGTGTTCACGCCTCCGACGCTCACGACGCTCGGATCCGTCGACGGGTAGCTGACGCAGAGCGCGTTCGGATCGGGCGCCTGCGGCCAATTCGCGCAGCTCTGCGCACCTGAATCGCCGGACGAAACGAAGATCGCAACGCCTTCGCTCGCGAGCGCCGCAAACTCGAGCGGCGTGATTCCCGTTCCGGCGGCGTTGAACTCGATGCCGACGTTGGCCGCTTCCGGGCCGCCGAAGCTGAGCGAGAGGACGTCGGCGCGATCGTCTGCGATCGCGGTTTCGAGCTCGGCGTTGTATTCGGCGAGCCCCTGCAGCGGAACGCCCGCGCCGGACGGGCAGTCGGTGCCGACCGCACCGCAATCGTCGTTCGGATTGTACGCGAGATAGTAGCGCAGGTTCGCGTTCGGTGCGAGGCTTGCGATCTGTTCGGTGTCGAGTTGCGTCTCGAGATCTTCGGGGTTGCAGTCGGCCGATGGAGAGTACGGGCTTGCATCGGTGCACGGGCCGGTGAGCGGCGGAGGCGATGCGAACCCGAGCGCCGTGTTGCCCGGCGCGTTTGCATCGGTCGCGTCGACGACCGTTTGCGTTCCCGCGCCCTTGATCCCGAAGGTCGCTTCGTACGCCGGTACGTCGTGCGGATCGAATCCGGCCGTACCGATCACTCCGGTCGTGATGCCGGTTCCGGTAAAGCCCGCGGCGTAGGCGCCGTTGTAGTCGAAGACGGTTGCGATCTGCTGCGGCGAGTAGCCGTACACGATGCCGTTGCCCGCCGACGTGGCAACCGTCAGATGGTCGGTGAACGACGCCGGCTTCATCACGAGCCCGACCGCGCCCGCAATCCCCGCGCTCGCCGGAAGCGAAGGCGCAACCGTCGGTGCGAGGAACGTCGACAAGCCGTTGTGGTACCAGCCGAACGTCGTGTGCAAGGCGGCCTCGACGCTCTTTTGCGGCCCGGTCACGTGCAGCAGCAAGCGTTGCGGCCAGCCGGCAACGGAGAGTCCACGGCTTTGGAAGTACGCGATCGACGCGGCGTACGCGGCGGCGGATGCACCGTAGCGATTGCCGATCTGCGCGGGCGTCAGCCAATGCTTGTAGCTGCCGTTGTGCGGGTCGTTCGCTTGCGCGGCGTACGCGACGAGCCCGGCGGCGTTTTGCATGCGCGGCACGAGATCGACGCCGATCGACGCCACGTGCGCCGCTCCGACGAGCGTTGCGCCATTCAGGCCGGAGGTATCGTAGACGAACGCCGCCGCGGGTCCGGTCGTGTTGCCCGGCGCCGCAGGCACGCCGGGCGCCGTGCCTCGGCTTGCGCCGGAGCAGGCCGCGAGCGCGAGCGCCGCGGCGAGAGATGCGAGTATGGTGCCGAAGCGATTCATCGAGCTGCTTTCCTCGAGAGCATGCGCGCGTGTAAGGCGAAAAGCATCCGGGCGCGATATTGCGCGAGCACCGAACGCACGTGCGCGAACGACGGCCGGATCATCGCGCTCGCCCTCGCACGCGCCGTCGCCGCCGATGCGACGCTCGCGCCGGTCAATCCCAGCGTCTCGGCGATCGTCGTTTCGTAAATCGGGGTCGACGAGAAGCTAAAGAGCGACGACGACTGAGCGCTGTAGTCGTAATAATTCTTCAGGTCGGTCGCGATCGCGGAACACAGGATGCCGTACGTCGCGCTGACGTACTCGGTCGTCTGGTCGGTCTCCAGTTCGCCGAAGAGCGTATCGAGCCGCGTCTTCGCCTCGGCGATCGCGTCGATCGTTCCGGTGGCGAGCGATGCGGGAACGTTGCACGCGGCCGGAAGCGCGGCCGGCCCTTCGTCGACGTATTGATCGTTCGCGAGCACCGGCGGCGTTGCCGGGTACCAGTCTTCGATCGTGAACCCACCGGCGGCGGGAAGCCCCGCACCGTACACCGAGTAGCCGATCAAAATCGTGTCGCCGCCGGCCGCGACGGCCGGCGCGTCGACCGTGATCGAGCTGTTCTGCTGGGTCGTGCCCGCGACCGGAACCTGGTACACGCCGCTCCCGTCGCCGTACGTCAGTGCCTCGGCGGTGCCGCCCTGCGGATAGCTGAAGGTTTCGGCATACGTGCCGTCGGCGGCGTAGGTGGCGGTCGTCGTTTGGCCGTCGGGGTCGACCTCGGTCTGGGTGCGGGCGGCGCTGTCGGACCAGCGTGCATTCGGTACCGGCGGAAGCTCTTCGACGATTCCGTTTCCGGCGCCGAACGTCGTCTCGTACGAAACGCCGTTCGAATCGTTCGCGGTGGTTCCGGCTTCGGTGACGTCAACGCCCGACACGCGCGCCGCGTCGCCGACGAGTGCGAAAAACGTCTGCGCCGTGCTCGTTGTCGTCGCGTGAGCGCTCGTATCGGTCTCCGACGTCGCGAGTTCCGCCAATCCCGAAGCGCCGCCGAAGCTCGCGCCGGTCGTGGCGCGCACGCTTTGCGTGACGGCGTTCGAAATCGTCGTAATCCACGGCGTTGCGGTCGGCGCCGGCGAGGCGGACCCGCTCGGTGCGGGAGCCGGCGTCCCGTACAGCGTGTACGTCTCGACGAGCGAGCCCGCATAGGAGAACAGGTTTGCGGTGGCCGCGGCGGTTGGCGCCGCGGTCGGACTCGGGCTGGCGGTCGCAGCGGCGCTCGGCGTCGCGCTTGCGATCATCGTCGCGGTCGGAGCGGCAGTCGCGATCGGCGTCGCGGTTGCACGAGCTGCCGGGGCAACCGGCGACCCATTGCCGCTGCAGGCCGCGATCGCAGCGCAGGCGAGCAGGAGCGCAAATGCGTGCGGCCCGGAACAAGAACGAGAAAGCAAAGTACGCACGAAACCTCCACCGCCCGAAGCTAGCGGCGGATTTCGAAAGGCGCCGAGACCCTACTGCGGGCCGGCGTGCCATTCTAGTGCCACCGGTCGAGCCTGCGGGGAAACTCCCGGGGAGGTTCCCAATATCACGGGTGATGGGCGTGCCCCGGACCCCGGTCGAACCGCCAACCCCCGAACAAGCCGCGTTTCTCGAGCGGGCGATGACGGAGTATGGCAAGGCGACCTACAATTTCGCCCTTCGCTTGACCGGGAACGAGGCCGATGCCCGCGACCTGACCCAGGAAGCGTTCATTCGGGTGTATCGGGCTTGGCGGTCCTTCGCGCCAGGGACCTCCTTCCTGTCGTGGATCTACCGAATCGTGACGAATCTGCACCGGGATGAACTCCGGAGGCGAAAAGGTCGTTATCAGGAGGAGATACCCGAAGATAATGCTCCGCAGGAGTTCGGGGGACAGCGGCCCCTAGCGGTTACCCCGATCGACGACTACGTCGACCGCCAACTGGGGGAACCGCTTTCCAAAGCGCTCGCGCAACTGTCCTACGAGCAGCGTCAAGTGTTGATCCTTGCGGATATCGAGGAGTATAGCTACCAGGAAATTGCAGAGATCATGGGATGCTCGATCGGGACGGTGCGTTCGCGCCTGCATCGGGCCCGCGCTCTGCTCCGCCGCCTCTTCGAACGCCTCCAACAAAAGCCCGAAACCCCAAGAATACCCCCAAAACGATGAACGATCATATTTCAACCGACCTGCTCCTAGACTACTTACACGGCGAACTCGCGCCCGAGGACGACGCGATGACGCACGCCCATCTGGCGGCATGCGCGGCCTGCCGCCGCGAATACGACGCCGAAGCCTCGCTTAGCGACGCCCTGCGTGCCGCAGCCAAGGCCGAAGAGCGCGAGATGCCCTCAATGATTTCGGCCCAAGTCTGGGAGCGTGTCCGCAGCGCCCAACCGGGCCCGCTCGCGCGCGTTGCGGGCTGGTTCCGGCCGGCGCTCGCGCTGCCCGTTGCGGCGGCGCTCGTCCTCGGCGGATGGTTCGCCACGACCTCGCACGGCAAGCCGACGGTCGACGTGATGTACTACCTGCAGACGCACGCGAGCCAATCGGGCACGCCGCTTTCCTTGCAAGCCGGCCCGCCGGCGCTCGAAACGTCGATGCTCGGCGAGTCGACGGTACCGCTTATCGCCGAGCACCTCGGGACGAGCTTTGCCGCCGGCGGGCTCGATGATTCGCGCTGATCTTGTAACGGGCGCGCTCGTCGCGCTCGTCGCGCTCTTCCTCGCGACGAACGCCGCCGGCGCAGGCGCTGCTCCGACCGCGGCGCCCGAACCGGCGCCCATCGTCGCGCCGAGCGCCGCCGCGGCGCCGGCAAATCCGACGACCCTGCTCCGCTCGAGCATCGAGGCTCCACGCTCGATCTCGTACGTCGGTCAATTCGAAACCGTTCGCTTTGCCTCGAGCCGGGCGAGCGCGACGATCGTGAAGGTCGAACACCTCGCGCCCGAACTGACGCGGCGCTGGTACGTCGCGCCCGAAGCACTGTACGGCGACTACGTCATCACGCGTGGCGTCTCGACGTACGAATTCGACACGAAACGCAGTCAAGAAACCGTCACCCAGGGACCTGTACTCGAAAATCAGATCGCGACCGGACCGGGGTTCGATCGCGTGCTGCAAAATTATCGCGCGATCTACGATGGCGACGCGATCGTCGCCAACCGGCCAACCGTGTCGATCGCACTGATCAACAAGTACACGGGCGAACGCGCGATGCGCGTGTGGATCGACCGCGACACGCACCTCGTCCTCAAAAAGGAAGAGTACCACGCGAACGGATCGGTCGCGTCGCAAACGCGCTTTGAAGATCTCCGCTACACGACGTCGATTCCCGGCGGCATTTTCTCAACCGATCCTCCGGCCGGCTTCGAGCGCGTAGCGGGTCAAGCGCTCGCGACGCCGTCCGCGGACATCGACAAAGTGATCCACGATGCGGGCTTCGCTCCGTACCGGCCCAAAGTGCTCCCGCAAGGCTTCGAGCTCGTCAGCGGCGACGTGACGACGGTCGCTGGTGTGAAGACGTTGCACTTGCTCTACTCCGACGGCTTGCGTTCGATCTCGCTCTTCGAGAACGCGACCGACGCGGCTGCCGACTTCGGCTCGCTGCGTCCCAAGACGATCTATTTCGAGGGCCACGACGCACAGTACGTCGAGGACGGCCCGACCACGCTGCTCACATGGAAAGAGCACGACATCTACTTCGCCCTCGTCGGCGACCTGCTGCGCAACGAACTCGTCGAAATCGCAATCAGCGTAGTCCCGTAAGCCCTGTCATCCTGAGCGGAGGCGCGTAGCGCCGAAGTCGCCTTCGGCGCTCCGCTCAGGATGACAGGGCTTTAGCTCTTCGCGCCCATCTTCGGGTCGGGCTTCTTTCCGGTTGCTGCGGCTTCGAGCACGGCTTTGAGATCAGCGGCCGGGATTTCGCCGTCGCGGACGGCTTCGACGGTGCCGTCGGCGCCGATGAGGACGAGGGTCGGGAAGCCGGATTGCAGATACAAGTGCGCGACGGTGAGATCCGGATCGAACGCGACCGGATACTCGACGTCGAACTTCTGCTTCCAGTCGACGACGTCGGCTTGAGTTTCGGGCGATTGACCGTCGATGCCGCGCGCGTCGCCGTTGACTGCGACGAAGTTCACTTTGCTCTTGTACGCATCGTAGAGCGGGTCGATCACTTTCACTTCGCGCTGGCAGTGCGGGCACCACGAAGCGAAGACTTCCAAGAGCGTGGGCTTGCCGCCCGCCTTTGAGAGGCTAAAGGGCCCGTCGGTCGTCGAGACCGAGAAATCCGGCGCCTTCTGCCCGGGCACGAGCGGCGACGCCGCGGTGTTCGGGGCGGTGGCGGCGGTCGGTACGGTGTTGTAGTGCGCGATCACCACGACGATCAGAATCGCAAGCAACACGAGCGATCCAACGATCAAATAATTGCGGCGCTGCGCGAGCGCTGCGCTCGACTTCGTATCGATGATTTGCCGGCGGCTCATGGCGAGTGCGCTTCGCGTTCCGACGTAAAGTAACCGCTCGGAAACAGCATCCGGTCCAGCGCAAACGCGCCGGGGCCGCGCAGCGCGATCGCAGCTCCGATGCAACCGAGCAGGACGTCCAAGGTAACGTGACCCCACGAAGGCGGTGTGGGCAGGGTCGAACCGAAGCAACCACAATCGGCCGGAATCTTCCGCACAACGAGCGAGCCGACTGCGATCGCGAAGATCGCAAATTGTCCCGCCGCGACCCAGCCGGCAATGCGCGTGAACAGGCCGATGGCGAGATAGCCGCCGAGCATGATCTCAAAATACGGGAGACCGACCGCGAGCGGTGCGACCAGCGCCTGCGGCAGGATCCGATACCCCGCGATCGTGATGGCCGTGCTCGTCGCTCCGTCGTGTGCTTTGAGGACGCCTGCCGTCAGCAGCAAGGCCCCTACCGCCAAGCGCAGCGCGAAGATCAGGTACCCCATTGGTCCACCCGCTCTAAGAGCGCGCGTTGACCGGCCGGGATGGCGCCCGCATCCGCACGCTCTGCAGTCTGTGCCGCGTCGTTCGCGCGCAGGGTCGCTTCGATTGCGGCGGCGAGCGTTTTGACGTCGTAGCCGCCCTCGAGGCAGTACGCAACCCGTCCGCGCGCATGGGTCGCGGCGACTTCGGCGATCGTGCTCGCGAGCGCGCGCGCGGCGAGCGGAGCGTCGACGCCGAGATCGCCGACCGGGTCGCCGGCCGCGAAGTCGTAGCCGGCGCTCACGACGATAAAGTCCGGGCGCACCCGCTCGGCCACGGCCGGGAGCAAGCGTTGCCACGTGGCCACGAATGCTTCGGTACCGTAGCGATGCGGCGGAAGCGGCACGTTGACGATCGCCGAATCCGCGGCGAAGCGTTGCTCGAGCGGACCGCCGGTTCCCGGATATGCCGGATACGCGTGGGTCGAGACGAACGAGACGCCGTCCCGCGCCGCAGCCTGCGTCCCGTTGCCGTGGTGGTAGTCGAAATCGACGACCAGCGCCCGTCCGCCGAATTTGTCGACGAACCCGCGCGCGGCTACCGCCGCATTCCCGAAGACGCAGAATCCCATGCCGCGCGCGGGTTCCGCGTGATGCCCGGGCGGCCGCACGAGGGCGAACGTCGCTCGCTCCCCGTTGACCGCGGCTTCCATCGCCGCGAGCGCCCCGCCCGCGGCGCGACGCGCTACGGCAAGCGACGACGCGTCGATCGTGGTGTCTCCGGTCGAGAGGTAGCCCGCGTGCGCGCCGACGGTTTCGACGTCACGCTTTACGCGTTCGAGGTACGCGTGCGGATGGACGCGCTCGAGTTCCGCGTCGCTCGCATCGCGGGCCGCAGCGCGCTCGGCCATGAGCCCGGCCGCGTCCAAGCGGCCGGCCACGTAGGACACGCGGTCGGGCGACTCGGGATGATCGGTCCTGCGCAGATGCTCGGTATAGAGCTCGTCGTAGACGACGATCACGTTGCGCCTAGTGCGAACCAGCCGAGGGCGAGGGCTTCGCGGACGCCTTCGGCTTCGGTGCCGGCGAACCGCTGCCCAGGCTCGCGAGCGCGCTATTGACCTCTGCAGCGAGCTGCGTACCCGGCTTCACGAAAGGCTTGAAGCGCGTGTACGCGCTGCGTGCGGTATTCTTGTCGCTGACGGCGACCGCACACTTCGCGTAGACGTAGAGCAGCTGCGGGTTATCTTTGTTCATGAAGTCGGGTGCGTTTTTGTCGAGTGCACCGAAGACTTGTTTGCACTCTTTGTAGTTCTTCAGCTGAAGATCGGCCGCGCCGAGACCCGCAAGTGCGGTCGGAGTGTGCTGCAGCTGGAACGATTGCAGATACGCCTGGCGCGCGTCCGAGAACTGATTGTTCAGCGCTTCGACCTGACCGAGTTTCACGAGCACGCCGGGATCCGCACCGACGACTTCGTTGAGCCGCTTGAAGTAGCCGAGTGCGTCCTGCTTCTTGTTCAAGCTCAGCGCGTACTCGCCGAGCCGGTCGAGCGCTTGCGGGTTGTCGCGGTTTGGTCCGAGCGCCGTCTGCCATTCCGCTTCGCCGGCCTTGGGATCCTTAGCGAATTGGAAATCGTAGTCGCCGTAGGCCAAGTGAACGCCGCTCGAGTTCGGAAATGCCGCCTCGGCGCGCTTTAGCGTCGCGAGGGCATCGTCGTTCATTTTCTCGTCGCGATAGAGCTCGTATTCTTGCACGAGCACGGCGGCTTTCTCGTCGTCCGAGGGTTCGACGGTCAGCAACAGTTCGAAAACCGGGATCGCACCCTTGACGTCGTGATTGGCGGCCAGGAGGCTCGCCTTGCCGAGCAAGGCGTCGGGCGACTTCGGATCGACGGTCAGCGCGCGATCGAAATCTTGAGCCGCGAGCGCGAGCGCCTTCTGCGAGACGTACGAACGTGCTTCGAGCACGATCGGCGTCGCGTCTTTCGGATCGATTTTCGCGGCCGCTTCGAACTGCGTGCGAGCGTCGTCGAATTTGCCTTCTTGCCCGAGCACGAGGCCGTAGTTCTCATACACCCGTTCGTCGTTCGGATTGAAGGTCGTCGCGCGCTTGGCGACGCGCTCCGCATCCGCACCGCGGTTGGTCTTGAGATACAGATCGGTCAAGGTGAGCAAGATTTGGGGATTGGTCGGATCGAGCGCGGTCGCTTGTTCCAGATCGTCGGTTTCGTCTTTGACGCGACCGAGCAACTGGTTCGCGATGCCGTCGAGATAGTACACCTGCGCCGTCTTGGCACCGAGCGAGATCAAACGCTGCGTCAGCGCGAGGGCTTGGTCCGGCTTGCCCTCGCCCAAGTAATAGCCCGCGAGATCCTGAAGCGCTTCCTTGTCGCTTGGATTCTCTTTGATCTTCGCTTCCAGCCGAGGGATCGCGACGTTCGAGGGTTCGGGCGTCGCGGTCGGGAGCGGCGCCGGCGTCGTGTCGCCGGACGGCGACGGCGACGGGGCGGGGGTCCTCGGGCTGCCGAGCACGCTCACCGAGGTAGCGAAGCTGACGCTGAGCGCGAGGGCGGTGGCGGCGAAGTAGCGAGCTACGTTTTTAATCACGAACGTCTTTCGATCTATGCGTGCACGGCTTGAAGTTGCTTGGTCAGCTCCGGCACGATTTGGAAGAGGTCGCCGACGACGAGGAGATCGGCGAAGTCGGCGATCGGAACGGTACCGTCCTTGTTGATCGCGACGATCGTACCGGAGGTACGCATGCCGACCTTGTGTTGGATTGCGCCGGAAATTCCGACGGCGATATAGAGGTTGGGGCTGATCGTTTTTCCGGTCTGGCCGATCTGAAGGCTATACGGTACCCAACCCGCGTCGGCGGCCGCGCGTGACGCGCCGACGGTCCCGCCGAGCGCATCGGCGAGCGGTTTGAGCAAGGTCGTGAACGGCTCGGGGCCACCCAGGCCGCGGCCACCAGCAACGACGACAGGCGCTTCCTCGAGTCCCATTTCGCCCGAGACTTCTTCCGACTCGCTTTCAATCAACATGACGTACGTCTTACCGGCCGGCTTCTCAACGGTTTCGATCGATGCGCCCGAACCGCCGGCGAGGGCGGTGAACGAGTTCGGCCGGATCGTCACGACGCCGTAGTCGCCCGGTTTGAACGCGCAGGTCGTGATCGAAGAGCCGCCGAGCTTGGGCGAGACCGTTTCGACCTTGCCGCCCTCGACTTTGAGGCCGGTTGCATCCGAGGTGAGTCCCGCGCCCAAGCGCGCCGCGATGCGGCCGGCGATGTCGCGGCCTTGCAGCGTGTTGGGAATGAGGATCACCGCGGGACCAACGCTCTTCGCGACGGCTTCGAGATAGTCGATCGCGGGATCGAGCAGATACTTGTCGACGTCGCCGTCTTCGTTGACGTGGATGACGTCGAGCGGATACGTCTTGAGCGTTTCCGCCAGTGCCTGAGCACCCGGGCCGACGACGACAGCGTGCGCTTTGCCGCCCAGCGCGTCGGCGATTGCGCGCGCTTCGGTTGCGAGTTCGTAGCTGACCTTACGGGTCTGACCGTTCTTGTGCTCGACGAATGTTATGACGTGCTGCATTAGACGAGCTTACGCTCCTTCAAGAAGTCGAAAATAATCTTGGCGCCGGAGGGACCGTCCTCGGCAGTGACGACTTGGCCCTTACCGCGCTCGGCCGGTTTTCCGATCTCGAGCAGTTCGGTCTTTGCGCCGTCGGTGCCGACGGGATGATCCAGCGCGAGCTCGGCGACCGGAACGATCGTGATCGGCTTTTTCTTCGCGCCCATGATGCCTTTGAGCGACGCGTAGCGCGGCTCGCCCACACCCATCGTGACCATGAGAACGGCAGGCAGCGGAGCGCTGACCGTCTGATGGCCGCTGTCGGTCTCGCGTTCGACGCGCAGCTTTCCGTCGGCAACCTCGATCTTCGCAGCATTGGTCAAGCCCGGCACGCCGAGATGCTCCGCAAGCGCGCCCGAGACGCCTCCGGTGTTGCCGTCTTCAGCCAAGCCGCCGACGATGACGAGATCGAAGCCCTGCTTTTTGAGCGCTGCTGCAAGCACGTTGCCCGTAACCCACACGTCGGACCCTTCGAGGCCCGCGTCGCTCACGATCACCGCATCGTCCGCGCCCATCGCCAGCGCCTTGCGCACGACTTCCTTGCCGGTCTCCGGCGCCATCGTCAATACCGTTACGGTCGTCTCCGCGCCGAGCTTTTCTTTCAATTGCAGAGCAGCTTCGATTGCGTACTCATCGAACGGGTTCAAGACGGTCTCAACGCCGGTGCGAACCAGGCGCTTCGTGGCCGCGTCGATGCGCTTTTCAGCGTTCGTATCGGGGACCAATTTGACGGTAACGACGATCTTCAAGCGGTCTCGAGCCTCCGGAATTTTTAAAATAAGGACCTTTGCCGCCCCGGTGATGAACAAACTCGGGGAACTGGGCTGCCCGGCGTGAGGGTGCAGCGGGCTACCGTCCCCTGTAACGAGACAGGCAAACTCATCCCGATTGCGTTTGGGCGCGCCGTGACCCTGCACGCCAAAGGTCGCACCCGATCACAACTCCGCGATGCGAAAGCTGATTTTGGCACGCTCGGCCGCTCGGCTTGGGACAAAAGTCAGGGGGCTATCCTCAGAACCGACTAATGCTCAGACCGCCTAGCAGGTCTCCCCGGGGCCGCGAAAGCGAAGCAACAAGACCCATGAAGTATCGCCCGGACATCGATGGCCTTCGGGCACTCGCCATCGTTGCTGTGATTCTCTTCCATTACTACACGCGCAGAGTGCCGGCCGGGTTTCTCGGCGTCGACGTTTTCTTCGTCATTTCCGGATTCTTGATCACGAAGATCGTCGCGAACGAGATCGCTGCTGGGACATTTTCCCTGCAACGCTTTTACGAGCGTCGCATACGCCGCATTTTTCCCGCCATCTATGCCGTGATGGCGGCCCTGCTCGTCGCCGGATACTTTTTGTTCTTGCCGGGTGAGTTCGAGGACCTCGGCAAGTCGATCATCGCGACGACGCTGTTCGTATCCAACTTTTATTTCTACCGGGGCGATACGTATTTCGGCCCGGTGTCCGCGCACGAGCCCCTGCTGCACACCTGGTCGCTCGCGGTCGAGGAACAATTCTACCTCGTCTTTCCGATCGCGCTGCTGTTGTTGGCGCGCGCCGGAAAGCGCGCCGTCGTACCGGTCCTGTGCCTGGCCGCCGTGGCGTCCGTCGTCTTCAACGCCTGGCAACTCGGCCAAGACCCCGCGGCGGCGTTTTACCTGCCGCTTTCGCGTGCGTGGGAATTGCTCATAGGAGCGCTGCTCGCGCTCGACGTGGTGCCGGCGATCGCGAGCCGTCCGCTGCGTGAGGCCCTCGGCGCATGTGGTCTCGCCGTGGTCGGTGCGGGCATGGCCTTCGCGCCGGCCGGCGGATATGGCTTCCTTCCTCCAGCCGTTCCCGCGTGTCTCGGTACGGCGTGCATGATCGTGGCCGGCTCAAACGGCGGATCGTTCGTAAGCCGCGCGCTCGGATGGCGCTTGCCAGTGTACGTCGGGAAGATATCGTACTCGTTGTACGTGTGGCATTGGCCGATCTTGATCGCCTACTCGCTAGCCGACGGGCCGGCGTCGCCGGCGAAGCTCGGGCCGCTCGTGCTCACGTTTGTGGTCGGGGCCCTCTCGGAGCGCTTCATCGAACGCCCCTTCCGCAAGCCGCGAAAAGCTCGGGAGCCTGGAACCGCCGCGCGAGTCATCCGATTTGGAGGCGCCGCGATGTTCGGGTCGCTCGTCCTCGCCTCGATTCCGGCTTTGGGCGGCGGTCTCGCATGGCGTTACCCCTCGGAGGTCGATCGGCTCGCTGCATACGCGCAGTACGGCGTCCCCCAGGAGTATCGAGCCGGAACGTGTTTCCTCGAACCGCTCACCACAGCCGGCGCGTTCGCGCATTTCGCTTCGAAGACGTGTTTGCGCGAAGATCCCGCCCGCAAGAATTATCTGCTCATCGGGGATAGCCATGCGGCCGCGATTTGGGGGGGCCTAGCGAAGGTTTACGACCATATCAATTTCATGCAGGCAAACGTCTCGGCCTGCGTCCCCGTCTTGGACCAGCCCCGAGATTTTTCGCAGCCTCAGGCGAGTACATGCCACGATATGATGGAGTTCATCTTCCGTAGCTATCTGCCGAAGCATAAACTCGAT
>Ga0302325_10012615_pt1 | contig 18112 bp, 11 predicted proteins | sample Palsa_T0_2_FD_201948 | JGI IMG/M metagenome (GOLD analysis project Ga0302325, IMG submission 201948) | Peat permafrost microbial communities from Stordalen Mire near Abisko, Sweden - Palsa_T0_2 | ecosystem: Environmental > Terrestrial > Soil > Palsa > Peat permafrost | place: Sweden: Abisko...
TCGACGACATTGCGGTCAGTCCCGTCGTCTCCCTGCTGGAACACAAGATCGAGGAATACGAGCTCGGCGGGTACGAGCATTACATGCTCAAGGAGATCATGGAGCAGCCCACTTCCGTGGCCAACTGCCTCCGTGGCCGGCTCGAGCAGCGCGAGGGACGGATCGTTCTTGGCGGCATCGCCGACCATGCGCGCGATCTGACCAAGGCCCGGCGATTTATTTTGACCGGGCAGGGGACGGCCTGGCATGCGGGACTGGTCGGCGATTACCTCATGGAAGACCTTGCCAAGGTCGTCACCGAATGCACCTACGCCAGCGAATTCCGCTATCGCAATCCGCTCGTGGAAGAAGGGACCGTGCTGGTTGCGATCAGTCAGTCCGGCGAGACCGCCGACACCCTGGCGGCGCTGCGTGAAGGAAAGGAAAAGGGCGCGCTCTCGCTGGGCGTGATCAATGTTGTCGGCAGCACGATCGCCCGTGAAACCCACGGCGGCGTCTATCTGCATGCCGGCCCGGAAATCGGCGTGGCAAGCACCAAGGCATTCACCTGCATGTGCGCGGTGCTCACCATGCTCGCCGTGTATGTCGGCCGTCGCCGGTTCATGAGCCAGGCGCAGTGCCAGGAGATCGTCGACGGCCTGGTCGCCATTCCGGAGAGCATCCAGAAGACACTGGCCAACAGCGAGCAGATCAAAGACATCGCCGGCAAATTCTGCGATCGTGAAAACTGGCTCTTCCTCGGCCGGGGGTATCAGTATCCGATTGCGCTTGAAGGCGCGCTGAAGCTGAAGGAAATCAGCTACATCCACGCCGAGGGAATGCCCGCCGCCGAGATGAAGCACGGGCCGATCGCCCTGATTAATGAAGGGATGCCGGTCGTCTTCGTGGCGACCGAAGGACTGCAATACGACAAGGTCATCAGCAACATCGAAGAGGTTCGTGCCCGCGGCGGGCAGGTCATCGCGGTGGCGACGGAAGGCGATACCCAAATCCAGCGCTACTCCGACCACATCATCTACATCCCCCACGCCCCCGAACCGCTGCAGCCTTTGCTCAGCGTCGTCCCCCTGCAGTTGCTGGCTTACCACGCGGCGTGCGCCCGCGGGTGCAATGTCGACAAGCCGCGCAACCTCGCCAAGAGCGTGACTGTCGAGTAAGATACACAGGCGACATACGGCGTAATCTAGACGTTCCTTCCCGCCCGGGATACGATTTCCCCCAATAACGCTGCCACCTTAGCTCAATTGGCAGAGCACCGCTTTTGTAAAGCGGGGGTTATCAGTTCGACTCTGATAGGTGGCTTAACTCTTTGAAAATGATCACTTACAACGCGATTCTGGCCCTGTTTTTCAGGGCCTTTTTCATGCGCCCAGCCGAGTCTGTATCCGAATTGTATCCGAAAGTCCGATACAATCTGACGCATGAACATCGAAACACCCATTCAAAAGCTCGTCGAAAATGCCACTCTGCGGCATGTCAGCAGTGAGGGCACCAGCCACGAGTTCGTGATCGATCCCATGCTTCGCAAAGCACGCACTAGCTTCGGTCGCCAGACGATCATTTACACGCTTCGGATCGACAGCAGCGCTGATGAAGGCGGGCGCTTCGAGATTGAAGAGGAACCTGAAATGCAAGGCGGCGAAGTGCTGCTCAGCACTGACGATGCCAGCGAGGTGGTGGTATGGATCGAGGAGAACCGGCCATGAAAACCAAAAGCAGCGACTGGATGAACGTGACATTGCATGGCCGTCAGGGCTATGCCAAAGACGTCGGCAAGTACCGGACGGCGGCAGGCAAACTTGCTTACAAACGCTTCTGGCTCGGATCGGAACTTGAGCCCGCGCGGTTTGCAGCTTTCACGATCTGCAAGGCGTGGGCTGCCATCAGAGCCAGCGGCAGGGAGCTTTGGGAACAGAAGGATATTGATGGCGTCAAGATGATGGTGGAAGGTCCGGCGAACTTGATGAAACAGGCATTGCAGGGCGTGGCAGAGAGAAAAGAGCAGGTTCGCTTAGAGCAGGAGCAGATTGACCGACACCAGCAGAGCATCACTGAACTGAGCTTCATGGTAACTGGAGCAACCGTTTCAACGGAGACAGTGCCAGCGCCATTAGAAAACCGAGCCATGACCTTCCATGAAGCAATCGACGCCTTTGTGAAGTGGACCAGGGCGCGTGGCGATCTATCTGAAAGCTATCGGCCGGCGCATTGAACCCTGGTCGTTTGCATTTGTTCGATACGGTGGCGAGGGTATATTTGTCGGTACAAATGAATCGAGTAGCAACAATCATTCGACAACATCTCTACGGCCCCGTCACCCAACTTCCGCCGTTCGACCACATGATTGCGCTGGACAAGCAGGTCCAAGCGATAAGACACATTAGCCGGCAACTTCGCGGGCAAGAGCAAACGACTATCGACGTCATCGTGTCGCTCCCAGATTTCGAACCGATTGCGGTACGGTTTCAGAGATTCGGCGAAGTGGCGACTTATTCGCTCCTGAGGCGCAGAGCTATGGAGGCGATGGCGGAATTGTGCGCGGTGGGCATGCTCCTCAGCGGCGTCGACGCTGCCTATGATGACGCGCTAATCAGCGGGGTGGAGAAGATGAAAGACGATTCTGGGCGTCCACTCGATTTCGACACACAGGTGTTCACGCGAATCCGGAATGAGCAGGAGCGGCCCCTGAATATTGCGTACTTCTTCAAGGAAGTGCCGATGCTCGATCCAGCGATGCGTTGGACGGTGCGATCCCTTGCCGAGGGGTTCTTCGACATGGTCGGTGTATTCAAGCCCACCTGAGGCCCCAGACCAGCGGCCAAAAGATTTTCCAAGGATTCACAGCCAACGGTTCGATAACAACAACAGCACGGTGCAAGCGTGTATGGCAACAATCTACGAAACTGGCGTGTGTGCCAGCCGTCTCTGAAGCCCTTCAACTTGCACTTGGAGGGCTTTCTTCTTGCACAACAAATTCGACAAATCTGCCAATAGCACCGGGCCGCCGGCATGCTCATCGCCCACGTCCAAAGCGGGAACAGCACCTGACGAGCCGAAAACCCGGCAAGCGACTCGTCGTCTATTTCACTGGCTCGACTCGATGCGGGATCTTCGCGACGTGCAGAGCCTGAAATGGGATTTCATCCTCAAAAGATACCGCCCTGACCAATGCTCAACTGAGCGATTAGAGCAGCACCTGAATGCGCCCGCAAATGAATGGCAATCACGGCTCCAGAAGATGAACCAGTGGCAAATTGAGCGGCATCGGCATGAATTCAGAACAGTCTATGCGCGAAGTCGCGGGCCGCTGCTCTTGCGGTAAGCCGGCAGATGCGCATCCTTCACGATCCCACCCGCGCCAATGATGACGATGGGGCGGGGGTGGGAGACTCGTGCCCATTCGCTGCTCAATGATGTGAGGTGCGCGTTGCTCATCGATATCTCTTAAGAGTCCGCACTCGGGTTCGTCAGTTTTTTGGCGGGCTCCTACCAGAACGTCGGCAACGGCAGGGCCGATGCGGTTACTTCGGAAATGCGATGATTGCCGCCGATTGAGGATCGTTTGCCGGTATCCACGTCGCGTCGCCGGGGCGTTTTACGAGTTGCGCGCCCTGGGGCGGCGATTGGGGCGGGCCGTCGGCCACATTTGCTTCCATCTTTTTTTTGCCCTCGTCGGTCCACTTGGTGAGGTACCAGATTGAGTCAGGCCCGGCCGTACGCCCAGGAATAATGTAGGCCCGCACCGCCTCGTGCCCATCGTGATCGAAGGGGGGGAGGCGCGGCTGTTCGTCTTCGAAGATGGTCTTGCCGTCGTCGCAGGTGTAGTAAGCGGGCTGAGCGATCAACGGCGGCGTTGGATCGATCCAGGACCGGATGCCAACGATGCCCGCCACCAGCACTCCCGCGCCCACTATGCCCAGTGCGATAGCGGGATGCTTCTCCAACGCCGGGCGAACTTTATCTTGCCAGAAGCCGAGAGCCATCGAAAAATCCGAATGTCGAAGATCCGCCGCGGCGAACCCGAATGTAGAATTACAGAGCGGCCGAAACGGGGAGCACACTTTCAGTCTTTACTCTTCACTTCTTCCACTTCTCACTTATGGCTCATTGAGCCTGCTCCGCCAACGGCCGAATGGTGATGTTGCGGAATGCGACCGGGCCATGATCGCCCTGCAGGCGCAGCGGGCCTTGGGCGTGTTCCGGGAAGCCGCCGCGGGTCTCACCTTTTAGTTCGACATTTTCGTGAATCACCTTTCCATTGTGGATCACTTTAACGAATACGGCATTGGCGATTTTTTCACCCTTGGCGTTGAACTTCGGAGCTCGAAAAATCACGTCAAACGTTTGCCACTGACCCGGCGGCAAAGACGCGTTGATGTTCGGCGAATGCCCCTCGACATTCTTGTTATCGATCCACCGCGGGTAAAGGCCGCCGCACTCGATGCCCGGATATCGGTCATGCTTCACCCCGAAGCTGTCATAGATCTGCAGTTCATAGCTGCCCATGAAATAGACACCGGAATTGGAAGCTTTGGAAATCATGAATTCCACGTGCGCTTCGACATCACCGAATTGCTGCCTGCTGAGGATGTCGGGCGTGCGGCCGTTGTTGAACAAAATGCCGGTGCCGCCCTTGGAGACCAGCATCTTCTCATTCGTCGGCGACAATGAGACGTCCCCAACAATCGACCAAGCGTGCGTCGGCTCCTTCCACGCGCTCAAGTCGTTGCTCTGGAGCAAGCCTGAGGCAGGCTGCGTCTCTTGGGCGCCCGACGGCCCAGCGGTCAATGCCAATCCCACCCATGCAGAAATGATGAGGCAGAACAACATTTTCGCGGCGGATGAGTCAGAATCCGGAAGCCCGCAGTCATTCGCGGGAGATAAATGGGCGGCGTTTTTACTCTTCCTTTTTTCCACTTGTGCCTCTTGAAGTTCTGCTACCCCTTTTCTGCTGCTCCACTCATCCGCGGTTCTCATTGCCCCGGATTTCCGATATCATACATCTGCTTCACTTCGGCCGCCGTCAGTGCCCGGCTCCACATGCAAAATTCATCGAGCACCCCTGTCCAATAGTTGCCGGGCGCGGCTCCGATATAGGGGCCGGCGGTCGAATAGTTAGACTCCCAAAGCGGGTAATTGGTTTCGTTGAGGATGGCCTGAGGAGGATTTCCCTCCCAGGCATTGATGGGCGATAAGAGAGCGCCATTTTCGTAAATTGACATTTGCTGCGGGGTCCCATCGCCCTTGGTGACGACCCAGTATTGCCATTTCGGGGATGGCGGCACCGTACCGCTGACGCCGCCATATGCGCCATTCAATGTGCCGGCAGCCCAGTAGATCGTACCGGAATAGGGGACCCAGACGCCGATGTCCCGGGTGGCTTGGGTGGTCTGCCAGTAGAAGAGAGCCGCCGTATTGCTGCTGGACGTGTTGGCGATCCAGAACGCGATCGAGATCTGCTGAGTGGTGTTCAGCAAATTCGCGACCATCGAGAGCTGTGAGGGAAACAGCACCAGATCGGTTGCGCCGGCGGTGAAGGTCAACGCCGGCTTGCCGTGAAAACGGCCATCCTGCGCCCAAAACTGCGCCAATTGCGGCGAGCCAGTCGGGGCGGGGGTGTTTGCAACGCCCGGGGAAGAGAGCATTCCGTTCAGACGCGCTGGATCGGTCGCAGCCGGTGAAGAAAAGGCCATGTTGGTCAGGACGTTGTTCCCGCGGTCGTTCTGCAGGTTGTAATAGAGGCACACGTCAGGGTCGGATTGGAGATTCCGGCTCAAACCCTGCCAGCGGACGTAACGTGCGTGCTCCAGAGCCCGCGCCAGCGCAGGCAACAGCATGGCGATCAGAATTGCGATCATACCGATCACGACGAGTAACTCGACCAGCGAGAACGCTGGCCGAAATAGTGAATGGTGAATAGTGAATGGTGAATTGGCGGAACGGACGGGGGGAGCGCTGCGAGCCGCCCTTCTGAATTCTGACTTCTGGCTTCTTTCACTATTCACTATTCACCATTCACCATTCACTATTCGCCCTCAGTGTCCTGACGGCAGCGGAACCAACCATGCCTGATTTTCGGTGTCGTACGCATCGACGGCCGCCACATCCGGCCGGAAGGTGGGGCCTGCAACCCAGTAATTCATCGGAATTCGACTAATGGTGGAAACCGACCCGTCATTCCACAAAAAATTGAGATCCACGGGTCCCCGCTGGGTCGTGGTGTTATTCCAGCGCGTGAAGTAATCGCCGGGCGAGCCGTTCTCCGGCATCGTGTAATCCAGCACGTCCATGCCCGTGGTCGGATGCTCTCCCTCGGAGACAAAATTAGAGCCGTTGACAGCAGTGTTCTGGTCGTATTGTTCATCGCTGGCCAAAATGGAAAAGCTCTTTCCCTGGAAGGTGAATGGGCGGCCGACTTTGAAAGCGCCCTTTTCATTTACTCCGTTGTAGGGTACCTGGTACTGCCATCCTAGCCAGAGCTCGTAGGTCCACTCGACATCGGAATATCCGGTGATATTCGTATAGTTGAGTGGACGCGGGGCAAACGGGCAGGAGAGCCGGTTCCAATCGATGTATGCGTTAAGAGGCACCCGTATGTCGACGCCCCATATGAGAATCTGGTTCGGTTTGATTCCGGCCGGCGCATTGATCGGTCGTGATGGATAGTAGCCTCTGTTGTCGCTGGCGTACTGGAAGATTCCCGCCCCGATTTGGCGCAGATTGGATGCGCAGGTCGCCATCCTCGCACGATTCCGCGCTGCAACGGTCGCGGGAATCAGAATGGAAATCAGGACGACAATAATCCCGCAAACGACCAGCATCTCCGTCAGGGTAAAACCGCGCCGGGGCGAGGGATGCTCTACAGGAGTCAGAAGCAAGGAGCCCCGCTGGCGCGAGACAGTAGAGCAGGTGACAGTAGAGAGTAGAGGGGAAAATTCGGAGGCACCGGAACTCAGGAGAGGAACGGGGGAAACTTCTCGCGCGCGGTCGGCAGTCAAGGGCTCTCTCCTGACTTGTGGCTTCTGACTTCCAGCTTCTACTTTCGCATGATCGTCGTTTATCCCCAGCGTGAAGCGATTCGGGAAACGCATTGGATCATCTCCAACAGCAGCGCGTACGCTCAATGGTAGTACTGAATGTGCAACGCGCTGAGATTACCGCACAGGGATTGTCCGAAACAGGACACTTTGGGCATTTCGCCGGACAAAATCAGAAGACCAAGAGCAGGAGTCGGGAGCCAGAAGCCAGGAGCCTGCCTTGTAGGGTGGGTGTACTCGCCCACCGATTCCTGATTCTGCCGTACATTCGATCGAATGCGAGAAAATACGGTGGGGGAGTACGCCCACCCTCCATCGCTATAAATCGGCCTGATGGACCAAGTGACAACTGCGTGCCTGCACGCCCTCTCCGACGATCTTCTCGCGGATCGCGCCGAAAACGGCGGTTACAATGATCGGCGCCGCAAGCAAAGCCAGCAAACAGGGATTGCTCGGACCGCACCGAACGATCAGGCCACATCCCACGGTCGTCGCCACGAAGAGAACCAAATCGATCCGGGTAAGAAGCAATCGCCTCATGATTTCTCTCGCGTTCGCATTTTCTCCCCTCCAAATGTGTGTACTCTTTACTGTTCCATCGACTGGCGGAGCGCCGTCCTCCGTCGGCGACGGAGAAGCAGCGGACCGGTGCCCATCAAGACCAGCATCGCGGTGCCCGGCTCGGGGGAGGCGTTGTAAGTGAGTTGCAGGGCGTCCTCCGTGGAGCTCACATACTCCAAATCCAGAACCGGCGTCGCGGTCTCCGATCCGGAGAAAAGCGTGGCGAGGGTTGACGTGTCGAGAACGAACTGGCTACTGGCCGCGACAACCGGGGTGCCGGACGTCGGGAGCGTGCCGGTGTAGCCCGTTATGGCGCCGCTGCTGCCCGTGAAGGTCGCCAGCGTCCAAGTTTCGGACACTGTGGGGTTCAACGAACCGGCCGTCCCACCTTCGGTCACGGTGAACGGCGTCCCGCTCGTCACAGAAGACAGTGTCAGCCCGTACCCGCTGGTGGAAGTCATGTTGACCAGATCGGATGCGTTGCTGCCGGCCAGCTTGGCCAGCAGTTTTCCACCGCCATTCCAAGTCTGGGCGCCGGTGGTGAGCGTGCCGATCGTGGTGGCGTTGCTTCCGGCGGTGAGCGTGGCACCGGAGGAGATTGTGATGGCGTTGGTGCCGTTTCCGATGGTGCCGTTGCCGCCGAGGATGCCGCCGGACGCGACAGTGACCGTTCCGGGCCCCGTTGCCGAGCCGGTCGTGTTGTTGGCACGAAGCGTCGCCCCGGCATTGACCGTGGTATTCCCCGTATAGCTGTTGGAAGCAGTGAAGCTCACCACTCCGCCAGCGGAGTTCGAGGAGGCGATATTGATGCCGCCGGAACCCGATATAGCCCCGGAGACACTGAGGGAGCCCCCGGAACCGTATGCGTCCAAAGTGGAAGTCGCCGTGTCGCTGATGGTTCCGCCGAGCGTCACTGACCCGGCACCGGCGGCGGCGGCGCTGTAGGTATATTGGACGACCACGACGCCGCTGCCGCCGACTTCGCCATTGCCCCCGCTGCCGGTGGTGCCGCCGCCGCCATTGCCCGTGCCGGCCGCTCCGGCAACACCACCACCGCCACCTGCGTTTTCCCCGTTGCCACCGACGCCGTAGGTCAATCCGGTTATGGTCCCGACTGCCCCGGCGCCGCCGGCGCCCCCACTGCTGCCGCTGCCGTTTCCGCCGCCGCTCGTGGCGCCACCGCCGCCGCCACCGGCGAGAGTGCCACTGTCGCGGGTACCTCCTGACTGACCGGATCCGCTGGTCCCGCCGGTGATATTGCTACTGGTGCTTCCGCCTAGTCCACCTCCTGCTGTGGTTCCATTAAAGTTGCTTGCCGTGCCATTGCCTCCACCGCCAGAAGTGCCTGCACCGCCACTTGGTTGGTAGATGCCTGCTATTCCGCCGGCCCCGACCGTGACGGGCATACTTACCGAAAGGGATGCACTGGAAACATTCGTGACCGTCCCGCCGCCCCCGCCGTTGCCATACGTATAGCCGTTTAACTGGCCGCTACTGCCGCCGCCGCCACCGACAATGGTCTCATTACCGGTGGTGGCCGACGGAAGCATGAGCGTTCCCGCGCTAGTGAACGTATGGGTCACGTTGCCACCATTGATAGCAATCGTTCCGCCGACACCAGCGTTATCCAAGCCGACACCTACCGTGCCACCGCTTAAGGTGAGGTTGTTGGGAAGGGTCGTTGTACCCACGCTGGACGCCACGATGAGCGTACCGGTCGAGTTGACCGTAGTGGCACTATTATTGCCGAGGGAACTGTTGGAGCCAACGATCAGCGTGCCGGCATTGACGGTTGTCGCGCCAGTATAACTATTTGCGCCGTTTAGGGTTACGGTTCCAAATCCGGATTTTGTCAGAGCGCCGCCCATGAACCCGGTCGAGGCGGTCAGTGAGTCGGTAGACAATGGTGTGTTCAGCGTCAGGGTCCCAGTAATTTCGACATTTCCGATGCCGCTGATGCTGTTGCCGGATCCGTTGGCGGTAATTACTTTGCTGGCATTGAGGTAGATCGCGCCGAACGTAGGCTGGGAGAAGGTGCTGCCTGTGTTTATTGTGCCGCCGTTGAGCGTGGCGCCCGAGGCGTAGAGGGTATTCGCTGTGCCGTTGGTTACGGCCAACGTCCCGGCAATTGTCCATGTCCCGCTCGATGACGACTCGAGTTCGTTATTCCCCGTACCGCCCAAGTTGAGTGTCGCTCCAGTCCCAATGTTGACGGCACTTGTGTCCGCAAGAGTTCCGGACCCTGAAAGGGTCAACGTTCCGTTGTTCACCGTTGTGCTGCCCGTATAGGCGCTTGCGGCCGTCAGGACGGTTGTGCCGCTACCGCCCACTACCAAGCCGCCGGCAGCGCCGCTGATGAGTGTGCCGATGGTAACCGTCGCGGAATTGTTGTTGTAAAGATTCAGGAGACTGCCGCTGGTGCCCAAAGAGCCGGTACCGGTGACCGCGAAGGTGTTCGGGCCGCTGATGTAGAGTCCGGTTGTGCTGAGCGTGGTGCTGCCCAAGCCGAGTGTGCCGGCGGCGGCGGTGGTGTCCACGGTCACGCCACCGGCGGTTTGGCTGGCGGCTTCAACCAGGTTGAGGCTGCCTGCCGTGGTCGTATTTGAGTTGAGGTTCAGGGTATAACTCACCGTGCTGCTGGCCCCCGATGCCGGCAACGCAGTAAAGCTGGTCGTCCGAACCAAATCGCCGCTGGAGTTAATTGACCCGAGCCCCGTGCCCGTGGAATCCTTAACAACGGCCCAGGGGGCGGCTGTGCTGGCGGTCATATTGGTCTGCAATACGCCGGTTCCCGCGTTGCTTAAGTCCAGGAACAGGGCGCCCGTGCCTGGCGTCAGGGCCGCGGTCGAGGTCAGGTTGACGGCGGTTCCGCCATTGTCGTTCAGGGTGATGCTGCTGGCGGTGCCGGTCGCAAGGGAAATTGAACTGAAGGTTTGGGCGCTCGTGCCGCTGTTGGCGCCCTTGATGTAGAGTTGGCCGCCGCCCAACGTCAGGGCGTTGGTGCCGGTCAGGAGGTTGGTTGGCGTCGCCATTCCGGACATGTCCAATAGCAATGTCCCACCACTGACGGTGGTTCCGCCCGTATATGTAAAGTCACCCGTGGCGCTGCCCGTGAGCGTCTGCGTGCCAGTGCCGGTCTTGACGAGGCTGACCGCGCCGCTGCTGCCGGCGCCATAAAGCGAGCCGACGCCGGCGTTCTGAATCACACCGCTGAATGTGCCCGAGCCGTTGCCATTACCGACGGTCAGGGTGGTGAGCGTATAGGAGTTGCCAATGGTGCCGGCGCCGGTCAAGGCACCGATATAGGTTGGGCTGCCACGCAGATCGAAGCCCGCTCCTGAACTGATGTTCATCCCAGCGGTGCTGCTGGATGAAAAAGTCGCGCCCTCGCCGCTATTGCCCAATACACCGCCGATGATGTTAATTTGGCCGCTGAAGTTGATCGTTCCTCGTATGGCGGAATAACTGCTGCTCGAGCCGGTCTTTTCAAGGGTTCCGCTGCCGGAAACGCCACCCCATACCTCATTGTCACTGCCCGCATCGAGGTCCAGAACGCCGGAAGCATTGATGGTGATTGCGCTGGTGAAGGTACCGGCGTTGCCGTTGGCAATCACAAGAGTGCCGGAGTTGATCGTCGTAGCGCCCGTATATGAAATGCCTGTCCCGTTCAAGGTTTGCGTACCGGACCCGTTCATCGTCAGGCCGATCGTCCCATTGCTATTGCGAAAATTCCCTGAATAGCTGTAATTCCCCGAGCCATTGAGCGTCAGGGTCGCGAGGGTGGCACCTGAGTTGACCTGATAGTCTTCGACGAATCCGCCGCTGCCGCTGCCGATGAGGCCCGCCAATGATTGGCTATTACCGTCGAGTTCCAGCACATCGTAGCCACCGGTGCTGCCGAAAGTCATGACCGTGCCGGGGGCAAATTGCTGATTGCTGTTGCCAATCGTGATATAGCCGTCGTTCGTGACAGGGCCGTTAATGGAATACCCGCTGGCGCTATTGAGCGCCAGGCTGGCGGCAACTGTCTGAGTTAACTGGCTGTCAGTGGTCGTGCCCGTATAAGAGTTGCTGCCCGTTAGGGTTAAAGGCGCAGACCCGTTCACTGTCAGTCCGGCAGTGCCCGCGAGGCTGGACCCGATGGTGGCGGCCGCATTGGCGGTGATGGTCGGCGTCGTGCCCACGAGAATGATCGTGCCGGCACCGGCAGAGTCAACCGTGCCGGCACTGCTAAACGTGATGTCGTTGACGTAGACCGTGCCACTGACCGCCGCGTTGAGGGAGGCGGTACTGAAGATGGCGGTGCTGCTGGCACCATCGGAACTGGTATCCCAAGCGCTTGTCGATGTCGGATTCCAATTGCCGTTGTTGCTCGACGCACTCCAAGTTCCGGTGGTACCGCCGGTCCATGTATATAGCGTATTGGCCGACGCCGGCCGGTTCTGCATGAGCCCGATACTCCCTGCCGCGGCGACGGACAACGCCAAAATCCGCTTCCGGACAACGGTCGCATCAGCTGCCGAGACCACCGCAGATCGGGCAAGGCTAGTTCTGCCCTTTTTAATGCTCTTTCGGCTGCGTAGCTCAAAATTCGGTTCACTGCTCATCTTATTCATCTATTTCTCCCGTCAAGCCCTTGTAAGAGCGGCTGAGTCTCCAAGTTCTGATTATGACAATAAGTCTTGGCACGCCAAACAAAATCAGTTGCAATTTTGTATCATTAATGCGTTGTGATCGAACATCAGCGCTAGTGGCAGTTGGCCATACCGGTCAGAAATCATCCCAATTTCACTTCCGTCGGGCCTTTTTTTTTGTGCGGCGAGAAAATACTGGCTAAACGAGCCAGTGATCTGCGGCTCCGGGCGGCTTTGCGGCTCCTGCACAGTCAAATCGCCGGTGGCCTGAGAAGCCCTGAATTCAGTGGGGGACAGGCCCTCATGCTTGCGAAAAAACGCACAGAAATTCGACGCTCTGTGGAATCCAACCTTCGGGGCAATCTGCTTGATTGGCAATTGCGTGCTGGTCAGAAGCTCCTTGGCCCGCCGCAGGCGTGCGAGTTTGAGGATCTGAGCGGGTGTTTTGGAGAAGTGGGCTTGGACTTCGCGCTGCAGCGTCAAGCGGGAAATCCGCAGGGTGCGGGCGATCTCCTTGGGGGTCAGGCCATCGCAGGCACGAGCGGCGATCATCTCCATGGCCCGGTGCACCGTGCCCAGCGTCGCGTCCTCAGCGGGCGGCACTGGCATTTTTTTCGATCGCACCATAGCGGGCTAAACTACAATGCAGCGAACGTCCGTAACAGGACACTTTGGGCATTTCAAAGGACAATTCAGGCTTTCAAATAGAAACTCAATCGCCGCCACGCGACTGCACTGATAAGCGTTGCAGCCAGCGTGCCCAAATTGTCCGGCATATGGCTAAAAATGTCCTGTTGCAGCCATCGGCCGATGGATACCGTAGATGCGCCCGGGTTCGACTTGCCAGAGTGTCCACTGCCAACTGGTCCCATGACTCACCGCGCGATAACAATCCATCCTGCACCGAGACTGCTCCTGACGGCCTCTGCGATCTTGCTGTTCACACTCTCCGCTCAGGCGGCGCCGACACCCGTGCCGATGGCCGGATCGCCCGGATCGCCTGATGAGGCGAGGGCCGATCGCGTTGAGGCGGCAATGAAGAAGGCGATCGACTTCCTCTACGCGCACCAGGTCAACGGCAATTGGGAAGTGGCGCAGAAGCGCAGCCCGGGCGACGAAGCATCGGGAGCCAACGGACGGCAGTGGACCGGCATCACTGCAATCTCAATTTATGCGCTGCTTTGTGCTGGCGAAGAGGAAACGGACAAGCGCCTTTCGGCGGCGATCGACTTTCTGGTGGGGAATCCTTCGGAAGGGGTCTACGCCTCTTCCTGCCGCTGTCTCGTCTGGAGCCATCTGAAGTTGACACCCCCCTTGCGGGCCGCAGCACAAAAGGATGTGGATCTGCTTCTCAGATCGGTAAAGCAGAAGGGAGACGCCAGAGGACTGCTGTACTATGTTCCCGCTGTTCGGGCCGACGATCAAAGCTATGATAACAGCACCAGCCAGATGGGAGCCCTGGGGCTGAGCGTGATGGCTCTGGAAGGTTTTGAGATCCCGCAGGAGTTCTGGTTCTTGACGGAGAAGGCCTGGCAGGCACACCAGGGTGCCGACGGCGGGTGGCAATACGGTCCGCCGTATCCCCCGGAGACCGCGTCGATGACGGCCGCCGGCGTGGCAACGCTTTTTCTCACGCAGAGCTTCCTGAACAATTCGACCGAATGCCGGGAGAACGTGGATGATCCGCATATCGACAAGGGGCTGAGCTGGCTGGGGACGAATTTCGACGCCACGTTCGACCCAGGCCGGGAGTTGACCGGCCAACATCTGGAACCGTATGCCCTCTTCGCCATCTCACGCGTGGGGGTTGCCAGCGGATTGCGCTATTTTGGCAATGTGGACTGGTACGAGCGCGGAGCCGATTACCTGATCGCGACCCAACAACCTGATGGAAGTTGGAACGCCTCCATCCCCGCGGCAGTTGCCATGGACCTTTTGTTCCTCACGTACGGCAGCTCGCCGGTGGTGATCAATAAACTTCAATACACAACAGTAACCGAGACGGGAAAACCCGCAGTTGGGGAATGGAACCAGCGGCCGCAGGATTTGCTGAACTTCGTCGATTGGATGGGCCGGCGGCTGGAGACGCGGCTGAACTGGCAGGTGGTGAGCCTTTCCTCGCCCGTCCAGGGGTTGCATGAGGCGCCGATTCTCGAGATCTCCGGCGCGCAAGCCCTGAGTTTTTCCGATGACGACTGCGCGCGGCTCCGCCAGTTCGTCGAGGACGGCGGAATGATCGTGGGCAATGCTGACTGCAACCGGAAAGCGTTCTCCGACAGTTTTATCAAGCTTGGGAAGAGCTTGTTTCCCGCCTATGACTTCCGCGAGCTGCCGGCAACGCATCCGATCTACACCAACGAGCAGTACCACGCGGCACAGTTCAGACGTCTGCCGCAGGTTGCGGGGCTCAGCAATGGGGTGCGTGAGATGATGCTGCTGCCCGCGGAGGATTTGTCCCGCGCGTTCCAGCACCGCGTCGATGCCACGCATCCCGATACCTACCGCCTGCTTGCCGACATCGTTCTTTATGCGATGGACACCACCGGTCTGGAGCGAAAGGGAAAGACCTATTTCGTGACGGAGAATTCCGCTGCGCCGATCCAGCGCACCATCAAGCTGGCACGGCTGCAATACGACGGCAACTGGGATCCGGAGCCGGGCGGATGGAGACGGCTTTCGGCCGTTCTCCGCAACAATCTGAAAATCGCGCTTCAGGTCCAAACCACGAAGCTCGGCGATGGGTCGCTCATCAGCGCGCAGCGTCCTGCCGAGGCTACCACGGCGCGGCCGTCAGATGCGGAAATTCGTCAGATGGCGGTGAAGCGGATTCCGCCGGCTGATCTGCTTGCGGCGATGACCGCCGATCCGCAAAAAGCGGAGGCGATGATCAGGGCGAAGGTTGCGGCAGTCCGCGCGGAGCTGGATGCCGCGGACGCGGCCCGGGCGGCAGCTGGGGCCAATTTCAAGCTCGCCCATCTGACCGGCACCGACGCGTTGAAGTTGACCGACGCCCAACGGCAGGAACTCAAGAAATTCGTCGATGCCGGCGGTACGTTGATCATCGACGCCGCTGGCGGCTCGACCCAATTCGCTGCCTCCGCCGAGCAGATGTTGACCGACACGTTCGGTCCCGATGCCAGTCAGCTCAATGAGCCCCTCGCTCCAGAAGCGCCGCTCTACCAGCAGCCAGGCCGCATCGCGGATGCGGTGCAATACCGCCAATTCGCGCGCACTCGAATCAGCAGCACAAGAATGCCGCGGTTGCGCGGCATCAACATCGGTGGACGTCTCGCCATCGTCTTCAGCCGCGAGGACCTGAGCGCGGGGCTGGTGGGCGAACCGGTGGATGGAATTACGGGATATACCCCCGCGTCGGCAACGGAGTTGATGACCGACATTATCCTGGCCGCGACCAGCGCCGCACCCGCTCAACCGCCGACTGCGGCGGCGGCGGCGCGGTAAGTGAATTGCGGTGGAGGTGTATACCTGACGGATCCCAATCGCGCCGCCGGGTCTGCTACAGGCAATCAGCCGTTCAAAAGCGTCGTACACTATGCCCCTTTCCAAATCATTGATCATCGCAATATTGCCCTGCATTCTCATCTCAACGGCTGGGCTGCGCGCGGCGACGCCGGAAGACGTGGATAGAGCGGTCTCCAAGGGCGTCGCTTGGATTTACGCCCACCAAACCAACGGAAATTGGGAGCAGTGGAGCGGGCTTGCCCCCTTTGAGGCGGACTCCCTGACTGCATTTGCGGCGTACACACTCCTTTGTGCGAGAGAAAACCCGAACGACCCGCGGATCGCCACGGCGATTGAATATCTTCTCAAAAGACCCCCCTCGGGAACCTATGGGGCCGCGCTTCGCTGCCTTCTCTGGTCGCGGCTTGGTCTGACGCCGCAGATACGTCCCGTGGCGGAGAAGGACGTGAAGTACCTTCTTTCGGCAATGAAAACGCAGGCCCCCAGCCGCGGCCTGTTTTCCTACACGTCGGCCGCACCTTCCAGTGGCGATTACGATCTCAGTTGCAGCCAATTCGCGGTACTCGGACTTTGGTCGGCGGCCCATGCCGGCATCGAAATCCCCGCCGAGTTCTGGAAAATAGAGAACCCGGCTTGGTGCGGAAAGCAGCTTCCCGACGGGTCCTGGTTCTACGGGCCGGCAGAGGCAATGCCCACCGCCTCGATGACTGCGGCCGGCGTCGCATCCCTTCTGATCGCCGACGAGCAAATGCGTCTCACCGCCGATTGCCGCGGAAATCCACAGGATCCGAACGTTGACAAAGGCATTGAATGGCTTTCCAGCAACTTCGATCACGTCTTTGAACCCAAGTACCAGAACGCGGGACTGCAGCTTCAGTGGTACACGTTCTTCGGCCTGTCGCGCATCGGCGTGCTTTCGGGGCAGAAATATTTTGGCAAGTACGATTGGTATGCCGAAGCTTCCGATCGCCTGCTGGCAGCTCAGTTGCCGGATGGATCGTGGGGCGGCGTAGGGGGGGGAACTCCCGTCGCAGTGACTGTCACGAGCGTGGCCTCGTTGTGTTATGGCAGCGGACCCGTGGTCATCAACAAGCTCCAGTACGCATTGCCGCCGGAGGATGGAAAGCCGGTCGAGGGGCGGTGGAACCAGCGCCCCCGGGATATGACGAACTATGTTGATTGGATGATGCGGCAACTGGAGGGGCGGTTTAACTGGCAGCAACTAAATCTCGCGTCGGCGTCAGTGGACGATTTGCACGAAGCGCCAATCGTATACATCAGCGGCGACCAGGATCTGCAGCTCAGCCCCGATGATCGGGCCAAGCTGAAGCTGTTCGCCGAACAAGGCGGACTGATTGTCGGCAATCCCGACTGTCAGCGGGATAGATTCATTCAGGGATTTAAGTCATTGGGGACGGAGATGTTCCCGGAATACAAATTTCGCGAGCTTCCAGAGACGCACGTGCTGCTGAGCGGGGAGGAATTTCCTGCGCGGAAATGGAGACGAAAAATCCAGCTGATGGGACTGAGCAATGGCGTGCGGGAACTGATGCTGATTCCCGACGCCGATCTGTCGCGCGCATTCCAAACTCGGAACGAAACCGTCTTCCCGGAATCTTACCAGCTTCTCGACGACAGCATCTTGTACGCCGTCGACAAAACCGGCTTGAGCACACGAGGCAGCCGGCGGCTGGTGAAGCTCGATGCTTCCATCGCGCCGACGCGCTCGGTGAAATTGTCCCGACTCCAATATGCCGGCAACTGGGACCCGGAGCCGGAAGGATGGCGACGGCTGTCGGTGGTGCTTCACAACACCCAGAAGACGGCGCTGGAGATTGAAACCGTGAAGCTGGGGGAGGGGAGGCTCTCGCGGCTGCCCGTCGAAGTGGGCACCCCTCCTCCCCGTCCCACGCTTGCTGAAATCCGTCAGACTGCATCCAAACGCATTACCCCCGAAGAGTTTCAGGCAACTGCGGGCGATCCGGTGAAGATTGAAGCGCTCGTTGACACGAAGGTCAAAGACGTGCAGGCGGAATTTGATGCCGCGGAGGCCAAGCGTCTCGCCACGACCGCCACGTGCAAGCTCGCCCATCTGACGGGAACGGGTCAAATTAAGCTGACCGACGCGGAGCAACTCGATCTCAAGAAGTTCGTCGAAGCCGGGGGCACCGTGATTATCGACGCCGCCGGCGGTTCAACGGAATTCGCTGCCTCCGTCGAACAAATGCTGACTGACACGTTCGGCGCCGATGCCGCGCAAATTCAAAATCCCCTCCCGCCGGATGCGCCGATGTATCGTCTGCCCGGCCGCGCGGTCGACCGCGTTCAGTATCGAAACTTTGCGAGAACCCGCATCAGCCACTTGACCATGCCGCAACTGCGCGGCATTCAGATTAA